>Ga0068714_10002315_pt1 | contig 24982 bp, 17 predicted proteins | sample MTBNYHSulfiMetaG_FD_62988 | JGI IMG/M metagenome (GOLD analysis project Ga0068714, IMG submission 62988) | Enrichment culture microbial communities from rom New York Harbor, USA that are MTBE-degrading - MTBE-NYH (New York Harbor Sulfidogenic)... | ecosystem: Environmental > Aquatic > Marine >... | reverse complement strand
TGCTTTTAGAGCTTTCACAGGCATACCCGGAATATACCGGTTGGGTGGATGGCTTTACCTCACGGCTTGTCGACCTTCTCGTACCGTTTCGTAGCTTTCATTACTACCACCCGATGCAGAAAGGGAGCGCTTCTCTTAAAAGCGTGCTACCGGCAATTACCGGGAAGGGATACGACGGTCTTGCGATAGCGAAGGGGGATGATGCAAGCCTGGCCTACCTCAGGCTGGCGTTTGATAAGCTGCTGCCGTCAGAGGTTGAAAAAATGCGGCTGGACCTTCTCAAATACTGTAAGCTCGATACGGAAGGCATGATCTGGATCCTCGATGAACTGAGGGGGCTTTCCACTTAAAAAATGACTGGCTTCCCTGGAGGGATTTATATTAACCATTAATTGATATATAGACAGTAAATTATAGTCGGATTTCCTGTTTAGCAACAATCCTGACGATTTAATGTAAAAAACCCTCCCATACTGGTTTGCCTTCTGTATTGAAGTGTACTCGTTCACGGTGTAAGATATTAAAAATTATGTGCCTAGAACCCAAAATCGGAGGAGGTTGACAGATAGACCGCCGAGAACGTGAACAATCTGTTCTGGAACTCCTTAAAGATCTTCGCGGACTCGAACCGCTCAAAAAGCTGTTTTGGTCTGAGTTGAACTATGAACGTATAAACCAGCCACTATCCCGTCGTGGGTGGAATCAAACTGCAATGAACGCCCTAGCAGAAGACCCTGTTCTGTTCGCCGGCGGTGGGCAGAACAATGACTTCCATGTTGTTTACAGCCGTTTACCCCAAAACCGGCTACTCTTAGGACAGGAACGCCCTGTAGTAACGCAGCTTCTCAGAGACCATCCGTACGGTCTATTTATTTTTTCTAATCAGACGCAAGACCAATGGCACTTTATCAACGCAAAATATGATGCGGAGGCGGAAAAACGCCGAATGTTTCGGCGTATCAGCATCAGTCGGGAGGAGCGTCTTCGCACTGCCTCAGAGCGAGTTGCCATGCTCGACCTGCAGACCATACAGCCGGATATGTTCGGTTTACAGCCACTAACGATCCAGTCCAAGCACGACGAAGCCTTTGACGTTGAAGCGGTTACCAAGCAGTTCTTTGAGGAATACAAGGCTATCTTCAGGATTCTGGAAGACGACTTGAAAAAGCAGACAAAGAACCACACATGGGCACATGACTATTCATTGCAATTCCTGAATCGTTGCATGTTCATCTATTTCATTCAGCGTAAAGGTTGGCTTGGCAATGACCACGATTTTCTGGTCTCTTTCTGGAAGACCTATCAGCATGCCGGCCAACCCCAGAATTCATTCGTGAATAACTGGCTGAAAGTACTTTTCTTTGAGGCCTTCAACGATAAGTTCCACGGTGGCCATAGCTATTTCCCACCTGAAATCAAAGAGGCTCTTTCTCTGGCACCTTATCTCAATGGTGGTCTATTTACTGAAAACAAGTTCGACCAGGAGAATGAAGCTAATATTACTGACCGGCGCTTCGAGCAGATTCTCAGATTCCTGGAACGCTATAACTTTACTATTGCTGAAGATAGTCCACTGGATAAAGAGGTAGCCGTTGACCCCGAGATGATAGGTAAAGTGTACGAGAGCTTAGTCAACGTATCCGAGGAAGTTGACGAACGTGGTGAGGCAGGTATTTTTTATACCCCGAGGACAGAGATCGACCTTATGTGCCGCCTCTCGCTGGTCGACCACCTGGCTAATCATTTAGGGCACGAAAGGAAAGAGTTACTGTACCAGCTTATCTTTTCCTTGGAGCCAGGCGAGAAAACCGATGCTGACAGAGCTGTAGCCGAAGCCAATCTCTGGCCAGCCCTGAATGAACGGTTACATGACATCACTGTACTGGACCCTGCCTGTGGTTCTGGTTCTTTTCTAGTTGGCATGCTCAATATCCTGGATGACCTCCAGGAAAGGTCAAATCGCCAGCTTGGCATTACGGAAGAATCATATGAGCGTAAGAGGCGAATAATAGGTCAATCGCTTTATGGCGTCGATGTGATGGAGTGGGCGTGTCACGTAGCTGAACTCCGTCTCTGGCTGTCACTCATCATTGACGCCGATTTTACCCGGGAAGAGTTGCATATCCGTCAGGAGCCTCTACTGCCTCATTTTTCCTTCAAGATTCGCTGTGGCGATAGCCTAGTGCAGGAAGTGGGTGGTATTAACCTTGGTCATATTGCTGCATCACAGGAGATCCCGCCTCCATTAAAAGCCAGAATTACAACCCTAAAGGATGAGAAGCTCAAGTTCTATAATAACGATACAACATGCAAATTCCACTCTGTAGGTGCTTTGAAGAACGAGGAAAAACGACTTTTCTCAGATATTCTCGATGCCAAGGGGCATACCATTCAGGAGCGCATTAAGGCTTTACGACGGAAACTGGAAGGCCCTCAGAATTATCAGATAGGTCTGGATGGCAAAGGCGCTCCAAGACCTCATCAGATAGATTTAGAGGCAAGCCAATATCGGCAGGAAATCGAAGCCCTGAATACTGAACTAGCGAAGACCGAATCATCGAAAAAGGCACTTAGTGCGGCTAAAGAAGTGCCCTTCGTCTGGGATATCGCTTTCGTAGAAATCTTTGAAGGTGAGAACGGGGGTTTTGATATCGTCATGGGCAATCCTCCATATGTGCGTCAGGAGGCGATTGCCGCACCTATAGTCCACGGCGTTCAGGTTACGGATGACAAAAGGGAGTATAAGGCAAAGCTGGCGCTCTCTGTATATCAGGCGTTTCCTCATTTCTTCGGCTACAAAGCCAGTACCAACACCGTGACACATAAGATAGATGCCAAAAGTGACCTTTACATATATTTCTACCTGCACGGGCTTTCTCTACTTAACAGCAAAGGTTCATTCTGCTTTATTACCTCCAACTCCTGGCTGGATGTCGGCTATGGAGCTGACCTGCAGGAATTCCTGCTCAAACATAGCCATGTCAAGCTGGTGCTGGATAACCAGGTAAGGCGTACCTTTGCTAACGCTGACGTGAACTCAATCATCGTACTCTTTTCCTCCCCGGATGACCGACATGAGTGGGCATTAGACAAGACTGCTCGCTTTGTTATGTTCCGGGCACCGTTTGAGCATATCTTGTCACCGGTCATCTTTGACGAGATTGAAGAAGCAACCGAGCGCAGGGCAACCAAGGAATACCGTGTCTTTCCCATTGAGCAAGGTAAGCTAATGGAAGATGGCTGTGAGATACTAGAAGAGGAAACTGACAAAGCCTCTGGACCTTTAATTAAAGCCAACCGCTACACTGGTAACAAGTGGGGTGGCAAGTATCTCAGAGCACCAGACATCTACTGGACAATCCTAGAAAAAGGTGTGGGCAAACTAATATCTATCGAACCATATATCGGAGAGGTTCTAACAGTATCGTGGAGCAGGCAAGGACGGAACAGAGAGATCATGGTGGACAGAGACTTTTCTGAAGGCAATTCTATCCCCGTACTAAAGTCGCCGAGGGAGTTTGATGGTATACTCGTACGTTCAGGTGACGCTAGAACGTATCTCCGATTACGACTTGTGGTACAGAACCAGATAATTAGGACACCCATAGTTTGGGATGATATTCGGGGCGAAAGGCATATCTGTCGGTTAAACAAAGACAGGCTAGCATTCACCCACAACTTCCACGGCATTAGCATCTACAAGCCAGAGTGGATCCGGAACGTTTGCGCTTCGCTGAACTCCACCATAGTGTGGCTTTTCGTAGAGACATTGGGGCGGCATGGGTTAGGTGGAGGAGCGGTTCGTATTCTCGTGGAGGACTTAAAGAGGACACCCCTGCTTTTACATCCTAGTTCATTCACATCTGAACAAACACAGGAACTGGAGTCCGCATTTAAGGTGCTCATATCCAGACCAACTATGGGCGTTAAGAGTGAGCTTTTTGATGAATATGGAGCTCGGCGCCTTCTACCCGGACGTGGTGAACTAGATAAAGTCGTCTTCGACGTTTTGGGGCTTTCACACTCTGAACGTGAAGAAGTGTACGAAGCCGTTATTGACTTGGTGGAGGCAAGGCTAAGTAAAGTAGACAGCCTTAGCCCACGGGAGAGAGGAAAACGGCTAGACGCCTTCTCGAAAACACAGGGAATCTGGACAGCATTACCCGACTCCATTCAAGAGGAAACTAAGGAGTGAGCCATGCCAGACCTCGCTACTTTACCATCTGGCACCAGCGTATTTGTTGATACAATTATTTTTGACCTTCATTTCCGAAACAAATCCGCGAGCTGCACAGCATTTGTAGAGCGGATCGCTAGGGGAGAGATTCCAGCCTTTGTTAACACCCAGGTACTGTCTGATCTTCTCCACAAGCTAATGCTCGCCGAGGCGCAAATAAAAGGGCTAATTACAGAACGAAATGCCAGAAGACTCAGAGAAAGACTAATGGCGGATAGAACCATTATGGGAAATCTCACTGAGTATCAACAACAGTTTGAGAACACATTAGCTATTGGCATCAAGGTACTCAGCGTGACCGGTAAGCTATTGCGAGAATCCAAAAAGGAGCGTGTAACTCACGGCTTAATGGTCGGCGATTCTCTCCATCTATGCAACATGAATCGTTGTGCTGTCCCAATCTGTGATATAGTAACCCACGATAGTGATTTCAATCATATTGCAAATATTATTATCTGGCAACCAATGGATGTAGTTTGACTTTAAATTAGGTGCAGTATAAAATACTGCGATAGCAGTAAATAACACTGCGATTAAATGCGATGCTGGAAACACTTTTAGGATCGAAGCTCAGAGCAAAGGTGCTGGGATGGCTATTCAGCCATCCCGATGAGCGCTATTTTGTACGCCAGCTTACTGGTCTAGTGGAGGAAGATTCAACGAATGTAAGCCGCGAGCTCACTCGTTTGGAGAAGACCGGCATCCTGGTTTCGACAACTGAAGGCAGACAAAAGTATTATCAGGCGAACCAGGGGAGTCCCCTCTTTGATGAGCTGCATGGATTGGTTGTAAAAACTGCGGGTGTAGCAGACGCCCTGCGTTCGGCACTGGCTCTGGCACAAGGACAGATAAGAGTAGCTTTCATATTCGGCTCAATCGCTATTGGCAATGAAAGGAGAAAGAGTGATATAGATGTAATGATTGTCGGTAGAATCCCCTTTGAAGAGGTGGTTTCGCTTCTATCTCCGGCAGAAAATAAGCTGAGGCGTGAGATCAACCCTGTTGTCTATCCAGTTGCCGAATTCAAAAAGAAAGTGAAAGAAGACCATCACTTTGTTAATACCGTGCTTGAGGATGAGAAGATATTTCTCATAGGTGACGAAGACGAGCTTAGAAGACTGGCTGGAAAGCGGGCAGTTAAAAGCCCATAAAACGAGTAAGCGTGAAATTGCTGAACTGCTGAAAACGATAGACCGTGACCTTGCAGATTCCCAAGTAAAAGGGTTAAGCGCAGATAGGCGGTTTGCCACAGCTTACAGTGCTGCCTTGCTCGTGGCGACTTTAGCCTTGGCTGCCAGCGGCTACAGAGCACAACAAGAGGGCCATCATTACTGGAGTATCCAGTCACTAGCTTTTACCATGAAGCTTGATGCCAAGATTATTGAACAGCTTAACGCCTTCCGCAGAAAACGGAATATAGCTGATTATGAGAGAGTAGGCACGGTTTCTGAAAAAGAAACCGGGAGAATGCTCGCTCTGGCAAAGGAGCTTCGTGCTAAAGTTGTAGAATGGTTAGAGCAAAACCATCAAGAGCTCGTCCAGGAGTGACCGATGACGACGCATGATATCATAGACAATCGAAAAGAGATACTGGTTGACCATATCAACCGAATCCTTAGTTCAACGGATTCGGCACGGTTTGCCGTTGGCTACTTCTTCCTCTCTGGTTTAACCAGCATTGCCGAGAAGCTCAAAGACGTCAAGGAGCTTCGCCTGCTGATAGGAAACACCACCAACCGGGAAACGCTAGAGCAACTGGCTGAAGGATATCGGCGATTGGAATTGGTTAAAGATAAGGTCGAGGAGCAATCTTACCCGAAGAGAGCCGAAGCCAGGAAAATGGCGGCGGAGACTGCGGAAAACGTCCGCTCCAGTATGGAACTTATGGACCAGACCGATGAGGGAGAAATCCTGGTAAAAGAGATGGCGCGAATGATAGAAGACAAGCGCCTGAAGGTGCGGGTGTATACTAAAGGCCGTCTCCATGCCAAAGCCTATATCTTTGACTACGGCACCTTATTCGACGGTACCGGCAAGCCGGTTGAGCGCCACGAGAAGGGCATTGCTATTGTTGGCTCATCCAACCTCACTCTTTCCGGTGTAACTCACAATACCGAGCTGAACGTCATCGTACAGGGCAACGATAACCACGCCGAACTGGTACGCTGGTTTGAGGAGCTATGGGGCCCGGATAATTCTCAGGACTTCGATGAAGCTCTGATGTACGAGATGAAACAGTCCTGGGCATTGGCACCAGTCCGCCCTTATGATATATACATAAAAACCATTTATGCCCTGGTCAAAGACAGGCTAGAGGGAGAGGATGACCGGGATATTCTATTTGACAGTGAGATTACACGCCAACTGGCTGACTTCCAAAAAACAGCAGTACGACAGGCAATACAAATAGCCAGAGATTACGGGGGTGTTTTTATTGCCGATGTCGTCGGTCTGGGCAAATCATATATCGGGGCGGCTATAGTAAAACATTTTGAGCGTACCGAACACTCAAGGCCACTCATAATCTGCCCTGCACCACTTATGGAAATGTGGGAAAGATACAACGAGGTTTACGAACTCAACGCCCGGGTGCTTTCCATGGGATTACTGCGAGAAGATGATGAAGATGGTCTTAATGTACTGCTTAGGGACACCAGATATCGTGACCGTGACTTTGTGCTAATAGATGAGAGCCACAACTTCCGCTATCCAGATACGCAGCGTTATAAAGTCGCACAACAATTTCTCTCAACGGGAAGACGTTGCTGTTTCCTGACTGCGACACCACGTAACAAGACTGCCTGGGATGTATATTACCAGCTGAAACTGTTCCATCAGGAAGATAAGACCGACTTACCGATAGACCCTCCGGACCTGAGACAATATTTTAAATTGATTGAGAGGGGCGATAAGAAGCTTCCGGATTTGCTTTCTAATGTGCTGATACGCCGAACTCGTAATCATATTCTGCGCTGGTATGGTTTCGATTCTGAAACCCACCAACCGGTAGACCCATCAAGGTTTGCCGAGTACGTAGACGGCCAGCGTCGGGCTTATGTGATGGTTGGTGGGAAGCACCAGTTCTTCCCCAAGAGAGAGCTCGGGACGATCGAGTATAGCATTGAAGCGACCTATCAAGGACTGTATCAAGAGCTTCGAGGATACCTGGGTAAAGGTCGAAAGGGCCAGCCTGTTGAGCCCACCCCAGGTAAGCTCTCTTACGCCCGCTATGGATTGTACCACTTTGTGAAGAAAGAAAAGCAGAGACGAGAGCCATATGCCAGTTTACATCGAGCCGGCATGAACCTGCGTGGCCTTGCCCGAATACTTCTTTTCAAGCGTTTTGAATCGAGCGTATTCGCCTTCCGGGAGACTATAAAGAGGCTAATTACCGTTCATCAGCGATTCTCTGAAGCCTTATCACAGGGTATTGTACCTGCTGGCGATAAAGCTGAAGACATTCTCTATGAACCTAATCAAGCTGAAGAGCAAGACTTCATGGACGCCCTACGACAAGCATCCGGGCGTTATGACGCCGCTGATTTTGACATTGAAAGGTTAAAGAGACACATCGACCATGATATTAGACTGCTCAATAAAATGCTGGAGCTAGTTGAGCCTATTACCCCAGAAAAAGATGCCAAAATACAGAGACTCAAGGAGGAACTAGCAAAGAAACCACTCAGGGAAGGCAAGCGCTTGATATTCACCCAATACGCCGATACCGCTCGCTACCTATTTAATAATTTGAATCCTCAAGGAAAGAAACCTGACATCGAGGTTATTTTCAGCGGGGATAAAAGCAAAGCCAGGGTAGTGGGGAGATTTGCTCCTAAAGCGAACCCTGAGTATCATTTTGCGTCAGGCGAAAGTGAGCTAATGACTGTAATTGCCACCGATGTCTTGGCCGAAGGTTTGAACCTCCAGGACTGCGATAAGATTGTCAACTACGATCTACACTGGAATCCGGTGCGCCTTATTCAGCGTTTCGGACGCATCGACCGCATTGGATCTGATTATGATTTAATATATGGATTCAATTTCCTTCCTGAGACAGGCATTGAGAGAAATTTGGGGCTGCAGCAGAAGTTGCATAACCGCATCCAAGAAATCCATGATACTATCGGCGAGGATTCAGCAATTCTTGACCGCACTGAAATGCTCAATGAAGAGGCGATGTATGCTATTTACGAAAAGAAAGGAGCTCAGTTAAGTCTTTTTGATGATGAGGAGGCCGAACTTCTGGACATTAATGAGGCTGAGGAGCTTCTTCGCCAGCTCCGTAGAGAAAGACCTAGTGAATATGAGAGAATCTCTAACCTGAGAGACGGCATCCGCACGGTAAAGCCTTCATCTAACAAAGGGACTTATGTTTTCTGTCAGGCCGGACGTTATCAACAACTATTCCTCTTGGATGAGGACGGTGAGGTCACAGCTAGGGACATTCCCCGGATACTCGGAACTATTAAGTGCAGTCCAGATTTAGAAGGACTTCCGCTACCGAAAGGTTATAATGCGTCTATTATGCGCGTAAAGCGCCTGTTTGCCGAGGAAGTCAAGCACCGCCAAGCCGAGCGAGAATATACGCCTTCCTTAACCCAGGGTCAGCGTTACGTACTTAGAGAATTGCGTGTTTTATTCAATGCAACTGAGGACGAAGATATTAAGGACCAAATCAACATTCTTGAAAGTGCATTCCGCGGAACTATGACCAGAGCTTTGACTCAAGAACTGAATCGCCTCCGTCGTAATGGTATTACAGCACAAGCGCTAATAAGAAACCTGGGTGAACTGTATTACCAGCATAATATGCGGGACTGGATAGACCGCAGAGGCTTCCAAACAGAAGAACAACCGACTCCGGTTATCATCTGTAGCGAGGGGATGGGTTAGAAAAGAGGAACGGTACCTATATATACGTCTTACCCCCTTTACCAATATGATGGATATCTGCCCGTTATTTGGACACAGTTTTTTTCATACTGCACGTTTCTGAATTTCGTGCAATTTTACTTAATACACTGAGATCCAACTTATAGTCCCTTTCGAGGTTACTAAATAACCTGTTCCTTTATTTCCAAGCTTTATTATTACTCATAGTAATTGACAAGCTGATAAATAGATATTAATCTCAGGGTTAGAAATGAACCAATTACTTTCAAAGTCAAAGTACCTTAAGGGGTTACAGTGTCCAAAATATCTATGGACTGCTGTAAACGAACCTGAGAACATAACTGAGCCAGATAATACCACCCAGCATTTGTTTGACCAAGGAATCCTTGTCGGCGAACTAGCAAAAGGGCTATTTCCTAATGGTATTGATGTACTTGCTGAAGATTTCAACAGTAGCATTAACTTTACCAAGGAGCTGTTGCGAGAACGAAAACCTCTCTTTGAAGCAAGTATATGTATTGACGATCTTTACTGCCGTATAGACATCCTTAATCCTATCGGCGAAGGTAAGTGGGAGATTATTGAAGTAAAAAGCTCCACCAAACCCAAAGAAGTAAACATCCACGATGTATCCTTTCAAAAACTTTGCTGTGAGAAAGCTGGCTTAAGCATAGAAAGCTGTAAGCTTGCTTACATTAATACGCAGTATATAAAGAACGGAGAGATACGTGCTAAAGATTTGTTTATAGTAGAGAATATCTCTAGTCAAATAGACCTGGTCAGTGAAGGCATAGAAGAAAGGGTTCGGAGTATGCTTACGCTCATCCAGGCGGATAAATACCCTGATATCGGTATAGGCAAGCACTGTCTTAAACCATACGAATGTATGCTGAGACCAATATGCTGGGGATGCTTACCGGAAGATAGCATATTCGATTTGCGCGGAGGTAAGACAAAACAATTTTCTCTGTATGATCAGGGTATTCTGTCTATTAAAGACATACCAGACGAAGTTGTCTTGTCCAGGCAGCAGAAGATTCAGAAAGAATGCGTAATAACGGGCAACACATATGTTGAGAAAGAGGAAATCCAACAATTCTTAAGCAGGTTGGTATACCCCTATTATTATCTTGATTTTGAGACGATTGGTCCTGCGATACCTATATATGAAGGCACAAGGCCGTACCAGACTCTACCATTTCAGTTCTCTCTACATGTCGTGGAAAATAATGGTTCTGAACCGGTGCATTATGCCTTTTTATCTGATGGGAAAGAGGACCCTAGACCACAACTTCTTGGGGAGCTAAAGAAACTGCTCGGCTCTGTAGGCAGCATAATTGCCTATAACTCTGGATTTGAAGAGGGAGTATTGAGGGAACTGGTTGAGGCTTATCCCGAATACGCAGATTGGTTTGAAGAGATCCGCGTAAGGATTGTTGACTTACTCTTTCCATTTACTAATTTCCATTATTATCACGCTTCACAGAAGGATACCGCTTCGCTTAAAAAAGTATTGCCGGCAATTACAGGTAAAGGTTACGACGATATGGGCATAGGTGCAGGGATGGATGCGAGCATTACTTTTGAGAAAATAATTTGCGGTAATTTGACACACGAGGAGATAGCTAAAACAAGAGCGGATTTACTTGAATACTGCAAGCTGGACACGGAAGGTATGATCTGGATTGTGCAGAAATTGAGGGAACTGGGGTAAGGGATAGGCATCCCTAATCATTAAATTACGGTATTAAGCATGACTACTATAGAAGAAATTAGGGTAAATAACGTGGTAGGCGCACTGGTGAGACTAATAAGGGAAGTGGAATCTTTGTCAACCACAGGAAGAGAATGTTTTACTGCACAAATCGAAACAGTTAAATTAGTTTTTGAAAGCGGGATCAAACCAGATATAACTGGTTCTCCGGAAGAATATGAACTGGAAAGAATGTTTCGAGCTATGGAGGAATTTTGTTTACTGGATAGCCTCGAGTGGAATAGGCTCAGGAAAGCACGTAAACAAGCAATAGATGTATTGAGGGGAACTACAGAACTGGTTGCGAGGCGATTAATTAAAAGTTTGCTTGAGAATAACAGTATTTATGCTGAAAAATGAAGACTAACGTTGATAAATAATACTAAATTTCGAGGTTTATTATGGTCGATATCAATCCGTATTTAATTAGCGATGCCGAAGCATCTGGGAGACGCCTTACACCCATACCAGTAAGAAATAAGATATTTCAGGAGGGATGGCTACAGGAATTACTGCATAAACACCCTTCGATCCTCCCTGTAGATTATCTCGACGAATCCTACGCACCCATAGTTTCCCTTGGAAGGGAAATCGCCAGTATTGATAATCTCTTCGTAAGTCCAAGTGGCCTTATTACCGTAGTAGAAACGAAGCTATGGCGTAATTCTGAAGCTCACAGAACTGTTGTCGCTCAGATTCTTGACTATGCAAAAACACTTACAACATGGACTTATGATCAGCTTAATAAATCAGTTGTGTCTTATATGAGCAAGCAGTTTGGTGAACAGATATCCATCTATGCGATCTTAAAACGGGCTTTCCCCAAAATTGAGATAGGAGAGGTAGAATTTCAGGCTAAGGTACAAGATTGTCTTACGAACGGTAAGTTTGCACTGATCATAGTTGGTGACAAAATATTCCCAGAGGCTACTCAATTAGTAGAAATAATACAATCCGCACCGCATTTGCAGTTCTCTATGGGGTTTGTTGAACTACGTTGTTACATGTTAGAAAGGGGTTCTAACTGGCCTCTAGTTGTTGTGCCAAATTTCGTAGCTAAGACGAAAGAAATGACAAGAGCCGTGGTTAGGGTTATATACGAGGAAAAGCAGCCGGAGGTTCAAGTTGATGCTGTCGAAGAAGAGAAACCTACAGGAAGAACAAACTTTCCCATTTTCGTTGCTTCCCTGCCATCCAATATAAGAGACAACTTCAGATCCTATCTAGAACGCTGGATGAAGGCAGGTTATGTGATATATTGGGGCAAAGTGGGCTTTAGTCTACGAATACCTTGGAAAGGCAAGTTAGTAACGATCTTTGATGCATATCCTTATAGCCTCGGCCTCTTTTCTGAGAAACTAACAAATCAATATGGATTGCCCATGGATATTTTCGAAAAATACAAGAGCGAGATCATGAACTCACCGGTTTTGGGTAGTTTAATGACGGCGGGACGTAGATATCTCAACTATACTGACATGACACCAGACGATGTGATTCTTGTATTACAGAGCACCGATAAGTTTGTTCATGAATTATCTGATATAGATAGCTCTCGATAAAATATAGACCGTTTGGTTTAATCGAACGAAGAGGGCATTCAGTGCGAGTAACTGTCTCTGTAAAAATAAGGCATCTTTTGAGGAATTAGTGCGACATAGTGCTACATTGGGGCATCTTTTTGGGGAAAGGCAGCGATCCCACCCAGGCGTGGTGGCGTCCCTGGAGGGATTCGAACCCACGACCCGCTGCTTAGAAGGCAGCCGCTCTATCCACTGAGCTACAGGGACGTATCTTGCCAGTTAAAATTTAACACGAGCCACCCTGGAGGTCAAGATCCTTTCTAATAACTCACCAGAGGCGGTTGTCACGGTTACGGTTATATAGTACACTTTGGCGATATGTGATATAACTATAGCGAGGTAAACCCGATTCATTTTAAAACCGTGGGTAAACGCTTGCCCGTTACTTCCTGGGAGGGAATAGATGGATAAGATCACCGTCAAAGATATGGATATCAAAAACAAGAAGGTCCTCGTAAGGGCCGATTTTAATGTCCCCCTCGATGAAAAAACGGGGAAGATCACCGATGACAGCCGCATCCGGGCCACGCTTCCCACCATCAACTACCTTACCAACCTGGGGGCAAGGGTCATACTCTGCTCCCACCTGGGCCGCCCAAAGGGCGAGGTGGTTGAGGGCCTGCGCCTGAAGCCGGTTGCCGACCACCTTTCCCGTCTCCTGGGAAAAGACGTTCATTACTCCAGAAGCTCAATCGGCCCTGAAGCCGAAAAGGCCGTAGCCGCGATGAACGCCGGGGACATACTGGTACTTGAGAATATCCGTTTTCACCCTGAGGAAAAAAAGAACGATGCCGGTTTTGCTAAAGAGCTGGCATCGCTTGCCAATATCTATGTTAACGATGCCTTCGGCACATCCCACCGCGCCCATGCCTCGATAGTGGGCGTTACCGAATACCTGCCCTCCTGTGCAGGGTTTCTTCTCGAGAAGGAGATCGCGGCACTCAGCAGCATCATCGAAAGCCCGGCTCACCCCTTTGCAACCCTTCTCGGCGGGGCTAAGGTGAGCGACAAAGTAGGCGTGATAGAAAACCTCATGGGAAAAGTGGACTATATCCTCATCGGCGGGGGAATGGCGGCCACCTTCCTCAAGGCAAATTCCTACGAGGTTGGCCAGTCGCTTGTCGAGGAAGATAAGATCGAGGTTGCCAGAAGCCTCATGAAAAAGGCATCAGAGAACAACATCACCCTCCTCCTACCGGTAGATGTCGTCGTGGCCGACGAGGTAAGTAAGGGCGCCAGGGGGACCACCGTTCCCGTTGAGGAGATCCCCGCTGACAAGAAGGTCGTCGACATCGGGCCTCACACGACGAGCAGGTTCTGGGATGCGCTCCAGAAGTGTAAGACGGTCTTCTGGAACGGGCCCATGGGGATATACGAGATACCGCAGTTTGCCGCAGGAACGAAGGCCCTTGCGGAGACCCTTTCCAACCTCTACGCTACCACCATAATCGGGGGCGGCTCGACCGCAGAGATAGTTACCGAGATGCAGCTTGCCGAAAAGATGACCTTCGTTTCCACCGGGGGAGGCGCTTCGCTCGAGTTCATAAGCGGAAACGAGCTTCCCGGAATAAAGGCGCTGCCGGATAAGGAAAAGTAACCGCCATGGAAAGCATGGAGCTGATTAAAAAACTTTCCCAGATTTCACCCGATAAGATCGTACTCATGGTAATGGACGGCCTGGGGGGGCTCCCCGACCCGGATACGGGTAAGACAGAGCTCGAGACCGCACGCACCCCCAACCTGGACAAGCTCGCCGCCAGGGGAACGACCGGGCTCATCGATATAGTTGGCCCCGGCATAACCCCGGGTAGCTCGGTAGGGCACCTTTCCCTATTCGGCTACGACCCGGTGCGCTATAACATCGGGCGGGGGGCGCTTGAGTCGGTGGGGATAGACTTTGACCTAGAGCCGGGGGATGTAGCCGCAAGGGGTAACTTCTGCACCGTCGACGAAAAGGGCCTCGTCACCGACAGGCGGGCGGGGCGCATCTCTACCGAGAAGTGCAAGGAGCTTTCCGGCGTCCTTGACGGGATAACCATCGATAACGTAAAGGCGATCGTCCGGCCGGTAAAGGAGCACCGGTTCATCGTGGTGCTCCGCGGGGAAAAGCTCGACCCCAGGATGGGCGATTCCGACCCCCAGCAGCTGGGGGTAGCACCAAAGCCCGTCGAGGCACTCGACCCCGCTGCCAAAGCTACCGCCGGCATCGTCAAGAAATTTATCGACGAGGCCCGTAAAAGGCTTTCCGGCCATCACCCGGCCAACATGGTGCTCCTCAGGGGATTTGCCGAAAGGCCGCACTTTCCCTCGATGGGCGAGATATATAAGCTAAAAGCGGCGGCAATCGCCCTCTATCCCATGTACAGGGGCCTTGCACGCCTGGTGGGAATGGACATCCTCGATTCGGGAAAGAGCCTTGAAGACGAGTTCAGGGCGCTTGAGAATAACTACTCGAGTTACGATTTCTTCTTCCTGCACGTTAAGGGGACCGATAGCGCCGGTGAAGACGGAGATTTCAAGCGCAAGGTCGGGGTCATCGAGGAGCTCGATATGGCCCTTCCGGGGCTACTAAAGCTCAAGCCCGACGTCATTATCGTAACCGGAGACCACTCGACGCCCGCGCTCCTTAAGGCACATAGCTGGCACCCGGTTCCCCTGCTCCTTAACTCCCGGTGGTGCCGTCCCGACGGAGCGGATAACTTCGGAGAATCCGCGTGTGCTTCCGGGGGGCTGGGGCATTTCCACGCTACGAAAATCATGCCGCTTGCCATGGCTCACTCGCTGAAGCTGACTAAATTCGGAGCTTAGGAGGAATTTTGAAAAATGCGTATGCCGATGATTGCCGGTAACTGGAAGATGAACACCACCGTGGAGGAGGCGGTAGCACTGGTAGAGAAGATGCTCCCGGCCCTTGACGGGGTACCGGGCGTGGAGAAGGTGGTATGCCCGCCCTACGTCTCCTTGAGCGCGGTAGGTAAACTACTCAAAGCAAGCTCGGTCAAGCTCGGCGCCCAGAACCTCTTCTACGAGGAGAAGGGTGCCTACACCGGGGAGGTATCGCCGCTCATGCTCTCCGGGCTCTGCGAGTACGTCATTATCGGCCACTCGGAGCGCCGCCAGTACTTCAGCGAGAGCGGGGAGATCGTTAACAAGAAGGTAAAGGCCGCGCTCAAATTCGGCCTCAAGCCCATCCTCTGCGTGGGAGAGGACCTCGACCAGAGGGAAGCGGGGAGGACCGAGGAGATAATCGAGGAGCAACTGGGCTCATCCCTTTCCGGAATAAAAACGCTGGATACGCTCACCATGGCCTATGAACCGATATGGGCAATCGGTACCGGGAAGGCGGCAACCGGGGAGCAGGCAAACGACGTCATCGGCTTTATCCGAAGCTTTGTCGCCGGGAAGGCGGGTAAAGGGATCGCGGAAAACATGCGTATCCTCTACGGCGGAAGCATGAAGGACGATAACGCCGGTGAATTCATCAAGCAGCCCGAGATAGACGGCGGCCTCATCGGCGGGGCAAGCCTCAAGGCGGACCAGTTCATAAGCATCGTAGAGCAGGCCAAAAAGGCTTAATCCGGAAAAAAGAGTCCGGTTACAGTCCGGGGAGCCCCTCTTTTCTTGCAGTAGTACCTTCATATCGGGTATTGTAGTGCTACTATCCATCAAATTTTTTTAAAGGGGTTTACTTATGGGACTTATCCTGGCCATAGTAGGGCCCACCGCTGTAGGAAAGAGCCAGCTTGCGGTGCACCTTGCCTCTAACTACAACGGAGAGATAGTAAACGCGGACAGCCGCCAGGTATACCGTTTCATGGATATCGGTACGGCCAAACCCGCTCCCGAAGAGCTATCCCTGGTTAAACACCACCTGGTGAGCATCATCAACCCCGACGAGGACTTCAGCCTGGCCCACTACCATGAGCTTGCCCAGCGTGCTATCGGGGACGTTATAAAGCGGGGAAAGCTCCCCATACTGGTGGGGGGAAGCGGCCAGTACGTATGGTCGGTAGTGGAGAACTGGGGGCTACCCGGTGTACCCCCGGATCCCGATCTGAGGCAGAGGCTCGAGGAAAGGGCGGGCCGGGAGGGCAAGGAAGCCCTCTACGACGAGCTACGCGAGGTCGACCCGGACGCGGCCCGGCGCATTGACCCGTCAAACGTGCGCCGCGTCATACGGGCACTCGAGGTATATAAGATTACCAGTACTCCCATATCGCGGCTTCGCAATAAACGGGCGCCAAAGTTCAAGAGCATGATAATAGGCCTCACCGCGGAAAGATCCGAGCTATACCGAAGGATCGACCTCAGGGTGGAGGGGATGATAGAGAAGGGTTTTGTAGCCGAGGTAAGAAAACTCCTCGATATGGGCTACAGCCTCAAGCTCCCCTCCATGTCGAGCATAGGTTACCGGCAGATCGGGGCCTACCTCAACGGGGAGATGCCACTTGCCACGGCAGTACAGGAGATCAAGTTCGAAACCCACCGCTTCGCAAGGCACCAGTACGCCTGGTTTTCCCTGAAGGATAACCGTATAACGTGGTTCGATACCGGCGTTGACGCATCCGGCGCCACTCAGGCGGTGGAAAACTTCATTAACTTTGCCCCGGAATCCGGTCAATCGGTGAGATGAGTCCTCTACCCCTTCAAGAAACGCGCCACATATTATATAATGTACTGTTCATCTTATATATAATCGAGGCATAGTCATGGACTTCGTAAAGCTCCAGGGTGCAGGTAACGACTTTATACTGGTAGAAACAGCTGAGGCTAACCGCGACTGGTCAGGCCTCTCCGTAAGGATGTGCGACCGCCACTACGGCGCCGGTGCCGATGGCCTGCTCCTACTTATGCCCTCGCTGATAGCCGATTACCGCATGAGAATGTTTAACCCGGACGGCTCCGAGGCCGAGGCGTGCGGTAACGGGCTGAGGTGCCTTGTAAAGTACATAGTTACTAGAAAGCTACCCGCCGCAAGACCTGGTGAAATCCTCCACGTCGAGACCAAGGAGGGAACCAGGAAGGCGATATTAAAAAGCGCAACCGCCATCCAGGTCGACATGGGGCTTCCCAGGTTCAAGGCGGCCGAGATACCCGTAGCCCTTGAAAAGGGAGGGAAGGGTCAGGTTGACATAAAGTCTATGCTGAATTATACTATTACATTATACGGCAGGGAGCTTCCTCTAAACCTGGTCTCGATGGGGAACCCGCATGCCGTATACTTTTCCGAGCAGCCAGTAGAAAGCTTCCCTCTGGCCCAGATCGGACCCGAGGTGGAAAAACACAGCATATTTCCCAACCGGGTGAACTTCGAGGTAGCCCGCCTTTTGAGCCGCAGGCTCATCGATGTAAGGGTATGGGAGAGAGGGGCCGGGGAGACGCTTGCCTGCGGAACGGGAGCATGTGCGGTAGCGGTTGCCGCCTACCTCAAAGGAATGATCGATGAGGCGGTAACTGTAAAGCTTCCCGGAGGGGAACTGAACGTGGAGTGGGACGGCAAAGGAAAGGTTTTACTCGGCGGCGGAGCCGAAATAGTTTTTACCGGCCATTGGCCGGAAGAGGCATAGATCTATGAGACTATCGAAAAGACTGGACGATCTACCACCGTACCTTTTCAGGGAAATCACCCGTAAGATCGCCGAAAAGAAAGCCAGGGGAGAAGAGGTAATAAGCTTTGCCATCGGGGACCCGGATACCCCAACGCCGCAGAGGATAATCGATAGCCTCTGCAAGGCGGCGCGGGAACCATCCAATCACCAGTATCCGGAAAGCGATGGCCTTCCTGAGCTGCGAAGGGCCATCTCCAAGTGGTACGAGGGCCGCTTCGGTGTAACCCTCGACCCGGAAAGGGAGGTACTCCCCCTAATCGGGGCCAAGGAGGGCGTGGTCCATGCCGCACTCTGCTTTCTCGACCCGGAAGATATCGCACTCGTTCCCGACCCGGGTTATCCCCCCTATGCCATGGGCACCATTCTTGCCGACGGAAAGCCCTACTATCTTCCTCTAACCGCAGAGAACGATTTTTTACCCGACCTGGAAGAAGTTCCCCGGGAGATTGCCCAAAAGGCGAAAATGCTCTGGATAAACTATCCCAATAATCCCACCGGGGCGGTTGCGAGCCTCGATTTCTTTAACAGGGTCATAGACTTTGCCAGAAAGTACGACATCGCGGTGTGCCATGACGGGCCCTACACCGAAATCGCCTTCGACGACTACCAGCCACCGAGCTTTCTCGAGGGAAGTGGCGCACTCGATACCGGCATCGAGTTTCATTCCCTTTCCAAGACCTATAACATGACGGGCTGGCGTATCGGTATGGCGGTCGGTAACAGCGAGATGATAGATGCCCTGAAGCGGGTAAAGTCCAACGTGGACTCGGGTATCCCCCAGGCCATTCAATATGCCGCGATAGACGCACTCACCGGCCCGCAGGACATAACCAAAAAGCAGAGCCTTTTATACCAGAGGAGGCGTGATCTCGTGGTCGACATGCTAGGCGACATGGGACTTGAGGTAAAAAAACCAAAGGCGGGACTCTATGTCTGGACGAAGATTCCGCCCGGCTATACTTCGCTACAGTTTGCCAATGAACTACTGGAGAAGGTGGGGGTGGTTGTCACTCCAGGGATAGGGTACGGGAAATACGGTGAAGGTTACGTCCGGCTATCATTAACCATCTCCGACGCCAGGCTGGTGAAGGGACTATCAAGGCTTGCCGAATGGCAAATTCGATAAGCAGCGCTAATTAAGTTTACATAACGTTTTGGAGGCCATTATCACCAGAAAGACGATTGCAACAAGGGTATCCCGGGAAAGGGCTTTTCTGGTAGCGGTAGCAATCAAGGGTGAGCCAAACAAATGGCCGATAGAAGATTCCATAGAAGAGCTTGGTCAGCTTGCCAGAACAGCCGGCGCCCAAATAGTAGGAAGGATCGTTCAGCAGCTAAACGCACACTCCAAGGCATATTACCTGGGTAAGGGAAAGCTTGAAGAGCTCATCAACCTCAAGGAAACCATCAACTACGAAGTGGTTATCTTTGACGACGAGCTAACCCCGTTACAGCAGCGGAACCTCGAGCAGGCTCTTAAGGTCAAGGTGATCGACCGCTCAGCGCTTATCCTGGATATCTTCGCCCGGAGGGCACACACAAGGGAAGGACAGCTACAGGTAGAGCTTGCGCAGCACCAGTATCTCCTGCCGAGGCTTGCCGGCCAGTGGAGCCACCTTGAGAGGCTGGGAGGGGGTATCGGTACCAGGGGGCCGGGTGAGTCACAGCTTGAAACGGACCGCCGCCTGATAAGCCGTAAGGTCAACAACCTCAAGAAACGTCTTGAAGCGGTAAAGAAGCACCGTAACCTTTACCGCCAGCAGCGGAGGCGCCAGGGCATCCCGGTAATAGCGCTTGTAGGCTATACCAATGCCGGTAAGAGTACCCTTTTAAATGTCCTGACCCAGGCCGATGTCCTCGTTGAGGATAAGCTATTCGCAACCCTGGACCCGACCACCCGGAGCTTCATCCTTCCCGATAATACAAAGGTACTTTTTACGGATACTGTCGGCTTTATTCAGAAGCTTCCGCCAAGCATAGTTAGCGCCTTCAGGGCCACCCTCGAGGAGCTTTCCGAGGCGGCCATCCTCCTTCATGTCGTGGACCTCACTTCATCCAGCGCTGCCGAACAGTGCCGCACGGTGGAGGAAATTCTGGTCGACCTGGAACTCACCGACCGGCCGATAATAACAGCACTTAACAAAATCGATTTACTGCTTGGCAGGGAGAGGGACTGGGATGAACGCTCGGCCATCGATCATCTTTCCGGACAAAGGGAGATGGAGGGGAAAAATATGGTTATGGTCTCGGCGGTAAAAAAGTGGGGTCTTTCCGATCTGGTCCGGTTGATCCAGGACATTCTGGAAAGACCAAAACCCTGACCCCAGGGTTCCACGAGTAATGAGGCCCTCAGATCAAAATCTAGGGGCCTTAAAATAATTTTTAATGGTATTGTACCTTTAAGATGATTTATTAAATTTTTTTCCTTTTCTAAAGTTTCTAAAAAATCTCGATTTTTATCTTTTTCGAATTTTTATTAGGGTAGTCCCATTTTCTAAAAATAAACATTTTTAAAATAAACTTTCTTAATATCATGGAAAAATCTTTTTATACGAAATATCTTACCGGGGTGGACCATAATAATTGGTATCGCAGGTCAAAATGGGGCTGCCGGGCACAACCAGGCTGATTGAGGGTATTCATATCTATAATAACAAAAGGGCGCACAATATATGTTATGTCATGTTATAGTCAATTCTGTTAATTCTTCCGGGTGTTATTTTTTCATTTTAGCGACATATAAATATAAGCCGTTATTTCTTTTAATAAAGTTTTATAGGTTCGCAAAAATTAATTCTAATTAATGTGCGTTGTAACGGTTACGTTACAAATCCGATATACAATTGGGGAGGCGCTTAACGCCTCCCCTAATCTGATTATAATATTGCCACGCAAATATTATGATTTGGCAATCTTTAAAATGCCAAGGTACTACTTCTTACCGTTTCCTATCAATTTGATCCAATCGATAGCAACCTGCCCGTAGGTGTTGAAACCACTCCACGGGTCGCCTGTGGCAACGAATTTTACCTCTATGGCACGACCCCTGTCGAGTTGGAGCACCTTACCGTTGGGTATATCAAAAGTGGTCACAACCCAGTTCTCAGAGCCTGGCGAACCAGCCCAGCTACCTATCTTAACCCAACTGCCGTGAACATCCTTAACATAAATATCGAATGAGTCATCGGCAATTCCGTCCAGATGCCTTACCTCTATGGCCTTGGCAGCTCCACGTTCACAACAACGGTCCAAGGTGATCGTGGCTTCTTTGTCGTCATCGGCCTCCCAAATTACCCGGCAATTTTCTTCGCCTTCAATAAAACCACCCCAATTACCTTTGGAACTATCAGGTTCCACGTCACCCCAGCCATTTAGGTTATGGCCGGCCTCCGAAGTGTCGTCACCAATATCAACCTGACACAATACCACGTTACTGGCCGCCATCGCCGGCGCTACAAACAACACCAGGGCTACGATAGCTGATACCGCTCCTGCCCATAATCCCCTCTTTTTCATCTCTTTCCAACCTCCTTTTAGTAATCATCCTCGCTTACATTATTATTCCTGCAGCTTACACCTCGTTTAAATTTATCCTAACTATTGTCTTAGTCGACTATTGTAAACTCCAGCGGTAGTACCTGAGCCTGCGGAGCCGGGTGAACCTACCGTTATCGATATACCGGCAAAAGAAGAGATTACCCCCACCTACATCTATGCCATTATCGGTATAGGGGCAGCCCTTGCTGCGGTGGTGATCGTCCTTATCGTTAGGACAAGAAGGCCTTAAGCCTCATGTCTTAGCTTAGGGCAGGTAAAAGGAAGTGATAGCCCCCTCCGGGAAATCCCGGAGGGGGCTATATTTTATTAATCAGCGCACTAGCCAATCTCAAGCTAAATCCGCCTCAATGGATCGCAAATATGCTTATTAAATAGCACTATTTTGAGTATTAACTTTGGCTCGTTTATTATGTAAAACGCTTTCGTTGAATATATTCACTCCCCTACCGATCAACCAACCATGAGAGATATATGCCTCCATGCTTGACCGCACATGTTATAATAAGAAAACAATTTTTTATATCTGGAAGAATGTGATGCCTCTGGCGATATCCCGACGTTACGGATTCTTCGAAGATAGGTAAATTGAAAACTAAAGGAGACGATAGAGGTCGATGAAAACCAAAAAGATTTCCAGAATTTTAGGTATAGGGCTTGCACTTGGTCTTACCTTTTCGAGCGGTAGCGCCTTAATAACCACACACGCTGCCCGGGCAAATGAGATGGAATGGGGCCAGGTCGATACGCCGAGCTGGGAGGACATGGTCATCCTTCCTGCATCCGATATACTCGATTACGCTGTTGGCGGTAATACGGGTGATATTATATACGCTGTCCTTGAACTACAGGGTGCATGTACCGATGTGGGATATGGGAGCTATGACCATGATCATTTTGCCCTGGTTAAATCTGATGACGGTGGGCATACCTGGAGCGACATCACAGAGAACGTCGTTGAAGCCAGTAGCCTGCCATACTCTGATACCGAAATTATAAGTCTAAACCTTGTAGCAGTTGCGCCCGACAACGCGAACTGGGTAGCAGTCGCGGGTTACGCATACGATGGTGATAAAACCACTTTTGTAGTCGTCTCCGATGACAGTGGCGACAATTTCACCTATGCCCACGATGTAGAAGATACGACTAATAATAGCTATATGGAAGTTATATTGGATATGGCGGTTTCGCCGGAGACAAGCGGAAGAGTGCACAATATCGCGCTAGCCGGCGTTGCCGATAACTCTGGTGAGCATGGATCAGTCTTCCGCCTTGAGGCTGGAACCTGGCTCACCGGTGGATGGGTGGATACCTCGTTCTATCCCGGCTGGGATGGTAGCGATGAAAACGGAAACAACCCGGTTATCACCACCGCCGGCGTTGTTGCTGTCGATTTTTCTCCCAACTTCGACAGGGATGATACCATTGTATGCATGAGTGTCGATGATAACGACCACCCCTTCCTGCAGGAAGGTTTTTTCGGTAGTGACGGATTCTGGAATGTCGAAGCCGGCTTTTCAGACGCCCCTCTCCAGATAACCAACAAGGATGAGGAGCTTTTGACCCGGACCGACATAAGGGTAATGGGATTTTCCCTTCCCGCAGATTTCGATGGGGTTGATTCCAGCGCAAATAACATTTACCTGTATGTTAACGCCTATAACAATGTCACTGGAGAAGTCGGTGGCTACGTCTTCATCTCAGAGGACTGCATCCTCTCTATGCGATGTGGACCTTCAGGTGATCCGCTACTTGCCAGCATCGATGTTCACGGTAACGCAGATACGGCCAAGGCAATGGTCGGCGTATATGCTGATGTGGGACAACCCGATGGATGGGAAGCAGTGGAACCTGAGCCATGCGCGGGAGTTGCGGTTTACCATACAGTAGAGCTTGACGACTGCTGTCCGGAATGGGAATCTGCCTGCAAGGATCCTTCCGGGCCCTTTATGGCCGTCGTTTCATATAGCCCTGACGGCAGAAAGGCATACGCCACCACTACCGGTAGCTGGGGTTTCCATGATGGCTGGGGTTGGGCGATTCCCACCGGTTGGGATAATCACGATGGTAACCCCCTTGATGAATCTGCTTTTTCGGTAAGCCTCGATGACGGCGTCTCATTTAACCAGCTAGGTCTCATCGATACCGATATCGACATCATCTCCGATGTCGCTGTTTGCCCGGATTGCAGTGTATTATATCTCTCCACTATTAACTACGCAGAGGGAACGAATGGCCATCCCTATGGATCATTTCCCTGTCCTGATGATGCTGGCGGCGAAAAAGACGGTTGGTTTGCCTGTGATTCCGTCTGGCGGAGCTACGATAACGGGAATACATGGGAGAGGGTCTTCCACGGCGATTGGTCTGATGAGTTGGATAAAAACATTTTATTAAGACTGCCCTGTGACGATATTGATGATTGTTGCACCATCTACATGGGCGTACAACACACCGAGGACCTCTACTATAGCCGCGACTGCGGCCAGTGCTGGAACGAGGCGAGAAACCAGAAGCTCACCATCCAGGACTTTGCCGTTGAGAGCGACAATATAGTCTACATCCTCGACGAAAACGGATATGTTTCCAAATCCACCCGGTATGGAAGACGCCCAAGCGATGGCGTCGATACCGGAATGGATAACGGTCACTCCATTACCACCTGCTGTAAAGAGGGCTTCGTCGTTGCAGGCGGTTACAACCAGCCGGTCGCCTGGTCCGATGACGGGGGCGATAGCTGGACCCTGACCGATGATTTACCAATTGATGGTGAAGTCCATGTCGCCTGTGACCCGGTGTGTGAAGACTTCATTTATGCTGCGCTTGATAACGATCTGGGCGACGGTGGTGTTCTCCGGGCAGAAATCCATGATGGTGATTGGGAGGAAATGTCCTCTATGCGCACCTCGTACACAGGCATCGTTGTTGCAAACGAAGGAACACTGTATGCTGCCAGTAACGATATTAAAGCAGACAAATCGCTAGGTTGCCCGTACAGGTTTGATGCTGATTATTGGGTAGATGAAAAGGCATATAGCGGCGTAGCAAGAAACCTGACTCCGTGTGACACTGATTGCTGTGGAACAGAGGACTGGGATTACCTCATTGCCGGGCTATCTCCCGATCCTGATGAATACTTTCATAGTCAGCCCAGTGCCCTCAGGCTCTGTGGTTGCCTTAACCTGAATACCAACTCCATCCTCTGGGCAATCGATTCAAACTGGTACGACGTTGTGGATATGACCAGCGGCAGCCTCTGGTCCTACGAGGACTGTGCGGCAAAGCATGGCATTGAACTGATCGGCCCTGAGAATGAGTCAGTCCTTGCCTGCGACCCCTGTGCCACCTGCGA
>Ga0068714_10002314_pt1 | contig 24985 bp, 22 predicted proteins | sample MTBNYHSulfiMetaG_FD_62988 | JGI IMG/M metagenome (GOLD analysis project Ga0068714, IMG submission 62988) | Enrichment culture microbial communities from rom New York Harbor, USA that are MTBE-degrading - MTBE-NYH (New York Harbor Sulfidogenic)... | ecosystem: Environmental > Aquatic > Marine >... | reverse complement strand
CGTCGGCCCATTTCACGTCGGGCATCTGGCCGATGGCCGGAATAACGGCGTCACATTCGATGACGAATTCAGAACCCTCCACCGGAACCGGACGACGCCGGCCGCTGTCATCAGGCGTGCTCAGCTCGGTCTTGAGGCATTCCAGTCCCGTGGTTTTCCCTTTGGAACCGAGAATCCGGATAGGGACCGTGAGGAAGTGCATCTTGACGCCCTCCGTCTGAGCGCCTTCGATCTCCTCGGCATAGGCCGGCATCTCGTCCTTGGTGCGGCGGTAAACAATCGTGACTTCCTCGCTGCCGAGCCGCATGGCAGCCCTGGCGGCGTCAATGGCCACATTGCCGCCCCCGATAATGGTCACGCGATTGCCCGGTCGCTCGCGGAGGCCCAGATTCACTTGTCTCAGAAATTCCACCGCATCGATAACTCCCTCGAACTCGTCTTCACCGGAGACTTTGAGTTTCATCGTATCGTGGGCGCCCGTTCCGAGGAAAATGGCTTTGAAACCTTGTTCTCTCAAACTGTTGAGAGTGAAATCCACGCCCAGACGGACTCCCGACTTCACCTCTATACCTGTTTTCAGAAGGTAGTTGATCTCTTTGTCCAATATATCGGGGGGCAAGCGATAGTCCGGAATGCCTACACGAAGCATTCCACCCAAACAGTCGAGCGCTTCGAACATGGTGACACGGTAGCCCTTCAGCCTCAGGTAATAGGCGACCGTTAGTCCTGCCGGGCCCGATCCGACCACGGCCACTCTTTCTTCCCGATCCACAATCTCCGGAAGGGGCAGGTTTTCGAGATCCACATGGTCGGCGGCGTGGCGCTTCAAGTCCTTTATGGCGATGGCCTGGTCCACCTCGAGCCTTCGGCATTGGGACTCGCAAGGATGAGGACAGACCCGCCCGAGCACGCCGGGCAACGGCAGGCGTTCCATAATCAGACGGACGGCTTGCTCGTATTTGCCCTGCCCGACAAGCTGAACATAGCCCTGAACATTCACACCGGCGGGACAGGCGATGACGCAGGGGGCCCGATCCAACTTCTCGATGGCGTAAGTAATCGGAATCCCTTGGGGGAAGGCTCTATATATGGCCTTTCGTTTGGAAAGCCCTTTGTCGAACTCGTTGGGTCTCTCGACGGGACAGGCAATGGCGCATTCCCCACAGCCCGTACACACGCCCTCTCTGACGTAACGGGGCTTACGGAGAATCTTCACTTTGAAGTTGCCGGATTCTCCTTCAACAGCGTCGATCTCAGACAGAGACAGCAACTCGATGTTGATATGCCGGCCGACCTCGACCAGTTTCGGGGAGATGATTCACGTGGTACAGTCATCCGTTGGAAACGTCTTGTCCAATTGGGACATAATGCCGCCGATAGAAGAGGACTTTTCTACCAGGTAGACATAGAATCCGGATTCGGCCGCGTCCAGAGCGGCCTGCATTCCGGAAATTCCACCGCCGACCACCATAATCGAGCCGATCTTTTCTTCAGACATCTTCCCATCCTTTCCAGTCTCGATTCGGAACGAAGAAATCGGGAATATTTCAATGCACATTCAACCCGACAATGAAACGACCTCGGGTACATTGTCCGGTTTGATCGTATTCATATCCATCCTCGAACCCCCTGGATCCATGCCCGTAGCGGACCTCGAAGAGCTGAGGATAGCATACCAAAGGCAGGGACAATTCTGAATCCTTGTCGGCGATATGCTGATTCTGGAATGTAGGTGACGGATAATTTATGCAATTCCCGCAACAGATTTCTCTGTTGCGACTACACTCAACCCATGCAGAAAAGCATCATCGAAAGAGAGGAACAGGAGATCCGGATCAACGAGGAGCGTGGGACGCGTAAACAGCGTTCGAGGGAAATCGAGACTGATCTTGATATGGAGCAGGCGCTGTCGGGTTAGTTCGCCACGTATGCCCTGAAGTCGAGGTGTACGGGCACGGCGGATCGTATTCAGTCTATTATCGGTCCGTTCGGTCTTGTCGCGGGTATGCGGTCCGTGCACGATCCGGCGAAACGCCGCCGTATTCACATGGTTATTCGAAACATCGTCATGGTTGCCGGTCGGCTCATCCGGACAGGACGTCTCTCGATCCTGCGCTTCCCTTGCCAATGTTCGGCCCGTGAAGCTTTCACGGATGTGCATATGCGGCTCTCTCCCGGCTGATCCGGCTTCTTGCCGCCGGTTTTGCACCGGATGTGAAGTTCGGAAGGATTTTATGTTCTGAACCCTTGAAACCGGACTTATTGGGGTGATCGCCCAATGAAGGCGTCATCATTACCTTTATACGTTTTTACGGCCGTCGGTCGAGGAACCATCCGAAGAAATGGCCTCAACCGAGCGAGCAACGGACAACCGAACAGGATCAGTTCCCTGATTCGGGTCATAGCCCACGAGGTCGGTTCTGTCAATAGATACGCTTTCCCGGATCTTGAACCTCAGGGCTCCGGATTCCCGAATTGAAAACCAAAGAAAGGATACCACACTTTCTGATGAAAGAAGTCCCCAAAATGATTGCGGCACTACTTCTAATACACCGGATACTTGAATCGGACTTTGTTTTCGTCGAATTAAGCTGATATCAGGCCTAATAATCGCTGATAAGTGAAAGTTTTCACGGTTAAACCGGTCTAATCGGTAGAGACGAACCCAAAATAACTTTCCATCAGGAACAATTTTGGGTATATTTACGCATGCTACCGGTATTAGATCCACGCGTCTCGAAGAGTTTGGGGCCTATCCAACCGGCATGTTCGAAAGCAATTCAACCCACCGACATCAGGAACCTGACATGGGCGTTTCCTTTTATCCACAAATTCTGATGTTCGCCTGTAACTGGTGCGCTTACTCTGCAGCAGATCTTGCGGGGGTCAGCCGAATGCAGTATCCGTCCAATGTCCGGCTGATCCACATCATGTGCACCGGACGGATGAACCCCAATTTCATCCTCAAAGCCTTTGACCTTGGCGCCGACGGGGTGCTGGTGAGCGGCTGACGCCTCGGGACTTGCCATTACCTGGATGGTAATGAAAAAGCGCAAAACGTGGTCCGGATGACCCGGGAACTCATGGACATTCTGGGGATCGAACGGGAGAGGCTGGGGCTGGAGTGGCTTTCCGCGTCCGAAGGTCCTCGATTTGTCGAGATTATCAAAGAATTTACTGAAACGATGTACAAGCTGGGTCCATCAACCATAAAGGCCGCTTGATATGAGTGTCATCGATCCCCTCGTCCAGAAGACGAAGACGTACTTCTGTTTGGATTGCGGCATATGTACCGGCAGTTGTCCCGTGAGTCGCGTAACGGACACGTTCTCTCCACGTCTGATCGTGGAACGGTCTCTATATGAACTCGAAAAGCTGGACGACGAAACTATTTGGACGTGTCTTACCTGCGGGCGCTGCAGCGAACGGTGTCCGGCCGACATTAATTTCCCCGAATTTATTCGATTGATACGCGATGAGGCCCAGAAGACGGGCTTTCACGGCATTCCCGCCCACCATGGGATGCTCCAGACCGTCATGGCCATGCACTCGAAGGAGATCCATCAGAATCGAATCTCCTGGGTGGACGGCAAGGTTTCCGAAAACAGCGATACGTTTTATTTCGTGGGGTGCAGGCCTTACTTCGACGTGATTTTCCGTGACATCAAGGCAGGCTCCATTCAGGGAGCTCGTAACACCCTGCGCCTGTTGAATCTGGCGGGCGTGGAGCCGATTGTAAGCAACAAAGAGCGCTGCTGCGGCCACGACGCCCTCTGGAGCGGAGACCTGGATCTTTTCAAGATACTCGCCCGGCGGAATATCGACCTGATACGTTCTTCCGGAGCCAAGCAGGTCGTATTCAGCTGCCCGGAAGGGTACCACACGTTCAGGCGTTACTACTCCGAGTATTTCGGCGACCTGGAATTTGAAGTGGTCCACATCGTAGAACTGTTAAGCCGGAAAATTAAGGAAAACAGCTTATCTTTCAAACCCCTGGACGAAGTGGTCACCTATCAGGACCCTTGCCGTCTGGGAAGAATGGCCGGCATTTACGATGCGCCGAGGGAGATTATCCGGAGCATTCCGGGCATCACGTTTAATGAAATGGAGCGGAATCGGGAAAACGCCATGTGCTGCGGTACCAGCGCCTGGCAGAGCTGCTCCGGTTACTCCAAGGCGATCCAACTTGACCGACTGAAGGAAGCCGGCGCAACCGGGGCCGGTATGGTGATCACGTCGTGCCCCAAATGCGCCATTCATTTCAGTTGCACCATTGATGCGTTCGAACTGGAGGTCCGGACAAAAGAACTCCTCGACGTCGTGGCGGAACAGGCCGTGGTACCGTAAACAAGGACCATTGACAGAGTCAGGAGAAAAAAACGTGAGTCGCGACATACTCATCATCGGAGGGGGCATTGCCGGCATTCAGGCGGCTTTGGACCTCGCGGACATGGGTCTTATGGTGCACCTGGTGGAGAAACTCCCAAGTATCGGGGGAAAGATGGCTCAACTCGACAAGACCTTCCCCACCAACGACTGCGCCATCTGAATCCTCTCTCCGAAATTGCTGGATGCCGGTCGGCATCCCAATATCCACCTGCTGGCCTATAGTCAGGTGGAAGAGCTTAAGGGCGAAGTGGGTAACTTTACCGTAAGAGTCCGAATGAAGGCCCGCTACGTCGACGAGAACAAGTGTACCGGGTGCGGTACCTGCGCGGAGAAATGCCCGACTCCCGTGTTGGATGCCTATAATAGAAATTTGGCCCACCGGCGAGCCATCTACAAATATTTCGCTCAAGGTATCCCGTCCGTGTACACGATCGATACGGAACACTGCCGACAATTTCAGGGAAAAAAATGCGGCGTGTGCGCCAAGGTCTGCCAGGCCGAAGCCGTTGACTTTGAACAACAGGACCGGATCCTCGATTTGAACGTCGGCGCAGTGATTGCCGCGACAGGTTACGATCTTTTTGACGCGTCGCGAATCCCTGAATACGGCTACGGCAAGTTCCCTAATGTGATGGCTGCGATTGAATTTGAACGCTTGTTGAGCGCCGGCGGTCCCACGGCGGGGCATGTGGTGCGTCCCTCGGACCTGCAGGCTGAAGAGGCTTGCCGCTCACTCGACAAACAGATTCTCAAACTCTCCAGGAGTCTGGACTCCTTGGAAAAAAAGTACGGGATGAGTTCGAAGGACTTCCTGGATCGCCCGGCGGACGTAAAGCCGGATCCTCAGGACGATCTCGTCCGGTGGTCGGAACTTTACAAGGAACATCAAGACCTCGTCATCGCTCGAGATGCGCTCAAAGAGAAAGTCGAGCACTCACACGCCGACAAGTTGGCTTTCGTCCAGTGCGTGGGTTCCAGGGACTTTCGGTTCAATGCGTACTGCTCGGGTTGGTGTTGTATGCACTCCATCAAGGAAGCCATCATTGCCAAAGAACACAATCCCGAAACGCAGTCGTACATCTTCGGCATGGACATCCGCGCCGTGGGCAAAGGTTTTGAGGAATACAAAATACGAGGAGGCAAAGACTCGGAGATCACTTATATCCGTGGGCGTGTCGCGGAGATCACCGAAACCGAGGATCACCAGCCGGTCATCTGGTACGAGGACACCCGGGAACGCAAGGTGAAGCATCTGCCCGTGGACCTGGTCATCCTGGCCACGGCCTGCGAGCCTTCCAAAGGGACCAGGGAACTTGCAGAGATTTTGGGTGTCGAACTGGATGCTTACGGATTCATCAAGTCCGATCCCAGCCATCCGGTCGATACCAGCGTGCCGGGTATTTTTACCTGCGGGTGCGCCCAATCCCCCATAGATATTCCGGAATCCGTGGCCCAGGCGTCCAGCGCCGCGGCACGAGCCGCGGAGGCCGTTCTGAGCCGCAAGGCTGCTGCTTGATGTCAACCTGACATAGTGAGAGCTGTTGTGTCCAATTCGGAGGCAAAACCAAGAATAGGCGTATTCGTATGCTGCTGCGGTTCGAACATTGCGGGCTATGTGGATGTTCCCGCAGTGGCGAAGTACGCGAGGACGTTGCCGAATGTGGTACTCGTACAGGAAAACCTCTACACGTGCTCGGAAGGCGGAATCAACGAAATCAAGAACGCTATAGTGGAACAGCAGTTGAACCGGGTGGTGGTCGCCTCCTGCACACCTCGAACCCACGAGCCGCTGTTCAGGAATTCCTGCAAAGAAGCCGGGCTGAACCCGTACCTTTTTGAGATGGTCAACATCCGCGATCAGTGTTCGTGGGTACACATGAAGGAAAGAGAAAAAGGGACCGAAAAGGCCAAGGACCTCATTCGCATGGGTGTTGCCAAGGCCGCCATGCTGACCCCGTTGGATTCCGTAGAACTGGGTGTTACTCACAGCGCCCTTGTGATCGGCGGCGGCATTGCGGGAATGTCCGCGGCGGAATCGCTGGCAGGAATGGGGTACCCGGTGATTCTGGTGGAAAAACAGCGCCGGCTGGGCGGATTACTCAATCAGCTCCACAAGATCTACCCGGGCGCAAGAGATCCCCGGGCGTTGCTCGAAGAACACGTGGACCGCGTGACCAAAGACGCCCGTATCACGGTGATCACCGACGCCGAAGTGCAGAGTGTGGACGGCTATATAGGCAATTTCAACGTAGGCGTGTCCAGTGACGGCCGGACACGCCTCTATGAGGTCGGCGCCCTGGTCGTCGCCACCGGTGCTACGGTGCGCCAACCCCCCGATGGAGTCTACGAGTACGATGGCCGGCGAGTCATCACCCAGATCCAGTTGGAGCGGCGTTTGAGTGAAGGCATTGATCCGGCTCCCCGCAACGTGGTCATGGTGCAGTGCGTCGGCGCACGCGTGCGGGAGCGACCCTACTGTTCCCGCATCTGCTGTCAGATTGCGATCAAAAACGCTCTCGAAATCCGCCGCTTGTTTCCGGATACTCACGTGTCCATACTGTATCGGGATCTGCAGATGTACGGTGTGGCCAACGAAGAGATGCTCCGCAAAGCCAAAGAAGCCGGTGTCCGATTCATGTATTACGACGTGGATCGTCCTCCGGAGGTGGAAAACGAACACGTAAAGATCTCCCACCAGCTTCTGGGTAAGGAACTGGACCTTCCGGCAGACCTCGTGATCCTCTCGACGCCTCTGGTGGCTAACGAAGATGCGCCTCGCCTTTCAGGACTCTTGAGAGTGCCGTTGGACGCCAACAACTTCTTTCTCGAGGGCCACGTAAAGCTCAAGCCTCTGGATTTTGCTTCGGAAGGCATATACCTCTGCGGCTCCGCACGATATCCGGCCAACTTGGCTGAGAGCATCGCACAGGGATTGGGGGCTGCATCAAGAGCGGCCACGCTGTTGTCCAAAGAACATCTTTACACCAGCGGCATTACGGCGTCCGTAAATCCGGAATCCTGCGTGGGATGTCTGGGATGTGTTCAAACGTGTCCCTTTCAAGCCATCTCGTTTGATCCGGAACAGGGCGTTTGTAAAGTAAATCCCGTATTGTGTAAAGGTTGCGGCACGTGCGCCGCTACCTGCCCCAGCCAGAGTATTCAGCTCATGGGGTTTACACCGAAGCAGCTATACGCGCAGATCGACCAGGTACTGGCTGACGACTAAACCAGTGAAGGAGAATCGGCAATGTCCACAGACGCTTTCGAGCCCATCATCCTGGCTATGATGTGTACGTGGTGAACGTACGCAGCAGCAGACCTGGCAGGTGTCAGCAGATTGCAGTACCCGACCAACATCCGGATTATCCGGGTGATGTGTAGCGGCACCATCTCCGCCCATCACGTGTTGAGGGCTTTTCAGCGGGGTGTTGACGGTGTATTCATCGGCGGTTGTCACATAGGGGATTGCCATTACATGTACGGCAACTACATGACTCGTAAGCGAGTCGCCTTTATGAAAGAACTTCTGGAATTCACGGGCATTATGTCGGAACGGCTTCGAGTCGAATGGATCTCGTCCGCGGAAGGACCTGAATTTGTCCATTATATTACCCGATTTGTAGAGCAGGTTCGCCGGCTCGGTCCTTCTCCCCTAAAATCACGGGCTGCTTAAAGGGGGGGGACCAGGTGCTCGATCAGATCAAGAAACGCGTCAGTGAGTTGCTGGAACAAAACCGCATCAGCGGTTTCGTCGGCTTGATCAAGGAAGGCGGTCAAATCCGGCCCTACCTATTCACCCATGTGGAGGAACTCGAACGGTTGTCCCTCGGACATGCGGACTCCCCAGTGGGTGACGAAGGAAACGAGTTCCACGGGTTCCGGCGTTATCCCCTCAATCAGGTGCTCATTCGTCTGGCTAAGGCTTTTCCGGAAAAAACCTTTTCCATTTTCATTCGTGGGTGTGATGAACGGGGTCTGAACGAGATCTTCAAATGGAATCAGCTCAAGCCGGATAAAGTAATACCCATCGGAGTAAGCTGTCCCCGGGAACTGGCCGAGTACTGTGAATGCGCCAAGCCGTATCCCGACGCTCTGGTGGCGGGCGATCCGGTCAAAGGATTCAGAAACAAGAGCGTGGAACGGATCCGGCAACTGCCTCTGACCGAACGATTTCAGTACTGGAGAGCCGCCTTTGACCGGTGTATCAAATGTTACGGCTGCCGAGACGTCTGTCCCATGTGTTTCTGCAACGAGTGCTCCCTTGAAGACGAACAGCTCATGCACAAACCGGATCTTCCACCCGGCAATCCGATCTTTCATCTGACCCGGGCCGTACACATGGCGGGTCGCTGCATCGACTGTGGACTCTGCAGCGAAACCTGCCCGGCGCACATTCCTCTCCGCACCCTCTATAAAGAAGTGGAGGAGATTATAGGAGAGCAGTTTGGATATAAAACCGGATATTCTCAAGAGGACCGGTCACCTCTGAACCTGCTGGGGCCGTCCCCGGAAGGGACGGAATAGGTACGCCCTGCAGCTCTGCCCCAGGTTTGTTCATTCGGCCGGTGGAATCGGATTCCAGGCGGATTCGTTGGAGAGTCCGTCGAAATGAGCGGCTTCATACCTACCCCGCCCACTCCCATCGTATGGATGTCGGAAACCTAGTTGCGATCCAAAAGGTCCCCTATATAACGATATGGGGCCTTTGCCCTTATGAGAGCAAAGACGATCACGTCACCATCCGGGCTGAAACTTGGATACCGAGCGAGCTGATTGGTCTGAACGCCGGGGCTCGAAGAGCCGTCACCTGGGAATCACATATCTATGTCCGGTATCTCCGGTCACGCCCATGCGATATTCGCTGCCGAGAAAACGTCAGGTTCCGCAATTTCGGTATGGAATTGAACGGCTCGTCTAGTCCTCGTCCCCTTTAAGGCCCAGCTTCTCCATCCGATAGCGGAGAGAGCGAAGATTGATACCCAGAAGCTCGGCGCATTTCTTCCGATTTCCGTGAGCCTTGCTCAACGCTTTCATCACAAAATCCGCCTCGTATCGCGCCAGAATTTCGTCCAGGTTGAATCCTTCGTCCGGAATATCTTGAAAAGGCGCCTCCCCTTCCCCGGCCTCCTTGACCTGTTTGTAATGAGAGAGGGTCATGCTTTCCGGCAATACGATGTTCGAACTCTCCAAGGCTACCGACCTTTCGACAATGTTCTCCAATTCCCGAACGTTCCCCGGAAAGTTGTAATCCTTAAGGATTTCTAGTGCGTACGAAGAGATCCTGCGAATATTCTTATCCTGCTGGCGCGAATATTTTTTCAGGAAATACTCGGCAAGCAGAGGAATGTCTTCTTTCCGTTCCCTCAGGGGCGGTACCTGAAGTTGAATCACATTTACCCTGAAAAACAGGTCTTCCCGGAAGTTCCTATTGATGACCTCCTGCTCCAAATCCTTGTTGGTGGCGAAAATAAACCGGACTTCCAAGGACACTTCCCGAACGCCGCCTAACGGTTTGCACAGTCGCTCCTGCAAAACACGCAGCAGCTTTACTTGCATCACGGCGGAAAGTTCGCCCAGCTCGTCCATGAAAAAGGTTCCGTTGTTGGCAGCTTCCAAGAGCCCCATTCGATCCGACGCAGCTCCGGTGAATGCCCCCTTCCTGTACCCGAACAGCTCACTTTCCAATAGGTTTTCGGGAATACCCCCACAATTTATGGTTATAAAAGGCCGATCCTTCCGCGGCCCTTCTTCATGAATAGCCCGTGCAATCAGTTCTTTTCCCGTTCCGCTTTCGCCGGTGATGAGCACATTGCTGTCGGTTTTGGACACCCGACGAATCAGGTCATAGATACGCAACATCTGAGGCGATATACCTATAATCTTTCCGAAACCTTGCTCCGATTGGACGTCGGGAGCGGCAGCCACGGTTTCCTTGCGTTCCCGGATAATATGAGCGATGACCTCCTTCAACCGTTCAGTATTGAACGGCTTGGGAAAATAGTCGTAAGCGCCTTCACGCATGGCCTCCACCGCTGTTTCCGGCGACGCATACGCCGAAATCATGACCACACCTACGTCCGGATGCACTTTCTTCGCGCGGCGAAGCACCTCCAGTCCGTCGATTTTTTGCATTCGTATGTCCGAGACGACTACATCGTAGGTGGATTTCTCAAGCTTGGATATGGCTTCCCCGCCGCCGTGAGCGCAATCGACGTCATACCCCTCTTGCAAGAGGAGAATCTCGAGCAGTTCCCTCATGCTCTGGTCGTCGTCTACCACAAGAATTCTGGCCATGAGTTCATCCTGCCGAGCGAAGGGCCGGGGGTACCGGACAAACGCCTTTATTCAGATTTGAAAACTTCGGGGATGCGGGCGCTATCGTGCCACGCTCTTTATTCTGACCGGGTTACCCTCCAAAATGGTCATCACCGCTTTGCCTTGAAGATCCTTGCCTCCAAACGGCGTATTCCTGCTCAGTGAAAAAAAGGCTTCCGGCTCCACTTTGTATTGTGCATTCGAATCCAGCAGCGTCAAATTCGCAACGCCGCCCAGTTCGATCGTTCCGCCGGCGACACCCAATATGCGCGCCGGATTCGACGAAAGCGCCCGAAGAGCTTGAAACACGGTTAGCACCCCGTCCCTGACAAGCTGGAGGGTCAAGCCCACGCAGGTCTCCAGACCCACGATTCCGTTGGCGGCCTGTTCGAACTCAACATCTTTTTCTATAACGGAGTGAGGTGCATGGTCGGTGGCAATGGCGTCAATCGTACCATCTTTTAATCCTAAGCGAATGGCTTCCACGTCTTCAGCGGTTCGGAGCGGCGGATTCATTCTGGCGTTGGTATCGAATTCAGCCACGGACTCATGGGTCAAAGTAAAATAATGCGGAGCCGTCTCAGCGGTTACGCGCCCCCCCCTGGCCTTGGCCTGTCGAATCAGCTCCACCGATCCGGCCGTGCTTACGTGAGCCACGTGTAATTTGCCACCCGCCAATCGAGTCAACTCGATATCTCGATAAACCATGATTTCTTCAGCTTCAGAGGGTATGCCCTTGAGGCCGGTCATTGCGGACACTTCGCCTTCGTGGATGCATCCGCCCTCGCTCAATCCAAGATCTTCCGCATGGGAAATGATCGGCTTGTCATAAGTCCTCGCATACTCGAGAGCACTGCGCATCAGCCTCGAGCCGGACACCGGCCGACCGTCGTCGCTGAAGGCTACAGCTCCGGCCCCCACCAAATCTCCGAATTCGGACAGTTGCTCACCAAGCGACCCCACGCTCACAGCGGCTACGGGATATACGCGTGCAAAGCCCGCATCAGCGGCTTTTTGAAGGATATACTCGGTGACCGATCGCGAATCGTTCACTGGATGGGTATTCGGCATACATGCCACACCCACGAACCCTCCCGCTGCGGCAGCCATGGTCCCGGTTCGTATGGTTTCCTTGTATTCTTCTCCCGGTTCCCGCAAATGAACGTGCATGTCGATTAAGCCGGGCACTACCCAGAGCCCGCCGGCGTCGATGATCTCCGCGGTCCCCGAATTCTTGAGTGATCCGGAATCCTCGAGACTTAAGAAAGCCTTGAACTTGCCTTCCTCGATGAGCAGATCGATCTTTTCCATACGCTCGGAAACGGGATGGATCACGGTGCCATTAGCAACAATTCGTTTCACGCCGCCTTGCCTCCCAACAGAAGATATAAAACCGCCATTCTGATGGCCACCCCGTTCGAGACCTGATCCAAAATCACGGACGAGGGTCCGTCAGCCACGTCCGGTGTGATTTCGACGCCACGGTTAATGGGGCCCGGATGCATCACCAACACATCTTCCTTGGCTTCGAGTAACCGTTTCGCGTTCAGCCCGTATTCTCGGGCGTACTCTCGAAGTGTTGGAAACAGTGGTTCTCTCTGACGCTCCAGTTGTATGCGCAGCATCATAATCACATCCGCATCCCGTACGGCCTGATCGAGTTTATCGGTCACTCCAACGCCCAGGCACCCGATAAAACGAGGAATCATGGTGGGCGGCCCGGCCACCGTCACATGGGCGCCCATTTTGGTCAAAGCGAGGATGTTGGAACGACAGACGCGGCTGTTCGCAATATCGCCGATTATGGATACCTTCAGCCCTTCTATACGCCCTTTATGCGCTTTAATGGTCATCAAATCCAGCAACGCCTGCGTCGGATGTTCGTGACGCCCGTCACCCGCATTGACCACGCAAGCCGATACCCGCCGGGCCACCATGTGGGGCGCGCCGGTCATCGAATGCCGCATGATCAGTACATCCGGATTCATTGCTTCGATGTTGCGAACCGTGTCGATGAGAGTCTCACCCTTTACCATGCTGCTGGTACTCGCCGACAGGCTGACCGTATCCGCGCTCAGTCGCTTTGCCGCAATCTCGAAAGACATGCGGGTTCGGGTACTCGGCTCGTAGAAGAAATTCACCACCGTTTTGCCGCGCAGGGTTGGGACCTTCTTGATGTCTCGATCCGAAATCTCCTTAAGAGTCTCTGCCGTGCGAATGATCGTCTCGATTTCATCTCGAGACAGATCCCTGATTCCCAAAAGATGCATTTTTTCAAAAGACGACATGGCATCCTTACTTCAAAAAAAACCCCCCGCTTTTCAGCCAGGGGGCATACATTCATTTTGGTTGGATTCCTAGCATAGCGTCTTGGTCTTAAGACAAAATGGTGGGGATCACCTTTTAATTTGTACCAGTTTCGGCCTTAGCAGTCAAGGAATATTTGGACCGATCCCGGCGCATCCGCATGCCCATCATGTGCGTAAACTTCTGCTTCAGCAAAACCTCGGAACTACCCGAGAGAATTCCGAATTCCCTCCATCACTCAGCATCCGATGCTCCGACCGTCAATGAATCCTTTTCAGAACGCGATCCCAAGCGAACGACGGCGGATCCAAGGTCCAGGAACCATAGATAACGAACGCCTTTCCTTTCAGTGCGTCCTTGTCGACAAAGCCCCAGAAGCGGCTGTCATAACTGAAGTCACGGTTATCGCCCATAACAAAGTAAGAATTTTCCGGGACAGTGACCGGTCCAAGGTTATCCCGATCTCCGGGTTTGATGACGGGATCTCCTCGGGCCGCATGGGGATCTGCATAAGGCTTCCCATTAATGTATACCTGCTTGTCGACGATTCGAATCTGGTCCCCCGGCAGCCCGATGATCCGTTTGATGAAATCCTTGCTCGGATCGACCGGATAGATGAAAACGACAACCTGCCCCCGTTTTGGCTCTTGGAACTCCACGATCGGTTTGTTCACGAATGGAATATCAATCCCGGACTGAATCTTGTTCACGAGAATGTGATCGCCCACAAGCAGCGTGGGTTTCATCGATCCGGAGGGTATTTTAAAGGCTTGAAAGAAGAAAGTTCGAACGATGAGCGCCAAAATGATGGCGGTTGCAATAGCTTCCGTATACTCTCTCGCGCTGCTTCTCACGGTCTGCATTTCGTTTTTTTCAGGCTGTGCTCTTGATTCGGATGCTTTCATTTATGTGACTATCCTCAGTCGAATTTGGGATTTTGTTATAAGCCCGATAGCGGCAGTATTGTAAAAGCGGAGGTTGGATTTAGCAAGCGGAAAAACGAAACGGGATTAGCACTAAGTTAACATAAATTATATCTATATGTATAAAAAAACTTGACAGAATTAAACAAATAGTGCTTAATAGCGCTCAAAATGTTCTAATTGATGGGCGGAGGAAGTGGCCATGTCGAAGAACCGGGTCAAAATAGCTCGCGAAAAACTACTGATGAGCAAGGCGGAACTCGCGCGCAAAGCAGGCGTTTCTCCTATTACGATTGACCGCATCGAGAAGGGATTCAACTGTCGCATGGAAACCAAACGCAAGATCCTTCTAGCCCTGGGCTACAGCCTAGACGACCAGGGGACGGTTTTTGGAGAAAATTAGTTCATGGGAATTTTTCGCTCAAAGAAGAGTTTGGTGGGGCTCGATATCGGTTCTCACACGATTAAGGCCTGCCGACTCAAAATTGGAGGCGAAGGAATAAAACTGGTCGACTTCGGTCTGATACAGCTACCCCCGGGTATGGAGTTCGAGGACCGAACCACGAATCAGGATTTAATCGCTCAACACATCAGAACGCTTCTTCGAAACCTCAAGATCAATCCAAAAGACGTCGCAACATCCATTTCTGGATTCTCGGTAATTATCAAACAGCTATCTCTCCCTTATGCGCACAAGAAGGAGTTGATGGCCAACATCCAATGGGAGGCCGAACAGCACATTCCCTTTGGCGCCCAAGACGTCACCATGGATGTGCATATTGTCGGACCGAATACGGAAAAATCGGCGTCTACCGACGTGATACTGGTAGCGGCGCGTAACGAACATGTTCAGGCCGTCGTAGACCTGTTAAATCTATCCCGTCTTTCCGCCGGTGTCATAGACGTCGACATGTTCGCACTCGAAAATGCTTATGACTCGAACTATCCGTATGAAGAAGATTTCATCGCCTTAATCGACATCGGCGCCAGTCAGCTGAAAATCAATGTGGTTCACGGAGGCGTTTCTATATTTACACGCGAAGTGGCTCAAGGCGGAAAAACCATCAACCAGAAGATCCAGGATCGTTTTCGGGTTGACGCGGCCGAGGCGGAGCGTTTAAAGCTCACCGCCGAAGCGCCCGACAACCAGTACGATGTGTTGAAACGAATCTTCGAAGAAGCCTCGGTAAGTTGGTCTCTCGAGATCAAGCGCGCCTTCGATTTCGTAACGAGATCCAACAAAAACGCACGCATCCATAAGATACTCCTTGCGGGGGGGTGTGCGCTTATGCCGGGCTTCCCCCGCTTCCTACAGGATCGCATCGGAGTGGACGTGGCCTTGTTCGACCCCTTTTTGAATATCACTTCGGATCCGAAGAGGATTGATCCCAACTATCTCCAAAGCATAGCGCCTATCGCCGCCGTCAGTGTGGGATTGGCCTTGAGAAAGGTGGGAGACAGTTGATCCGCATCAACTTATCACCGAGAAAGATCGAGAAGCGAAGGGAAAACCTCCGCCTTCAAGTATGGGTCTACCTGTTGACTATTACATTGACCGTGGCGGTCTGTTTTCTCTTATACCGCAACGCCGCTGAGAAGACAGCAGCCCTGAAGTTGGAGGAAGAACGGGCCCAGACCCGCTCCAAAGAACTCACCCGTATAGTGGAAACGCAAAGGGAACTGGAGAAGAACAGGAAATACATTGAGAAGAAGAAGGAACTCATTTTCAGTCTTGCACGAAAACGCAGCATTCCGATTCGCCTTTTGGACGAACTCAGCACCTCTCTTATTCCAGACCGTGTGTTTTTGTTGAGCTTGGATATGCGTGGCGCGGCGGTGCGTATCATTGGGATGGCTGCGGACAACGAAACCATTACCCAATATGTGAAACGACTTGAAACGGTACCTATCTTTGCCTCGGTCAGAATCATTCAGTCTCAGTTACGCTTCATCCCAAGTTCGTGGGATCTGATCTGGGGCAAAGAATCGCGCTTTACGATTGCAGAAGGAATCATCAGCGCACACTTTGAGCGGTTTCACAGAGAGTACGATAAGATCAGCGGGATTAAGACGGGGACCTCCGCCTCGAGCGATCTCCTGTACCAGAATGCGATCAAAGTGATGAAGTTTACCGTTACGTTTGTGGTGAGGGACGAAGGATAATGGCGCAGCGCGGAACGAATTTCCTGGAAAAACTACCTTTTCGGGTCAAACTGCTTATCCTGGCAGGTTCCGTACTGGTGGTCGCAGCTCTGTTTTATCTGTTGGCGTACCAGCCGACTTTGACTCAGCAGATGATCCTCAGAGACGACATCCAACGCTCGGACGACGCCTATAAGATCTTTAAGGAGAAAGCCGAAGGCGGAGCCCATCTGGAGCAGAAACTGGACAAGGCCAGAGCGGAATACGAGCGGCTGTCCCAAATGCTCCCGGATAAAAGTGAGATCGTTGATTTGATGAGAAATATCACCGAAGTCGGGAGATTGGCAGGTTTGGATTTCGTTCTTTTCAATCCTAGGGAATCGAGTTTCCTAAAAGAACAAGTTGCTGAGATATCGATTGAAATTCAGGTCCGGGGAATGTACCGGGAGCTGGCGGACTTCTTCTCCAAGGTCGATCACTTGCCACGTATTGTGAATTTCGAGGAAATCCGGATGAGCGCCTCGAAGCTCACCGAGAACGCGGTTATTCTTGAAGCTCATCTACTCGCAAAAGCGTATCGTCTCTTAACGCCGGAAGAAGAGGACCGATTGCGCGAACAGGCCAAAGAAAAGGCCAAGCAAAAGAAGAAATAGCGGGAGCCATGACTCGATCGCATCACAACCCGAATACCTCCGAAAAGATGAGTTTCATTAAGCAGCTCTCATTGTTGGGCCTATGCATCGTGGTCTTTGGATGGATGGTCTGTCAGGCGGCCCCGGCCGCCGACACATCGTTCCCGGCCTCATCCGACCTCACTAAAGAGATCCCTGCCCCCTATTCCTATTCTCCGAAAGGCAAACCCGATCCTTTCAAAACTTTCATCGGCTATTTAAAAACGGCGGACCAGGAGAAATCACCAGAGCGGGCTCTGACACCCCTCCAGAAGTTCGAAGTCTCACAGCTCAAGCTGGTAGGAATCTATTCCCGAGGCGGTGAGGCCAAAGCGCTCATTCAGGATCCGGATAAGAAGGGATACATTGTAGCGCTGGACGATCTCGTAGGTCCCAGTTGGGGCAGAGTTACGCGTATTCTGCGAGATCGCATCATTATTACTGAAAAAACGAAAGGCCCTTTGGGGAAAACCGTCGATCGGGAAATTGTCATGAAACTTCACCGACCCGGCGAAACCTCAGGAAACGAATAACCGCTGGTCTCTGAGTTACGACTTACAAAGGTGGAACTATGTTGGGGCGACGTATTTCGTGGTTAACTATCGGTTTACTCGTAGGTGCCTTAACGGCATGTGCGCAGCTCAAAACAGTCACTGAAACGGGACAGGCGAAGCCTGCCGAGCAGTATCAGGTGAAGGACATCCAGGTTGTGGAGACAGCCCGGGAGACGCAGCTTCTGATTGATAGCAATGCCGCCCCGAGATACACGGCGTACAAACTGATCGACCCGCTGCGTCTGTTGATTGAATTGCCTGATGTGGTTCCCCCGGAATCTCTCATTTCCAGATCGCTCCCCGGCTCAGGGTTGATCCAAAAAGTGGAAGTCGAACAAGCGGGGGAAGAAAACAAGCCGAGTCTCCGCCTGACCGTTTCTCTGCACCGGGATGTGGACTATATAGCTTCCAGCACGGACAGCCGCTTACTATTTCGTTTCGTGCCCACTAAAGAGGCAGCCAAGCCCCCCATGATCTCGGCGGGAGCGTCTCGAACCCCATCTGAGAGCACCCCGGTTGAATCCGTCGTCATCTCATCGGGGTCGGCGGGAGATGCATCCTCCCTGCAAGCTAACTATGACGTCTTCGAAAATCAAGTCAGAGTGCGTATCTCGTCACCGTCGGACATTTCCCGAGTGGACAAATTTTCCCTCGAGAATCCCCCCAGGCTCGTGTTCGATCTCTTCGGCATCCGGTATGATCGAGCTTCCAAAACCATGCCCATAGACCGCCCACAACTCGCATCGATTCGCATTGGAAGCCACGAAGACAAAACAAGGGTCGTGTTTGAGTTTCCTCAAGGTCCGCGTCCGGAAGTGGAAATTAAAACAGAGCCCAACATGCTCAATATCGCTTTTCTTACCCTCAAGCCCGGCGAAGCCTCGAGATTTGCAGACAGGGGCTCTGCAACGGGACAGCCTTCAGCGAAAACAAAGCCGCTTGCCCCGAGGCAGGAAGCGCCGCTTGAAGAAGAAACACTTTTATCCATTTCGAAACCGGCCCCCCCGGTCGCCTTTTCCACCGCTCCGGAACCTTCCGCGGACAAGACTTGGGAGGCGCAGCCGCTCCAGGCGCCCCTCACCGCCGATCTGCTTGCCCCTGAAGAAGGAATGACCAGCCAGTACACCGGTGAACGGATTTCCCTCGATTTTCAGGATGCCGACATTCACGGCATCTTCCGTCTCATCGCCGAAGTCAGCAATCTCAACATCGTAACCGCGGACAATGTCAGAGGTCGTGTTACCGTCCGACTGGATAATGTCCCATGGGACCAGGCGCTGGAGACCATCCTCAAAGCTAAGCAGCTCCACAAAACGCAACAAGGCAACGTCATCTGGATCACTACCATGGACGACTATCAGACTGCCATAGAAAAACAACGAAAAGCCGATGAGGAGCAATTACTGAACGAGGAGATCCTGCAGCAACTGGAACCCATGATAACGGACTATATCCGCCTCCGTTACGCCAACGCGAAAGACATTGCAAATATACTCTTCCAGTTTTTGTCCCGCTGGCCCGTCGATAAGAAATTGGGGGTCATGGCGCGAGGCACGGAAGACAAGATGGCCGAGCGGGTGCGCGGAAAACTCGAAGTGGACTCGCGTACCAATACCATCATTATCAAAGACGTTCCGCCTATTGTGTCGGAATGTAAACGCATCGCCAAAGACCTGGACAAACCCATTGCCCAAGTCCTGCTTCAAGCCCGTATTGTAACCGTGCAATCGAATTTCCTGCGAGAACTGGGTGTAAAATGGGGGGGCGAATACAGCCGTTTCGACAAAGGCAGTTCGTTGGGAGTCCGCGGCACGGGCGGTGATATTGAAACAAGCGAAGGGACGCTTCTCGACCCACTCGATCCCATTGTGAACCTGCTCCCTATAGGCAGCCCCACCTCGGGCTTGGGGGTCTCCTTCGGGCGCATCGTGGGTAACACCCTCCTCCGCCTGGACGCTCAGCTTCAGGCCCTCGAAAACGAAAACAAGGCCACCATCATTTCCGCCCCCAAAGTGGTCACACTGGACAATACCAAGGCGGAGATCATTCAGGGAGAACAATTTCCGGTGACGACTCGAGATCAGCTTGGGGCCTTCAAAACCGAGTACAGGGACGCCGCTCTGAAGCTGACCGTCACTCCTACCGTGGTTCCCAATACCAACCGCATCACCGTCCAAATTCATCTGGAGGAAAAACTCCGGGTGCCCGGTACCGAAGCGTTGAATGAGGTCGGGAATCCGGTTCTGAGTATAAAGCAGGCGGATACCGTCATGTTAATGGACAGCAACGAAACCATGGTCATCGGCGGCATCACCGCTCAGGAGAGAGGGGAAGGTGAACGCCGGGTACCTTGCCTGGGCAATCTTCCCGGCATCGGCTACCTCTTCAAGTCCACTCAAGACTTCGACGACAAAAGGGAACTGCTCATGTTCATTACGCCCTCGATCCTGCGAGTGCCGGAGGAGTCGCAGGTATTATCCGAATAACGACCTTCGTATTGAACAAAGAGGTGAATATGGTGTCCACCAAAAAAACCGCTACTGTCTCTGCTTATCTGTTCTGGGTGTACCTCGTCTGTTGTTGCGGCATCGCCTTTGCCGAATCCGCGGACTACATTCTCAAAAAGCCTGAACAGTTTTTCGGCTCATTGGTATCGGCTACCGAAGAAAGGCTTCTTCTCGGAACCGGAGATATGGTGATAACGGACATCGGGGGCAGGCTATCCCCCAAGGCCGGTGGTCTAAGCGCCGCTAACTCCCATCCGGACAAGCTTCCTCCACGGGAAATCGCCCAGATTGCACGCGAATACAAAGAAAGCGGAAAGACGGTCACGGTGTTGGATGAAAACGTCACGTTACGCATAGGGCATCTTTTCAATGTGTATGCCCGGAATGCCTATGTGCCTGAAGACGAGTTCGGACGCTACTACTACTTCCGCATAGGCCGAATTCAAATCGTCAAAGTATTTGACATCAAATCCGTGGCAAGGATCGTCCAGGCTAACAAGGAGCTCAATTTTCAGGAGGGCGACATCTTTTACCTGGATCCGGCCGTGGAAGGCGTTGAAGGTATTATCGGGACCTATAGTACGCCGCCGGATACCGAACGTTTTGGCGCAGGAACGCCTTTCGAAGGTGAGCCTGCCGCTCAAGATATGATAACCGGTGCTGGGATGCGCGAAGAACTCATGGGGGAAACCGCCCTCGGCGAACCAGGTACGGCCCTTGCTCCTTTCGGAAAAGGAGGCCCAATTTACACATCGATGGAAGATCGTTTCGAAGGCGAGCGCACCTTTTTCGCTTTCGACGATTCCGGACTCACAGAGTCTTCGATATCCGCTCTGGAATTCAAGGCAAGCTATCTTCTGGAACACCCCGAGGCCTCTGTTCTCATCGAAGGCCATTGCGATGAACGCGGAAGTGTCGAGTATAACCTGGCGCTCGGCCAGCGACGCGCGGAAGCCGCCAGGGACTATCTAGTGAGTCTCGGTGTTCCGGCGAATCGAATCACCGTCGTCAGTTACGGCAAGGAACGCCCCACCGATCCCGGCCACAACGAGAAGGCCTGGGCTGCAAATCGTCGTTGTGAATTCCGCCTCAACTAGATGAGAGGCGTCAGGAATAACACTTTCATGGAGTTCGACAAAATGATCAAGGTCAAACGTTTTCTTTCGGCAGGCATCGTTCTTGCCCTCCTGGTGTCACTTGTTTCATGTGGAGGTGATTCTACGGGCACTCCCGGAACAGAAGGACAGTGGAACCCTGTTTTCCAACAGGTAATCCCCATCTACTGCGAAACACAGGACGTAAATGAACCGTTCTTCAATAGCCAGGTGGACGCTTATTTCGATCCTACACCCTGCAATCCCATCGATCCTGGGAGTTCGTCCGAGCCTTTCAGCGATCACATGCTGCTGATTAAGATGTTTAACGCGGATTTTCCGGGAAATCCCGGCTCCGCTTATCAGGTGACCATCAACCGGTTTCACATCGACTATCGGCGGCCCGCTACTGAAGGCGACACGGCTCCTATACTGCAATCCAGGGACCTCTTCCTAACCGTCAGTCTGCCTCCGACTAACCTTGATGATACTATTGATAACTGGCCCGAGCCGACTTTTTTTCAACTCCCCTTGGTAGATGTGGCCACAAGGCTAGATTTCCGGAATCAGCTGGACTCCGGAGAGCGAATACCTCCCGATTTCCCTACGAGGTACTCGGCCGTCATCACCATGTACGGTTCCAGCATCGTCAGTGACGATCTGTCGGCCGTTGTACAAGTGAATTTCACCATCTCCAACGTGGATTACTGTCCTTGCACGGAATAGTAGGAGAATTTTATGAAGGCTTCAAGAAACGCGTGTTTATTACTCCTCTGCCTCCTTTCTCTTGTTTTGTTCTCCTGCGGGGGAGGCGGTTCCTCGGCTGGACCGGATACGCCGCCCCAAGGCAGTTCAGACCCCGCCGACGTGGCGCTGGGGGTTCGACACCAGATTGCCAATGTTTCGGCGTCTCAGTCCAGTACGGTTTACGGAAAAGTTATTGACTACAACGGCGACAAGGTCAAAGACGGAACCGTGGTTCGATTCCAAGTGTTTCTCGAAGACGATGCAACCGGTTTCCGTTTCTCGAACTCGCAAACCACTATCGACGTAAAAACGGTTGCCGGAGTAGCGTCAGCCCTGCTCACCCATGTAGGTCAACTGGTTGCCCCCCGGATCGTACAGGTTCAGGCATCCGTACCCGGTTTTGTCCAGGTCGTCCAATCCATCAACATTTTCTTTTTCAGCGATCTGGCTACTTCCTATCAACTGCTGCTGACTCCGGACAAGGTGTCGCTCAACGGCGACGGAAATGACCATGTTCAGATACGGTCACGGCTCATCAACGCTTTCAGCGTTCCCTTCGTCGGCGCCGAACTGCAGTTTTCCGTGGATCCGGCCGTCGGATCCTTTGTAGCGCCCACCTCGCCTCTTCTGACAGAAGCCACGCGCGTCACCAACGAGCAGGGGGAGGCTTTCATCGAGTACATCGCCCCAAAAACCGACAAGGCCACCAATGTCACCATCACCGGCACATCCAGGCTGGTGTTTTTGGTCAAGAGTCTTCCCCTTGGAACGTATCAGGTATTTCTGGACGTTTTCGATATGATTTCCCTGGGCGTCAATGCCCAGGAGCCGGGCTTCATCTCCGTGGAGGTAGATCCGCCTCGCATCTTGGCCAGCGAACTCACCAGCCCCGGTCTCGGAACCCACAGATCCGAAATCACCATCAAGGCCTTTGACATCAACGGTAACCCCATGGTGGACGGAACCGTAGTCCATCTGAAGGCAACGAACAGCCTGTTCCCGAATCTCACCCTGGGTTTGATTCCATCATTCGCCGTACTCGGCCGGATCATGGACTCTTCCGGAGAAACGGTCGACGGCGCCGCCATTGTCTCCTTCTTTTCCGAAGGCGAACCCGGTGTAGCCGTCATAACCGCATCCATCGGGGATGTTGAGGGAACAGGTCGGGTCGAAATCGAAGATGCGGCTCCACTCCAAGTTCTCGATCCTGAGACCGGACAGGCTCTTACCGACTTCACCTGGACGATCCAAGAGTGCGTAGCCGCCACCAAAGCGTACAAGGTAACGGACGGTTTGGCCGATGTGGGCAATGGGACCTATATCTGGGAAATCACGGGTGGGCCCTCTTTTCTCTCAGTGAATACCTCGCCCGCGGATACTAGTACGGGAATCCTTGTCTATGACGGAAGTGAATTGCATGGACTCGATGCCGGAGAGCTGGAGGCCATGAACACGGTCATCGCCGTTACGGACACGGCCACGGGCAAGGTCCTGCGCTTCTCCATTGTAGTTGTAGTGAACGGCGTGGACGAGTGCTTGCCCGGCGGCGGCCCCACCCCCGAGAATCCGCTGGAACTCACGGTCACAAACCCGAATCCGAATGACGACCTCACTACCACGAGCGCCTTCACCATAGGGAACGCCGGGCAACTCAACTTCACAGCATCGGGCGGCGTAGCGCCCTATTCGTGGATTTTTGACAGGGGCACCGTAACCATGGGCGACGTTACCTTCACGTCTGCGGACGCAGTCGCCACTCTGCTGTACAACGGCGACCCCGCCACGAACACCGGCGTGATGACCGTTACCGTAACCGATGCTGTTGGAGGCAGGGCCAGTGCGTTGGTCGCCATGGTTTCCGTTCCCCAGACCAGCACGTTAACAGCCGCTCTTCAACTCAGTCCTACCGAGGTTGGAGTCGGCGGTGAGGTGGTGGCTCAGTTTACTCTCGAGAACCAGGACGGCGATCCGGTGCCCGGCCAAACCATCATCTTTCAGCTCCCGAATTCCGCCGCTGCCGCAGGTACTCAGTACGTAGCTCCCACCACAGGAACCACCATAACGGTAGATACGGATGCCAATGGCAATGCCATTGCCGTTATTCGCGCCGGTGATACCGTCGATACCACCACCATGCTGGTTCGAGCCGTATTCGGCGCTATAGACATTACCGACACCTTCGAAATCAACAAATCCCAGGGGCTTGTAGAGTTTTCAGGCGATTCGGAAGTCACCGTATCCATAACCGCGGGCGCTTACGGCAATGGCGCTCTGGAATTTGTAATCGCTATGACCGTATCAGCGGAAGACGGAAACGGTAATCCGCTGGCTTCCATGCCCCTGACGCTCGACAGTGACCTCGATTTCGAGGCCGGCGTGGTCGGTTTCGTTCCCCCGCTTCCCTTCGATCTTACCACGGATGACGATGGTGAGGCCGAATTCATCCTGCGAGTCGCTGTTCAGGGGTTCACTGTAGCCGCCAATGAAACCATTTCCGTTGCCAGTCTGGTCCTCATCGGAACTACAACGGATCCGCCCGATCTACGGGGCTCCAAGGCTCTGATTCTCAATGTCAGAGGGGACTAAGGCAGGAGGCGTTCAAACATAACTCACCCAATCTTGAGCAGATCCCGGTTCCAGGACCGGGGTCTGCTCATCCGGGGACACCGGTCATGCCCAAACCGACGAATCAATATCTTGTTTGCAGAAGTAAGAGAAATCAACCTCGGGTGGCATTGCAAGTATGCAAGGTGTGTCGGCACGCTGCAAAGTGTCCGGATTTCCAGTCTTATCTGGAGCCATTCATGTTTGATGAGTTGCGGATGGGTGAGAAAAATCGTTCGGCGGCCCGATACCCCTCCGGGTTGCCCAGGTCGAAAGGCGCCCCCTCGAGCTCCACTCCGTAAAGCCTGCCTCTGCGTATCAAATCCTGGTGAATCGGAACGTCGTCAATTTCTCCTGAACTCCCTGGACTTGCCGGTATCAGATCAAAGTAGTCCGGCCCGTAAATCCCTCCTGCAAATCCTTTCGGGTACGTGGGTCCACTGAATTTCACCGAACCTGCGTCCTTATCACTCAACTCGAGAATCCGATACAAAGGCGGTTCCACCGGCTCTACTCGGAGCAGGCCTACGTTGCCGAACTGTTTCGATCGGCTCTGCTCCAGCCGCACGAATCCAATCATATTCACCGGTCGCTTGCTGTAGATTTGGACGAGTTGAGACAGGAAAGGCGTTCCCGAGAACAGGAAGCAGTCCGGCATGACCAGTGCAAAAGGCTCTTTTCCTATAAAATCATGCGCCAGAGAGACGGCATGAGCTACACCCAAAGGTTCCA
>Ga0068714_10002312_pt1 | contig 24994 bp, 17 predicted proteins | sample MTBNYHSulfiMetaG_FD_62988 | JGI IMG/M metagenome (GOLD analysis project Ga0068714, IMG submission 62988) | Enrichment culture microbial communities from rom New York Harbor, USA that are MTBE-degrading - MTBE-NYH (New York Harbor Sulfidogenic)... | ecosystem: Environmental > Aquatic > Marine >... | reverse complement strand
GCCCCCTTCGACGTCGGCTTCCTCAACCGCGAGCTGCATCGCAACCAGGGTCCCTACCTCGACCTGCGCAAGATGTTCCAGGTGCTCGACACCCTGGTGATGGCGCGGCAGATGCACCCGGGGCAGAAGAACAACCTGGACGCCCTGTGCAAGCGCTACGACATCAACAACGCGCACCGCGAACTGCACGGCGCGTTGCTCGACGCCGAGATCCTCGCCGATGTCTACCTGGCGATGACCGGCGGCCAGACCACCCTCTCCCTGGGCGGACAGGGCAGCAACCAGGCAGCGGAGGAGATACGCCGCTTGACGGGCGAGCGTCCCCCGCTGGCCGTGGTGCGGGCCAGCGCGGAGGAACTTGCGGCGCACCAGCAGCGACTCGAGGCGATCGACAAGATCAGCGGCGGCAACGTGCGGTGGGATGAGTGGTGATTAGTAATAAGTGGCAAGTCGTAGGCCGGACATAGCGGAGCGGTGTCCGGCAGAACCTGCCCGATACCGCTACGCTATATCGGGCCTACCTTCTACCTCCACATCGGGCCTACCGTTGTCTGGGCTTGGTTTGCGGGTAGGCGAGTAGTTACCTTTGAACTTGTAACTTCGCGGTGCGGTTGCACCATCAGGGTGCATGGTTCGGCGGGAAAAGGGGATGAAATAGGGGCACTACGGGAGATTGCGTCTGGCACGGGGTGTGCTATGACTTAATTGTGGCAATGCGTTGTCACGTCTCCTTTTGGCGTTATGAAGTTGATTGGGCGTCCCTTCCGGGACGCCCTTTTTTTTCGTCTCTAGGAGGCCATCCCGCTGTTGAGCAGCAGGTGCACCCAGATGCTGGCGACGTAGCCCAGGGCGATTGCCCAGCTCCACTTGAGGTGGGAGAAGAAGGTGTAGGTGCCGCGGGCCTGCCCCATCAGCGCGACCCCTGCGGCGGAGCCGATGGAGAGCAGTGAGCCGCCCACCCCTGCGGTCAGGGTCACCAGCAGCCACTGGGTCAGGTCCATCGCCGGGTTCATGGTCAGCACGGCGAACATCACCGGGATGTTGTCGACGATGGCTGAGAGGAGCCCCACGAGGATATTTGCCCAGGTCGCACCCAGCCCGACATACATCGACTCCGAGGCAAGTGCCAGGTAGCCGAGGGTGCCCAGGCCGCCCACGCACAGCACCACACCGTAGAAGAACATCAGGGTGTCCCACTCGGCGCGGGCGACGATGCCGAAGATGTCGAAATGACCATCACCCTCCCTGGAGACCTCCATGCTGCTGCTCTCCGGGCCCTCGATATCTTCCGCCCGTTGCTTGATGTCACAGCGGCGAAGGTAGTAGCCGAAGAACTTGAGGATACCCAGACCGGTCATCATGCCCAGCACCGGCGGCAGATGCAGGAAGTTATGCAACGAAACCGCCATGGTGATGGTCAGCATGAACAGGCCGATGATGATGAGTCCGCCGCGCTTGATCACGACCTTCTCGCTCAATGCATCGGGTTTGCCCTTCTCGATCACCAGGGACATGATGACTGCCGGAACCAGCCAGTTCACGGCAGCGGGGATAAACAGGTGGAAGAAGCTCCAGAAGTCCACGATACCCTTCTGCCACACCATCAGGGTGGTGATGTCGCCAAAGGGCGAGAAGGCGCCGCCGGCGTTGGCGGCGACCACGATGTTGATGCAGGCAAGGGCGATGAACCTGGGTTTGCCAGCCCCCACAGCCATGACGACAGCTGCCATCAGCAGGGCGGTGGTGAGGTTGTCGGCGACAGGCGAGATGAAGAAGGCGAGCAGGCCGGTGATCCAGAATACCGCGCGCAGGGTGAAGCCGCGAGAGACCAGCCAGGCGCGCAGGGCGTTGAAGACCTGGCGCTCTTCCATGGTGTTGATGTAGGTCATCGCCGCCAGCAGGAAGAGGAACAGTTCGGCATACTCGAGCAGGTTGTGGCGAATGGCACTGGCGGCGGTCTCGGTGTCGCCGTGGCCGGCAAAGGCCATGCCGACCAGCACCCAGATGATGCCTGCGGCCACGATAACGGGCTTTGATTTGCGCAGGTGCAGGAACTCCTCACCGATCACCATGGCATAGGCGAGAACGAACACGATGATCGCGGCGATGCCGAACCAGGTCGAGGTCAGATTCAGGCCGTTTCCGCCGTCAGCTGCCAGTGCCGCAGCAGGCAGGGTAAGCAACAGGAACAGGGCGCCCAGAAGGGTGCGAAGGGTAACGCGGTTCTTCATTGTTATACCTTGTTGATGGCCACACCAGGGGGAAATCTCGTGCGCGAGTCTACCACACGGTTACGCCGGGCAGCATAAGCGAGTCTTATTTTTACCCCTGCCGCAGTAGGGACTCTGTCCGGGAAAAGTCCGACTATACTTCCAGGAAATGAAACGAACGACCGCGGCCAATCCGGCGACACCAGAATCCCTCCCTGCGCACCATGCGCAATTGACCCTGCGAAAGCGGGGTTTTTTTTGGGAATTCAAGGTTCAAGGTTCAAGGTTCAAGGTTCAAGGTTCAAGGTTCAAGGTTCAAGGTTCAAGGTTCAAGGTTCAAGGTTCAAGGTTCAAGGTTCAAGGAAAAGGGTTGCGGCTTCGGGTAGGTCGGAGTTCAGTCCGACAGCGCGGAGGGCTTTATGGGCGCGGATCGGGCGTCAGGATACGTTGGGTGGAATGCGCTCCTTGAACTTTGAACCTTGAACTTTAAACTGCTTCGCCCTCACGCCTCACGCCTCACGCCTCACGCCTCACGCCTCACGCGCCACTCACAAGCTAATCATCGCCACCTTGACCCCAGGGTCCTCCTCGCTGCTGTGGATGTGGAAGCCCAGCGACCTGACCAGGTCGATCATCTTCTGGTTATCGGCGAGGATCTCCCCGTCCATGCTGTTGAAACCGCGCTCCTGGGCCGCCTCCATCAGGTGGGTCATCAGCTGCGAGCCGATCCCCCGGTGCTGCCACTCGTCCGCCACCACCAGGGCGAACTCGCAGCTCTTGCCGTCCGGATTCATCACGTAGCGGGCGACGCCGAGTTCGATCTCGCTGCCGGCCTTCTCCTGCACGGCGATCAACGCCAGTTCACGGTTGTAGTCGAGCTGGGTAAAGCGCACCAGCATCTCCGGTGTCAACTCGTTGAGGGTCTGCATGAAACGGAAGTACTTCGACTGCGGCGAGAGCTTGCGCACGAAGCTCTGTTCGATCTGCGCATCCTCCGGGCGGATCGGGCGAATGGTGATGTTGGTGCCGTCGGCCAGCTGAAGCTGGGTGATGAGGTGGTGCGGGTAGGGGTGGATCGCCATGTGGCCGTAGGGGTCCAGTGACGGGGCGCGGTGGCTGACCACGATGCGGCAATCGAGGGCGAGCACGCCGCTGCTGTCGGCGACCAGCGGGTTGATGTCCATCTCCACCACCTGCGGCAGTTCGCAGACCATCTCCGAGATCCGGATCAGCGCCTGTACCAGCGCATCCATTTCCACCGGAGGCTGGTCGCGGTATCCCCTTAGCAGCCTGGCGGTGCGCGTATGCCCGATAAGGCTCTCGGCAAGAAACCGGTTCAGCGGCGGTAGCGCGACCGCGCGGTCGTGCAGTACCTCCACCGCGGTACCACCGGCACCGAAGGTGATGATGGGGCCGAAGATCGCGTCGCGGGTGACACCGACCAGCAGCTCCCGGCCATGCCGCGAGGAGTACATCGGTTCGACCAGGACGCCATCGATCTGCGCCTGCGGCGCCTTCTGCTCCACCTCGTCGAGCAGCTCATTGTAGGCGGTGCGCACCGCCTGGGCGTTGGTGATATTGAGGCGCACCCCGCCCACGTCGCTCTTGTGGCTGAGCTGGGGGGAGTTGATCTTCATCACCACCGGAAAGCCGTGGTTCTCCGCGGCCACCAGCGCCTCGTTGGCGGAGTGGCAGTTGGTGCCGCCGGTCACCGGGATGTCGAAGGCGTGCAGCAGTGCCTTGGCCTCCAGCGGCGAGAGCTGGCTGCGCTGTTCGGCCAGCACGCTTTCGATGATCAGGTGCGCCCCCTGGATGTCGGCCTTGCTGCGCCGCCCCAGCGAGCCCGGCACCTGCATCAGCAATTGCTGGTTGCGGTAGTAGTTGGCGAGAAAGGCAAAGGCCTCCACCGAGGATTCCGGATTGGTGAAGTTCGGGATCCGGTGCCTGGTGAACAGTGCATTGGCGCTGCGCACATGACCTTCGCCCATCCAGCACGCCAGCACCAGCTTCTCGTTCTTCTCCCGCGCCGCAACGACCGCCCGGGCGCACGCCTCCGGGTCGGTCATCGCCTGCGGTGTGAGCATGACCAGGGCACCGTCGACCCCGGGATCCGCCAGGCAGGCCTCGGTGGCCATGGCGTAACGCTCGTCGGTGGCATCGCCAAGGATGTCGATCGGGTTGCCGTGCGACCAGTGGGCGGGCAGGTTGCCGTTGAGGGTCTCGAGCGTCGCGTTCGACAGTTGCGCCAGTTCCACCCCCAGGTCGGTGGCCCGGTCGGTTGCCATCACGCCGGGGCCGCCGCCGTTGGTGATGATCGCCAGACGGTTGCCGTTTACCCGGTGCGAGGCCGAGAGCAGCTGGGCTGCGGCGAACAGCTCGGCAATGCTCTGTGCCCGCACCGCGCCGGCCCGCTGCAGTGCCGCATCGAAGACATCGTCGTCACCGATCAGCGCCCCGGTGTGGGTGAGCGCCGCCTTCGACCCGGTGCTGTGGCGTCCCGCCTTGATCACGATCACCGGTTTCATGCGCGCCGCAACGCGCAACCCACTCATGAAGCGGCGGGCATCCCGGATGCCTTCTATGTAGAGCAGGATGCTCTTGGTCTCGTTGTCGTTGGCGAGATAGTCGAGGATGTCGCCAAAGTCGACATCGGCGGCGTCACCCAGGGAGGCGATGGCCGAGAAGCCGATCTTGCGGCTCTCCGCCCAGTCGAGGATCGCGGTGCAGAGCGCCCCCGATTGTGAAACCAGGGCCAGTTGCCCCGGCAGGGCGGCATTCTTGCTGAAGGTGGCGTTCATGCCGACCTGGGGTCGGATCAGGCCGAGGCAGTTGGGGCCGAGCAGCCGAATCTGGTAGTTGCGGGCTGTTTCGAGCATCTTGCGCTCAAGCACCGCCCCTTTGCCGTCGCCTTCGCTGAAGCCGGCCGAGAGGACGATGGCGGCGCGCACCCCGTGTTCGCCGCAGTCGCGAATGATATCGGGCACGCTGGCCGCCGGGGTGGCGATCACCGCCAGGTCGACCGGCGCCGTGATCTCCTGGATCCCCGAAAAACAGGGCTTGCCCTTGAGTGCCTTGTGCTTGGGGTTGATGGGGTAGAGCTTGCCGTGAAACCCGCCGGCCAGCAGGTTTTCGTAGACCAGGGCACCAACCGAATTGGCCCGGGTACTGGCGCCGAAGATAGCGATCGACTTCGGTGAGAAGAGCCGATCCAGAAAATGTGGTCCCATAATTGACTCCGGAGAGCGTTCGTATTCTTTTCAGGAGTTGGAGCAGTAATATGTAACTATAACGGCAACACGAGAAGCTGGCACAGCATGACCATAGCATTTATCTCACACCACGACTGCGAGCAACACGATCTGGGGGAACTCCATCCGGAGAGTCCACGACGCCTGGCTGCGATCCACGACCACTTGCTCGCCACCGGTCTCGATATCGCGCTGCGCCACTACAGCGCACCCCGGGTAACCCGGCAACAGTTGCTGCGGGTGCACGATGCGGCGTATATCGACAATCTCTTCGAGCGCGCCCCGCAGGAGGGCATCGTCTGGCTGGACCCGGACACAGGGATGATGCCGAAGACCCTCGCTGCTGCCCTGCATGCGGCCGGCGCTGCGGTGCTGGCGACAGACCTGGTGATGGATGGGCGAAGCGGGCAGGCCTTTTGTGCCGTGCGCCCTCCCGGCCACCACGCCGAGCGCGGCCGTGCCATGGGCTTCTGCCTGTTCAACAATGTAGCAGTCGGTGTCGCCCATGCCATGGCCGAGTACGGTCTTGAGCGGGTCGCCGTAGTCGATTTCGACGTTCATCACGGCAACGGTACCGAGGATATCTTTCGCGAGGATGAACGGGTCTTGATCTGCTCCACTTTCCGGCACCCCTTTTACCCCTTTTCCCCAACCGATTCCGATTCGCCGCATATCGTCCATAGCCCGCTGCCCGGGGGCAGCACAGGCGAGGCGTTTCGCCAGGCGGTTACGCAACAGTGGCTACCGGCCCTCGATGCGTTCCGCCCGCAGCTGATGTTCATCTCCGCCGGCTTCGACGCCCACGCCGCCGACGAGATGGGCGGCCTGCGCCTGCTGGAGACGGATTATTACTGGGTCACTGCAGAGTTGAAAAAGGTGATGCTGGAACACGGGGCCGGGCGCATGGTCTCGGTGCTGGAGGGCGGCTACGAACCGGCGGCACTGGCGCGCAGCGTCGCCGCGCACCTCAACGGTATGCTGGATTAAAGACCAAAAGCTTTAACGCAAAGGGGCCGCTCCATGACATCCTGTCATCGCGGCACTTGTGCATCCATGCACATCGCGCAAAGACGCAAAGGTGCTGTGATTTGTTGTCGTTGGTGCCCGTCTCCAGATCAAATTAGGGTTGAGGAGTTACAACTTACGCTTCCTTAACCAACTATCGGAGCGATAGTCGTAGGCCGGACATAGCTGAGCGGTGTCCGGCAGAACCTGCCCGATACCGCTACGCTATATCGGGCCTACCTCCTGTGTTCTTACGAGGCTTCCATAGCAATCAGTAATTCTCCGCGTCCTTTGCGTCTTTGCGCCCTTTGCGTTGAGATCTTTTTCCCAACAAAAAAGGGCGGCCGAATGGCCGCCCCTCCTTTTGACATGATGCGAGGCGCTTAGCCCTGGGCTTTGCGCTCGAACCACTTCTGCGCTTCCTCGTCCCAGCCGTCCATGCGGACGTAGGAGTTGGAGCGTGGGCTGGCGATCATGTTCGGTTCGACCTCCAGGCCGACGCCTTCGAGGAAGTTGACCAGGCCGATACGCTCGATCATCTCACCGGTACGCTCGTGCTCCAGCGCATTCTCGGCGAAGAAGTCGATCATGTTGCCGGCCAGCTCTTCGATCTTCTCGAAGTCCTCGTCGGTCTCCAGCTTCATGAACGGCACCACCACGGTACCCATCAGGTCGCCGATCTTCAGGGTGCGCTTGCCGCCGACCAGGATGCTGGCGCCGCGGTCGTCCCCGGGAGAGAGTGCCTTGTTCATGACGTTGAGGCAGTGCATGCAGCGCACGCAGCTCTTGTTGTCGACCGCCAGGGTATCGTCGTCGTTCAGGCTCAGGGCCTGGGTCGGGCAGCGGGTGATGACGTTGTCGATCACATACTTGCGCCCCTTGTCGGCAACGAACTGCTGGACCTCGGCCTGGTCGACCTTCATCTCGTCGCGCCAGGTGCCGATGACGGACATGTCAGCGCGGTGGATGGAGTTCATGCAGTCGTTGGCACAACCGGAGACCTTGAACTTGAACTTGTACGGCAGTGCCGGACGGTGCATGTCGTCGAGAAAGGCGTTGACCAGGGTGCGATGGGTACGCTGCTCGTCGATGCAGGATTGCTCGCAGCGGGCGGCACCGACACAGGACATGCCGGTACGTACAGCAGGACCGGCACCACCGAGATCGAAGCCCATTTCATTCAAGGCATCGAACGCCGGCTGGACGTTTTCGGTACTGCAGCCCTGGAACATGATGTCACCGGACTGACCGTGGAAGGCGATGAGGCCGGAACCGAACTTTTCCCAGATGTCGCAGAACTTGCGCAGGGTAGCGGTATCGTAGTGCATGCCGGCGGGGGGCTGGATACGCAGGGTGTGGAACTCGGCGGCGGCCGGGAACAGGGGCTTCTTGTTCTCGTCCATCAGTTCGGTGAAGCGGGGGATAACGCCACCGCCGTAACCGACCACGCCGACGGTACCACCTTTCCAGTAACCTTTTTTGGTTTCGTAGGAGGTTTCCAGCTGACCCATCAGGTCAACCATCATGTCGTTGTCGTTAGCCAGACGCTTGAGACCGGTGACAAAGCTGGGCCACGGGCCGCTTTCCAGCTGGTCAAGCATTGGGGTGTCGTGCATTTTTTTAGCCATAATCGATAAACTCCCTGGTTTATTAAGGATTAACACGTATCCCGGTTTGCCCATCCAACTGCTACTACTTTCGCCGGAAACCCGGCGCACAGTGATGATGCTTCCGAAGGGCGGCTCGAGGCCGCATGGAGAAACATAGTGAAATACTCGGGTAATGTCAAGATATTGATTTGAAAGTAAAAAAGCCGCACGTCAATTGGGGTTTTAGCACCAGTGGCGGCATGCAATCCCGGCTGAGGGTAAAAGTGTGGCCGGGTTGGAAACATGTCGATGCCGGCTGTTGTTATAGTAGGGACTTTGGCAAACAGGGATCTCGAAGATGGCGCTCTACCGCAAGCTTGCGCTCACGGCACTCTGCCTCGCCCTTCTCCTGATCGCCGGTTTCGGTATCGTCGATGACCTCGGCAAGGAGTACACCGACAGGGGCTTCAAGCGTGCCCTGGTGACCTTCGCGGTGGCCAGAAGCCTGAACGGGGTGATCTCCGTCGCCCAGGGCACCGAGGTGGCGATACAGCCTGCAGGGATCGGCCTCAATTTTGCCCCTGGCCAGATCCTCGACCCGATCAACGACCTGGTCGAGCGCTTCTCCTGGGTGATGCTGGCGAGCAGCACCTCCCTCGGCATCCAGAAAGTGCTGATGGGTATCTTCGCCTCGCCCGGTTTCACCCTCCTGCTCGGGGCGGCGCTCCTGCTACTGGTGTCGCTGCTCTGGAGTCCGGGCGCTGCGGCCGAACGGATGCGCCCCCTGCTGTACAAGTCGGCGATCGTCCTGCTCCTGCTGCGTTTCTCCATCCCGGTGGTTGCACTGGTGAGCGAAGGGGTCTTCCGGCTCTTTCTCGAGGAGCAGTATGTCGCCTCTTCCGAGCAGATTGAGCAGACAGCACAGGAGATCGGCCACATCAACCGGAGCACCGAGAGGGCCGCATCAGGGCTGGCCGACGAAACCATCGTCGACATGGCGAGGCGATATTATGAAAGCGCCACCTCCCAAATGGATGTGCAGGGGCACATAGAGCGCTACAAAGCGGCGGCAGCCGAGGCCAGCGAGCACGCCATCAACCTGATTGTCATATTCGTGCTGCAAACCCTGCTTTTGCCACTGCTCTTTTTGTGGATAATTATTCGCCTGTTCCGCCATCTGATGCTGCTCGATCCAACGGCAGGGCTGCGGCGGCTATAGAGCTGCTTCACTGTACTCCCGAACCGGAGAAAAGCTGCTAAGCTTTGAGGTTAAATCCGGATGGAGTGCTTGCAGGGAGAGTGCGCATTGGCGGCCCACTGCATGAAGCCACTCGATTATTCGTGGCGCGAGCCAATGAAAAACGGTGTCAGATTGATGTGCCTCTCCCGGGATAGCCCATATCCCTGCAGAAGCGGTGCAGAGAGGGGGGCGGTATGTCGATTCACCCAATCAAGACGAGAGACCCGTTTGGAAGTAACGGAATTCAAGGATCTGGAACTCAGCGCACTTGAGGCCAGACTCCGGGAGCTGCAGAGAGCGCAATCCCCTGCTGCAGGCAGTGACGATAACCTGCGCCTTCGCCATGAGCTGCAGGTCCAGGCGATCAGGCTTGAGATGCAGCGGCGTGAGCTGGAGGCGTTGCGGGAGGAGCGCGACAGGCTACTGCGCTGGCTCGATAGCGACGCCGAGCGCCACGATGTGCTCCCGGGCGAAGAGACGGCGATCGAGCAGCGGATTCCCCTCAGTGACGACTTCAGCCGTGCCGTGCTCAACTCTTTGCCTGCTCAGATCGCCGTGCTCGACAGTAACGGCAGCATTGTCGCCGCCAATGAGGCATGGCTGCGCGATGCCGGAGGAGCGGACAGCCCGCCGGTCGTGCGCGGAAGGCCGGGCGAGAACTATCTGCAACTGCAACGGGGTCCCGGCAACGACCTGTTTGGTGAAGCGCCATTGCTGGTCGCCGGCATCGAGTCACTGCTCGCCGGCACCCGGACGGAGTTCAAACTGGAGTATGCAAACCACGCTGCCAGGCAGCATCGCTGGTTCATGGTGTGGTCGACCCCCATGGCCGGCGAAGGCCGTGGTGCCGTGGTGGCCAATGTGGACATTTCGGCCCGGGTCCGGGCGCAGGAGGAAGCGAAGAAACGCGGCGAGGATATGGCCCGGGCCGTCAGACTCAGCAGTGTCGGTATTCTCGCCTCTGCGATAGCCCATGAGATCACCCAGCCGCTAACTGCCGTTGGTCAGTTCAGTTCGGCCGCGGTGGCCATGTTGTACAGCGGTGAGGCCAAACCTCAGGATCTGGCCGAAGTGTTGCTTGCGATCGATAGCGAGGTGCAGCGCGCCGGCGAGGTCATGCGCCGGCTCAAGGTTTTCATGGGCCGTGGGGCAATGGCCCGGTTGCCTGTGGATCTGCACACGGTGTTCGATGCCGCCATCGGGATGGTCAGGCCGCAGCTTGAAGAGGCAAATATCGCCCTCCACCTCGAGATAACCGATACGCCACTCGGCGTCGTCGCCGATCAGGTCCAGCTTACCCAGGTGATGGTCAATCTGCTGTACAACAGTATCGAAGCCATCTGCCGCGCGCAGAGCCCGGAGCGGCAAATCCGGATCCGCTCGCTCCGGGAGGGGGAGTGGTTCCATGTCCTGGTGTACGATACAGGACCGGGGGTCGTGCCCGAATGGCGGGACAGTATCTTTGACCTGCTGGACCCCGACAAGTCAAAAGGCGCAGGGATGGGTCTGGCCATCAGCCGCTCGATCATCGAAGATCACGGAGGCCGGCTCTGGGCAGAGTCCGAGACGGGCACAGGCGCGATATTTCACTTTACCTTACCGGCAATGCAGGAGGAGACAGGCGTTGAGTGAGAAACCGATAGTCTATCTGGTGGATGATGACAGCATTGTGCGCAGGGCGATTGCCCTCTCCCTTGGGCAGGCGGGGCTGAACGTCAAGGACTATGGCTCTGCCAGGACCTTTCTCGAGGAGTTCCGGGAGGAGGAGGCCGGGTGCCTGGTGCTGGATTTGCGCATGCCGGATATCGACGGACTGGCGCTGCAGCAGATCCTCAACGACAAGGATTCCGATATCCCGGTGATCTTCATCTCCGGCGACGGTGATATCCCTACCTCGGTAAGGGCCATCAAGCGGGGCGCGGTAGATTTTCTGGAAAAGCCGTTCACCCGGGAGGTCCTACTCAACCGTGTGGAGGAGGCGATCGAGCGATACCGTTCGCGCAGCGAGGAGGTTGCCGCGCACGATGAGCGGTGTCATCTGGTAGGGCAGTTGACGACCCGGGAACGGGAAACCTTCCTGCTGGTCGTGCAGGGCAAGACCAACAAGGAGATCGCCCGTGAACTGGATATCAGTTTTCGTACCGTGGAGAAGTACCGGGCTTCACTGATGGGCAAGCTGGGTGTGCAACGCTTCGCCGAGCTGGTCAGCCTTGGCAAGGAGTGTCTCAATGAGCTGAATGTTAAAAATGCAATGTGACAGAGTGTGAAAACCGCAAAATAGCTAGTGCAATCGCCCTTACTCCCCCCTTTCCTGTCGGTATAACGCTGACAAGGCAAGTCCTGCAGAACCCACGTCTTTCTTCTTCATCTAGTGATGCCAGGCGCCCAAGGCACAAATCCCTTCCCCTCCCAGACTTTTACCCGAATTCAACGCTCTTCCGCATAGGTATTTCTACCTAGGTATTCGTGCCAACTATCTGAATCCAGGATGGGGTGTTTTACTTACTCTCGCGGCACAGGAAAGTGCCCGAGAAGGTATAGCTGAATTGAAGGCGGATGGCGACTTAATCCGGCTGGAAGCTTCAAGCGAGGAAGCGCTGAGCTTACCAGACCGTGAACCATCCTGCTGCAGCGGAATACCTCTCAAAAGGCATGGATACCAAAGTTAGACCAACGGATTGGTAAAGCAAGTGAATTGCGACACCACAAAGACACATAACAATCATAACAATAGTTGTTGCAATTGGATGATGACAACAGGATATCGGAGGCACTAACAGTGGCGAGTTCAACTGCATTCAGAATGGAGCGTAACGAGATGATTTCTTCTGAACCACAGACAGGAGAGATTTACCGTGATTCGACAAACCGCAGCTTTGTTGTGCTGCGGGTACGTCCCGGTGGCGTATTCGTCGAGTATGCGGACGGTACGACTCGTAGTGTGAGTAAATCAGTCTGGTCGCGTATGAGGGCACGACCTGCACTGTGCTGAAACCTGGGGGGTCACCGGCACAAACCCGAGCCGGTCATAATATCTAAAAGATGGAGGCAGATCATGGGTATGCAAAGAAATCCGCACAACTACGGTGACGCAGCGGTGGGTCGGCAAGAGTTCGATGGCGACACCACGAGCAGTGACGACGAGGTATTGAGCAAGACCCCGAGGAAGGAAAAGGAGCTTGACGTCGACCAGCTCTACTTTCGCGAGATCGCCAAGCACCCGCTGTTGAGCGCAGAGGACGAAGTGCGCCTGGGTCGCCTGGTCCAGAAGGGCGATGAAAAGGCGCGCAACCGGATGATCGAGGCCAACCTTCGGCTGGTGGTCAAAATCTGCATGCGCTACCTGAACAACGGCCTGCCGCTGATGGACCTGGTGGAAGAGGGCAATCTCGGGCTGATCCGCGCGGTGGAAAAATTCGACCCTGAGCTCGGCTTCCGGTTCTCCACCTACGCAACATGGTGGATCCGCCAGTCGGTCGACCGGGCGATCATGAACCAGAACATGACGGTCCGCGTCCCGGTTCACGTAACGAAGCGGATCAACCGTTACCGCAGGACCGAGCGTGAGCTGAGCCAGTTTTACGAGGATGCGGTCGGCCCCGAACTGGTGGCTGAGGCGCTGGGCGAGCCGGTGGAACAGGTCAGGGAGTTGATGTCTCTCAACAAGAAGGCCGTTTCGATCGACGATGATGTGAGTAACGAAGGCAAGGCGCCGCTCAGTCTTGTATGCGACGAGAAGGAGCAGCCCGAGAGCAAACTGCTCAACGACGAGGAGGGCCTGCTCGTGGACGAACTGCTTGGGCAGCTCGACACCAGAGAGCGCGAGGTGCTGGTGCGCCGCTACGGTATGTACGGCCATGACAGTGCCACGCTCGAGGAGGTCGGTGCTTCGATAGGGGTTACCAGGGAGCGGGTTCGTCAGATCCAGAACAATGCGATTCTGCATCTGCAGGAGCTGATAAACGGGCGAACCATGCTGAACGGTGCGCAGGCCTAGCCGATGCGGCTCGCCCAGGCACCGGTAGAAGCGGTAAGACAACGGTAGACAAATCAACAATCCCTGGGCACTTCATGGCCTGGCCATGAGTGTGCCGGGTATGAGGAGTCGGGTATGTATGAAGTCATCGACATTCGTGGAAGGATACATGAGGCCAATGTTGAACGGATAGCCAATCGGGTACTTGACACCGTAGGTGCCAGTCCGTTTGAAGATGATATCGTCCAGGCGATTCACTATCCGGTGGACAAGCTCGATAACATGAATCTGATCCGGTCAATAATAAATTGTTGTTTTCCCTCACCCAGCCTGAACAAGGTGGACCACCCCCGGGAGGTCGAGGATATCGTGATTGAAGCACTGGTTCGTGAGCATCTCAGCAGATTGTCTGCGGACAGCTACAGTACGACAAAGCACTGATTGGCAGAACGGGCGGTTTAACACTTCCGCCCTGAAAAAAAGCCGCTTGAACACAAAAGCCTGGATATCCTCCAGGCTTTTTTTTTCGCGCCCCTCCCCCTGAGGACACCATTTTGCTTAATCCTGTTATGTGGCGATTTTCCATCCATCAGGAACCGGCTGGCCAGGGACGCTATGCTATGCTCAGAGCTGACGACACTATTATGAAACGAACCATCGTCAATGACATGTCCCGCCACCGGATGGCACAGCCGTTGGTGGCCTTGAACGAGACCCGGAACATGAAAACAGCGCTGTTCAACCTGATCCTGATCATTCTGCTGTCGCCGCTGCAGCTTGCTGTAGGCCAAACACCTGCGCCGCAGGAAAGACAGCAGACCTACCTGGTGGGCTTTGCCCAGGACACCATGGACAACGACTGGCGCAGCGCCCAGGTGCGTGCATTGCAGGAGGCGTTCGCCGCCTATCCGGATATCCGTTTCACCTTCACCAATGCACGCGGCCATACCGCCCAGCAGATCCGGGACATCGAGGAGCTGGTCGCGCAGGGGGTGGATCTGCTGATCACCAGTCCGCGCGACGGGGTGGCGATGGAGCCGGCGATCAGTGCCGTCTACCGGAGCGGCATCCCGGTAGTGCTGTTGACCCGTCGGATCCCCGGTGAGGATTACACCAGTTTCATCGCTCCCGATGATGCCGCCATTGCCGCACAGGCGGCCAGACTGCTGGCGAAAAGACTGGATGGCAAGGGACGTATCCTGATGCTGCAGGGTGTCCCTACCGCCACTACCGCCATCCAGAGGACAGCCGGGTTTCAGCAGGCACTCGAGCGATACCCGGAGATGGCGATTGTCGCCATGCGCATCGGCAACTATCTCCGTGCCGATGCCCTGCACGAGATGGAGCAGGTGCTGATGGAAGGCGTCTCCTTCGATGCCATCTTTGCCCAGAGCGACAGCATGGCGTCCGGCGTGCGCATGGCCTTGCACGGGGCGGGCATTGATCCGAAGTCCATCCCACTCGTCGGTATCGACTACATACCGGAGGCGCGAGAAGCGATCCGCAACGGGGAGCAATTGGCCAGTTTCACCTACCCGACCTGTGCCCGCGAGGCGGCGGAGCAAGCGGTGAAAATTCTTTATGGCAAACCATTCGAGCGAAAGGTTATGGTGGATTCCGTCCTGGTAACCCGGGAGAACGTCGAACAAGTGGAGCCAATATTCTAGAACGCATCATGAACCTGCAACTCAGACACCGACTGATCCTGGTTTGGCTGGGAACCATCGTGCTTGCCATGACAGTCGCCGCCGGGCTGTTCATGGTATTACTGCTGGATTTCCATCAGGCAAACGCACACTCGCGTCTGCTGACCGGTTTCACCCAGCTGCAAAACCGTATCAGTGAAATAGGCGGCCTGATTCAGGAGAACGGCGCACGTTTTACCGAGAGGCGCGATATTGTCTCTTCACTGAGCATGATCGACCGTTATCAGGAGCGGAGTGCCTATCAGTCACTGGTCTTCGACCCGGAAAAAAAGCGCCTGGCCGATGCATTGGCCGACCTGTTGCAGGCTGCCGGTTTGCCACAGGGGGTGATCCTTTCCCGTAGCGACCCTGTGGCAGGCTTCAGCGGCGGCAGCCCCGCCTATCTCTCCTACGATGATGCGGGAAATCCCGCACCCTGGCTCGCTGCGGAGAGAGGTCTGCCATACTCCCGGCAAGAATCTGTTCCGCAGTACCTGCAAGCGCCGACGCCGACACTCAAGGCACGGGCCGGTGTCGTCCGGCTGCGGCTGAGCGCCGAGGATTCCGTACTGATGGTCGAGGGGGTGTTCCCGCTGCTGCGTAGCCTGACGGGAGACGAGCAGGAGATCGTCGGTCATCTGGTGCTGCGGCAGTTCCTGGATAAACAGTTTGTCGATGAGATCACCCGGAGCATCGGCATGGATCTGTTGCTATGCGGTGAACGGATTCCCCCGATTGGCGAAACCGCGCTGCCCTGTCCGGCCGGTGAGCAGGCTGCGCCGGAACTCTCCCGCTTGACCAGGACGGGTACCCAGCCGTTATGGCTGCCCGCAGAGACCCATTTTTCCGCTGCAGCCACCCTGCCCCTGTCCCGGGGCGGGGAGGTCTATCTGGTTCTCGGCCTGAACAAGGCCTTCCTGAATGCGCAGATCCAGGCCTTGCGCACCGCCCTGTTGGCTGGACTGCTGATCGCGACAGTGCTGATTCTCGGCTTCGGCCTCCTTTATCTCAGCGCGACGTTGTCTCGTCCGCTGGAGCGGCTGCTCAAGGGGATCGAGGCCGTCTCCAGCGGCCGTTTCGTGGTTGTGACGGGTGGTGACAAAGCCGATGAGCTGGGTCGTGTGGCCGGTGCGTTCAACACCATGGCCGCCAAGCTGCATGTCGAGCAGCAAAAGTTGCGGCAGCTCAATGCAGAACTGGAACAGCGGGTGGAGCAACGCACTGCGGAGATGGAACACGCCCGTGACAGCGCCGAGGCCGCCAACCGCGCCAAGAGTCTCTTTCTGGCCAACATGAGCCATGAACTGCGCACGCCGCTGAACGCAATACTCGGTTTTGCCCAGCTGATGCAGCAGGAGCAGAACCTCACCGCCAAACAGCGAAGCGATCTCGCTACCATCGACAACAGCGGACAGCATCTGCTGGGGCTGATCAACGATGTACTGGAGATCTCGCGTATCGAGTCGGGACGTATCGCCATCGAGCTGAATGCATTCAAACTGCGCACCATGCTCGGGTCGGTGGAGGAGATGATCCGCGTACGTGCCGACAAGCAGGGGCTTTCGCTACGCATCGAGCTTGACGAGGGCTTGCCGGAATATGTGGAAGGGGACGAGCACCGTTTGCGCCAGGTGCTGATCAATCTGCTCGGCAATGCGGTCAAATACACCGATAGCGGCTGGGTGGCGTTGCGCGTACGCCCAGAGGGCGCGGATGGCGACACGATTCGCTTCGAGGTCGAGGACAGCGGCCCCGGCATCAGCGAAGGGGACCGGCAGCGGATCTTCGAGCCGTTTTTCCAGACCCGCGAAGGGGCCGCCAAGGGCGAGGGGACCGGCCTCGGCCTCACCATCAGCCGGCAATATGTGGAGTTGATGAAAGGCAAGCTCGAGGTGGAGAGCCAGCGCGGCAAGGGTAGCCTGTTCCATTTCGCCATCCCCATGCGCCAGGCCGACTCCTCCGAGGTCGAGGAGGCGGTTGAGGAGCGCCGCGTGATCGGGCTGGAGCCGGGACAACGCCGCTATCGAATCCTCATTGTCGAGGACAAGCCGGACAGCCGCCAGCTGCTGCGCCGCATCCTGGAGGGGGTCGGCCTGACGGTGAAGGAGGCCGCCGACGGCAAGGAGGCGGTCGAGCTGTTCGAGCAGTGGCGCCCCCATCTCATCTGGATGGATATGCGCATGCCGGTGATGGACGGTTATGAGGCCACCCGCCGCATCAAGGCGGATCCTGCCGGGAACAAGACTGTCGTGATCGCCCTCACCGCCAGCGCTTTCGAGGAGGACCGCAGTGAGGTGCTGGCCGCGGGCTGCGATGATTTCCTGCGCAAGCCGGTAAGACAATCGGTGATCTATGCTGCACTGGAGCGCCACCTGGGAATAAAGTTCCGCTATGCCGATGAAGAACAGCCGGCGGTGGCGATGGTGAATGAAGAGCTGGCACAGAGCCTGGAGCGGTTGCCGGACGAACTCAGGGCGAGCCTGCGCAACCAGGCCCTGGCGCTGGATACCCATGCGATGGAGGTTTCCATACAGGAGATCGAGTCCATCGACAGCCGGTTGGCAGAAGCGCTGCAAACCATGCTGGAAGAGTACCGCTTTGATGCGATCCTGAAGCTGCTGGAAGGGGAGCCCCCTGACGAGCCTGAGAGCAAGGGCAATAACGATGAATGAAGCCGATGAATCACTCGAACGTCAGAGTGCCGAAGCCAGTGTGGTGATTGTCGATGACAATCCCAACAACCTGCGCCTGCTGGGCAGTATCCTGGAAGAGGCCGGTTACAAGGTGCGCCCGGCACCCAACGGCGAGATGGCGTTGCGTTCCATCCTCGCGCAACCCCCCGAGCTGATCCTGCTCGATATCCGCATGCCGGAGATGGATGGCTACGAGGTTTGCACGCGGCTCAAGGCCGATGAGCGGACCAGTGACATCCCGGTGATCTTCATCAGCGCCCTGCAGGAGATCGAGGACAAGACGGCAGCCTTTCGCGCCGGCGGTGTCGACTACATCACCAAACCGTTCAATATCGATGAGGTGCTAGCCCGGGTACGCACCCATCTGCGCCTGCACCGGATGCAGGAGAACCTGGAACAGATGGTGGCCGAGCGCACGGAGGAGCTGCGCGGTGCCTATTCCTCCCTGCAGGAGCGGGAACGACTGCACCGTGAAAGCCTTATCCAGACCATCGCGGCCATTGCCCTCACCGTCGAGAAGCGCGATCCCTACACCGCCGGTCACCAGCGTCGGGTGGCCCACCTCGCAGTTGCCATCGCGCAGGAGCTCGGACGTGACGAAAATTTCATCATGGGGCTCAATCTCGGCGCCATGATTCACGATATCGGCAAGCTCAATGTCCCGGCAGAGATCCTCTCCCGCCCCGGCAAGCTGCCCGATGTCGAGATGTCCCTGGTACGCCTGCACCCCGGCGTGGGCTACGAGATCATGAGTGGCGTCGATCTTCCCTGGCCGGTCGCCGAGATGATTCACCAGCACCATGAGCGCCTCGACGGCAGCGGCTACCCGCGCGGATTGCGCGAGGAGCAGATCTGCCAGGAGGCGAAGATCCTGATGGTGGCGGATGTGGTCGAGGCCATCAATTCCCACCGTCCCTACCGGCCGGCACTGGGCATCGATGTGGCGCTGAAGGATATCCGCGCCGGCCGGGGCACGCTCTACGACCCGGAGGTGGTCGATGCCTGTATCACGCTATTCGAGCAGAAGGGCTATTCGCTGGAACAGGCGAATTATTAACGGCAATCGGGTGGCAGGCCATGTCTCTTCAGGGGATTAACATCACACTCAAAACCGCGCTGGTTGCCCTGGGTCTGCTCCTTTGCACGGCTCTCGCGGCAGCCACGGAAAACCGGAACCTGGAGCTGGTCGCGGCGGTGCCGGAGAATTTCCCGCCCTATTACCTGCTCGACAGCAATGGCCAGCCGGCCGGTTTTGCCATTGAGACGCTAACACGCATTGCCGATATTGCAGGCTTGCGCATTCGCTACCTGGTAACCCCCGACTGGGAGAGCACCATGGATGCACTTCGCCGGGGTGATGCCGATCTGATCCCCAACCTCGGCATCACCCCCGGGCGCCTGGAGCACTTCGCCTTCACCGCGCCGCTGGAGACCTTCGGGCTGGGGCTGTTCGTGCGCAGCGTCAACACCGGGATCCACGGCATGGATGACCTCGAGGGAAAAACTGCCGCCGTGGTAAATGGCAATGCAGCCGTCAAATGGCTGCAGGACTACCCCAGGTTACCAGCCGGCAATTCGATCACCAGGAGCAGGCGCTCTTTGCCCTGCTCTCGGGCGAGGTGGATGCCTTTATCTATCCCATCACCGTCACCTGGAAGATGGCCGCGGATATCGGTGTCGACGGGTTGGTCCGGCAGGCAGGGCTGCCCCTGATGGAGATCCAGCGTGCCGTAGCGGTGCGCAAGGAGGACCGGGAGTTGCTTGAGCGCCTCGACAAGGCGGTGCGCACCTACACCAGCGGCGAACAGTTCGGCGCGACCTACGCCCGCTGGCATACAAGGCCCGCGCTGTTCTGGGCCGAGGAACGGGTGCTGCGCTACGGCAGTATCCTGCTCGCCCTGGTGCTGCTGTTTGGCATGCTCGCCCTGCTGTGGTGGCGCCGCCACAGCATCGCAAAACTGCAGCAGCAGCTGCAGGAGAGCCAGATGGCGCTGGAGCGCTCCATCGAGGAAGCGCGGGAGCTGAAGGAACAACTGGTGGAGGCCAGCCGGCCAGCGGGCAAGGCGGCTAGCCACGGTGGAGTGGACCACTCTTCAGGATTTTCTCCTGACGATGTCCCGAAATGAAGAAAAGGGGCTTACAGAATATTTAACGAAGCGGAAAACATGCGGGTATTGAAGGAACTGAATTGGTGGGCGGTACTGGGATTGAACCAGTGACCCCTGCCACGGAAGGGGGCGAGTTTGCCCCAAGTCCAAGCCCCTGAAAAATAGACGATTAAACGTTGTTAAACAAAGGTTTGCATTTAATAAGGGTAGTATTGGCTCCGCGTCGATTCCCAGCATACCGTCCGTCCCAAAGCTGGCGTTCCCTTTAAAAAAGTTCGATTTGTCGTAGTTGGTCATCTCCTGAGCGGGCGTTGCTGGAGTTATTGAGTGAGGCCGGCGTGCGACAGCCCCTGCGGGAGGCCAGAGAGCTGATGGAAAGCACGTACAGCCTGCGCGCCATGGTCCTGCGTAAATCCTGCAGCAGTGCACCAGTGTGAAGACGGTGCGGTTGTGTCTCCAGCTCGGCAGGGAGCTGTCATTGCCATGGGCCGGGAAACTCGACCCCGGTGAACTCCCCACGGGTAGCGATCGCCCCTGGGTATCGAAAGGCAAGGATGGGGTGCCGGTGCTCAAGCCATGAATCAGGTGTTTCTCGATACGGCGCGCTTGCTGACCCAGCTCGCCCCCGTTGTTTTTGAGAGCGGCCTGTTTGCCCTCAAGGGGGCACGGCCATCAAACGGGAGGTTGAGGATGCGGCTTGCAGAGAATAGTGCAGCGGGTCTAAGGGGGGCTGAAGGCCGAAATCAGCGTCTGCATGGCTGGCCGTCATGCGTCAGAGTTTCATTCATTGAATCAATTAATTACAAGTCCCTAGAAAAAAAACGGCAAACAGTGTTACATTTGGCAGAGGCTACATGCGGTCATGTTCTGTCGCGATTAATGGAGATAGAACAAAAAGAAAGCAGCAACTCTTGCGTGTGCTGCAGAATGTCTGGATGTGGCGGCGATAACCAATTGATTTGCAAATAAAACGTTTGCGCCGCCGCATAACAAGGAAATGTTCACGATTGGCTTGCCATGCCTCTTTTCACCTACACCGCGCTTACTGAAACCGGGACCCAAGTAACAGGGGACTCTGCCGCTCCGTCTGTCGACTCATTGCGCCTGGAGTTAAGTGAGAAAGGACTATTTGTCCAGGACGTACGAACCAAGCGTACCAGTCTGCGGATAACACGCCGGCAAACAGTACGACCAGATGAATTCCTACTATTTAACCAGGAATTTCTTGCTCTTGTGCGTGCTGGTTTGACTATGCCAGAGGCGTTACAGTTGGCCTCCCAACGCCCTGACAGCCCTGTCCTGGGTGGGGTGTTGCAACGTGTTCTCGAGGATGTTCGCAGCGGACAGACCGTGTCGGAGGCTTGCACTCATCATCCGGAAACCTTCGACGCGTTTTATCTCTCCGCCTTGAAAACCGGCGAAAAAACGGGGGATATGCCGAGCATACTTATGCGCTATCACGAGTACCTTCAGCAGCGGGTGGCGCTACAGAAGAAGGTCAGCCAGGCAATGGCATACCCAATATTCCTCCTAATTGCGCTGATCGTGATTTTGGGTGTTTTGTTCTCATTTGTTCTACCCCGCTTTGTGTCTTTGTATGCTGATTTCGACGCAGCACTCCCATGGCCTACACGCGTATTAATGACCGTCGTTGAAAGCATACCGATCACACTGCCTGCTATGGCCATCATGGTGACAAGCTTATGGGTGAGTTGGCGAAAATGGCGAGCAACGGAATCTGGGCGTCTATGGATCGATGGTGTGAAGCTTCGAATACCCTATGTAAAGAACATCCTGCATCCATTGGTGTTGGCTCAGTTTGCACGATCGATGTCAACGCTGTTAGCTGGGGGGACACCTCTGGTTGAGGCAATGCGTACCACACAAGAGGCGATGTTGAATCGTGCATATGCAGAGAGCCTGGTTGATGCAACACAAAAGGTGATTGATGGGAGTAGCCTTTACCAAGCGCTCTGTACGACATTAATGCTACCAGAGACGGCGCTTCGCATGGTTGAGGTTGGTGAGGCGACTGGGGGCTTGGATGAGATGCTAGGAGAGGTTGCTACTTTCTACGAAGGGATCATCGATCAGCGACTTGGACGCATCATGACCCTGATTGAACCGATGTTGATGCTGATAATGGGATTGATGATCGGCGGAATTATTATTGTCATGTATCTGCCGATATTCCACCTGGCGGATATTGTCAAATGACACACCCGTTTGTTCAGCGCCGCCTTGGAGAAATATTGATTGCCCGTGGGTATACCAGTCCTGAGGTCATAGAATTTGCACTCAGTAACGGAGACGGACGGCTTGGGGAGCGATTATTACACGCAAAATCTGTTACTGAAGAGATGTTGGCTGAAGCGTTGGCCGAACAATTCAGCATGCCATATGTTGCCCTTGACGGGTACACAGTGTCACCAGCATTATTCGATTTAATCCCTGCTTCCTATGCATTTCAACACACTTTAGTTCCCTTTGGGATGGACGGTGATGTGTTGGATGTCGTTATTTCAGATCCATTCGATCTTATGATGGCTGAAAAATTGGAACGCTTGAGTGGTAAGCGGATCAACTTTTACCTATCCACCAAAGCAGCGGTTGTTGCAACACTCAAACGTAGTCAAGGTACTGCTGAAGTCCTCAAAGACTTGTCCGAAGACTTTCGTCTCGTCATGGTAAAGGAGACGGAGGATGGAAAGGAAGAAACGGTAGCGTTAGAGAAGATTGATGATAGTGAAAGCCCGGTAGTAAAACTAGTTAATACACTTATGGTCGCTGCGTTACAAAAGCGGGCAAGTGATGTGCACATTGAAACGTACGAAGGCGGAATTACTGTTAAGTACAGGATAGATGGGGTTTTATACCCGGCTACAGAAACATTGGATCGTCGGCATCATAGTTCATTGATAACCCGTTTAAAAGTTATGGCGGAACTTGATATTGCTGAAAAAAGGGTTCCGCAAGATGGACGCTTTAAATTGCGCTTAGGACGCAAAGATATCGATTTTAGAATTTCGATTATGCCGGGAGTGTTTGGCGAGGATGTGGTTATCCGTATATTGGATAAATCATCGGTTACAGAGGGGGTGAAGAATCTGCGGTTGGAGAGTCTAGGTATGTCCCATGATGTGCATCGAAAGTTTCGCCGTGCTATCCATGAGCCTTATGGGATGGTTCTTATCACCGGCCCAACTGGTAGCGGGAAGACGACTACATTATACGCCGCACTATCTGAACTGAACTCTGGCGAAGAGAAAGTGATCACTATTGAAGATCCAGTTGAATATCAACTTGATGGAATTGTTCAGATACCGGTCAATGAGAAGAAAGGGTTAACTTTTGCGCGAGGACTGCGTTCGATTCTGCGTCACGACCCGGATAAGATTATGGTGGGTGAAATACGAGATGTTGAAACAGCGCAAATTGCGGTCCAATCGGCTTTAACAGGCCATCTGGTATTTACAACAGTACACGCCAATAATGCATTTGATGTCATCGGGCGTTTCAGCCATATGGGAGTAGATGTCTATAGCTTTATTACGGCGCTCAACTGTGTTATGGCTCAGCGCTTAATACGGCTTATTTGTCCTAAATGTAGACAGCCAGCTGATGTGGATGATGAGCTGTTAGAGGCTTCGGGGCTAGATGTTGCTAAATATAAGGAGTACACATGGTTCGATGGGGCCGGTTGCGACCATTGTAATGGCGCTGGATATCGCGGGCGCGCTGCTATCACAGAATTTCTTGATTTGACACCCAGGATACGGCAAATGATAGTCGATAGAAGACCCATTGGAGAGCTACAGAATGCGGCTGCCGAGGAAGGGATGGTGTCATTGCGGGAGTCGGCTTTGGCTAAAGCGCTAGCCGGAGAGACATCACTCAGAGAAATAAATCGTGTCACATTCGTGGATTAAGCGGTTCGGCGGCCATAAGTCTGGTGTGGATGAGCACGTGGGAATTGCTCTGGGGCCGCATTCCATCGCTTTGGCGCATCTTGAATTCAAGTCGAATGTATGGAAACAAAAATGTGCTGTTAAAGTCGATTTGGATGATAAATGCTTTCTCGGGAAATTATCTCGAGAGCAGGAAGAGTTGATTGTCTCTGTTTTGACTGAATTGGTGATGGAATTTCGGGGGCGATACATGCCCATCCATGTTGCGATTCCAAGCCCAATAGTCACTATGAGAACGCTGCTGTTTGACGTGCTTCCAAAAGTGAATAGTGAACGGTCTCGACTAGTGCGGTGGCGTTTGGCTAAAGAATTAATGGTGCGAGAGAAGGATATTCATTGCGTGTATCAGGAGTCAGGGAAGATTGAAGGAATGAATGCAGTGTCAGCCTGGGCGATGAGTGTGGGGTGGCAGGAGTCGCTCACTGAGATTCTGATGAAGGCTCAGGTGATTCCATGGACGGTGCGTTCTAGTGGGGCATATTTGTGGAATCGATATTACAGGCATGCAGTAGGAAAGGATGGTGTGGCATTTGTTTTTGTGGATGATTCCAGCTGGACGCTCCTGATATCTGATAAAAATACATGTCTGCGTTACTATGAAAGCAAGTGGAGAAACAAAGGCGGCGAACGTATTGAGAGTCTTGTGCTGGAAATTGAACGAAAAATTATGGCATATGTCCATGCTGGATTACATCAATCCGTCGTTTCTGTTTACGGAGTCTGTTTGACTGAGGATGCTGCTGAGTTCTTTGACGCCATGAATAAAAGACTGCGAGAGCCAATTGGTATGCTCCGTTTGTCAGAGGGTATCGAGTCATTTGATTCCAAGTCAAGCCATGATGACCTGGGTATGATGGCGTTGGCGGCGGCGATCGGTCAATGAAGGTTGTAGCAAGTTTTATTGCTGCCAGGAGGAGCTGGGCAAAATTAGCGATACGAATTTTAGCTGCAATGAATTTACTTGTTATGTCTCTTATCGTCTGGGTTTATGACAGTTTCAATAATGAGCTAGCAAACTTACCCAGCCTTGAGGCAAGAATCGATCAATTGCTGGAAAGCAGGAAGCACAGTCTGGAACAATCACCAATGCCGGAATATTACCGTTTAGGTGATATGCGGGAGAGGGTTGCCTTCCTCAATAGCCTTTCCCAAGCGAACGGATGGTCGACAGAGTATATGCTTTCTCGGTTAGAGGAATGGTTGCCTGAGCAGGCTTATCTTGTAAGCTTTCAGCACAAGAGAAAAAAAGGCGAGATTGATTTGATAGTTGAA
>Ga0068714_10002309_pt1 | contig 25006 bp, 23 predicted proteins | sample MTBNYHSulfiMetaG_FD_62988 | JGI IMG/M metagenome (GOLD analysis project Ga0068714, IMG submission 62988) | Enrichment culture microbial communities from rom New York Harbor, USA that are MTBE-degrading - MTBE-NYH (New York Harbor Sulfidogenic)... | ecosystem: Environmental > Aquatic > Marine >... | reverse complement strand
TCGTTCACGATCCGCCAAGCGACGTTGGAGCGCGTCGCCGGAGCGCTTCCGGATGGGGCGGGGGTGCACATCCACGTTGCGGAGGGGCCGGAGGATGAGGAGCACTGCGTGCGGGAGCACGGCCGACGGATCGCGGATCGTCTCGACGCGCTCGGGCTGCTGCGGCCGACGTCGGTCCTCGCGCACGCGCTGCACGTCGACGAGGCGGAAAAGGACCTCTTCGCGCTGCGGGACGCGATCGTCGTCCACAACCCGCGCTCGAACATGAACAACGCGGTCGGCCGGTTCGACCTGGGCGGGTTCCTCCGACGCGGTGTCTTGACCGGTCTCGGCACCGACGGGCTTGGGGCGAACCTGTTCGGCGAGCTGTTCGCCGCCGGGCTGCTCCAGAAGCACGGGCGCCGCGACCCGCTGGCAGCCCCGTTTGACGAGCTCCACGCGCTCTTGTTCCGGAACAACGCGACGATCGCGGCCCGCCTCCTCGGTGGCGGGATCGGCCGGATCGCCGAGGGCGGGCCGGCCGACCTTGCCCTGCTCGAGTACGTGCCGCCGACGCCGTTTGGCTCCGGGAATGCCCTCGGTCATCTCCTGTTCGGGGTCGCCGTCCACGGCCTCCGCGTCTCCGACCTGTTTGTCGACGGGCGGCGGATCCTCGAGGACGGGCGGTTCGCCGAGATCGACGAGAGGGCGGCATACGCCGCTGCGCGCGAGCAGGCGCGGCGGCTGTGGGCCCGCCTGGGCTAAAAGGGAGGCCAGATGACCGACCGAATGCGGACGCAGCCGTTCGAGATCCTTCTCGACTGGGTCCTGGCGGAATACGCGCGGGAGGGATCGATCTTCGGCATTCCCCGAGAGCTCTTCTTCTCCCCGCGGAGGGACGCTTCGTACGCGACCCGCCTGTTCGGCGAACCACTCGCCACGCCGATTGGCCCGGCCGCTGGGCCGCACACGCAACTGGCACAGAACATCGTCTCCGCATGGCTGTGCGGCGGACGCTTCCTCGAGCTCAAGACGGTGCAAGTCCAGGATCGGCTTGAGATCCCGCGCCCGTGCATCGACATGGAGGACGAAGGGTACAACGTCGAGTGGTCGCAGGAGTTGCCCCTGGAGGAATCGCTCGACGAGTACGTCAAGGCGTGGGCGTTGGTCCATGTCTTGCATCGCGCCCTCGGCTTCGAGAAGGAGCCGCTGGGGACGATCTTCAACATGAGTGTCGGCTACGACCTGCAAGGGATCCTCAGCCCGCCGATGCAGCGGTTCATGGATCGCCTGGGAGACGCGCGGCAGGAGCTCGCCCCGATCCGGCGGATCCTCGCGCGCAAGGGCCCGCGGTTCGAGGGTCTCGAAATCCCCGATCGGATCGTGTCCAGCGTGACCCTCTCCACGATGCACGGCTGTCCGCCGGAGGAGATCGAGGGGATCGCGCGCTACCTGATCGAGGAGCGCGGCCTGCACACGGCGGTGAAGCTCAACCCGACCCTTCTCGGCCAACAAGCGGTGCGTTCGATCCTGCACGACGAGTTGGGGTACCGATCGATCGACATCCCCGATCACGTGTTCGAGAAGGACCTGCACTACGATCGTGCGCTTGCGTTGATCCGCTCGCTGCGCTGCCGCGCCGCGGAGCGGGGGGTCTCGTTCCTCGTGAAGCTCAGCAACACCCTCGCGATGGCGAACCACCGAGGGGTGCTGCCCGGGGAGGAGATGTACATGTCCGGCCGCGCCCTGTACCCGGTGACGATGGCGCTGTTTTGCCGCCTGCGCGAGGACCTCGGCGAAGGCCTCGAAGTCTCCTACTCCGCGGGGGCCGATGCGCTGAATCTCCCGGAGATCCTCGCCGCGGGGGCGCTTCCGGTGACGATCGCCTCGGACCTGCTGAAACCGGGCGGATACGGACGGCTCGCGCACTGCCTCGAGCACCTCGAGGCGGAGATGGGGCGACGGGGCGCTGGGGACCTCGCCGCGCTCGCCGCCGGCCGCGGCCGCTACCTGCAGGCGGCGGCGGAGGCGGCACGCGGTGAGCAGCGCTACCGCAAAGCGTACCACCCGCACGGCCTTCCGAAGGTCGCTTCACAGCTCGCGCGGTTCGATTGCATCGAGGCTCCGTGCATCGCCCGTTGCGCTATCCTCCAGGACATCCCCGGGTACGCGCGCCGGCTGGCGCGCGGCGACGCGAACGACGCGCTGGCGGTCGTCCTCGACCGCAATCCGCTCCCCGCGGTCACCGGGTATGTGTGCACCCACCGCTGCCAGACCGGGTGCACGCGCAACGTGTACGATGAGCCGGTCGCGATCCGGAGGCTCAAGCGACGCGCGGCCGAGGCCGGCAAGCTCTCGCTGTCCGTCGCCGCGCCGACGGGCCGGCGGGTTGCGGTGATCGGGAGCGGCCCGTCGGGGCTGGCCGCGTCGTTCTTTCTCGCCCGAAGCGGCGTCTGTGTCACGATCCTCGAAGCGAAGGGCCGCCCGGGCGGGATGCTCGCGCTGGCGCCGTCCTTCCGCCTGCCGGCGTCGGCCGTGGAGGCGGACATCGAGCGGATCCGCGCGCTCGGGGTGAGGATCCACTGCGATCATCCGGTGCGAGGGGCGCCGGAGGAGCTTCTCGCCGAAGGGTACGACGCTGTCTACATCGGGTGTGGATTCGCTCGCGACGCTCGCTTCGCGCTCGACGGCGCCGACGCGGGCGGAGTCTACGGGGCGCTTGACTTCCTTGACCGCGTAGCGCGCGGGGAGCGGCCGGATCTGGGAGACGGCGTCGTCGTGATCGGCGGCGGAAACACCGCGATGGACGCGGCACGCACCGCGGCGCGGTTGACCGGCCGCCCGAGCACGGTGATCTACCGTCGGACCCGGCGGGAGATGCCGGCGGAGTCGGAAGAGGTACGCGATCTGCTGGAAGAGGGGAACACGCTCCTTGAGCTGGTTTCCCCGAGCCAGATCCGCGCGGAGGATGGCCGCGTGATCGGGATCGACTGCAACCGCAACCGGCTCGGCGAGCCGGGCGCGGACGGGCGTGCCCGGCCGACGCCGATCGGCGGGAGCTTGTTCTTCCTTCGTGCGACGGCGGTCCTCGTCGCGATTGGGCAGCGGCCCGATACCGGGTTCCTGCGCGACAGCGCCGTCGTGCAGGAGGGGTCGCGGATCCGCGTCGACGAGACGAGCGGGCGGGCCGCTTTGCGCATCTACGCCGGAGGGGACATCGTCCGCGGGCCGGCGATCATCGTCGAGGCCTGCGCGGACGGACGCCGCGCGGCGGCGGCGATCTGCGCCGAGCTGGGGGTCCCGTTCTGGACCGGACTGCCGGCCGAGCCGACCGCGCTGGCGGAGGAGGAGATCCGGCGGCTGAAGGTTGCGCGGGTGCGGAAGGTCCCGACGACGTCGGTGGTCGGTTTGCCGATTGCGGCGCGGGGCGGCTTCGACCTTGTGGAGGCGGGGCTGGATGAGGACGCGGCGCGCTCCGAGGCGGCCCGCTGCCTGGAGTGCCAGAAGCTCTGCGATCGGTGCGTCGAGGTCTGTCCGAACCGGGCGAACCTGCCGATTCGCGTACCGACGGTCAACGTTCGCGTTCCGGTGCTCGAGTGCACGCGCGGCGGCGTGGCCGCGGTCGGGGAAGAAGTCGTCGCGATCCGCCAGCGGCGCCAGATCCTCCACATCGATGACTTCTGCAACGAGTGCGGGAACTGCACGACGTTCTGTGCCCACGACGGGCGGCCGTACGCCGCCAAGCCGCGGCTGTTCCTGCGGCGGGAAGACTACGAAGCGGAGACGGAGAACGCGTTCTTCCTCTGCCGCGATGCCCTCCTCGGGAGGGAGGGAGGGGTCGAGGCGCGGCTCTTGCAGGACGGGGATGGCTTCATTTACTCGACCCGCGGTGTGCGGGTCCGCCTCAGCGCAGACGGGGAGTTCCGCGGCGCGGAGGCGGACGGGCCGTTCGTCGGCCGCATCCCGGTCCGCTCGGCGGTCGAGATGGCTGTCCTGTTCGTCGGGATTCGCGACTCGGCGTCGTACTTGCCGCTGGGATCGAGAGGGGACCGCTGATGGGGAAGATCGCGGCGTTGCGGTGCGTGAGCTGCAAAGCGGAATACGACCCTGATCGGATCGAATACACGTGCCCGGCATGCGGGCCGCGGCGCGGGACCCTCGAAGTCCTCTATGACTACGAGGGGTTGCGCCGGGAGGTCACACGAGAGGTGTTCGCGCAAAGCGGCGACGCATCGATGTGGAGGTACCTGCCGCTTTTGCCGATCGACGGGATGGCGCATGTCCAGCCGCTGCGTGTCGGATGGACCCCAGTGTATCGGTTCCCCGGGCTGGCGAAGGAGCTCGGCCTCTCTGCGCTGTTCATCAAAGACGATGGGCAGAACCCGACGGCTTCGTACAAGGATCGCGCCAGCTCGCTCGTGGTGATCAAGGCGCAGGAGCGGCGCAAGCCGGTCGTTACGTGCGCGTCGACCGGGAACGCCGCGAGCTCATTGGCCGGATTCGCCGCCGCGACGAAGCTCGAAACGGTGATCTTCGTGCCCGAGACGGCGCCGGAGGCGAAGGTCGCGCAGCTGCTCGTGTACGGAGCGCGCGTCTTCCTCGTCGAAGGATCCTACGACGTCGCGTACGACCTCGCGGCGCGAGCCGCCGACGCGTTCGGCTGGTACAACCGCTCCGCGGCGGTGAACCCCTACCTCGTTGAGGGGAAGAAGACCGGGGCGCTCGAGCTTGCCGAGCAGCTCGACTGGAGGCCGCCGGACAGGGTGTTCGTGAGCGTCGGCGACGGATCGGTCGTGAGCGGGATCTGCAAGGGGTTCGAGGAGCTTCGACGCCTGCGTTGGATCGAAAGCGTCCCCCAGGTCGTCGGAGTGCAGGCGGAAGGGGCAGCGCCGATTGCGCGGGCGCACGCCCGCTACGACGGCCGGCGGGTCGAGATCGAAGACGTTGAGGCGCGAACCTTGGCAGACAGCATCTGCGTCGGTTCCCCGCGCGACATCGTCAAGGCGGTAACGTACGTCCACGCCGCCGGCGGTCGGTTCGTCACCGTATCGGATGCCGAGATTCTGGACGCGATGGTGTTCCTTGCCCGACGCAGTGGCGTGTTTGCCGAGCCGGCGGGGGCCGCGGCGTTCGCCGGACTGCGCAAGCTTGCCGCGGCCGAGGACCTGAACGGGACGTCGGCCGCGGTGATGGTTACCGGCAGCGGGCTGAAGGACGTCGCTGCGGCGCGGCGGGCCGTCGGCCGGCCGATCGTCGTCGAGCCGTCGATCGAGGCGATTCGAGAGCACCTATGAGGATCCATCTGACGGTCAACGGCAGACGGCGAGAGTGCGACGTCGATGCGGAGACGCGGCTTCTCGATCTGTTGCGGGAGACCCTTCACTTGACCGGGACGAAGGAGGGGTGCGGTGAGGGGGAGTGCGGCGCGTGCACCGTCCTCCTGGACGGCCGCGCCGTCAACTCGTGCCTCGTCCTGGCGGTGCAGGCGGACGGCGCCGACGTGTTCACGATCGAGGGCCTGGCCGACGGGGCGACCCTCCACCCGATTCAGCAGGCGTTCGTCGACGCGGGCGGGGTGCAGTGTGGCTTCTGCACGCCGGGGTTCATCCTGTCGGCGTACGCCCTGCTGCGGGAAGTCCCGCATCCGACCGACGAACAGATCTGCGCGGCGCTCGAGGGGAATCTCTGCCGGTGCACTGGCTACGAGTCGATCGTCGCCGCGGTGCGGCTCGCGGCGGCGCGGATGGGGGGACGGACGTGATCGAGGCGATCGTCCTCGCCGCGGGGCGCGGCACGCGAATGGGGTCGGTGAAGCCGCTCGTGACGGTCGGAGGGAGACCGGCGCTCGCACACGTCCTCGACGCGGCCCGCGCGGCGGGGATTTCGCGCCTGATCGTCGTCCTTCGCCGCGGGCTGGCGGACGAGGTCGGCCGGGCGGTCGACTTGCGTGGCTGTGTCGAGGTCCTCAACGACGAGCCCGACGCCGGGATGGCGCGATCCCTCGGCCTCGGCCTCGCAGCGGTGCCTCCGGGGGCCGAGGGGGCGTTGATCCTCCACGCGGACATGCCGTTCCTCCGGCCGGAGACGGTGCGCGCCGTCTCCGCCGTGGCGGCGCGCGGCGCTCGAATCGCTGCGCCGGTCTACTGCGGGCGCCGCGGGTTTCCCGTCTTCTTCCACCGCAGCTGCTTCGCGGGGCTGCGCCGCTCGGCGCGGGGGGACATCGGCGGCCGAACGTATCTCGACGCGCACCGGGATTGGGTCGAGACCGTCGACGTGGACGATCCCGGCTGCGTGTACGACATCGACCGGGAAAGCGATCTCGCCGCGTGGGAAGGAGCCTGCAAATGCGCTACGAACGTGTGACCTGCGAGGCCGATCTGATCGCCGCGCTGACGCAGCCGGGGGTGGCCGTCCTTGCCGGCGGCACGGACCTCCTCGTCAAGATCCGCGCCGGCATTGCGAGCCCGGATTTGCTCGTTGATGTTGGCCGCGTGCCGACGCTTCTCGACATTCGGGTGACCCCGCAGGCGATTGAGATCGGCGCTGCCGTGCCGCTGTGCGAAGTGCTCGCCGCGCCGGCGGTGCGCGACCGATGGCCGCTGCTCGAGACCGTCCTTCGGTCGCTCGGCGCGGTGCAGATCCGCAACCGCGCCACCTTGGGGGGGAACCTCGTGAACGCGTCGCCGGCTGCCGACAGCGCCGTCGCGCTCTTGCTCTACGACGCACAGGTCGATCTCGTCGGCCCGGCCGGCACGAGGAGCCTGCCGGTCGAGCAGTTCCTCCTTGGCCCGGGAAGGACGGCGCTTGGCGCGCAGGAGTTCCTGCGCACCATCCGGATCCCGATCCCCGAAGTGCAGGACCGCCCCTTCTACCACAAGGTCGGCAAGCGCCGCGCGCTGACGATCGCGATCGCCTCCGTCGGCGGCCTCCTCCGCGTCGAACGAGGGCGGATCGTCGAAGCGCGCCTCGCCGCCGGCTCGGTCGCGCCGACAGCGGTGCGGTTGCGCGCCGCGGAGGCGGGCTTGCGGGGTGCCGCCCCGAGTGGGAGCGTCGCGGCCGCGGCGGGGGGGCTCGCCGTCGAAGGGATCTCACCGATCTCCGATGTCCGTGCCGACGCAACCTACCGCCGGCAGGTCGTTGCCGAGCTCGTCGCGCGGGCCGTGGTCGGCGTATCGGACAGATAGCCTTCGCGGCGCTCGACAGGGCGGCGGCGTTTCCGCTATCCTCCCGGCGAAGGAGGCTACCATGAACAGAGCCAAGCGCGCCGGCATCCTCGTCCTGGCGCTCGGTCCGCTCGCCCTCGCCGCGGGGTGCTTCTGGATCAATCGCCCTCCGGTCGCGTCCTTCGTCGTCCACGATAACGTGACCGAGGACCCCCTGGTCGTCGACCTCGACGCCTCGGCGTCGTTCGATCCGGACGACGACGCGATCGTCGCCTACCTCTGGACGTTCGGAGAGGACGTCGAGATCGTCACCCCGCTCGACTACTCGAAGCTCGTGACGGTGGACGTGCTTCGCGTCCGCTATCCGGTTGAGGGGGAGTACTCGATCCAGCTCAAGGTCCGCGACGAGCGCGGCCTGGACTCGAAGGAGGCGCATCGCGAGACGATCGTCCTCCCGAACCTTCCGGTCACGCCGACCCCTTGACGGGCGCGGGCGAGGCTTGATCCCCGTTGGCGATCAGGTAGCGTGTGGTCACGGTTTCCGGGCCGAACCGGCGCGGCTTTCTTGCGGTGGCCGGATGGGCCGTATCCCGCCGCCCGCGGGTCCGATGCGGACAGGGCTCCCCTCCGCAGGGGTCAGCGGGCCTCGCGCCGAGGGGGCAAGCGGCATAGGCTATGCTTGCAACGGAAGGGGGCAGCCTTGAGGATCCGGCGCGCTGTGTGGATCGCGACCTGCGCCGCGGTCGTCGCGGCCGGTTCGTGCGCCGCGGAGCTGCGCCCGGCGCCGTTTGCGGTTGGGTTTGCAGTCGGCGTTCCGTCCCGTCTGCCGGTCGACTGGACCGGGTCGTTTTCACTCCTCACCGCCGAGGTGCTCCTCTCCCCCAACCTGACCTTCGTCCTTGACGTCGGCACGTACCCGGCCTCGTTCCCCGACCTCGTCGAGGCGAGCGGCTCGCTGCTCGTCAAGGGGTGGCTCGGGGCGGCCTGCCTGTTCGGCGGCGGGGGGGTGACCGGCCGGTGGTCCCGTGCCGGGTCCCGCTGGGTCGGCCTGTCCCATCTCAACCTGCGCTGCGGTTTCCAGATCTGGTTTGTCGATGCGCTCGCTTTCCAGCTCCAACTGCGGACGGTCGAGGCGTTGCCGCTCGAGTGGACGTTGGCTCCGGAAATCTCGCTCGGGCTGCTCGTCGCCCTGGGGAGGGGCCGTCCGGCGGCGCCGGTCGTCGACGGCGCGACGCTGTGGATCCTCGTCGGGCTCGGCGTCGCGGCGATGATCGCGTTTCTGCCGCGTTCCTGACCACATCGCGGTGGGGATTGGGCCTTAACCTTCCACGTTCTGGTGCCGCGTCGCGGTGGGGATTGGGCCTTAACCTTCCACGTTCTGGTGCCGCGTCGCGGTGGGACTGGGGCCTTAACCTTCCACGTTCTGGTGCCGCGTCGCGGTGGGAATGGGGCTTTGTGCTCGCGCGTCTGGGTGCCGCCTCGCGATGGGATTGGGCCCCTGTGTTCGCGCGCTGTCTAGCGCGAGAGAGGGGTATACCGTGCCGTCTGCGGCGGCTATAATGGGGCAATCCGAGCACGACGATGCGGAAAACCCGAGCAAGGGGGCGAGATGAAGCGAGCGATCATTGGGGTCAAGGTGGGGCTGCTGGCGGCGGCGCTGGTGGTGCTGGCGGGCTGTTCGCTGTTTAACCAGCCGCCGGTGGCGAACTTCATGTGGTCGCCGTTCGAGCCGCTGGCGCGGGCCGCGATCACGTTCACCGACCAGTCGAGCGATCAGGGCGGGCTGTTCGGCGGCGGCGGGATCGTCGCCTGGAACTGGCTCTTCGGCGACGGGGGGTCGGGCGGTGGATCGAGCCCGAGCCACCAATACGCGAAGAGCGGCGCCTACCCGGTCCAGTTGACGGTGACCGACGACGCCGGCGAGACGGCGACGATCACGAAGACGGTCCAGGTCGGGCCGAGCCTCAACGGGACCTGGAGCGGGTGGATTGAGGATCCGACAGGCGTTCTCATCGACATGACGCTGCGGTTCACGCACTCGACGGGGAGCATCCAGGGCACGTGCAGCATGCTCCAGGTCCAGGATGACTGCGCGGGGATCTCATTCGATCCGGCGGGCAAGACGGTGCGGTTCCAACTGAACATCCTTGGCATCCGGCTTGAGGGGACCCTCGACGCGGCGGAGCGGCGGATTCAAGGACGCTGGTTCGCGCTGAATGCGCCGGTCGCTGGCTGGGATTGGGACGTGCGGCTGAACTAGCCGCGATCAGAGAACGGCAAACGGGCCGCGCGATCCGCGAGATCGTGCGGCCTGTCCTCGATTGGGATGTGGCCATGCCCAACGTATCGCTTCCCCTCGTCGAAGCGCGCCGCCTCGCGGTGCGCTCCCAGCTCCTTGACGGCGAAGGGGCCGAGCTGCCGCGCGGCAGAGACGGCGTGGCGGCAGTCGTCGAACAACTCGGCTACGTCCAGATCGACACGATCTCGGTCGTCGAGCGGGCGCACCACCACGTCCTGTGGGCCCGCTGTCCGGACTACCGGCCGGAGATGCTCGACGGTCTACAGGCGATCGAGCGGCGCGTGTTCGAGTACTGGGCGCACGCAATGGCCTACCTCCCGATGGCCGACTACCGCTACTACGTTCCGCAGATGAACCGCATCCGCGCCGGCGGGACAACGTGGATGGGTGAGTGGCGGGCGAAACACGGCGACGTGATCGATGCGGTGCTCGCGCGCATCCGCGCTGAGGGTGCCCTGACCTCGGAGGACTTCGAGGCTCCCCCGGGAGCGAAGCGGGGCACGTGGTGGGACTGGAAGCCGGCCAAGCGCGCGCTCGAACTCCTCCTCTGGCAGGGCGACCTGATGGTCACTGCGCGGCGGCGCTTCCAGAAGGTCTACGATCTCACCGAACGGGTGCTCCCCGCCGGCGTCGACGCGTCGCCGGCCTCCGATGCGGCGTGCGGCCGCTTCCAAGTCCGCCGGGCGCTCGCGGCACTGGGCGTAGCGCTAGAGGGGGAGATCGCCGCGTTCGCGAAGGTCGCCGAGCGGTCGACCGTGAAGCGGTCACTCGAAGAGCTCACCGAGGCCGGGGAGGTGGCGACGATCGACGTCGAAGGGGGCGGCCGGACGGCGCACTACGCACTCGCGGCGCGGCTCGATGCGGTCCCGCGCGGGGCGTCCGAAGCCCGGGTTGTGTTGCTGTCCCCGTTCGACGGCCTGATCATCCAGCGCGCGCGGGCGGCGTGGCTGTTCGGGTTCGACTATGCGCTCGAATGCTACCGACCGGAGGCGAAGCGAATGTATGGCTACTTCGTTCTGCCGATCCTGTTTGGCGAGCGGCTTGTCGGGCGGTTAGACCCGAAGGCTGACCGCGAGGCGGGGCGCCTTGTCATCAAGACGCTGTGGCTCGAGCCCGGGTTCGACGCGGGCGACGCGTTTCTCAGGGAGCTCGCGGCGGCGCTCGCCCGTTTCGCTGCGTTCAACGGCTGCGCCTCGGTCGACGTGGAGCGGATATCGCCGGCCGCCCTGCGGCGCGCGCTGGCGCGGCACGTGCGCGCGGCTGTCCGAAAAAGGGGGGCGTGTTGAGGGAGTTCTCCCTTGCCGCCGTCGTCGCGACGAACCTCGTGATCGGCGTCCGCTACGGCTACCTCATCGCCAAGGGGCGGATCAGCCCCGCGCTGGCGATGTGGGTCTTCTTCACGATCGCCACGGTGGGCAGCCTGCTGACCTACCTCGCGGAGGGCGAGTACACCGTTCTCGACAACATCCTCAACACAGCGGACATCGCACTTGTCGGGTTCGTCGCCCTGTGGATCACCCTGTTCGGCGACCGGAGCAGCCGCTTCAGCAGGTTCGATCTTCGCTGCCTCGTCGCCGTGCTGGCCATCGTCGCCGTCTGGTCGGTGACGCAGCGTCACGTCATCGCCCACGCGTCGATTCAGGCGATTCTCGTGGTCGCCTACTTCCCGGTTGTCAAGCGGATGTGGACATCGCAGCGGAACACGGAATCGTTCTTCATGTGGACCGGGCTCCTCCTCGCGCCGGCCTTCTCGCTTTTTTCGAGCCGCGGGATGCTGGCGGCGGTGTACGCGGCGCGGGCGATCGTCTGTGCCGGCACCCTGCTTGCCCTCATGCTGCGCCTGGAGTGGAAGGCGCGTCGCGCGGGCCGCGCCGGCGCGGCGGGGCCGGTCCAAGGCCTTACGGGCTGAGCGCTCCCAGCTGTCCTTCCGCGTGCGCGGCGGCGACGAGGCCCGATCGGATCGCGCCTTCGATTGTCGACGGCCATCCCGTCGACGTCCAATCGCCGGCCAGATAGACGCCGTGGACTGGCGTTTTTGCCTGGGGGCGGAGGGCATCGCTGCCCGCGCTGGGGACGAACGTTGCCCGCCGATGGCGGATGACGAGCGTGCGCAGGCAGCGTGCGTCACGGGCGCGGGGGAACAACCCGCCGAGCGCGCCGAGCAGCTCGTCGGCGACGTCGCTCCAGGGTCGGTCGACCCACGCGTGGGCGGCGCTCTGCGACAGGACGAGGTGCGTCCGGCCGCCGGCAGGGGCATCCCCGTGCAGGCGCGTGACGTCGAAGGCCGCCTGGATCGGCGTGTCGACGGCGACGGCGAACGGAGCTGCGAGGACGTCGCGGTCGTACCACGCGTGGAGGTTCACGATCGGTGCCCAACGCAGCCCGGCCGAGGCGTCGAGCGTGGGGTGCAGTGGGCGGAGGTCCGCCGCCAAACGGGAGAGGTCTTCGGGCGGGACGGCGCAGATGACGGCGTCCGCTTGGAGGAGCTCCCCCGTTGCGATTTCGACGCCTCGCACGGCACCGTGGTCGACGAGGAGGCGGCGGGCGGCGACGGACGTTCGGACCGCGCCACCGCGGGCTTCGACGTAGCGGCGCGCGGCATCGAATGCGTCGCCGAGCGGCGCGGCGAACAGTCCTAGGTCCGCCGCACCCGGGCGGAGGAAGCCGTCGCGAAAGACCCGGCGCGCCGCGTGCAGGCCGACCTCGCACGAAGGCGCGTTCAGGGTGGCAATCGTGATCGGGTCCCACAAGAGGCGAACGGCCCGTTCGGACTGACCCCGCGCCGCGAGCCACGCCGCGAACGGTGCGTCGGCGCGGGAGCGGCCGGCGGCGAGGGCCAACCCGGCGCGGACGGCGCGCAGCCGATCGGACGGAAGGAGATGTCGGTAGCGAAGCAGCGACGGTGCGAGGTGAAGCGCGCCAGGGAGAGGGGATGAGCGAAGCGTCGCCGATGCGGTCGGGGACTGGACCGGGATCGAGAGGGCGGGCTGGAAGCGGACGGCGTGCGCCGTGCCGACCCGCGCGAGAAACCCGGTGGTCGCGGTGCAGCAGCGCATGAGGACGTGCTGGCCGTAGTCGATCGGCTCCTCCTCGCCTGGAAGGACGAACGACGCGGCGCGGCCGCCGAGGCGGGGGGCGCGTTCGAGGAGCAGCGGGCGGTGCCCGGCGGCGGCAAGGCGACAAGCCGCGGCAGCGCCGGCGAACCCGCCCCCGACGACGAGGACGTCGCTCATCGGCTCCTCCGGGCGGCCGTTGCGAGGAGCCAGAGTTTCTCGGCTGTGGGAAGGCCGATCCGGCGCTCGAAGACGGGGTAGCCGGCGGCGACGATCCGCGCCAGGATCCGCCCGTAGATCTCGGCGAGCAGCCAGGGGCAGGCGCGGCCGCGGGGGGGAAGATCGGCGAGCAGCCGCCGGCCGCGTTCGAGGTGCTCGCAGGCCCGCGTCGCGTGGGCGGCGAGGAGCGATCGGAGGCTGTCGGTCATCGCGCGCGCCGCGAGGTCACTCTCGCAGAGGCCGTGGGCGGACAACTCGGTTGCCGGCAGGTAGACGCGGCCGAGGGTGAGGTCCTCGCCGACATCGCGCAGGATGTTGACGTACTGCAGCCCGAGCCCCAGGTCGGCGGCCGCCGCGCGCATCGCGTCGGTCGGCGGGACCCCGTCGGCCAGGACGGGTAACGTGGCCAGCCCGACGGCGGACGCGACGCGGTGGCAGTAGGTTACGAGCTCGTCGACGGTCGCGATGCGCACCGGTCCGAAGTCCATCTCGATTCCCGCCAGCACATCTTGGAGATCGGCCTCGAGGATCCCGAACCGCGCGATCGCGTCGGCAAGCGCGCGGTCGCAGTCGGCGATCGGCCGGCCGGCCGCCGCGGCAGTGAGCCGCGCGCGCATCACCTCGATCCGCCCCCGCCGCATCGTCAGACTGGTCGGAATGCCGCTTTCCTCTGTGGATGGGGCGCTCTGCGGGTCGTCCAACGCGGGATCGGCGTTGCCGTTCTCGCTCGTGGCGGATGTCGACAACACGGCAGAATCCGCCACGCTGTCCGCCTCGCGGCAGAACGCGTACAGGGCGTAGACGGCACAGCGTTGGACGCGGGGGAGGGTCAGGAAAGCGACGTAGAAGTTGCGGGCGGCGCGTCGTGTTGTCCGCGCGCAGCCGCGATAGGAGCGAGCTAGGTCCCTGTCCATCGGGGGAAGAGGACGGCGCGGGCCGCGAGGCGGACCGCGTCGTTGCGGCGCAGGCGCGGCCGATGGGACAGAGGATCGAAGCCTTGGCGCTCGATCTTCGCGAGGATCGCGAGGCCGCCGAGGGAGAAGAGGGCGAAGTCGATCCGCAGATGCCCGCGCACTGTGTCGACGAGCGGCAGCCCGGCGCGGAAGAAGGAGCGGGCTCGCTCGACCTGGAAGGCGATGAGGTCGCGGACGCGCGGTGACGCCGTTCTTGCCGAGAGGTCGGCCCGGCGGACACCGTGCGCCGCCATCTCGTCCTCGGGGAGGTAGACGCGGCCAACGGCGGCATCCCGCCGGAGGTCCTGGAGGAAGTTCGCGAGTTGAAGGCCGGTGCAGGTGGCGTCCGACAGCGCGAAGCGCCGTTCGTCGCGATGTCCGTAGAGCATCAGAACGAGCCGTCCGACCGGGTTCGCAGAGCGTTCGCAGTAGGCGCGCAGTTCGTCGAACGTCGCGAACGCACGGCGGCGCTGGTCGATCCGGTTCGCCTCGATCAACCGCGTGAACGGCTCCCGCGGCAGGTCGAAGCGGCGGATCGTCTCCTGCAGGGCGACGAGCGCCGGGTGTCGCGCGCGGGACGCGAACGCGGCGTCGAGCTCGGCCTCGAAACGATCGAGGAGGGCGAGACGATCGCCCGGCGCTTCGTCGCCGAGGTCGTCGACCGTCCGGCAGTATGCGTACAGCGCCGCGAGGTGTCGGCGCATCGCGCGCGGCGCGAACCTCGACAGGACGGTGAAGTTCTCGCGATGTGATCGGGCGAGCGCGAGGCAGAACCGGGTCGCCTCGGCGAGCGGGATCGGGGCGGGCGGTGGCTCCAAGACGGCGCGAACGTGGGCCTCTACCATCCGAACACCTGGATCACGACCTCGCGCGGGCGGGGCCGGTCGAGCTCGATGAAGAAGACCCGCTGCCAGCGGCCGAGGAGCGGGGCGCCGTCGCCGACCGGGATCGTCTCGCTGGCGGAGAGGAGGAGATGCTGGCAGTGGGAGTGGCCGTTGGGGCATTCGTCCTCGGTCATGTTCGCGGTGCGGATGGTGAAGTCGTTGTGGCGGTAGTCCGCCGCGCGCGGCGCGACCTGTTCGAGGAAACGAGCCATGTCCTCGAGCAGGAGCGGCTCATTCTCGTTGATCTTGACCGCGCCGGTCGTGTGGCGGGAGAAGACGCTCACCGTCCCCTCGCGGACGCCTGACGTCGCGACAGCATCGACGACGTCGTCGGTGATGTCGAGGAATTCCGGCGCAGCGGACGCCTCCAGGCGGACGACGCTGCGGTGCATGCGCATCTGCACCCCTTCTTCCATCGGTGTCTTCATTTGCATCTTCCTCCCCCCAAGCTGCTCGTCCGGCCGCCGAGTTGGTGCAGGCGGCGGACGACGGCATCGATGACGTCGTCCGGCGTCGACGCGCCGGCGGTGACGCCGATGCGCTCGACCGCCGCGAGCCAAGCGGGAGCGATCTCCTGCGCGGACTCGATATGATGAGTCGGCAGGCCGGTCCCGCGGCAGGTCTCGGCGAGCTTCCGCGTGTTGGCCGACGTGCGGCTGCCGACGACGATCAGCGCCTCGACGGATGCGGCCAGCTCCTTGGCCGCTTGGTATCGTCGCCCCGTCTCGGGGCAGGTGGTGTCGAGGATCCGGATCTCCGGCACCGCCGGAGCGAGGCGGCGCACGAGCGTCTGCGCGAAGTCGGCGAATCGGGCCGGGTTCTTCGTCGTCTGCGCGATCAGCGCGATGCCGCGCTCGCCGGTCGGGATCTCGACGTCGGGGGATTGCGTCGCGACGCCGCGCCCGCGCGTCCAGGAGAGAATGCCGCGGACCTCCGGGTGCTCGGCCTCGCCGTAGAGGAGCACGGTGAACCCGTCCTCGACGAGCTGTGCCGCCGTCTCCTGAGCGCGGCGGACGATCGGGCAGGTCGTGTCGACGAGCCGAAGCCGCCGCCGCTTGATCTCGTCGAATACTTCTTCGCCCGCGCCGTGTGCGGTGACGGCGACTGTCCCCCCTTCGGGGACCTGGTCGAGCGCGTCGGCCATCCTCGCGCCCTTGGCGGCGAGCGCATCGACGACATGCGCGTTGTGGACGATCGCGCCCAGGGTGTGAAGCGGGCCGTGCCCGGCGAGTTCCGTCTCGATTATCCGGACGGCGCGTCGGACGCCGCCGCAGAACCCGAGCACCTTCGCCTTTTCGATCCTCATGCCGCCTCCTGGACCGCGCAGCGGTACCGCGCGAGCGCGAGGAGAGGGAAGACGTCGCGGTAGATGTGATAGCGGATCATGAAGTCGGTCGGAAAGCCGACCCCGGTGAACGCCGTTTCGTCCCAGCCGCCGGAGGGGGATTGGGTTCGCGCGAGGTACGCGCTGGCGGCGCGCGCCGCCGGGTGGACCGCCTCGCCGGCGGCAAGCAGCGCGAGCAGTGACCAGGCGGTCTGCGAGGCGGTCGACGGGCCGCGACCACGCCACGCGGGATCGTAGTACCCCTCAACCCGCTCCCCCCATCCGCCGTCTGCGTTCTGGTGCTCGATGAGCCATCGGACGGCTCGTCGCACGTACGGGGCGCCCATGTCTTCGCCGACCGCCTCGAGTCCGGGGAGGACGCTTCCGATCCCGTAGGTCAGGTGAACGCCCCAGCGGCCGAACCAGGCACCGTCTGACTCCTGTTCCCGGCGGAGGAACCGCACCGCGCGATCGATCGGTGCGTCTCCGATCCGATGGCCGCGTCGGCCGAGCGCCTCGAGGACGTGACCGGTCACGTCAGCGGACGGGGGGTCGATGACCTCACCGAAGTCGCAGAATGGGATGTGGCGCGTCCAGGTTTGTGTGTTGTCGCGGTCGAACGCGCCCCAGCCTCCGTTTCGACTCTGCATCCCCAAGAGCCACGCCTCGGCGCGCGCGGTTGCCGCTGCGACGCCGTCGAGCGGCAGCCCGCCAAGGGCGAGCATCACCACCGCCGTGTCGTCGATGTCCGGGTAGATGTCGTTCTCGAACTCGAAGGACCAGCCGCCGGGCGGCGCGTCGGAGCGAACTTGCCAATCCCCCCCGGCGAGGACCTGCTCGGCGAGCAGCCATCGGGCGACGCGCTCGACCGCCGGATCGCCTGCCGACAGGCCGGCTGCGCGCAGCGCCCAGAGCGCGAGCGCCGAATCCCAAACCGGCGATAGGCAGGACTGAAGGTGGAACGAGCCGTCGCCGCCGATCGCGAACCCTGTCTCCCCGTAGAAGCCGGCGAATCCGCGCGCGAGCGGCCCGGGACGGTCGAGGGAGTGACCGCGGGACCGGAGTGCGATGAGGGAGTAGACCCACGGAGGCTGAATCCCGCCCCAGGAGCCGTCCGCCTCTTGGCGCGCGAGGATCCACGCCTCGGCCCGGTCGAGTGCGCGCCGGCGCAGCGGCTTCCACGGGAGGCGCTCGTGGGCGCGCAGCAGGCGGTCGAGCAGGAGGAAGCCCCGTGCCCGCCAGGTCGCCTTTGGTAGGCGGATCGAAAGGTCGGCTTGAGGCCGTCCGCGCGGGAACAGCTCGTCGATCCGCGTTGGCTCGGGGAGCGGGACGACAGGGCGCGCGGCGATGACGATCGAAAGGGGGACGATCGTCTGGCGGGCCCAGCAGGCAAACGAGTAGATGCTGACCGGAGACCAGCTCGGAAGGAGGATGAATTCGGGCGGGAGGACGGGGACGCCGCGCCAATCCCACTCCCCGAGCATCGCGAGCCAGATCTTGGTGAACACGCGGGTCCGCTCCACGCCTCCGCGGGAGAGGATGTACGCCCGCGCGCGGGCGAGCGGCGACGCATGCGGCGAGAAGCCCGCGAGCTTGAGGGCAACGTACGCTTCGACGGTCGTCGACAGCTCGGGCGGGCCGTCCCACCAGTTCGACCAGGTGCCGTCTTCGCGCTGCTGTGAGAGGAGATAACGCGCTGCATCCTCCGCCTCCGCTGGATCCCAAACCCCGAGGAGGTGGCGGAGGAAGAGGTGTTCGGCGGTGATGGTCACGTTCGACTCGAGCTCCGCCCACCAGCAGCCGGGGGAGCGTTGCAGCGACAAGAGGCGGCCGACGGCGCGGTCGATCGTCCCCGTCTTGGATCCGACCTCCACCGGGCTACGCATCGCCTGCTCCTTCCCATGCGTCGAGAACTTGGTCGACGGCGGATCCGAGCGCCCGCCCGGCGGTCCGCGCAGCGCACGCCGTCCGCATCAGCGCGCGCGGGCGGCGAACGGCGGTCGTGATGACTGACCGGTTGCTGAGGAACGTGAGGTCATCATCCGCGGCGTCGACGACGGCGCGGAGCGCGAGAAACGGGATCCTCCGCTCGGCGGCCCAGCGGGCGAGGGGGCCGCTCTCCATGTCGACCGCGGCGAAGCCGTCGGCGGCGAGGGCGCGCTTGTCGTCCGGCCCGAGGACCCGGTCTGCCGATGCTACCCGGCCGACCTGCAACGCGCCGGGTCCGCCGGCGAGCCGCCGGCGAGCCCGGTCGACGAGCGCGGGATCGATCGGGATCTCCCGCCCGTGGTGGCATACGGCGTCCGCGAGGACGAGATCGCCGACGCGGAGGGCCGGGTCGGCCCCGCCGCAGAACCCGGTCGCGAGGAGCAGGAACGCGCCGTCGTCCTGCCGCTCCAGGGCGACGCTGGAACGATCCCCGGCTGCGGTGCGGACGATGCGAACCTCCGGCCGCCGGGAGATCCACCGCGCCTCGATCGGATGGCAGGCAGTGACGAGGATCATCTTGCGAAGGCTCCGCGGGCCATCCGCGCCAGCGCCCGTGGATGGCGCAGCGCGTCGAGGATGCTCGCCCCTTCGAACGACGAATGCATCATGCAGTTGGCGCAACGCGGGTCCCGTCCGGGCCCGTACCGCTGCCAGACGTCCTCGGAGAAGAGCTCGGTGACGTCGTCGACATGTCGATCGGCGATCGCGTAGCAGGGAAGGCGCCAGCCGAGGACGGTGTAGGTCGGCGTCGTCCACGCAGCGCAGTCGTAGTCCCGGTCCCCGCGGAGGAAGTCGAGGTAGAGCGGGTTGTTGTAGAATGGAAGCCCGCCGGAGGGATCGAGCACCTTCCGGAAGACGCCGATTGACTCCTGACGCTTCAGGAAGAGGTCGTGGTCGGGGGCGTCTTCATAGGAGTAGCCGGGGGAGACCATGAGCCCCTCGACGCCGAGGGACTCGAGCTCGCGGAAGAGGGTGTGCAGGTCGTCGACGTCCGAGCCATAGAAGAGGGTCGTGTTCGTGCAGACGCGGTGGCCTCGCGCGACCGCTTCGCGGATTGCGGCGAGCGCCGTCGCGTACGTCCCGGAGCGGCCGGTGATCCGATCGTGCGCTGCCGCGGTCCCGTCCAAGTGGACGACGAACGCGAGGCGCGACGACGGGCGGAACAGGTCGAGCTTCTCCTGCAAGAGGAGTCCGTTCGTGCACAGGTAGATGAACCGCCGATCGTCGGCGACGGCGCGGACGAGCTCGCTGATCTGACGATGCATGAGCGGTTCCCCCCCCGAGATCGAGACGATCGGGGCGTCGGAGGCGCGCACGGCGGACAGGCATTCCTCGACGGTCAGGCGACGGTCGAGGGAGCCCTCGTACTCGCGGATGCGTCCGCACCCGACGCAGGAGAGGTTGCATGCCTCGAGCGGCTCGATCATCGTGACGAGCGGGAACCGGCCGGTGCGGCGCACGGTGCGCCCGATCAGGTGCTTGGCCACCGAGACATCAAGGCGAAACGGACGGGTCATTGACTCCTCCTTGCCAGATAGGCGATGAGCCGGTCCATCCGGGCGCGGTCGGGCTCGGCGAACGGGACGGAACAGAGCTGCGCGGTCGCCTCGGCGAGATGCCGGTCGATCTGCCGTTCGCACGCCCGGCGGACGTCGGCCTCGCGCAACCGCTCGACGACCCACGCGACGTCCGTGGGCCCCAATCCTTCCTCCCCATCCGCGCGATCGCTCCCCCCGTACAGCCGCTCCAAACGGTCCCGGTCGTGCGACGCGATCCGTTCGAACAGGAGGACGGCGGGCAGCGCCCGCTTGCACCGCTTGATATCTGATCCGGTCGGCTTCCCGGTCGCGTCGTCCGCTCCCCAGACGCCGAGGACATCGTCGGCAATCTGGAAGGCGCGGCCGAGCCGCCGTCCGAGCTCCGCCAGGCCTCCCCGCACGCTTGCCGGTGCGCCTGCGGCGAGCCCGCCGAGCTCGAAGGCGCACCGCAGGAGCGCGCCGGTCTTGCGGTCAATCATCGCGAGGTACTCGTCGCCCGATGCCCCGCGGCGCTCGAACGAGAGGTCGTCGGACTGCCCCTCGATCATCTCCGCTGCGGCGCCGAGCAGGCAGTCCGCGGATTCCGGCGAGGATCGGAGCGCTTCGGCGATCCCGAGGCTGTGCATGAGGTCACCGGCGTTGATCGCCTCCGCGACGCCGCAGATCGCCCACAGCGCGGGTCGCCCGCGGCGAAGCGGGTCGCGATCCTGGATGTCGTCGTGGATTAGGGAGAATCCGTGGACCAGTTCGAGGCCGACGGCGGCCCCGAGCGCGCACTCGACCGATCCGCCGAGTGCCTCGGTGGTGAAGAGGACGAGGCTGGGCCGGAGCAGCTTGGCCGCGGCGGGCAGCGCCCCCGGACTCTCGTCTAGGCCGACGTGGTAACGAAGGAGCCCGCGCAGGGCGCCTTCGCCGTGGAGCGCCGCGGCGAGGCCGGCGATGATCCGTTCGCGGTAGATCGTCAGAATGTCGGGTTCCACGAGACCCCCTCCCTACACCGGCCAGCGCAGGAGGCCGCGATCCTGCGCCCGGCGGACGAGCTCGGGCGCAGTCCGGACGTCGAGCTTGCGCATCAATCGGGCGCGGTGGCTGCGGACGGTGTGGATGCTGCGTCGCATCGTCGCGGCGATCTCCGCGTTGCGTTTCCCCTCCGCGATGAGCTGCAACACCTCGTGCTCCTTCGTCGTCAACAGGTCTTCGTCCTGCGCTGCGCCGACCGGGATGCACTGCTCGCCGGCCGCGACCCGCTCGAGGACCCGGACGAGGTGATCGGGCGGATCGTCCTTGCAGACGTAGCCGCGGGCGCCGGCGGCGCGGGCGCGACGCGCCAGATGCGCATCGGTGTGCATCGTCAGCAGGACGACCCGCGTCCCCTCCGACATGCGGAGAATCCGGCGGGTCGCCTCGATCCCGTCGAGCTGGGGCATCGAGACGTCTACGATCGCGATGTCCGGGTGCCGCTCGCGGACATGGCGGAGCAGCGAGCGCCCGTCGCCGCACTCGGCGACGACCTCGATCCCGCGCGCGGACAACGCGGCCCGGACGCAAGTCCGTACGAGATCGTGATCGTCCGCGAGCACCACCCGGATCGGCATTTCCCCCCCATTCTACGGGCTCGCGGCGTGGAGCGGGAGTGGGGAATGGTGCGAATCCCGGGTCATGACGAGGGGCCTCGGCGCGCGGACGCGAGGAGGCCGGCGCGCGTGTGCACGCCGAGTTTGGACATCAGCCGCTGGCAATGGGCCTCGACCGTCTTGGGTCGGAGACCGAGGGCGGCGGCGATCTGGGCGTCGGTGGCACCGCGCGCGATGTGGGTGAGAACCTCGCGCTCGCGGGGCGTCAGCCGCACCTCAGGGGCAACGGCTTCCCCCGCCGCGACGCGGCGAAGGGTACAAAGGAGGTCCTCGAACGAATCGGACTTCGCGACCATGGCGTGGGCGCCACGGTCGGCGGCGGCGGCGGCGATGTGGGGCTCGGAGTGCATGGAGAGGACGAGCACGCGTGTCGAGGGGCTGCGCTCCCGAATCGGGCGGATCAGGTCCAGCCCGCTGCCGTCCGGGAGGGCGAGGTCGAGCAGGAGGACGTCGGGGCTCGTATCGCCGACCAACGGAAGGGCCCCGGCGGCGTCCCCCGCGGCGGCGACGACGTGGATGTCCGGCTCCGCCGAGAGCAGATCCGACAGGGCATCCCGGAAGAGCCGATGGTCATCGATGATCGCGACGCGGATCGGCATCGAGCGCGACCTCCACCGTCAACTGGGTGCCGCCGGCCGGGAGGGCGCGGATCGAGAAACGGCCGCCGTGGACCTCCACCCGCTCTCGAATCCCTCGTAGGCCGAGCCCTTGCAGCCGGTCCGGCCGGCAACCGACCCCGTCGTCCTCGACGCTGAGGGCGATGCGCCCGCCCTCGAGGCGGAGGGCGACGGTTGCGCGCTCGGCGTCGGCGTGATGGATGACATTCTGGAGCGCCTCGTGCGCGGCGTGGAAGAGGAGGCTCTCCAGGCCGACGTGCAGGCGGCGGGGGAGGTCGGCGTCGACCTCGACCTGCACACCGCACTCGCGGGACACGGACTCCGCGAGCCGCTCGAGGGACGGCACCAGCCCGAGTTCGTCGAGGAGCGGGGGGCGCACCGAGTAGGCAAGGGTGCGGGTTTGCGCGATCGAGTGATCGATGATGTCGCGGAGCTCCGCGTACGTTTCGCCGCCGAGGTGGTCGCGGTGCGGGGTCAAGCGAAGCTTGATCACCGCGAGGGTCTGGATCAAGTCATCGTGGAGTGTCCGCGCGATCCGGCGGCGCTCTTCGTCCTGGGCCGTCAGGAGGGATCGGGACATCCGCGAGAGCTGCCGCTCGCGGCGAGCGAGCATCCGGTTCGCGTGGGCGAACGCGTCGGCGAACGAGCGGACGGTCAGGGCGACGACGGCGTACAGCCCGATCGCGCCGGCGAAGATCGTTGTCAGGGTGTAGGCGAGGCTGAGATGGAGATCGCGGTCACCGGGGAAGAGCGAGCGGTGGGGCAGGAGGGTGGACCATTCGAGGAGCACGAGGCCGGAGTAGAGGAGGACGACGCAGAGCGTCACCAGGGCGCCCTGGAGGCGCGTGAGGAAGATGTTGGCGTAGATGACGGTGAACATGTAGAACGTCACGCCGATCCATTCCCCGCCGCCCATGAAGTGGACCAGCCCGGTGACGAGCACGGCCTCGGCGAGGAAGAACGCGGTGTGCACCCAGTGGAGGCTCCCGAGTGTCCGCTGACGGCGGATCATCAGCTCAAACGGAAAGGTGAGCGCGAACCAGAGCAGCGGCGAGTAGAACAGCGGGTTGCGGTAGCTGATGCGGCTCGTCAGGAGCACGAGCAACCCGACGGCGGAGAACACGCCGAGGGTGATCCGCCGGATGCGGATCGTCCTTGCGATCCCCTCTCGCGCCGCGTCGAAATCGGTGATGTCGTACATAGCAGGTCGCTCGCGACGGACGATCGTAACGAGCGGATGGGATCGGCACAACCGCACCGTTCGACCGGCGGGCCGTTGGGGGACGTCGGGCCGGGACGGTATGATCCGGTCTTGGGAGGGGGCGATGAGCGAACGGAAGCTGCGGATCGCGTTGATCGGATCGACGGGATCGATCGGGACCCAGACGCTGGATGTCGTGGATCGGCTGCGCGCTGCGGGCTGGACGTTCGAAGTGATCGGGCTCGCGGCCGGCTCAAACGTCGACCTCTTGTGCGAACAGGCGGATCGGTATCGCCCGCGGACTGTATCGATCTCGGCGGAGGATGAGGTCGAGCGGCTGAGGCGCCGCCTTCCGCGGGAGACCGAGGTGGTGCACGGTGCGGAGGGGCTGTTGTACCTCGCCGAACGTCCGGACGTCGAGCTGTTGGTGAACGCGGTCTTCGGCGCCGCCGGCCTTCCGCCGACGCTGGCGGCGCTCGCGCGCGGCAAGATCGTCGCGTTGGCGAACAAGGAGAGCCTCGTCATCGGCGGCCCGTTGATCCGGCGGCTCCTCGAGGAGAAGGGCGGGACCCTCCGGTCGATCGACAGCGAGCATCACGCGTTGCACCAGTGCCTCCACGGGCATGCGCCGAGCGACGTCCGTCGGCTGATCCTGACGGCGTCCGGTGGGCCGTTCCTCCACGCGACGCGCGGCGAGTTGGAGGAAGTGACACCGGACGACGCCTTGGCCCACCCGACGTGGGCGATGGGGCGGCGCATCACGACCGATTCGGCGACGATGGTCAACAAGGCGTTCGAGGTCGTCGTCGCCCACTACCTTTTCGGCGTCGCGTACGATCGGATCGATGTCGTCATCCACCCCGACTCGTACGTCCACTCTCTCGTCGAGTTCCACGAAGGATCGATCCAGGCGGAGCTCGGGCCGCGAGACATGCGCATTCCGATTCAGAACCTCTTGATCGACCCACATCGAGTGGAGACCGGCCTTCCGAGGCTGTCGCTCGATCGCCCGCTGGAGCTGCGTTTCCTGCCGTTCGAGGAGGCGAGGTTTCCGGCGTACTCGGCGGTGCTGGCAGCGGCGCGGGAAGGCGGAAGCGCGCTCGCCGCGCTCAACGCGGCGGATGAGGTGCTGGTCGATCGCTTCCTCTCTGGCGAGATCCGGTTTCCGAGGATTGCCGACGGCCTGGAAGCGGTGCTCGGTCTCTGGCGCGCCGAGCGGCGTGGCGAGCCGGAAGAGGGCGGGCTGGGGCTGGATCGGATCCTCGCCGTCGATCGATGGGCGCGCGAGGCGTCGCGGGTGCTGCCGCTTCGCCGGTCGGCCGCGGCGTGACGCGCCGGGCCGGGCCGCGGACTGTGACCTTGACAGGCATCACTCCGGTCGCTATAGTACATCTGGCAGTTCCAGCAGTGGACTGCTAAATCTCTCGGCGAGGACCCGTCGCCCCCTTCTCCCGCAGGCGCGGAGGAGACGTGGAGAGGCCGTGGATCGTCGGGCGCGTTGGCGGTCGTCCGGGTGCCGCGGGGACAAGGAGAACGACATGGCGAAGGAAGTCATCTTCGGCGAAGAGGCCCGTCGTCGAATGAAGGCGGGCGTGGACAAGCTGGCCTCGGCGGTCCGGATCACGCTCGGTCCACGCGGTCGGAACGTCATCCTGGGCAAGAAATGGGGACGGCCGGAGATCACGAACGATGGCGTCACGATTGCCAAGGAGCAGGAGTACAAGGATCCTTACGAGAACGTCGCGGCGCGGATGGTAAAAGAGGTTGCGTCCAAGACGAACGACGTCGCCGGGGACGGCACGACGACGGCCACGATCCTCGCGCATTCCCTTATCGAGCAAGGATTCAAGAACATCGCCGCGGGGGCGAACCCGATGGAACTCAAGCGGGGGATCGACAAGGCGGTCGAGAAGGTCGTCGCCTCGATCAGGAAGCAGTCCCGCAAGCTGAAGACCAAGGCGGAGATGGCCCAGGTCGCGACGGTCTCCGCGAACGACGAGTCGATCGGGAAGGTGATCGCTGACGCGATGGAGGCGGTCGGCGAGGACGGCGTCATCACGGTCGAGAACTCCGACACGATCGATACCTACTACGAGGTCGTCGAGGGGATGCAGTTCGATCGCGAGTACATCTCGCCGTACTTCGTGACCGAC
>Ga0068714_10002307_pt1 | contig 25026 bp, 19 predicted proteins | sample MTBNYHSulfiMetaG_FD_62988 | JGI IMG/M metagenome (GOLD analysis project Ga0068714, IMG submission 62988) | Enrichment culture microbial communities from rom New York Harbor, USA that are MTBE-degrading - MTBE-NYH (New York Harbor Sulfidogenic)... | ecosystem: Environmental > Aquatic > Marine >... | reverse complement strand
TGCTCAGCAGGAACCTGGTAGCTGGTCGTAAGCGCTTTGACAGCATCGGTCTTGGGGACCGCTTCCAGGAAGAGGTAGGACATGAAGACCGCGGTTGGGTTGAGGTGCAGGATGCGGCTGGCATTCACCAGCAGGAAGCCGAAGCCATCCTTTTCCACCCGGAGATGAACGCGGGCCTTGTTACCGTTTTCCTGGCGCAGGTAGTGATATACACCCATCTCCGGCGGATTGAGCGCCGATGGCCGCCTGAAACGGTCACGAAACTGCTGCCGGATCGAGTCTAAAGAGGTCATAGGATACTCTTAACGCCCTCCGCCAGCACAGGCGCAAGCGCAGCCAGCGCAGGCACAGGCGCAGGCACACCCACCGCCGCCGCTCCTGCCGCCAAACGAACTGGAAGACGAGGAGACTTTAGGGATGGGATTTGTTTTGTTGGTGACAGCGCTGGTGAAAGTGGTCACATCTCCGATCACGCCGGCCGAGAAGGACTGCGCGCCGTTAATCACCGAGGCGGCAAAGGCCGAACCCGGCAGGCTGGGCATTGAGAAGCCGCCGCCCGAACCGGAGGATGAGGAGGAAGGGGCTGTCTTGCCGGCAGAGCCCGCCGAAGCGGCTGCCGGGCGGAAGGTGGGGTCGTAGCGTCCCCACCACATCGGCACGAACACCGGGCCTGTGCGGAAAGTGCGGTCGGTGCGATCGCCAAAGTCGCGGTCGAGCATGGTCCAGTCCATGTATTTGTCGTATTTTTCCATCTTGACTTCGGGTGTTTCCGCGCTCTCGACCTGTTTCCAGGCTTCTTCCATGATGGTCTTGTAATAGGCGATGGTTTCTTTGCGGCTAAAACCTTTCATCTTCTGGGACACTTCCTGAACCAGCTTGATCATCATGTCCTGGAGCATCTTGCGGCGGGTCTTGAGGTTATTCTCTTTAAAGGCTTTAAGAAATTCTACTTCGTAACTGCGCAGGCCTTCGGGAATGGGGTCGGCGACTTCAAGTTTGAGCGGGTCTCTGTTGAGAACGGTGGCCGCGCCTTTCTTGACCGTGGCGAACAGTACCATGGTAAGGATCTTATCCATCGGGTTTTCCATCAGAATGGCGGCTTCGACAGCGGTCAGGCCGCGTTTGATGCCGTGGCCTTCAATGGAAATCTTGGGCGGCAGGTATTTGAGCTTTCGTTTCTTGGCGCCAACCACGCCGCGGTAGATGCTGAAGCCAAACATAAAGAAGAAGAGACTGATGAACCCACAGATGCAGCCCCCACCTTCGGTGAAGAAATCGCCAACAGCGCCGATGAAACCTTCCAGCGCGGAAGGCGGGCGGGAGATGCTGTTTTCAGGAACCAGGCGGGCAGGGAAGGCCGCGCCGAATTCATATTGAGTGTAGCTGTTGGCTTCCGCGGACTGCCAGCGGTAATACACATTGCCCTCTTCCGTGTAGCCGGATTCCGGTTCCTCGGCGCCCGGCCAGCGTTTGGGAGTAAAATAACGTGGCTCCTGGGTTTCGATGCCGGGCGGCAGAATGAGGGTGACGGTCATATCTGTGTTGCCAGACACATACTGGGAATCATAATAGGAAGGAGAAAACTGGAAGCTGGCGTACTCTTCGGCCTCTTCCTGGGATCCAAAGTAGAGCATATCGGAAACAGGCCCTGCCACCACATGCACCGCACCCATCTCTCCGGGTTGGATGGCGTTTGCCCCCAGACCGAGAGCGAATCCGTTGGTGACATAAGGAGAACTCTCAATATCGAAGATGGCAGCACCATCCACATCGGCCTTGATGTCTGAAAGGCTGTAACTGGTGTTGGGCATGCCGACATCCACAAAATCGATGGGGTGCCCGGAGGGATCATTCCTGAAATTAAAGAAGTATTCTATGTAGGCCACTCCGTCACTTGAGATAAAGATATTGACCCGGGTGCGATCAACCTGAAAGCGATAATCCTGGGCATAAACCGCACTGAAACTTAGCCCCAGCATCAATAGCAGTAAAATAACGCTCACAAGCCGTTTTTTCATTGTTTTCACTCCTTACTCACGCTTTTTCGAAACTTGTAATGGGAACTACCATTTAGGCTCTTCGGTCAATTGATACGTGGTATGGCAGTAAGGGCAGGATACCACCGGTGCCCCGGCCACCATCCTCACATCTTCGGGAGTCAGCGCGCCACCGCAGGATTTACATTTCATGCTTTCCATGTTGACGTCACCGGGTAGATCGATTTTCAAGGTCACATTGTTCCCGGCTTCACCGGATCTGGGTTTGCTGCGGGCCGCGAAGTAGATGATCACAAAGCCAATGCCAACTGTAACCAGGCCGGTTATAACCCATCCGGCCCCGCCGCCGTTTTCGGCGCCAGCGCCCCAGATAAAGAGCACGCCAAAAAAGATCAAAATTGCTGCGGCGATAAATGCGATAATTTTTCCTGCGTTCATGGATCCTCCGTTAATGGTTCCCGGTATCCAACACTATTGGACTGCTTCCGGTATGCTTTTCAAAGCCAAACAAATTGTTGTGTGGAAAGGACTCTCAGGTGACAATCCTATATTAGTTTAGCATAAATTGGATATTCCGAGGCTGGTCAAATGGCTAAAATGCTATAATTATTTCCATGGAAGATCAAATCCTTTTCGAAGAGATGAACCGCTTGAGGCAGGAAATTCACCTGCACAATTACCGCTACCATGTCCTGGACGCGCCACTGGTGAGCGACTATGAGTACGACCAACTTTTGGCGCGTCTGCGGGAGATTGAGGCCCTTCACCCGGAATGGATTACACCCGATTCGCCCACGCAAAGGGTGGGCGCGCCAGTTTCAGGGAAGTTCGCTAAAGTGGAACACCCGGCGCCAATCCTCAGCCTGGCGAACGCCTTTGATCTGGAAGATGTCAGGGCGTGGTTTGAACGCATCAGCCGCCTGGATGACCGGGCGGAGGACACAGATTTTGTGACCGAGCCGAAGTTTGATGGGCTGACAGTTGTGCTGCACTACCGTGATGGCGAGTTTGTGCAGGGCGCCACCCGAGGCGATGGTGAGGTGGGGGAGGATATCACCAGCAACCTGCGCACGGTGATGTCGGTCCCGCTGCGCATCCCAGTCAACCCGCAGGGCCCCAAGCCGCCGGATTACCTGGTGGTGCGAGGGGAAGTGCTGATCCTGAAAAAAGATTTTGAAGCGCTCAACAAGCGTCTTGAGGAAGCTGGCGAGAAGACTTATTTGAACCCACGCAACACAGCGGCCGGTTCACTGCGCCAACTTGACCCCAATATCACCGCGCAGCGCCCACTGACGCTGCTGACCTATGCTATTGTTGCCGCGGATGGCCCGGTTCCCAATATGCAGATAGAAGTTTTACACTACCTGCGAGACCTGGGTTTTCCGGTCACGGAACAGGCTGAATATTGCAAGGATTTTGAAACCATGATGAAATGCGCGGAATCCGCGCTGCAGTTGCGTGACGCGCTGCCCTTTGAGGTGGATGGGGTGGTCATCAAGCTCAATGACCTGGCCCTGTCGGATGAGCTGGGGTTTGTGGGCAAAGACCCGCGCGGGGCGCTTGCGCTGAAATACCCGGCGCGAGAGGTGACCACCACCCTCAACGAGATCGGGGTAAATGTGGGGCGAACCGGGGTGCTTACCCCGTATGCCATGCTGGAGCCGGTTGAGGTGGGCGGTGTGGTTGTCAAGCAGGCTACCTTGCACAACTTTGATTTCATTGCTGAGAAAGATATTCGCGTGGGCGACCGGGTGCTGGTTAAGCGGGCCGGCGACGTGATTCCCTACGTGATTGGCCCGGTGGAAGACGCCCGTACCGGGAGAGAGAAGGTTTACAGCCCGCCGGAAGTGTGCCCGGCCTGCGGCCAGCCGGTAGAGCGTTTTGAGGGCGAGGTGGCATATTACTGCGCCAACGCGGCCTGCCCGGCCCAACTGGTTCGCAACCTGGAGCATTTTGTTTCCCGCTCGGCAATGGATATTGTTGGGTTGGGAATCAAGATTGTTGAGCAATTGATTGAAGCCGGGCTGGTCAAGGATGTCGCCGACTTGTACACGCTTAAGCGCGAAGACCTGCTGGCACTGGAAGGATTCGCGGAGAAGAAAGCGGATAATCTGCTGGAAGCGATTGACGCGTCGCGGCAGCAATCGCTGGCGCGGCTAATCAACGCGCTGGGAATCCACGGGATTGGAGAAGTTGGGGCGGAAACTTTGACCCATTTCTACCGCGACCTGGGCGAGCTGAAGGCGGCTGATTTTGACACGCTCCAGCAAATTGAAGGGTTTGGCCCGAATATCGCCCAGGCGATTGTGGACTGGTTTGAACGCCCGGCGAACCTGGAACTGTTGGAAAAGCTGCGGGCAGCGGGTGTGTGGCCGCGCATGGAACACCTGCCTGACAAGGACGTAAGCATAGAACAGCCGCTGTCAGGGCTGGTTTTTGTGGTAACCGGCACGCTGCCGACCTTATCGCGTAACGAGGTCAAGGAACTGATCCAGAACAATGGTGGTAAAGTGACCGGCAGCGTCAGCCAAAAAACCAGCTATCTGGTAGCGGGTGAGGACGCTGGATCCAAGCTGGATAAAGCCAGGCAATTGGGGACGCCGATCATCGATGAAGCCGGATTGCTGGCGCTGATCCAGAAAGGGAATATTAAGGAATAATCTCTTGGAAAAAAATACGATTATTTTAAAATCGGGAAAAGAAAAAGCTGTCCGTAAGGGACATCCATGGATATTTTCCGGAGCGATAAAAGAACTAAGTGGCGAGCCGGGGATCGGGGAGACGGTCGCGGTGATGGCTTCGACCGGCGAGTTGATTGGCAAGGCAGCTTTCAGTCCGATCTCCAAGATCCGGGCCAGAATGTGGGCATGGGGGAATGAAGAGATCACACCGGATTACTTCAGACAACGGTTGCGGCGCGCGATCGATCTGCGGCAGTCTTTGGGTTTGTTTGAAAAGAGCAGCGCGGTGCGGCTGGTTCATGCCGAATCGGATGGGCTGCCCGGCGTGGTGGCAGACCGCTACGGTGATGTGGTGGTTCTCCAGTTGCTGACCGCCGGCGCTGAATACTGGAAGCCTGTGCTGGTGGAACTGCTGGCTGAACTGACTGGCGCGGCGCGCATCTACGAACGTTCGGATGTGGAAGTGCGGCGGCTGGAAGGGCTGCCGGCCCGGGTGGGGGCGTTGTATGGCAAAACACCCGCGGACCGCGTCCAGATTGAAGAAAATGGGTTGAAGTTCCAGGTGGATGTCAAAACCGGGCAGAAGACTGGTTTTTATCTGGACCAACGAAACAACCGCCAGCTGGTGCGGGAACAAACCACCGGCAGATCGGTGTTGAACTGTTTTTGCTATACCGGAGCATTTTCCGTCTACGCGTTGGCCGGGGGGGCGGAATCGGTTTATTCTGTAGAGTCATCCGCGGATGCGATCGCGCTGGCGAAAGAAAATGTGAAACTTAATGCATTGCCCGAAGAAAGGACAACCTGGGAAGAGGGGGATGTATTTGCTGTCCTGCGAACGATGCGAGATCGGGCGCAGTCTTTTGATATGATTATCCTTGACCCGCCCAAATTCGCGCCTACCATCGCACAGGCAAAACAGGCGGCACGCGGTTACAAGGATATCAACCTGTTAGCCTTTAAGCTACTGAACCCCGGCGGACTGCTGTACACTTTTTCCTGTTCCGGCGGAATTTCAGAAGATCTGTTTCAAAAAATTGTGGCTGGCGCCGCAGAAGACGCCGGAAGAGACGCACGGATCGTGGCGCGATTATCTCAGGGGGCAGATCATCCGGTCGCGCTGCGTTTCCCGGAAGGAGCCTATCTCAAAGGGCTGGTGTGCCAGGTCTGACGACAAAATAAAATAAGTTTGCTGTTTATCACACTCATGTGCTTGCTTGTTCATGCGTGTTCAGGTATTATTTGTTGAATTTTACGTTGAGGTAATGGTTTGCCGATTTACTGGATTGTCCCGATATTGTTTTTCAGCATTTCTTCATTGTTTTCCATGCTTGGAATTGGCGGTTCGGTGCTGTTCATCCCCATTCTGTACTGGCTTGGTTTGGATTTTCAGACCGAGGCAATTCCGATGGGGTTGCTGCTAAATATCATCAGCAGTTCAACTGCGGCAATGACCTATGTGAAAAACAAAATGGTCAACTGGGCAGTGGCAATCCCGTTTGGGATTGCGATGATCGTGTTTGCCCCATTGGGGGCCTGGCTGAATATGCGGATTTCGACGGAACCCATCATGCTGACCTTTTCTGCTTTTATGGTGGTCAGTTCAGTCTCAATGACGGTTGATTGGCAAGCCAGGTGGAATACCACAGCCGCTTTTCAGCGGATGCTCTGGTTTTTTTCCGGGTCGGTGCTGGGGTTTTTATCCGGTCTGACCGGGCGTGGAGGAGGTTCAATGGTGATGCCGTTGTTATATGTGCTGGGAATGGATCTGCGAACGGCGGCGGCAACTTCGGCAATTATTATTACAGGGGGAGGTATCTCCAGTTTACTCTCGCATCTGGCATTGGCAGCACAACCCGATGTGTTCCTTTGGGTTCTCAGCGGGGCAAGTGTGTTTTTAGGAAGCCGGACTGGTTCGCTCTTTATGGTGAAAACAACCAACCCAAAAGGCCTGAAAACGATCTTTAGCGGTTTGTTGGTGGTTGTCGCGATTGTGCTGGTCACAGAATCCCTGTTTTGATTCGCTTGTCCCTGGTGAAAGGTCTATAATTTTAATAAGACTTCACAATTCTGATGACCTGGTTTAAAGAGTTCGCTTTCTAACCAGGGAATGGAAGGAGTGGTGGAATGCAGGCCATCTTAGACTTCTTAAACCAATATCCATTTCTGTTAAAAATAATCCTGTCGATACTAGGTGTCATTTTGGTGAATACTGTAGCCCGAATCTTGCAGCGTTCGATACTTGGTTTGCTGCAAAAAGACTCTCAATACAGCATGCGAAAAATGATCACATATTCGGGCTATTTTATTTCGGTGCTGCTGGTAGCAGCGATTTTCAGCGATCAGATGGGTAATTTGACAGTGGCATTGGGCGTGGCTGGCGCTGGAATTGCTTTCGCGCTTCAGGAGGTGATTGCCAGTATTGCGGGATGGTTGGCACTATCTTTTGGAAATTTCTACCAGGTGGGCGATCGGGTAAGGCTGGGTGGTTCCAAAGGGGATGTGATCGACATTGGAATCTTACGCACCACAATCATGGAAATAGGGGAATGGGTGGACGGCGACTTGTATAATGGCAGGATAGTGCGGATCGCGAACAGTTTTGTGCTAAAGGAGCCGGTTTACAATTACTCGGCGGATTTCCCTTTTGTATGGGATGAAGTCAAAGTTCCTTTGAAATATGGCAGTGATTTCCGCAGGGCGCGAACCATTCTGGAACGGGTCGCTGAAGAAGTGGTTGGGGACTACGTGCGTGTTGCCCAGAAAACCTGGGAACAGATGTACAGGAAGTATGCCATTGAACAGGCCAGCATTCATCCAATGGTCACAGTGCGGGCAAATGATAATTGGATTGAATTCACCCTGCGCTATGTTGTGGACTTTAAAAAACGAAGAAGTGTAATGGACCAGGTCTATACACGGATATTGGAAGAATTTGATGCGGCAGATGGCGCTGTAGAAATGGCTTCGGCTACGTTTGAGCTGGTGCAGCTACCTGATCTCAATGTCAATCTGACCAATTCTGAGATGAAGAAAAAGAGTATGTAAATGCAAACCACAAATTTGTCCTTACTGCAAATTCAGAATTTTAACACCTGGAACCCCTTACTTAAAATCGCGGTATTCATGCTGATCGCCTGGGTGATCAACCTGCTGGCACATTTTATAACGCGAATATTTATTGGGGTCAGTGTGTTGACAGCTGGCAGCGCAAAGAACAATCCGGAACGGCGCTCTACTTTGGAAGGATTGTTTGCCAGCATTCTCCGCTTTGGCGCGTTTGTGATCGCGTTCATTGCTTCAGTGGGCCAGTTCCTGGAGGCTCAAGATGTGGTGTGGGTAGTTGGTTTGTTCAGCGCGGCATTTGGCCTGGGAGCGCGCCCTTTAATCAGCGACTTGCTTGCGGGATTGACTTTTATTTTTAAGGACACTTTTTCGGTTGGGGAAAAGGTTGAAGTCAGCGGTACGCTTGGAATGACCGGGGTTCAGGGAGTGGTTGAGAAGGTATCCCTGCAGGCAACCCATTTACGAGCTCCCACGGGTGAACTATATCTGATACCGAATGGCGAACTGCGCACTGTGCGCAATTTCAGCAGGGGACGATTTTCAATTGTAAGGGTTTCTTTTTATATTGCCGCATCTGATTTAAGCAGGGCGTTGGGGATATTGGAAGATATGAAGCCTGAAGCGGTTATCCAGCTTCCCAATTTACTGGAACCCTGGCAGGTGATCAGTGAGGAGGGGGTGATGGGAGAGACAACCCAACTAACGATTATCGCCAAATCCAAACTGGGACAGGCTGCGGAAATGCGACCGCGTATGCTAGCTTTTATCCAGGACCGGTTTGAAGAGGAGCAAATCCAGCTTGGAAAATAAGGCTCATATTTCGATTTTCAGATTGTGGTGTACATGGTGAGGTAGCCAGTCGATGCGATCGATTTATTTTTCATCAAACAACCAGGCACGTTCAAATTTATCCATAGTAGAGATTAAAGAGATCCTATCCAGCAATGAAGGGTTATTGTGGTTGGATCTGGATGGCGATGGCATTGAAGTCTGTGAACCAATCCTGATTGAAACCTTTGGGTTTCATCCTCTGGCAGTGGAAGACGCGCTGCAGGAAATCCACGTGCCCAAAGTGGATGATTGGATGGATTACCTGTATATGGTGCTGCACACCGGGGATAACTGGCAGAGCGATCATTTGGAAACGACTGAGCTGGACCTGTTTGTCGGGCAAAATTATCTGGTCACATATCATGTTGAAACCATTCGGTCGATTGATATAGTCTGGGGACTGCTCAAGAGAGATGTCAGAGCGGGAGTCAAGAACGTTGGACGTGTGTTGTATGATCTGCTGGATGAAATCGCCATGGATTATATGCGTTTGATCGACCAGGTTGACGAGCAGGTTGAGGAAATTGAAGATCGCGTTGTCCATGAACCAGATAAAAACATGCTTGAAAATTTGATATTAATCAAGCGCTCAATGCTTTCGCTGCGCAGAGTCATTTCACCACAGCGGGAAGTATTAAACAAGCTGGCACGGGGTGATTTCAAGGTGATTGAAGAGGGGACCCGGATCTATTACCGGGATGTATATGATCATTATGTGCGGATCCAGGATATTCTTGAAAGCCTGCGTGATCTAGTTAGTGGCGTGTTGGATACTTATCTCTCGGTGGTAAACAACCGGATGAACGATGTGATGAAAATTTTAACGATAATCACAACTTTATTCATGCCTCTGTCCTTTTTGACGGGTTTCTTCGGAATGAATTATTTCCAGCCTGTAGAACCAATGCACTTCTGGACCAGCTGGCCATCCCTGGTGGTTGTGTTGATCATCATGGGGTTGATGCCTTTGTTGATGTTGTGGGTAATGCACAAAAATAAGTGGCTTTAACCCGCTCCTGGGGATAGTGTCTGGAAATTGCAATTATCTGCAGTTTTCAGTTTTCTGGTTCACGGTTGAAGAAAACCTCGGCGCTGATAAACTGGATATTCGCGCGCCGGGCGCATTCTTCATCTTCGGGACGGTCTCCCACAAAGAGGCTGTTATCCCAATCAATGATAATTCCCTGGCTGAAACAGTCTATTTCACATTGAACCAGCATACCAATATCGGGTTTCCTCAATAAAGAACGATGATTATATGGCTCAATTCGCCCCTTCTCATGATGATAACTGGATTTGACATCGTGAAAAGGGTTTTCCTGAAACAGATCCAGAGTGGCTTGCAGTTCTTTAAGCATCGCATCAGGTTTTTTGTAGCCAAAAGCGACTCCTCCCTGGTTGGTGATTCCCAGAATAAGATAACCATTATTGCGGTATTCCCATAGCTTCTCTTCCACGTCCGGGAAAAGTGCAATATCTTCAATTTTATTGATAAATTTACCGTTTTTACTGTGACGAATTGTTCCATCAAAATCAAGGAAAAGGGCGGGTTGGAGTTTATAATCCGAGTTAGAATGCATGATATAAACGAACCTCAATCAGTAAGCAGATGAGAATGAACTGCTCCTCCCTACCGGGAGGAGCAGTAACTTTCAGGGTGGTTTGAGCGTTACTCCAGCTCAGCAACCAGCGCGTTGGCGGTGTCGGTCAGGTCTTGAAGGATCTGGCGGATATCATCTTCCGATTGTGCGGAGAAGAGCTGCGCGGCGGCGTCACCAATTTCACGGCGGACAGAAGACCAGGCCGGGAAGGTTTGTGGTTCGGCCGGGCCGATTGAGGCCAGTTCGAGACCGGTAGCCCAGACAGGATTCTCAGCTTTGTAGGTTTCCAGCAGAGGTTCAGTGGTTTCCTGCGTTGGAAGGTAGCCGCTGTAGTTGATCCACTCAGCCTGTTTTTCGGGCGAGGTTAACCATTTGATGAAAACCCAGGAAGCCATGTTCTGTTCGGGGGTCATATCGACCACCCCTAACATTTGTTGGAAAGCGTCCACAGCCAGTTGGCCTTCCGGACCTGGTGCCGCAATAAAGCCCCATTCATCCGGGTTATTGGCATCTTCGAAAGCAGCCTCATAATAGGGCAGTCCGGCGGTTGAACTCATGGTAACCATCGCTTTGCGCTGTCCCTGCTCGGGGTTCGGGTAGCTTTCGGTTTCAAAAGTACAGCCGCTGTCGCGGAGGTCATTCAAATAAAGGGAGGCCTGCACGGCACCTTCATTGGTAAAGTCATAAGCGTCACCTGCTTCATTCAGCAGGCTACCACCAAAGGCAAACACCCAGTGCACCCAGTTTGTGCTGCTTGGGTAGTAAACCAGGCCGCCCGTGCCATCATTATCGGGATTATCATCAGTGGCGTTGGCTTCGGTCGCGGCACAAATCTGTTCCTTGAATTCCGCAGAGGTCGCGGGCGGTTCAGAGAAACCCAATTCCTCTGCCCAAGAGAAGTTGTAAACCAGGACATTGGCAGATTGGGTCATGGGATAGGCAATCCGCGCACCATCGGGCGTCAGGCCAGCATCAAAAGCGCTGTCGTAAAGCGCATCTTTCTCTTCCGAGGTCAGACCATAATCTGGATCATCAATCAGAGGATTTATGTCGGCGATTGCGCCAACGGAATACCAATCGGCGAGCGCGTTGGTGTAGGCCATGACAATGTTTGGCAGGTCGCCAGATTGAATGGCGGCATTCATTTTGTCTTCGACATCCGCGTATTGTCCCTGATCGAGCGCTTCCAGGGTGATGCCATATTCGTTCGTTTCATTGAACTCTTTTGCCAGGGCGATCATTCCTTCCATGGGGACGCCTTCCCCGTAAACGTGCCAGAAGGTGATCTTTGTGCCGGAAAGATCCATGCCGGGCGCTTCTTCAGCAGGTTCTTCCGCGACCGGTTCTTCTTCGGCGGGTTCCTCTGCAGCGGGTTCCTCGGCGACCGGTTCTTCAACGGCGGGTTCCTCTGCAGCGGGTGTCTCTACTGCGGGCGGCGTGCAGGCAGTGAGCACTGCGGTCAGCAGAAAGACAACCAAAACAAAAAGGGTAATTCGTTTCTTAAACATTTTTTGTAACTCCTCCTTACATCTTTTTTTAGAATAGTGACTCAAAAGCTGGTAACAGCTATTCAAATGAGACATTGGTGGACTTATTTGAATACCACCTCCTTTTGTTCCTGTGGACAATATACCACTCATTTTTGAGTTTACCCCTTTAATCCAGAACGAGCAATGCTCTCTGTAAACTGTTTCTGGGTAAAGAAGTAAAGAATTAAAATGGGAATGATGGTTATGAATGCGCCGGCCATGGTCAGATTGATGGATTGACCGGCTTCATCAACAAAATTCATCAAGCCAACTGAGATAGGCCGCCAATCCGGAGTGTTGGTGACCAGCATAGGCCAGGCCAAAGCATTCCAGGTTCCGATGAAGGAAAGGACGATGATTACCATCAAAGGCGCTTTGGTCAAAGGGAGAACAACCTGCCAGAGGAAACGCAAGTGTCCCGCCCCGTCTATTTGCGCGCTGTCATAAAGCTCATCGGGAATCTGGGCAAAAAACTGGCGGAGCATGAAGATGGAAAACACGTTCCCCATGAAAGGAATGGTTAATGCTGGCCAGTTGTTGATCCATTTTATCGGGCCAATTCTTCCCAACCAGGTTACTGTCAAAAAGTTTGGGATAATATTGACCATGGCTGGAATCATCATGGTGCTGAGCAGCACTCCAAACAGAAAATCCCGGCCAGGGAACTTAATACGCGCGAAGGCATAAGCAGCAAGTACACTAAAAGTGACTTCTCCCAGCAGAGTGATTGTTGTGATCCAGATGCTGTTAAAGAAATATTCAGAGAAGCGTGCTCTTTGCCATGCTTCCACGTAATTTTCAAAGTGAAGCTCAGAGGGGAAAAAGGCCACCCCAAGAGCTTCGCCCAGACTCATCAGGGAAGTGGAAATCATCCAGATGAATGGAATTAAAGACAAAAATGCGCCAAAAATCAGGATCACATAAACCAGCGCTTGTTGCCAGCGATTGGAAGCAATTTTCATGCGATTGTCAATTTGTGTAGATTTTTTCATGTTAGCCATAGAAAACTCTCGATCCCTGTATCCGGTTATTTATAAAGGTGAGGCTTAAGATGATCGCAAAAAGCACAAAGGCCAATGCTGAGGCGTATCCGTAACGAAGTTTTTCGAAAAACTCGAGGAAAATGACCAGGCTAAATGTGTCAGTTGTGCCCAAAGCCAGACTATCCCTGAAGATCCAGATGGTATTGAAGGCCTTGAATGTGCCAATAATGGCGATGAGGGACAAGAAATATGTGGTGGGAGATAAAAGCGGAAAGATGATGCTGCGGAAAATCTGCCATTTATTTGCGCCGTCCACTTCGGCAGCATCAATAAGCTCTGTGGGGATATTACCAAGACCTGCCAGATAAATCACTGTATCGTACCCGACATAGGTCCAGATGGAGTGGATGATGATCACCGCCAGGGCCAGGCTGGGTCCAGCAGCCCAGGTGGGAATGTCCAACCCAAAATGATTCCCCAGCAAGGTGAAAATACCTTGAGGCTCATACAACCATTTTTGAGGTGGAAGCCCCATATTTCTTAACAATAGATTGACAGGTGCTGTCAAACGGTTGGAGAAGATGTTTTTGAAAACCGCCGCGCTGGCAATAGCCGGGGTTACATAAGGAAGAAAGTAGACAACCCTGAAGAAGTTTGTCCCGTGCAGCTTTTGAAAGAGGAGGATAGAAAGGAACAGCGAGATCGCGAGCTGGAATGGCACAGTGCCAAGTGAGAAGAAAATTGTCACTTTAAGACCAGACCAGAGATCTTTGTCGCCCAGAGCAACAATCATGGGGATTTCTCCGATCAGAAGCCAACCTCCAACCAGCAAAGCCATCGTGGCAAAGACCCTGACCCAAAAACCACTCATGGTGGTTTGCTTTTCCGCGCTTCGCCAGATGAACCAGGCTGCGACCAGCAATAAAACGCCCGCAGAGATGGTGATGATTTGAGTCCAGATACCCGGATCTGTGCCATTCTTGACAGCCTCTGCATAGACTTTGGAAATCTCTTTTTGGGTAAACCATATCAAAAGAAACCCGGTAAACCCAGAAAGCCACGCAAGCATGAAATTTGTTTGATAAGTCAGGTTGCGTGAACCTCGCCGCAGGCGATAGAAATAATAGCCACAAAGGAGGCCCGCGATAAAGAGAAGCAGAAAGAGACGCCAGGCGGGCAAAACAGTTTCGGCTTTGAGCGCTTCCATCATGAAATTCAGGAACAAATCACGGGTTCTTTCCAGACCTCTAATCTTGTCGGCGATACCCAAAAATTCGGGCAGCAGCAAAACTGCCCAGCGCAGTAACGCAATTATTGTGGCAGCGTGAATGGCGCCGGGGATGGCGAGCAGCCAGGGATTTTCTGTCTTTTCTGATGCTGTCCGGTATATTTTTCGCAGGATGAAAAAAACAGCCAGAAGAGCGCCTATCCCCAGAGCAAAGATCAGGATATATGCCAGGTTATCTATCGCTCGGACATAGTTATCCAGTCCAACAAAACCACTTTGTTTGATGCGCCATTTATGAAGGCTGACATACAGGGCAAACCCTACCGGGAAAATACCAAAGATAAATATAAGAATCATGGATGGCGCAATCATTAAATAACCAGTAAGGTATTCTCGAATATGTCTTGCGCGCCAGCCGGACAACATTTTTCTTGATGTATGGGAATGTTTAACAGGATTTATTTCGGTCATGGTTCCTCAAGTGTTTTACCCCTTTTAATCCAGGCTTCGCTACTATGTATCTTATCTATGAATTATATTATATAAAGTTTCTGAGTTTTTGGCATTGATGTTTGAGGTGTTTTGGATGATATCGTATCTGTGATTTAAGATGACCCTGAAAATCCGGATGTGGATTAAAATAAGCCTTGCACGTGTTGTAGTGCAAGGCTTGTGTGTAACAGAAGAGGGATTTTAGATGCGATCTGGCATAGATTTAATGGTTTCAAGGAGCGCAATAGCAGCCTGAAGTGGACCGTCAAACTCCATACCCGGAACACCCAACTGAGTGCGCATTTGCCCGACGAAAGAACCTTGCTTAAAAAATGCTTCAAAAAATTGCTTCGAGATGCGTTCGTGGGCCGCTTCATATTGAGGGGGTCCAAAAATATTGGCGAAGTAGGTGTGAACCAGACCGGTAGTGGCGGTGGTACCCTTGCTCATAGCGGCGCCAGAGCGGAAAACCTCACGCGCGCTTTCAGGATCATGGAAAGCCTGGATGATGGGTTTATTGTCGGTGACTTGTTCGAAGTTGTTGGCATAAAGCACAAAATCAACTGGATAGCCTTTGATCAGTTCGCCAAACTTTGTGACAGGCAGAACAACCCGGGCGTTGACCTGGCTGGCGTTCATGATGATAGCCCGGTCAATTTGCCCAAAAGCATAGCCAGGCTGAAGGTCATCGAGACGAACAAATGCGCCGATCTCAGTACCGAACCCTAAGACATGACCATTTTCATCGACGGTCAGTGATCCCATGTCATCCGCGATGATCAAACTATCCTGAAGTTCATCTCTTCCAATCACACGCAGAGCCTCCAGCGTTTCCGATTTTCCGGCGCCACTTTCTCCCATGATGAGAACGGAGTATGTGCCTTTGTCGAGCAGGGTCAGATTCACAAATGCCCCATGAAAAGGCATGCGCCCTCTTTTCATCATGATGATGTTATGTAAGGTAAGGATCATTTTCTTGAGATAACCAAAATAGCCATATTCATCCCGCAGGGGTATGGTTCCCACAAGAATATCGTTTTCTTCGTCGTCATAAAAAATGGTTTCGGATGCTGTATACTCCGGCAGTGCGCTCTCCGGTGTACCGTACAAATATATCGCATCTGGTTTGCGTTTTAAATCCTCGTCATCCGCCAGTTCAAAAAGGTTGCTCAGGGAAAAGCCCAGTTCGAAGAAATTAACATGGAAATAAACCATGATCACCAATGGGCCAACTTTGGCCGGGTAACACAACCAGTTCTTAGGGTCTACATTCACGTTTTCCAACGGGTTGGTGTAAACCCGCTCAAACATTCCCTTTCTTTTATTCATTGGAGAATCAAAGATCATAGGAGGATAGATCAGGACCTGTCGAATGATTGAAATCTCATTCAACTTTTTATACAGATCTGTTGGGTAATCGAGTTCGACTGGAAGGGTTATGGCGCCTATCTCGGCACCTGCGCTGACCTGGCGGTAGGTGTTGGGATGGTTGCCGGTAATATTTTCCTGAATGTCCCGGTAGGCGCTGCGGACTACATGAACCAGCTTTTCAACCGTATCATTGAACGTGCGATAAGGGCGCTTATCCAGGCGGTTGTCTAAAGAATCGCATACAACCAGACGGTGGAGCTGTCGCCAGTGGTTATAAAACTGTTCAATGAAATCATTAAAAAGATTGGGGTCGCGAAAGAACTGTTCGGAGCCGGGAATGATGTTGGGAACCAGATCGCCTGACAGTTTTGTCAGATATTTCATGGTTTCGATCAGCAGGTCAATATCCTGCTCTGATATCGTTGTTTTCTCAAAAATCCCCAGGAGTCTGGATCGTTTTTTCGATAATTTATCAAGATATTGCTTAAAAACGACACGAAAAATTTCACTGGATAATAATTCTTCCGGTGTGTCGCTAACCCGATCGCGGATCCGGATGATAATTTTGCTTTCATTGAGTTGATAAGAACCATTTTTCATTGTCACGCTCCAATAACATAATTCCCCTAATTGTAATGGATTTTGTACATGATGCTATTCCATTTACAGATTTAAAAAGGTCAGGTTTGCGCTGCATCCACCTGACCTGATTCTGCGAACATCTTTTTTAATAACACTATCAGGCTGGCTGCACCAGTTTTTCTACCATTCCGGTGGTCATAGACTGTGGTCGTTCGATCGGGAAACCCAGAGCTCGAGACCAAACCGCATCGGCGGTGATGCCCAAAACACGGCTTACACCAAACAGGACGGTATAGAAATTTAATTCCCGGACCCCATAATGGTGCTGCAGCGTTCCATTGATCGCGTCCACATTAGGCCAGGGGTTCTTTACTTTACCTAATTGAGAAAGTACTCCAGGAACAACTTCATAAACCAGTTTTACCAGTTGGTAGATCTCATCCTGGGGACAGTATTTCTCTCCGAACTGAAGCTGCGCGGTGAATCTGGGGTCAGTGGTACGCAGGACGGCATGCCCGTATCCGGGGATCACTTTACCGTCATTCAAGGTTTCCCAGGTAAAAGCTTCCAGCTGCCCGGCAGTGGGGAATTCATCAAAATTTTCGCGGACACTCAAGAGCCACTTAAGACATTCCTGATTGGCCAGACCATGCAACGGTCCTGAGAGGGCGCTCATAGCGGCAGAGCAGGAGTAGTAAACGTCCGCAAGGGTTGAGTTCACCAGGTGGCTGGCATGGGCACTGGCATTAGCGCCTTCATGGTCTGAGTGCAGAATAAAGAACAAGCGGCAGAGTTCAAGATAATCACTGTATTCCGATTTGCCAATCATGTGGGCGAAATTGCCGCTCCAGTCCAGAGAAGGATCTGGTTCGATGAATTTCCCATCCATATAACGGAGGTTGTAGATGAAAGCCGCAATGGTTGGGAGTTTGGCTGTCAGGTCCAGGCTGTCTTCCAGGGTGGCGCGCCAATAATCCGCTTTCTGGATGGCCCCATCCTGATATTTTTTGGCGAAACTTGATTCGTGCTGCATAGCCAGGATGGCCTGAGAGAACATAGTCATGGGGTGAGTGTCTTGTGGCAAAGCGCGCAGAATCTTGAAGACATAATCGGGTACGGATCTTCTCTTTTTCCATTCCTCTTCGACCATGAGCGCTTCTGCCAGGGAGGGCATTTCGCCAACCAGCAACAGGAAATAAAGACCACCTAACAAGGGATAGTCGTGGCTTTTTTCTCGTGGCAAATTTTCCAGCACTTCAGGAATGGTGTACCCTCGCAAACGGATGCCCTTCTCAGGATCTATATGAGAGATTTCAGAGATCATGGTGTTCACACCGCGTGTTCCACCATATGCCTGGGACACCGTAACCTGGCTGATGATATCATCACCATGCTCCTGGATAAGGTTGCGTACCCTGTCGCGCCAGGCAGGTAATTTAGCAGCAATTCGCTGTTCGAGGTCAGGCATTTGATCGGTCCAGACAGTTGGCAATTCCATCGATAATTTTTTTTCGACTAACATCGCTGCTTCTCCTTATTCCATTCATTAAGTGATTTGCTGGTTTCATTGTGTTTAATTTATATAAAAATATCCCTGGCTAGCCCAGGGGGAATCTCTGGAACTATACCCAAGATGATGGGGTTATGGAATTCGCTGTGGCTGAAGGCCAGGTTGGGTTCGATAAATGGAACACGGCTGATCTTGCAGAGGTATATCCAAAGCAGGGGAATTCTTTGTGACTTTGCAAAATACCTTTTTGATCAGCATCTTCATTTTCTATCCGATTTTTCCGAAATATCCCATAGCCCTGGAAATTTTTCCGGATATGGCAAGGATATCCCGACTATATTTTTCGATTTTCTCATCTGTGAATCTTTGTGAAGGGCCGGAAATCGTAATCGCAGCAACGATGTCACGAGAAGAATTGAAAATAGGCGCGGCTACTCCAGACGCGTCAGAGGTCCATTCTCCTCTGCTGACGGCAAAGCCCTGATTTTTTATTTTTTCAAGATTATCCATCAACTGCGCGCGATTTACGATGGTTTGAGAAGTGAAAGGTGTAAAATCGGTATGGTTAAGAATCTCGTTTCTGCGTTCTTCAGAAAGGAATGCCAAAAAAACCTTTCCGGCTGATCCGGCATACAGCGGCAACCGGCGACCGATACGGGCAACGATTCGTACGTTCTGCGGGCTTTCCAATCGTTCCACGCAAACTCTTTCATCCCCTTCCATCACATAGAGGCTGATGGTCTCCTGTGTCTCCTGGTGAAGCTGTACCAAAGCGGACATGGCCAGATTACGTACATCTAGGGTGTTGGTATAAACATTGGCCCAGGCCAGAACCTTACCACCCAGAGAATAGGCACGCGTTTCGGGGTTCTGATCCAGAACCCCCAATTCTTTCAGGGATGCCAGCAGCCTGCCAGTGGTGCTGCTGGAGAGTCCCACAATGCGGGCGGCTTCCCGAACACCTAAATCTGGCTTATTTGGACTAAAACTGTCCAGAATAGCAACGGCTCGTTGCAAAGTTTGTGTTGTGTTTGCTGGCATTTGAATAATGTCTCGCTTATTGGGACGGCGTCCCATATAAAAAGTTTCAATTATTATACAAACCAACCAAGTGGTTTGTCAAGCCTCTCAGCGTTATTAATTTATTAATTTCTTAACTATCTCAAATACTGAAAAACGATGATTTATTTATGCAGTATTTGAGACAGGAATACTTTTGTGCGGGGATGTTTGGGATTGTTGAACAACATTTGCGGGGTGGTATGCTCCACGATAAGACCTTCATCCATAAAGATGATTTCATCAGCAGCAGCTCTGGCGAACCCCATTTCATGGGTCACAATTACCATCGTAATCCCTTCTTTAGCCAGCATCAGCATCACATCCAGAACCTCTTTGATCATTTCGGGGTCGAGGGCGCTGGTGGGCTCATCAAACAACATGATCTGTGGTTTCATTGCCAGAGCACGGGCAATGGCCACGCGTTGCTGCTGGCCGCCGGATAACTGGGAGGGGTAGTTGTTGGCTTTATCCGCAATCCCGACCCGGGTAAGTTGTTCCATGGCAATACTTTTGGCCTGAGCAGGAGGCGTTTTGCGCACAATGCGCTGCGCGAGGGTGATATTTTCCAGAACAGTAAGGTGTGGATAGAGGTTAAAGTGTTGGAACACCATACCGATATCAGCACGAATACGGTTTAACTCTTTTGGGCTGCCGTTCAAACGCTGGTTATTTATCCAGACTTCTCCACTGGTTTCCACTTCCAGGTGATTAATGCATCGCAACAGTGTCGATTTTCCTGAACCGCTGGGCCCAATAATTACCACTACTTTACCGCGTTCAATGTTCAAGGAAACACCGTTGAGGGCTTTGACCGCGCCAAATTCTTTGTGCAGATTTTTTACTGCGATAATATTGTCATGACTGTACATTGTTCTGGTACCGCCTTTCCAGAGATTTCACAAATAATGAGAGGGTTACGGTCAGGGTTAGATAGATGATCGCCAATGTGATATAAGTTTCGGCGTACCGGAAGGAGTGGCCGGCATACAGTCTGGCGACCTGCGTGATATCCCGGACTGCCAAAACGGAAACCAGGGAGGAATCTTTCAACATGGAAACAAAATCATTTCCCAACGCAGGTAGAACATTGCGGATAGCCTGGGGCAAAATCACATAACGCATAGCCTGCCAATGGCTCATCCCCTGAGATCGGGCCGCTTCCATTTGTCCGCGGTTAATCGATTGGATCCCGGCCCGGAAAATCTCGGCTAGAAACGCGCCGTAGGTTACTGAAAGCGCGATGATGGCGCGGATGTTCATGGGCACTGAGCGGATATCGATATTCAAGAAAGGAGTTGCCAGCATGGTTAGACCAGCAGTGTTAAACCACTCGCCTAACTGATTCATCACAGTAACAAAGGCGGGCACCGCAACCAGGGCGATAAAAAAGATCAGTACCAGCATGGGAATACCGCGGATAAATTCGACATAAAATGTGGCTACATTGCGCAGGATTACACTTCTGGATATCCTGCTGAGACCTGTCAGCAGCCCTAAAACCAGGGCGAACATAAATCCGAAGATGGTGGTGGTGAGGGTGACACTGACTCCTGCTTTGATGAAACCAAAAGCCTCGCGGAAATTATCCTGGGTGATGATGACATAACCGGTGGCAATCGCAACGAGGATCAGGCCGACAAACCACCAGGGGAATTCCTGCCAGTTAGCTCGAGCTTTTTGAATTGAGTCTTGTGTGGTTGGTATTTCTTTTGTCAAAGGTAGTTCCATAATAACTCTCCAGCGTGTGCCCTGTACGAAAAGGTCAACCTTTTCGTACAGGGCGAATCAATTAGCTGCTTATTCTGTCAGATGCCTGGATTATTGAATGTCATCGTAGGTGACATCGAAATCGGGCCCAAAATATCTGACATTGATGTCATACAGAGTTCCATCTTCCATCATCGCAGCAATAGCCTGATTTACAGGGTCCACAAGATCACTGCCTTTGGGGTACAGAAAACCTAGTTCATCACTGGAGATAGATGGGCCGACAAAATCGAGATTCTCAGAATTTTCACCCATATAGCCCATTCCCGCGACCTGGTCAATGATAACCGCGTCAACATCACCGCTGATTAGAGCCTGTACCGCAAAGGGAAATTGTTCAAAAGCTTTAATGCGGTCTTCAGAGAGATACTGAACTGCGGTTTCATAATTTGTGGTGTTAGACTGGGTTCCAAGAATGAGTTCAGACTGTTCCACAAATTCTTCGATGTTGTTGAAACGAGATTCGCCTTTAAGAACCAGCAGGCGCTGCTGGATGCTGATGTACCCATCGGAGAAATCTACAATTTCCGCGCGGTCATCGGTGATGGTGACACCATCCGCACCAACATCATACTGGCCTTCTGAAACTCCCTGAATCAGAGTTTCCCAGGCAGCTTCCTGGAATATGGGGGTGCAATGCAGGCGTGTGCAGATGTCATTCCAGGTGTCATAATCCCAACCACCGGGTTCTCCGGTTTCGCTGGAGATGTAGTTGAAGGGCAAATAGGCATTTTCAACCGCAATAGTAATCTCTCGACATTCCAGATCAACCAGAGCGTCTTCCGCGGTTCCCAAACAACCTTCAGGGGCTTCGGGAGCCGCTTCAGCTTCCACAACAGTGTTTCCACTGCAGGCGGATAGGACAAGGGCAATTGCGGTTAACAATACAAACATCAAAGTGCGGTTTTTCATTTCTAATCTCCTCTTTTCAAATCAATCAATTTTTAATCTCATTTTCAAAAGTGTTTACGAACAATGTCCTGGGTAAAAGGTTCTGTTTATCGATAGATGTGCCAAAGACTCCTTTCCTGAGTAATTCAGGCAGGCCTTTTTCCAATAGGAGACAATATTTATTTGCGGTATGAATGAAATATAAGAAAGGAAATCAATTGAGCAAATAAAAAGGCCTCCCTGGAAAGGGAGGCCTGGATTCGCTCATAGTTTAAGTCTAAGCGCTCAGAACCGAACCTTCCCGCAGGAGGTTGGCCTTAGACTTGCTGCGCTTATATAAGGACAGGATAATCATATTGAATATATTTTTATCATATACAGAAAGATGCGTCAAGTATGAAATCGGGCAAAGTTTATAAATCAGGGACTAACAACTCGATTTTCCCGGGCTGAGAGTAGCAAAGCTTTCAGTGTTGCGATGTTTTCCCGGCTTTCTGATAGGCTAACGCGGGGAGATTTACCAAACAATATGGCATCTGCCAGATCTTCGACTTCGCCAAGGTAAAGATCAGGGTTTTTGAATGTGATTTGCCGTTTGCGATTGTCCTTGAGAATATATGGCTTTTGTTTAGGATCCGGTTTAAAGGGCGCGGGAACTATCAATATACCTTGTGTGCCGCGAATTTCCATTACTGTTTGGTGGGGAAGGTTAAAACTGCAATCGAACTGGGCTAGAACACCTCCTGAGAAGCGAAGCTGCCCAATGAAGGTCTGATCTACGCCATCAGGTGTGGCAACCTGCCATCCAAAAACTTCCTCAGGGGGGTTTCCCACCAGCATGCGGGTAAAGCTGACCGGGTAACAACCCACATCCCAAAGCGCGCCGCCGCCAAATTCCGGCGTCCAACGGAAATCTTCCGGACGCTGCAGGGTGAAGCTGAATGAACCACGGATGAGCTGAATATCGCCTATCTGGCCATCCTGGACCGCTTTTTGCACGGCGAGAGTCTGTGGATGGTGGCGATACATAAAAGCTTCCGCAAGGATAGTACCGGATTGTTGAGCCGCTTCGGTCATTCGATCCACCTCATTTACCGTCAGAGCGAGCGGTTTTTCGCAGAGAACATGTTTGCCTGCCTGCGCGGCGCGGATGCTCCATTCCGCGTGGAGGTGGTTTGGCAGCGGATTGTAAACAACATCAATCTCCGGGTCCGCCAGCAGCGCTTCATAGGAGCCATAAGATCGGGGAATAGCATGTTGTTTTGCGTATGCTTCAGCGCGCCTGGCATCACGCGAGGCAACAGCAACAAGGCTGTTCCGTTCTGACGCGCGGAGCGGGGGAATCAAGGCCTGGTTTATGCGGGCGGTGCTGAGCAGACCCCATTTGAGAAGTTTTTTCATGATTCTCCTCCTATTTCTCTTTTTTATACGAGCTAAAAAATGAATCCAACGGGCTTTTTTTGAACTGTTTCTGGAATACAAGCGTTTCTCTAAAGAGATCATTCAACACAACCTGCACCGTTCTCTGCCGAGCGGTATCCGGTGGGAGGGTGGTTCTCCTGATTTCAAGCAGATTTTCTTCCAGTTGGGCAATTTCGATCTTTCCGAGGGCTGCCAGCAATTCGACCGCTTTCCGGGCGGTTATTTCACGCTGCCCGGTAGCGGCCGCGATTTCTTTGAGTTGGACACGGCCATCGCTGGAATCAATGGCTGTAGAAAGCAATCCGGCGACTTTCTTGATGAACGCGGTTTGGTCTGCTGGTTCTGTCTGTATACTGAAAACAAAAATTTCTTCAGGAAATACGGTTTCCAGAATTTCTTCCAGTTCCTGAAGGCCAGGGGGTGTGTTCCATATCACCAGGGAGGGAGAGGGACGGAGTTGTAAGCGGTTTGCAATGTCCATTGTGAGGTTGTGGTCGCCTTCGGCCCAGATCAGGGGGTGATGGTGCTGAAAGATGTGTTCCAGTTCTTTTTGGGGGTTTGGGGTGCCGCGTAAGTCGTGCAGAACGAGGCCGGAGCCAGCTGCAAGTTTTTGCTCTTCAGGTATTTCGATCTTGCGGGCGTTAACCCATTCTATACTGACACCTTCACTACCCTCGTAGCTACTGGAACGAAGGGTATAGGCCAGATCAAAGCGCCCTTCTGGCAGAATTTGGTCTGCCCCACCCCACCACAAGACAGTTTTTTCCACATCAGCGGGATCGCGGACAATTAGCTTTAAATGCTCGCTATTCTTCCCAATGCGGCTGGTGCCCGCCAGCTCAAGATTCCAGCTGGCAAAGACCAGGGCTGGGTTTCCGGGTCCGAATGGCGCCAGTCGTTCCACATCTTTCACCAGATCCAGTGAGATTTCTTCGAGCATAAGGTCGGCGTTAATCGTCAAATCCATTTGAGGCGGATTTTCGGCCATCATTCTCTCGATGGTGCGCCCCAGCGCTTTTCGAAAACGCGGGACATCTTCAGAGGGAAGAGACAGACCGGCAGCCATCGGGTGACCGCCATAACCTAATAGAAGGTTGGCATTTTCGGCGATTGCAGCTGTGATATTGATCCCTTCAATAGAGCGGGCAGATCCGCGCGCGGTACCGCCTTCCGGAGCTGTAAGCAGAATCACCGGGCGGAGATAGCGTTCCACCAACCGGCTGGCGACTAACCCTACGATTCCTCCCGGCCAGGTGGGATGCGCCAGAACGAGAGCTGGTATTTCCAGCAGGGATGGGTCACGGTCAATTTGAGAGATTGCAGCAGCAAAGACCTGGTTGGATTTCTCTTTACGTTCATTGTTTAAGCCATCCAGGCGGCTGGCCCAGACCCGCGCTTCCTGTTCGCTTTCTGTCAACAGGAAATCAACCATCGGGTTAGCGTCACCCAGCCGGCCGAGGGCGTTCATCCTGGGGGCGAGCACAAAGCTGATATGCTCTTCAGACAGGTTGTGGTGGTCTGTACCGGCGGTTTCCAGCATGGCACGGATAGATAACCGTGGGTCTGCGCGGAGCATTCTCAACCCACGCTGGACGAGATAGCGGTTATCACCGGTCAGCGGGGCCAGGTCGGCAACTGTACCCAGTGCGACCAGATCCAGAAACTGGTTGGCTTCTTCAGGGATGGCGTGTTGAATAAAAAGCTGTTCTATAACTTTGTAGGCGCAGCCCACACCACACAAAGGATTGAGCGGATGTCCGGCAGGCAGGCGCTGGGAATCGATTACGGCCAGAGCGTCGGGCAATTCGGGGGGCAGGGTGTGGTGATCGGTAATGATGACTGGGATATGCTTCGTTTTGGCGTAATTCACGGCTTCGTGAGCAGTGACACCGGTGTCACAGGTGATCAGCAGTTCAACACCGCTGTCGATCATTTTTTGGAGATTTGGAATGTTGATGCCGTGCGATTCTTCATAACGCACAGGAATGTGATACACCACATCCGCGCCAAGCC
>Ga0068714_10002306_pt1 | contig 25040 bp, 22 predicted proteins | sample MTBNYHSulfiMetaG_FD_62988 | JGI IMG/M metagenome (GOLD analysis project Ga0068714, IMG submission 62988) | Enrichment culture microbial communities from rom New York Harbor, USA that are MTBE-degrading - MTBE-NYH (New York Harbor Sulfidogenic)... | ecosystem: Environmental > Aquatic > Marine >... | reverse complement strand
TGTCAGCAGGTTCTCACAGAGCGTCGCCGCCTCATCCACCGAGTTCACATCATCATCATAGACAATCTCGATATCAGGATACTTCTCCGCAAACGTGGCAAGCGCACCTTCTCTCCGCTGTTCGGTCTGGAAGACATGGAAACCCCAGCGTAGAATCGCGACTTTGCCCTTACCATCCAGCGCATCACCGATGATCTCAGCTGCTATCGCGCCATTAGCGAAGTTGTCTGCGGCACCCAAGCCCACATAGTCCTTGCCCGGCTCGAGCCCAGTAGGCTTGCTGTCGATCAGCACCAGCTTGATACCGGCCTCCTGTATTCTCTTGTCCACTGCCGCCAGACCATCGTTGTCTACCGGAATCGTCAAAATCACGTCGGGTTTCAACTGGATCAAGCTCTCGATATCGGAGACCTGTTTCTCAGCCTTCATTTCTCCGTCCGTGGTAGCAATGACTTCTACACCATACTTGGCCAGTGTGTCGGTGATCCCTTTGATCTGAAGCTGTGGCCAGTCAGCAGCGAAGTAGTGCATCGCGATAGCCGCTTTGTAATTTCCTGCTTTGATCTTTGCCGCCTCTTCTTCGGTCAATGACATCGCCGCCAGAGCGACCGGTTCCTCCCCATTGGGACCTTTACCGACCAGCGGCAGCTCGCCCGAACATGCGATTGCTTCCGCAGCAGGCTCCTCTGCCTGTGCCACAAAAACTCCCAATCCCACTGGGATAGTGGAAACCAACATGGAAGCTACCAACAGCACCGAGAATAACGACAGAAAACGCTGTTTCGTATTTCGACTCGACATCTCATACCTCCCTGGTTGTCAACTAAGACTCCTGAGTAAAACTCCGCCTCGAGATCTAATCCGACCAGTGACCGATGCCTTCCGGATTGGGTACCTCCTTTCGTTCTCAAGTGATTCGACGTAAAATTACGCCTTTTCTCCGAAGAAAACCGCTGCAATAATAATGGCTCCCTTAACAATCATCTGCACGTTCGTCCCGATACCAAGCAACACGAGACCATTGTTGATCACCCCGATAATCAGGGCACCCACCAGGGTACCAATAATGGTCCCCTTGCCGCCAAACAGGCTGGTGCCTCCCAAGATCACCGCGGCGATCACATCCATTTCCAGACCCTGTCCAATATATGGGCGACCCGAATACAACCGGGCCGTCATGAGCAATCCGCCAAGACCTGACGCCAGACCGGACATGGTCAGCGTGGTCAGTTTGATGCGGTTGGTATTGATACCGGAGAAGCGCGCCGCCATGAGGTTTCCCCCCGTCGCCTGAACGTAGCGGCCAAAGATGGTGTGGCTATACAGGAAGTAGGTAACGACAAAAACTATTGCCGTCCAAACAACCATAGTGGGTACCGGGCCGATATCCCCCGCACCCCACACTTCCGTGAAAGTATCGTTGACGAAGACGATCGTCAGGGTCCCTGTCACAGTCAGAGCTATACCGCGGGCGATTCCCATACTGCCCAGAGTTACCAGGAATGAAGGGATTCTGGCCCGTGTCACCAGCAATCCATTAAACAGGCCGAAAACAACGCCGACCACTAGACCGGCAACACTGGCGAGAAGCCAGTGATAATGGTCGCGCAAAGTTACTGAAGCAACCAGGCTGGACACGGCCATTACGGCACCGATGGAGAGATCAATCTCTCCTGATGTGAGCACAAAAGTCATAGCGAAACCAATGATCGAGACAATCGCTGTCTGGCGAAAAATGTTGATGAAGTTGGACAGGGACAGGAACTGCGAGCTGGTCAAGGTGAAACCCAGCACCAGTACCACGAGCGCAAGGTAGATCACCCATTGACGGTAGTTTCGCCGAAAGTTTGTCCAGGCAGTTGTCAGAAACGAAGGGCGTTGCGGTCCAACCGTCGGGTTAAATGAATCACCAGCCATGAGCGCTGCCTCCTTTGTCCAATACACTATTCATAATCATACCCATGATTTTCTCCTGTGTGACCTCTTCATGAGTGAATTCTCCAAGGACCGTCCCATCATGCATTACAAGCACCCGATCCGTAACATTGATGATCTCCGGCATGTCGGACGAAATAATCAGGATACCCACCCCTTCATCCGCCAGGGTCCGCATAAGCTGATGTATCTCCGCCTTAGAGCCTACATCAATACCAGCGGTTGGCTCATCGACAATAAGCACCTTGGGCCCGGTAGCCAGCCATTTGCCCAAGACTACTTTCTGCTGGTTTCCGCCGCTCAGAAACTGCACGATTCTCTCCGGGTCGGGAGGCCGGATACGTAAACGTGCGATGAATTCACTCGTGACACGACGGCAGGCCGCCCGGTTGACGACTCCGGCCCATGACAGATTATCCAGGACCGGCAAAACTAAGTTGCGCTCCACCGTATGCCGGAGAATCAGTCCCTGCTGACGCCGGTCCTCGGGCAGCAACGCCACACCAGCAGCCATCGCATCACCAGGGTGACGGATGTGCACGGCGTGCCCATCGATGAGGATTTCACCCTCATCAAAACGATCAATCCCAAAAACCGCACGCGCTACTTCAGAGCGTCCGCTGCCCACCAGCCCTGCCAGTCCGAGAATTTCGCCGGGGTGCACAGAAAAAGAGACACCATGCAGCACACCAGCACGTGACAGTCCCTTGACCTCCAACACTGGTTTCTTGTCCGTTATCTTGCGCCCTGTGCCATACGCCCGTTGTGCACTATCGACAGTCTCCAGCTCCCTTCCCACCATCAACCGCACAATTTCGTCGATGGTTACATCCTGGGCCCCGAACATACCTACATTTTTCCCGTCCCGCAGAACAGTAATACGATCTGCAACCCGGGAAATCTCGTTCATACGGTGGGATATGTAGACGATGCCGACATTAGAGCCACGCAGAACGCTGATAAGCCGGAACAGTTTCTCCGTCTCGTCTATGGTAAGCGCGGAAGTTGGTTCGTCCATGATGAGAATCTTTGAGCCCAGCGAAACAGCTTTTGCAATTTCGGCGAGTTGTCGTTCCGCAGCACTGAGACTCCACAGACGTGCCGTAGGATCCAGCCCGATTTCATATTCTGCCAACAGTGCAGCGGCCCGTCGTGCCATAACACTGTCATTGAGTACGCCGAATATGCCATGCGGTTCTTCACCCAAGAAGATATTCTGTGCGACCGTAAGTTGTGGAACCTGGCTCAATTCCTGGAAGATGATCGAGATGCCGAGCTGCCGTGCGTGATGCACGTCTCGAATCTCCACGGGGTCCCCATCCAGAATGACCTGTCCCGCATCCTTCTCGTACACGCCAGCCAGGATCTTCATAAGCGTTGATTTGCCGGCACCATTTTCGCCGACGAGTGCGTGGACCTCTCCCCGCTGCAGGTCAAAATCAACGTCATCAAGCGCCTGCACCCCGGGGAAAGCCTTGCTGACACCTTTGAGGGCTAAGAGAACTGGTTCCATCGCCAACACGACTCCTATGTCACATGCAATTAGAAACAGCTGACAGTAAGACGCACACCGCGGGCGGCAAGAGGAATTTGCGGCGCCGCTCAACCACCGGCATGAATCACTTATACTTATCTTAGCAGAAATTCGTGAGAGAAATGTGAGAGATACTGTCTGCACAGTGAGAGGTATGTGAAAATTCGTGGTTATTCTGTGGGGTCAGAGGTCCAAACATACGGTATAGCTTCTTTGCACCCCTGGACAATATCGTCTACTGGCCAGAGTACACAAACATATAACCGATACCACGTTCCGTGATAATATGGGTCGGATTCTGCGGGTCAGCCTCGATCTTCTGCCGCAAGTAACGCACGTAGGTACGTAGATTGTCCGTGTTTCCCAAGAACTCTGCCCCCCAGACCCTGAGTATCAAATCGTCGTTCGACACTAACCGGTGGGCATTTGCCATCAGGAAATAGAGGAGTTTGAACTCCGTATGGGAGAGTTTCACAGATACTCCATCCTTAGTCAGCCTTCGTTCCCGGCAACTCAGAGAGATATCCCCCAGCACGATGTCCGGTGACTGCTGCACAGACTCAGAGAATCCGACGCGGCGAAGTACAGCTCGTATACGAGCAAGCAGTTCTTCCCTGCCAAACGGTTTGACCATATAGTCATCTGCGCCAATGTCGAGGCCAAGGACCATGTCGCTCTGTTCGGTACGTGCCGTCAAGATGATGATTGGAACGTCCGAGAATTCACGTATTCGTTCACAAAGTTCAAATCCATCCATGTCCGGCAACATGAGATCGAGAATGACTGTATCAGGTTTTCGGGTCAGAAGAGCTTCGAAGCCCGCCCGTCCAGAAGCTGCACTCGAAACTGTGTAGCCCTCTGCCTGCAGGTTCAGCTCGAGAAACCGTCGAAGGCGAGGATCATCGTCGATCACCAGTACTCTGGCCTCACGCTTCACTTGCACCTCCTAGCAACCCTCTCACACACGCCAAAAGCTCTTCGATACCGAACGGCTTGACGAGATACACATTCGCCCCGGCAGCAGCAGCCTGCTTTTTATCCTGGTCGTGAGCAAAAGCAGACAGAATGACCACCGGAACAGCACGGAGTCTATGATCTTGACGCAGATAAGTCAAGACATCCCAACCACTCACTGATGTCGGGAGCCTGAGGTCCAACAGGACAAGATCTGGGACATTGGTTTGCAGGTCGGCGATCGCCTGCCGCCCTTCGTGACATATTGTCACATCGTAGCCCTCCGCCTCCAGGTTCAGTTGAGCCAGCCTGGCAAGGCTCCGGTCATCTTCAACAACCAAGATTTTGGTCATTCCGCACCATGGCCGTGAAGCCGATCTGAATGCAAAGGAAGGGAGAAGGAAAAGGCGCTCCCTTTGCCCGGGGAGCTCTTGACCCAGATTTTCCCTCCGTGACATTCAATGATCCCCTTACAGATCGCCAGTCCCAGGCCTGAGCCTTCAACATTTGCAATCTCCAAATTGGGCACGCGGTAGAAACGTTCAAAAATTCTAACCTGATGTTCAGGAACAATACCAACACCCTGGTCCTGTACCGTTACGATAACCATATCATTTTCCTCATCCACTGTCCCGGAAACAGTGATGGTTTCCACATCGAGGCAATATTTCACCGCGTTGTCCAGAAGATTGTTCAATACTTGTTCAATACGCTTTGGGTCAGCTCGTACCACCGGGAAATCCGGAGGGAACCACATGACAATATCATGAGTCTTCGGCATCCGCCTCCATCGTGAAAGGGTAACCTGCCGGGCGATCTCCGGCAGCGAAACCGGTTCTTTCTCAATGCGAAGCGTTCCTTTTTCAAGACTCGACATGTCCAGCAGATTGTCAACCAGTTCTGTCAGTCTTTCACAACCGCTGGCAATGTTTTGCAGACATTCCTGGCGAATATCTTCGCTCCAGGGACGGGACATGACCGTCTCCGCATATCCACGGATCGTTGCGAGCGGCGTACGCAGCTCGTGAGACACCAACGAAACGAACTCCCGGCGCTGACGGTCGGACTCGCGTATGGCCATCGCCTGGCTAGTCTCGGCAACCAGCAACTCCACCACAGAACGCGCATCCGCTTCATCTGCAAGCATCGTTCCAAGAGTTTTCCCTTCTTTCAGAATGGTCACGCGGTCGGCAATGCTTGGGAACTCGCTTAACTGAGGGGATACGTACAGCACGCTTGTTCCACGGGAAGCAAGCAGTCGAATCGCCCGAAACAAGCCGCTCGATTCAGCATCCGATAGGCCATATGCAGGCTCATCGAGGAGCAGTATGCGTGGTTTCGCAGCAAGAGCCTTGACGATCTTAGCGATCTGCTGTTCAGCCCAGGACAGGTTATGAGCCTTCTCGTCAAGATCAAGAGACATCTTTAACAAATCGAGAGCGTCTTGCGCTGCTGCCTCGATCTTTTGCCAATCGATGAGGGGAAGCATAAACAAGCGCTTCTGAGGCGCGTAGTCAAGCAGGACATTATCGACCACACTCATGAAGGGTACCAGCCGGACTTCCTGGTGAACGGCCCCGATACCCAACGATTGCGCGATCCGTGGTGTCGAAATGGATACCTCGCGACCATTGACATACACACGGCCCGAGTCCGGAGCGATCACGCCGGAAAGGATCTTGACGAGGGTGCTCTTCCCTGACCCGTCCACACCCAACAGCGCATGCACTTCACCACGCCGGAGCGACAAGGTGGCATCCTGAAGCGCGACGATTCCAACAAAACTCTTACTTATGCCTTCAGCATAGAGCACAGTTCTTTCGGTCTCCAGCATTGACATGGCTTATGACTCCAGGTCGGAAGAAATAGACGCAGAGGCAGACATGCTACGCTATCCTCCGCTGCGTCCTTCCCTTATGAATGCATAACCCCGCCATCGACAAAGCCTGATTTCACGCGTGTTTGTCCTTCCATGCCTCGATCTCCTCCGGACCGCTCAACACGCCGATTTCCACGCCGGTTTCCACGAGATCATCGGCCTCCAGGGAGCGCAGGATCCCGGCTTCTCGATTGGCGGCACGTCCTTCAGCCGTTGCATTACCAATCTCCAGGCCAATCACGTAGTGTTTCTCTCCCAACATTTTCCAGATCGCCAGATAGGGCATTGTCGCCTGCGTCCAGCGGAAATAGACGCCATACCCACAGCCACCGTCGAAATCCGGAATGTCCGCAATTTGCGACATGTCGCCGACCCGCTGTAATAGTTCTTTCCTGGTCAGTTCCTGCCCGTAGATCGCGATCCTGCCATTGCTCATTCGATTCCTCCTTGACTTCGACAGGCACAGAGATAGTAATGGTATATATTATAGCAGAAGAAACAACGCACAGCCAGAATGCTTGTCTATCGTCTTAGACCATGATACAATTGGACACAACTCGCCAGTAACGCAAGCCGGAGGATCGATCAATGGTCAAGGAAACCACAATGCCTCAGATTCGCGATTCGTCCGCTGCGGATGCGGGCGTCATCGCCACGCTGATCCGCGAATTGGGCGACGACTGCGAGGTTACACCCGTGTATGCGGCGCATTACCTCAACTGCTCGGGCAATACCGTGCTGCTGTGCGAGGCCAATGCCGAGGTGATCGGGTTGGTCTCCTGTTGCATACGTCCCTCCCTGTTTCACGGTGGTGATGCCTGCCTGATCGAGGATTTCGTGGTAGAAGAGGGTTACCGCAGGCGCGGCGTGGGACACGCCCTGCTCACCGCGCTGGTACGCCGCGCTGAGCTCCTGGGCTGCAAGGAGATCTCGGTATCGACGCTGCCCAACAACACGGGAGCGCTCCGCTTCTACAGAAGCCACGGCCTCACCGACGAGGCTGTGTTCCTCGAAAAGCACCTCTAGCGGTAACGGACCGGAAGACCGGCAGGCCAAAGCCAGGCACGAGGAGCATGTGCCTGGCCTCTTAACGCGCGCGCGTCGGTTCGCCGGGGCGACCGTCCCACGTTGCCGGTGCGCTGCACTCCCCTTGCGTACTGCTTGGAGGCTACACCCGGCACAACCTCCGTCAGCGAATCGCCAATTCCGTGAGCGGATCGAAGAAATGGACGTGTTCGACATTGAGCGCGACTTCCAGATCGCTACCAATGCGGACCTCAGTCCGCGGATCGACCCGCGCGACGAAGGTCTGCTTGCCCGTAACCATGAAGACGTGGGTCTCGCTCCCCATCAATTCCGTTACGTCCACCTTCGCCGTGAGAGGTACTGTCGTGATACCGGGCGGAGCGAACTGGACCGCATGGATATCTTCGGGCCGAATGCCCATGATGACGTTTTGACCGCTGTATTTCTCCAACTGAGATGTGACCTTATCCTTCGGCAGAGCAATCCTGAACGATCCACTGTCTGCGATGATCTGTCCATCGGAACCCACCAGCGAGATGTTGAAGAAGTTCATCGCCGGACTGCCGATGAAGCCAGCGACGAACAGATTGTCCGGCTTCTCATAGAGCACCTGTGGCGTATCGATCTGCAGTAATGCCCCGGCCCGCAGCACGGCAATGCGCGTCCCCATCGTCATGGCCTCGACCTGGTCGTGTGTCACGTATACAAACGTCGTCTCGAGCTTCTGATGAAGTTTCGAGATCATGGTCCGTGCTTCGACGCGCAGCTTCGCGTCCAGATTGGAGAGCGGCTCATCCATCAGAAAAACCTGCGGTTCACGCACGATTGCCCGCCCCACGGCCACACGCTGTCGTTGCCCACCGGACAGCTCTCGCGGCTTGCGATTCAGCAAGTGTTCGATTCCCAGAGCTTCCGCCGCATGCTGCACGCGGCGCTTGATCTCCGCCGTTGGGGTTTTGCGCAACGTGAGTCCAAAAGCCATGTTCTCATACACGGACATGTGCGGGTACAGCGCATAACTCTGGAAAACCATGGCGATGTCCCGGTCTTTCGGAGGAACATCGTTCACGACACGATCACCGATCAGAATCCGTCCATCGGAAATTTCCTCCAGGCCAGCCAGACAATACAGCGCTGTCGATTTGCCGCAACCGGAAGGACCGACCAACACCAGAAATTCCTTGTCTGCTATCTGAATGTCCAGATCATTGACGGCCACGACCTCGCCGAACCGTTTGGTAACGTGATCGTAGGTTACGCTTGCCATTGAACGCTCCTCTCTTCGTACAAGACGACACGACTATGATTCCAGTTCGTTCCCTTCGCCCACGGGTCATGTTGGTGCATGTCACCCGCCCGCCGTCAACTCGATCAGCACGCCTTCATGTGGGCGGAGAACCAGCGCGGACAAATCGACATGGCCTCGCTCATCCGGATACGTGGAAAGCATTACCGTGCCGTCGCCCAGATAACTCAATGTGAGCTCCCGTTCGTCCGCGCAGAAGTTCAATGCAACCAGCAATCGTTGGTCGCCTTCTTGACGCAAGTAGACGAAACAGTCAGCAGGCACACCATCCACTGGACGATACTGACCGACATGCAGGGCCGGCATATCGCGACGCAATTGGATGAGCCGGCGGTAGAGGGTCAGCATCGAAGAAACATCATCCTTCTCTGCAGCGACATTTACCGTCGCAAAATCAGGAGCAAGCGGCAGCCAGGGCACCACACCTTCCGCCGTGAAACCGGCATTGGGGCTACCATCCCACTGCATCGGCGTTCTTTCCGGGTCACGTCCCGCTCCGATGCCCTTGACCTGCAATCCCCACGGATCCTGCACTTGCTCCGGGGGGATTGCAACATCGGCCATGCCGATTTCCTCACCGTAATACACCGTCGGAGTACCACGTAACGTAAGTAATAGCATAGCGGCAGTCCGTGCTTGCGCCATCCCACCGTAACGTGTCGCGATACGGTGATCGTCGTGACAGCCCAGCACGTAATTGGGCCACGCGCCCAAGGGCAGCACCGCCTCATATTCATCCACTACGCGCCGGAAGGATGCGGCATCCCAATCAAGATAGATCAGCGCGAAATTGAAAGGAACGTGCAGTTCGTCACGGTCACCGTAGAACGCCACCAAATCCGCCCAATTGAACAGATGCGTCTCACCAATCAGGACCCTGTCGCCGTAGCTGTCGAACAGGCGACGGAACGCACGGAGCACCTCGTGCGCTTCCGGCTGGAGTTGGTCGTAAATGTGATATTGGCTATCGTATTCGCCAAGATTCTTTCCGTGCCCGTGGCCATCGGTCCGTGGCGGATTGTCGCGCAATTGCAGGTCCTTGAAAATCTTGAAAATCACGTCGATGCGGACGCCATCCACACCCTTATCGAGCCAGAAACGCAACACATCGAGCATGGCCTGCTGGACTTCAGGATTGCGCCAGTTCAGATCAGGCTGCTCCTTCAGGAAGGAATGAAGATAGTACTGCTCCGTCGTCCCGTCCCATTCCCACGCAATTCCGCCAAACACGCTCAGCCAATTGTTGGGTGGCCCGCCATCCGGTTTTGGGTCACGCCACACATACCAGTCTCTTTTGGGATTGTCACGAGATGATTTCGATTCCTGGAACCACGGGTGTTGATCGGACGAATGGTTGGGCACGAAATCCAGAATCACTTTGAGATCGAGGCTGTGCGCTGTACCCAGGAGCCGCTCGAAATCCTCCATCGTCCCAAACATGGGATGGATGCCAACGTAATCGGATACATCGTAGCCGAAATCGGCCATCGGCGAGGGATAGATGGGCGAAATCCAGATTGCATCCATTCCCAGCCACTTGACGTACTCCAACTTCTCGATGATCCCATGCAAATCGCCAATCCCATCGCCATTGGAGTCTTTGAAACTGCGTGGGTAGATCTGGTAAATGATCCCTTTCTGCCACCAGGGAATCTTACGTTCTGCCATGCTGGTCTGTGCACTCCTTTCCCGTCAGAAGATATCGCTTGTGGTCAGGCGATCACCGCAGCTCGACCACTCACCAGATGATGCCTGAACACGTACAGGCGGCGTGCATCTGAATCCAATTCATCCTTTCACCGCGCCCGCGGTCAGACCCGCCACAATCTTCTGCTGGAAGATGAACACAAGGATGACCAGCGGGATTGTGACGATCACAGCGGCAGCCATGATTTCGCCGAATGGCTCCTGGTGAGAAACCTGGCCAGTGAACAGCGCAATCGCCACCGGAACGGTTCGAGACGATGGGTCGATGGTAGTGAACGTCAGGGCGAACAGGTATTCGTTCCAGGCTGCGATAAAGGCCAATAGACCGGTTGTCACCAGAGCGGGTAAGGTCAGAGGCAACAGAATTCGATAGAAAGTCTGGAAAGGGGTTGCCCCGTCAACCTGGGCCGAGCGCATAATCTCCATCGGCAGATCCTTGAAGAAACTGGTCAGCACCCATACGGTAAACGGCAGGGTGAAAATCATGTACGACAGAATCATCGCGAGAATGGGGTGAACATGGAATTTTGTGATCACCGCATATAGCCCGGAAAGCACCGCAATGGAAGGGAACATGGTCATTGCCAGAATGAGATAGAGCGACAGCGTTTTGCCGCGAAAGCGGAGCTTGCCCAGGGCGAACGCTCCGAAAGAGCCAATGACCAGCGCCAGTAAGGTGGTACATGTGGCCACGATCACGCTGTTGAGCAGCCCGCGCATGAAATTGACGTTGTGGAAGACAGCGCGGTAGTTCTGAAGTGTCGGATTATCGGGCACAAACGTCGCCGGTGTTCTCTGGAGTTCGGATTCCGTTTTGAACGATGAATTGAGCGCCCAATAGAACGGGAACACCAGATAGACAAAAATCAAGATGATCAAAAGCCAGAACAGAACCCGGCCAATCGTATACTGCAAGCCTTTGTTCATTCTGCCTCCACCCCCAACATTCTGATGTACAATAGCGCGAATACGAAGATCAGCAAGAAAATAAACACGCTTGCGGCCGACGAAATTCCGGCATTTTGATACTGGATCAACTGATCCTGGGCAAAGCTGGCCATTGAGTAACGGGTACGGCTCAGCATGACTTGAAAGACGTCAAAAACGCGCAGCGCATCCAGCGTTCTGAAAACAAGCGCCACGGCGATAGCCGGTCGCAACAGGGGCAATGTGATGGCGAAGAATTGCCGTACCTTATTGGCGCCATCCACCGCAGCCGCCTTGTACAGATCGTTCGGGATGAGTTGCAGTCCGGCAAGGAGGAGCAATGCCATGAACGGTGTCGTCTTCCAGACATCCACAGCGATGATCGCCGGTAACTGATACTCGGACATGCGCAGGAATGCGATCTGCCCGTCTCCAATGCCGACGATCTGGAGAACGACATTGACCAGACCGGTGCGCGTGGGTCCCAACATCCATTGCCACATCCGCGCTGAAACCACGGTAATGATTGCCCAGGGTACAAGCATCGACGCACGCATAAACCCGCGTCCCCTGAAGTTGCTGTTGACCACCAGAGCGATAATCAATCCAAGCAAAGTTTCCAGGACGACAGAGACAACAGTAAAGATGAGTGTATCAACAATGGCCCGAATAAAATCACGCTCGGTAGCACCGATCACATAACGCTTCCCCAAGAGGCTGAATTGAGAAACTTCGCGAAAGCGCTGCGGTTCCCGTGGGAGCACGGTGATGGCACGCTCGTAGACCGGCTCACCGCTCTTATCATCTATGGCCTGTTGGCCGGTTGTTTCATCGATCACCGGCGGCAATTCTTTGATCGTCACACTGAGCAATTGAGCGTAGTTGCTGAGCCCGACGAACTCCACGGGTTGATTGCTGGCGAAGATCTTGTTCGTGAGGCTGTCTCTGAATACCGTAAACAGCGGGTAGATGGCGATGACAACAATTACAAAGAAAGAAGGGAGAAGCATCAGGAGTGCCAGTCTTTCCTCTTTCTTGGCAACTTCGGACATGCCGCGCTTCTTTGCTCTGGCCATGAGCCAAGAACTCCTTTCTTAGCTGTAGGGTTGGGTCGGATGAGTCCAACCCATCCGACCCTGAACACGCAAACGAGTCTCGCGTCTACTCCTTTACTCCATCGTGGGGGCACCGGTTTCAAAACCGGTAATGCCTGCGAGATCGAGTTCCAGCTCCTCCAATGCCGTCTGCCCATCGTTATCGCCAGTCAACACGGAATGCACTGCCTGGAAGAACGCGGTTGACACTTCGTTGTACTTGGGTGCTGTCGCAGTTGAAGGCCGGGCAACAGCACCAGTGAACACGTCGTACAACTTGCACATGAACGGGCTGGCATCACACACCTCTGCATCGTTGTACAGGAACATGATGGTAGGGTTGAAACTTCCTTCGATGGCTCGCGTCTTCTGCTCACCCGCGGAGGTCATGAACAGCGCCAGCTTGGCAGCTTCCTCGGGGTTCTTGCTGTACTTGGACACAGCCACTTGCCAGCCGCCCAGGGTGGCTGCACCGTGTCCACCCTCAGCACCAGCCGGGAGCGGCGCGACATCGAACTTGCCCTTGACAACACTGTCATCGGCATTACCCAGAGAATAGCAATAGGGCCAGTTACGCATGAACGCGGCATTGCCAGCCTGCCACATATTGCGGGCATCCTCTTCCTGGAAGCCGGTGACACCTGCCGGGGAGATTTTTCCCACCCAGGCAGCAGCACGGTCGACGGCAGCCACTGCATTCGTGTTATTGATCGTGATGACTTTGTCGGGGCTGATGATGGTTCCACCACCGCTCGAGTCGATCCACTCCAGGGCATCGCAGGTTAAGCCCTCGTAGGCATTGCCCTGCCAGACGTAGCCCCAGAAGTCCTCGTTGCCGGCAGCGCGCTCGCCATCCTGGATCTTCATAGCCATCTCTTCCAGCTCTGCCCAGGTCCCTGGCGGAGCATCGTAGCCATACTTCTTGAGCAGGTCCGTCCGGTAGTAGAGCAGTCCCGCGTCGGTGAACCATGGCATGCCAACCAGCTTGCCGCCCACCGTGTTGTTCTCAATGATGGCAGGGAAGTTCTCGGCGGCCTGTTCTTGCGCGCCCTCGTACTGGTAGAGATCGATCAAGTGTTCGGCCAAGTCCCCTGGCCAGATCACGTCGATCTGATACAGATCGGCCTCACTGGACTTGGTTTCGAAGTACTGCAGGTACACGCCGAGACGGTCCTGGACCGCATCCGGGGTATCGAAGACCTCAACCGTGATGTTGGGATTCGCTGCCATGTAACGTGCGGCGGCGGCCTTCGTCAGCTCAAGTTCCTGTCCGACGGCACCACTGAGCAGGCGAAGCGTGACAGGTTCACCCTCGCCTTCCTGGGCGTATGCAACCGGCACTGCAAAACCGACGACGAGTACGGCAACCAAACACCACACCAAAAACTTCTTTCCCATGTCTTACATCCTCCCTTTCTGAGAAATCTTAGGGGAAACCCCACAACGTAGAGACCGCAATACGATCGGCATTCACCTCCTCTCTCAGACTCACTGTTATCATCAGACAAGCTTCCGCTGGCCCACGAATCCAACAGCAGCTCGTTTCGCAGCAAATTGCACAAACTCGCGGCTCATGAAATCGCGTCAGCGCGTGATAGTCTGTTCATCAAGGTACTTCAGCTCGGACTGGGTGATCGGTGCGCATTTGACAGTACCCAGGGCACGATACAGCACTGTCCGGTCCACCACCGCAGGCAGATGCCCAACTCTACCCAGCTTGGCTTCCGCCACGAGCTGTGCCAAACAGGCCGCTTTTTCGGGCGGGTATCCGTCCAGCAAGCCAAGCAACAGTCCAGCCCAATACGCATCACCCGCACCGGTCGCGTCTACCGCAGAGACCAGGCCGGGCGTGATCCGGAACAGCGTCTCCTCATCGCTGGCGAGAATGACACCATGCGAACCCAACGTCAACGCCACGATCTTCGCTCCCCAGTCCAGGAAACGTTCGATACTCTCCGGAATGCTGCAAGCAGCGCCGAACAGGCGCACACAATCCTCTTTTGAAGGCTTGGTCACATCAACATACCGGTAGGCCTCCTTGAGTACCGCTTCGAAATCGTCTCCGTCAGGCCAGAGCGCGGGATGGTAGTTTGGATCCAATGACACCAGACATCCCACAGTATGCGCATGATGCAACGCATGTAGAACCGTGGCCCGCGCAGGCTCGCGGGACAGAGCAAACGCAGAGGTATGCACGACGCGAGCACGCTCGATGGCCGCGTCCGGCAAATCGCTTTCGGAAAGCTGGCTATCGCTGCCCCGGCAAATGAAAAAATCTGCTGTGCCCGCACTCTGCGTGATGAACGCAAGTGGCGTATGCAGTTCGGCATCGGTCGTCACATAGTCGGTAATCAGGCCCTGCCGTTCCATTTCCCGGCGCAGGAACTCCCCAAAGGGATCGTTCCCCAACCGCGACGCGACCGCCGCCCTCGCTCCCAACCGTACAACGTTGAGCGCCATATTCGTAACCGACCCACCCAGGTGCCGGCTGAAGCCGTCAGCGTCCCTGATCGAAATCGCCGGTTTAGTCGAGATGAAATCGACCAGCGCCTCGCCCACAGACAGCACATCGATGTCCCGTCCGTCAACGTGCGCCGTCATTGGAGAACACCTCCCCACAAGAGGTCTGCGAGATGGCCCACACTGATGTCATTATTCGGCCCAGGGTGAACGAAATAGGGAGGCACCGGCAATCCAGGCGGCGGTGAAGGGTGGGGGGGCACCGCGACCATGCCTGACAGAATTTGTTCAAACGCGCGTGCCGTGTTGTCCCAGGTATAGCGTTCGTGTACACGGCGGCGTCCGGCGCGCGCATAGTATTCCCACGAAGCTTCATCACCCAACACCTGCAGAAGGCCACGGGCGATGTCTCCCGGATCGAAAGGGTCGACCAGCACCCCGAACTCCTGTGCGCCATCGCGCATGCTCTCCGCCGGTCCTCCGTTCTTCGTCACCACCGCAGGCAACCCGGCAGCCATTGCTTCGAGCGGTGCCAGACCAAAAGGTTCGTGATAGGTCGTCAGGGCAAAGACTCCTCTGTTGGCGCCCAGAAAGCGATAGGCAGCTGCCAATTCATCCTGGCTATCCAGCGAAAACAGGCTGATTTCCCCACGCAGGCCGTATTCCTCCACCACGGACATGATTCCTTCCAGGACCGCTCGTGTGCCGGCGTCGGCTTCGCGGCAATCGGCGAGAGGATTGTCCAACCCTCGTGTGACCAGAAACAGATTGGCTCTGTCTCTCAGCGGCTGGCTCAACGCGAAGGCCCGTACCAAACCGACGTGATTCTTTTTTATGTCCAGACGACTTGATGCGATGATGACGGGCAGAGCACGGCGTGCAGGCGCGATATCGCGGTCCAGGCCCATCTCGACCTTGGCCCGCGTTGCGCTTTCAGTCGCGTTGCACGCATCCTTGTCGAACCGGGATAGATTGACACCGGGCGGAATGACCTTCACGCGCTCATCATCAGACACGTCAATCGCACCCCGATACGCACGGTGCCCATATTGCTCAAACCGTTCGTCGGAAGTGCTCGCCGTACACACACTCGCCCGGCTCATCGCCACACGCTCGGCCACCAGCCGCCGGCCAAAGTGAAAGCGTCTGTCCATTTCTCCCAGGTTGTCCGGGGTAACTCCCAGTTTCTCCATCTTCGCTGCGCCAAGCGAATGGGGAGTGAAGGTGAACGGGATACCCGTCTCAGCCTGCAAAACAGCACACGTGATACCACCATCCCCGTAGTGTGCGGTTACCGCGTCCGGGAAGCGACCCTCTCGCCGGTAGAACGCGATGATGTTGGGAGCAAATTCACACCCCAGATACGGCCACAGCTCCTCTTTAGGCAGGAAACGCGTGCCCCCGAAAGGCAAACGTACAATCCGCACGTTTTCCTGTCCGGGGTAGGTATCCAACGGTGCAGAGAACTCGGGCCAATCAGGATCGAAAATCTGCCGGGTAACGATATCCAACCGGCATCCCCGCTGGGCTAAGGCTGCCACCACCTCCTTGACATACACCAACTGACCGCCAAAATCGGGATGGGTAGCCCAATAACTGTCTCTGCGATCGAAATTGCCTTGTGGATTCACAAATGCGATATACATCGCCCCTGCCTCAACGACACATGTGCGGCACTGTGTCGCCTACCGTAGAGCGCCGGCAGATCAATTCTATTGGAAGCTCAATGCGACGCGGTTCGGAAATTTCCCCTTCGATCGTCTGCAGCAGTAGCTCGATTCCCTTGGCCCCCGTCTCGAAAAGAGGCTGCCGAATAGTGGTCAGTCCCAGATAGCGACTAATCTCGATGTCATCATAGCCGACCAGAGCAATGTCCTCCGGTATCGAGAATCCGCGTTCGCGCGCAGCTTCCATCGCCCCAATCGCCTGGGTGTCACTCGCCGCAAAGAGAGCTGTCGGCGGATCGGGCAGACGCAACAAGCGCCGTGCCAGATTGCGCGCCTGTTCTTGCCCATGTTCATCATACACATAAAACTCTCGGCGATAAGGAATTCCGGCTTCTTTGAGAGCCCGGTAGTAGCCCTGAAAACGGTAGGACGACGCAGTGAAGCGAAAGGGGGTCTCGGGCGGGTCGCTGATGTACCCGATGCGCCTGTGCCCCAGCTCCAGAAGGTGTCGAGTCGCCATGTATCCACCTTTCACATCATCGATCACGACACAGGTCAGCTCGGGGTGGAAGGTATCGACAAGAACGACAGGCACACCAGCCTGTTTGAAGCGCGCGACATCTTCATCGCTGGGATGCAACGTGATGACCAACAAGCCGTCGAAGCGATGACTGGCAGGCAACTCGTGGAAGACTGCATCGCGCTTTTCCGGGGTCTCTACATTGTAGAGGACGAGATCATATCCATTTTCGGTGAGAGCTGCTTCCACACCCCGCAACCGTTCGACGAAAGAAGGTCTGGTAAAAAAGGGGGCAACTACAGCGATAGCGAATGTTTTCCGCAAAGAGAGACGTTGTGCGATCGAGCTGGGGTGATAGTTCAGTGCCGCGATGCTCTGCAACACCTTCTGACGGGTGTTGGCACTTACCTGAGGACTGTTGTTGAGTACACGGGATACGGTCCCGACGCCTACACCTGCGTGTTTTGCCACATCATAGATCGTCGATGGCATGTTCCTCCTGTCCCTTCATTGCGATCAGAACGACCATCCATGGAACCGCTTCCATTATACCATGGATTCAGAGCGCTTGTCAAGTATCAATTTTGCAGTTTTCTGAACAAGACGTGTGGACAATTTGACAAAATCATGAAGATATGGTTAAAGATATGCTGTAGGAAGAAGGAAACACTTGTTGCGGATTTTCGGTAACAATGGACCATTGAGGTAGCGGTATGGCTGGGCGGTCTTTTTGAAACCAACCCGACCCAGGTTCGATCTTGATCGGGGATTCTGAGCAAATGGGTGTGCTTTTGACCTACAGCGAATCAGAGGTCACTATAGCAGAAGGAGGAAAATATAGTGAGCGACAGGATTAGGGGAACGGTCAAATGGTTCAACACTTCCAAGGGATTCGGCTTCATCGCCCGTGACGATGGCGACGATGTCTTTGTCCACTACAGTGCAATTCGCGGCGGTGGGTTCAAGGACCTCGCTGAAGGCGAACAGGTCGAATTTTCGATCGAGGAAGGCCCCAAGGGCCTTCAGGCCGCGGATGTGGTGAAGCTGGGCTAACCCTGCTCAGGTCTCCCTTAGCCAGGGATAAGACCCAAGAAGCCGGTGAGATTGCGGTTCTCACCGGCTTCTTGTCATCATCAAAGCAATTCAACTCCACGGTCCGACCCGCAGTTGGGCGGCCTACTTCGCAGCTCTCAGGACCTGTCCGAAAACCCTCAGCACGTGAGCGACGTCTTCTGCCGTGATGCCATAGTGAGTCACGAGGCGAAACTGACGGTCCGTGACCACGTTGAAACGAACACCCTTGTCCAGCAACGCCGCGTGGAATTTCGCCGTCGTCCACGCTGGCGAGACCACACGGAATACGACGATGTTGCTTTGCACCGAAGCGAGATTGATCTCGATCGCGGGCATTTCCGCCAGCCCCTCAGCCAGACGCCGCGCATTGGCATGATCGTCCGCAAGGCGGTCGACCATCTGCTCGAGCGCGACCAGACCCGCAGCCGCCAGCACCCCTGCCTGACGCATGCCACCGCCAACCATCTTGCGATAGCGCCGTGCCTCGGCGATGAATTCTTTAGAACCACACAACACCGAACCCACCGGACACGCCAGCCCTTTCGACAGGCAGAAGCACACTGAATCCACACTACGCGTCAAAGCTTTCGCGTCCACCCCCAATGCCACGGAAGCATTGAAAATACGTGCACCATCCATGTGAACTCGCAGGTCGTGCTTGCGTGCCAGCGCACCCAACGCATCCGTGTATGCGAGAGGCAGCACCGTACCACCCATCCGGTTCTGGGTGTTTTCGATGACGATCAGTTTCGTGCGTGGGAAATGCACGTTACCGGGCAGCCGTATCGCCGCCTCCACATCATCCAGATCAAGCGTACCATCGGGCTGGTTCGCTACCGTGTGGATCGTCATTCCTCCCAGCCCTGCCGCACCGCCAACTTCATACAAGAAAGTGTGCGCTTTGTCGCCCATGATGACTTCATCACTCCGCCCGGTGTGCACAAGCAGAGCGACCAAATTGCTCATGGTTCCACTTACCGTCAGCAAGGCAGCCTCGGTACCGAGTCTTTCAGCGGATACTTCTTCCAACCTGTTGACGGTCGGATCCTCCCCGTAGACATCGTCGCCCAATTCTGCTTCGTACATTGCCTTGCGCATCGCAGGAGTCGGCAGCGTCACGGTATCGCTACGCAAGTCGACGATTTTCATGATAATGAAATCCTCCCCATAATTATATGTCGTTCGAGCTCTGATTCTTCAGGGCGTCCGAACGGTCGTTTCCAGTCGAAGCCTGGCTAGCTACGGCCCGGAGGGCCATCGTCTGGCACCTTACAGCCGGGTCCAACAGATAGGGCGCTCCTGGCCATACTCGTCTCCGTATTTTTCCAACAGGTCGCGAGGCAACCAGCCGTGGAGACTTGCGGGCGTCCAGATGCGCCCACAACGGTAAACCTGCGCACCGTCCGGCTCAGCAGCACGTGCGTGCATCAGGAACAGACAACCGTCGCAACCCGGCAATGAAGGTTCCGTAGGGAAATCGAAGGCAAGGCTGCTCCCTTCCGGCATGAGATAACGGTCCAGCAGCCGCATCGCCTCGACGAACATTGTGAGATGTTCTTCAGTTTGTACCTTGAAACAGCCTAACAGAATGGTTTGGGGATTGCTGACCAGAGCAAGTGTGAAATTCCGGCCATCGTCCCGCAAAAAAAGAAGAAATGATTCATCGGGAGCGGCATCATGCAGGGATATCCCATACACCTGTTTCCCCAACGGGTTGTCGACAACCGTAGAGACCAGGATCCTCTCCCCTGGCACAGTCTCTTGCTCGCCGAGGATGACGGAAGTGACTCGCACACTGACCACAAATTGATCCAGCGAAACGACCTGCCTCCCAACAATCAGCAACGCCGTATCGAGAATCAGTTGTCCCATACCGTGTTGCAGGTAAGTCTGAATCGTGCGTCTATCGATAGCAGACACTTTCCAGTTGACCTTTCTGAACCCGCAATGAGCAATCAGTGGCGACGACTCACTGCTAGTTTATCCACACTAGCGCCAGATACAACCTGAAGCGGCTCGATGTGGATTTCTCCGATCTCCAACCACTGCCGCCCGACAATCTTCAGCAGGCCGTATCCAAGTCTGCCCCAGGGAGTGATGACAGCATACTGATTGTCCAACCACACAACGAAACCCAAAGGACCGGTTGGAGCGGGAACTCCGTCGAGGACAACCCGCCCGTCGATGGAAAAGGATGTCGATGCCGGCATCCAGTTAATCTCATAAGTGTGCCAGGTCCTCATGTCCACATCCAGAAGCGACTCGCTGCCCCGCACCGCGCGTTGGAAAGGAGGCCAGATCCACCGGCGCAATACACGGACGTTCATGAGCATCGCCACGACAGGCAATAGAGGCAAAGACACGATGAAAGGCAGGCGCAACGCATCGAGCACCATCGCCTTCCAGCCGTGTCCCGGCACCGCAGAGTCCAGTACCATGTCAGAAGGCGGCGAAGCGAAGAAAAACCACACCGCCCGCGGCAAGGCCGGCGGACGCCAGCCAGTCATCAAAAACGGATCATTCCAGAACCCAAACCCGGCCGTACCACGCAATTCATCCCGTCCATGCGAGAAACGCGCCCGTATCCGCATTCTCAACGGAGGTCGCCACAAAAACCGCTTGCGCGAGAGACCCTGGTAGTCATCGAGCTGGGCATCGGTATACCCCCGGCACGAGACATCCGTTTGCACCAGTCGCCACGTTTCCGGCGTCAATTCCAGGGCACCAGACCCTTTGAGATATCGATTCCAGTGCGCACCGGGTGCAACCTGGCAGGTCTCGTGAACCGCCTCCACCCCATCACCTGGCAACCGGGACATCGCCAAGCCCTCACATCCCACAACATAGCTTACAGACACACCCATACTGCACCGCTATTCTAACACAGGATAAAAACTAAATCAATGCACCCGCGCCGGTTGTCATTGAATGCCGACTGCGATGTATGGTATAATTCAGTTGGGCAGTGACAGGACGACGAGTGCTGCTCGTCTCGAAGGGAACGTTCAACCAGTTCAGGAGGAGTAGTATGGCTAGCACTGGCAGTGGTTGCGTACAACCAGCCAAAGGGCCAACAAGCCCGCCAGAAGCGAAGGTCGTCTTACCGGCACCAAGTCAAAACGAAGAGGAGGGAAAAGCGATGGTTGCTCAAGTTGGAAAACCAGCTCCCGACTTTGAAGCGAACGCATTTGTCGATGGAGGCTTCAAGAAGGTGAGCCTGTCGGATTACAGTGGGCAATGGGTGGTGCTGTGCTTCTACCCGGGTGATTTCACCTTCGTCTGACCGACTGAACTGACGGCGGTTGCCGTCAAGCACGACGAACTGAAATCGCTGGGTGTGCAAGTGTTAGCGATGAGTGTGGACAGCCAATTCGTCCACAAGATCTGGCAAGAACAAGAGCTGTCGAAGATGGTGCCTAATGGCGTACCGTTCCCGATGTTGTCAGACGCGGGAGGTCGGATCGGCCAGCTCTATGGAGTCTATGATGCAGAAGGTGGAGTTGACATTCGCGGCCGTTTCCTGATCGACCCCGACGGGATCGTGGTCGCTATGGAGGTTCTGACGCCTCCGGTCGGCCGCAATGTGGCCGAGCTTATTCGGCAAGTCAAAGCATACCAGCATGTGCGTTCCACCGGTGAGGTAGCACCTTCCGGTTGGCAGCCAGGCAAAGCTACTCTGAAACCTGGGCCGAATTTGGTCGGTAAAGTGTGGGAAGTCTGGAAACCAGACATGGCTTTCGAATAGCCTAGATTGAATGCAGTTCCCTTCGAGAAAAATGGGGTTGTCCGGCACACGACCATCGCTTGAAGCGATCACCGTCCACCGGGCAACCCCCAGTTATTGTGTCGCACTCGCGTCTTACCACACCCCTGTATCGAAAACTGGGCTGTGCAGAACCTCCTAGCGAACCACCAGGGGCAGGAACACCTGGTACTGCTCCACCGTGGCCTCAGTCGCCACATCATCGATCGCGTAACCATCCGATTCGACCGGCTCATTTCCATAAAATTGGAACTTCACCTGGAAGTGTTTGTCCATACTCATCGCCGACATTGCAGTCGACTCGACCAGGTCGATGCTAACGAACGTGCTCTCCGGTGAACCATTGGCCGTGAAGCTGTAGAGCTTGTTCCACGTCTCCCCATCATTGTCGCTGATAAACACCCCATCATCCGGGTGACTTTCAGAGCCAAAGCCACGCCACCAGAAACTCAACACGGCTTCAGAACAATTCCGCAGATCCAGCGGCAGAATCACAGCCGCATGAGAGTCGGTGACATTGGGCACGCTGTCATCCAGTAACAGACTCCAGCTTCCATTCTGCGGATAGCTGCGATCGACCCGCACGCGCCCCTCGTAGTCTGTCTCGACGGCCCAGGAACTACCCAAAATGCCACTCTCGAAACCATCGCTGAATAGCGGTGCCTGAACCTGTGTGCGATAACCAGTGGCATCCAGTGTCACGATAGCATCGTCGATCGTGACCTGGGTCAGTTGCGGGCTAAACGTGTGACCATCCAGACTGAAAGTCACCGTATATGTCCCGTTCGCGAAACCGGTCTGACTGTAGTAGCCACTACCATCGGTCTGGACTGCTGTGCGGGCGCCGCCAAAACCTACCGCAACCCCAGCGATGCCTATTCCGGAACTATCCACCACCCTGCCCCTGAGGTTGGGCACTGCGCCGGTCGACGACAGACCCGTCGACGGGTCACCATACAGGTTGAAATCGTAGAAATTCATCAAGCGCGTGTCCCCTGTAGGGGTCATGCTGGCCTTGGTATTTGCCAGCGCCTGTCCCGCCGCTTGGTCGTAGAGAGTCAGCCGTTTGGCGTATTCATACGCGATGCCGGAATTGGTCGTGCTACCATCGAACCCCCCATAGACCACACCCACGTTGAACCAGGACACGCGGCTCGCGCCTACCGCGGATACCGCTCCTTGCTTCAGAAGCGAATACTGCAGGTTCGTGCTGTACTCCGGATAACCATTGAGACAGGAGTTCTGGAACACGAATGCCGGGTGTTCGTCGTCCAGTTCGACCGTATCACTCCGTGAGAGCAATGTACCATCCCAACAACCGTCGCACCCGACATACGCACCCGTCTCCGAACCATGTCCCCACCATACCACCAAACCGTAATCGTGCGCCACCCACCTGTTCTTGACGACGGCCCCCCCGCGCAAGGGCTCGTCACTGTTATAACTGGAATTCAGCCCACAGGCACCGTTACCCTGTTGATACTGTGTCCAGGAATCATATCCCAGATAATCCAGATAATCGTCCATCATCTGTTCGGCAAGCGGTGCCCCGTCATAGGTAGTCACGCCGAAACTCATCGGCAACAAAGCGTTCTTCCGCCAGTCGGCAGGTGCCGCCTCATTTTCATAGTCCATGGTTTTCTGCAGGATACTGTCCAACACCGTGTAATCAGCGTTGTAGACCGGGATGCGCCCCACGTAGACCTCATTGGCGAAGTCCACGCCTCCGGTCGCAGTGTCCTCACGCCATTCGCCATAGTTGCCGTCACCGTCCAGGTCCCAATTGCCGGTCAGGTCGGCATAATATGCATCAGTTGGCGATTCGCGGTACGAGACCATAGAATAGCGTGGCCAACACATCTTCATCGGGACGTCACCCGTCGAGGGATGAGGGTTCCCGATCAACAACACATACTCGATCCCATAACCGACGTAGTTGTTTTTGAGCCACTGGCGGATCTTCTCCGCCGTTCCGTTCGGCGATTGACCCGTCAGGCTACCGTACTCGCTCTCCGTCACCACCAGCACATGGTGCCCCTGTTCTTCTTTGTGGATCACGAAATCGTCCAACAGACTGCTCCCCGCAACGATGGCATTGGTGGTGATGATCGCGTAATCGTACGAGGTGCCGGAACTGCCTTCTGCCTGCAGGAAATCACTCCGGTACCACGCCGCGGCTGAGTCGAAATTATCCAACAGCTCCGCCGCAACCTCATCCATAACACCGTCCTGCAAAAGAGCAGCATCAGCGGCAGATAGAGCGCGGTCGGTCGCATAGGTGATCCGGACGCTCAGTTTATTGGCGACAGTCAGCTCGCCAGTTTCAGCATCGAAGCGAAATGGAGAATAACTCAATCGCGCAAACCGCCATTTCCGCATTTGCCCGGCAGGCAATAGCCGCACAAAATCCGCAGGGGTCGCTCCCGACGAAACGACGGAAGACTGCAGGACAGAATCCATATCCGCCGGAATCCCTGCACTGGTCTCATCGGGAACGGCTTTCCGCAAGTTGTAGGTCCCCGGCAGTTTCGCCACGCTGCCGCCAACGATCTCTACCTGCAGGCTGTCCGGAGAGACTTCCGGTGGTACAGCCACATTGTAGATGTAGTACGGTAGCAACGGCTCGCCAGGTTCACCGCTTAACAGGAAATCCGCTACCAGAATGACGTCGAAACCATCCCCGTCACGCGTGATTTCGTATGCCGGTAAGGTCAAATCAAATACCAGTGCATCTTCACGATTCTGCACCACCTGGACAGGTGTGTCCGCCACCCTGGCCATAGCTGGTATTGGTGAGAGCGCACTCACCGCCACCACACTCAAGATGCACAAGAGCCATCTCTTGACCATTCAACAACTCCAAGAATCAAGTGGGTGAAGATGGGCTTTGGTTAAGTTTCCTCTGGAGTACTGACCATCGAGTAATTCGCAGCCAACGAACCTGCATTTTCCTGCTATAGTCCGGATCGTTGAGGAGAAAGCGATCGCCCATCCCAACACATTAGAGATTGTAGATATACTCCAAAATACAATTCAATCTCTATGATTCTAATTATATCAACCAATAATATGATGGGTCAATAGGAAATTGGGCCTATTGGCAGCAGGAGTACACGCCGAAAACGGAGTCTGTTGGAGGTTCTTAGCAGGCGGGCGGCGGAAAACTGCCACACCAAACCAAAAGCGCGTGAGGT
>Ga0068714_10002302_pt1 | contig 25056 bp, 17 predicted proteins | sample MTBNYHSulfiMetaG_FD_62988 | JGI IMG/M metagenome (GOLD analysis project Ga0068714, IMG submission 62988) | Enrichment culture microbial communities from rom New York Harbor, USA that are MTBE-degrading - MTBE-NYH (New York Harbor Sulfidogenic)... | ecosystem: Environmental > Aquatic > Marine >... | reverse complement strand
CCTTCTGCTCCTGGTCGCGCGATCTGGTAGCATGGCCCGCCGGAGGAGACCATGAAGCTCGTCGAGTGCGTCCCCAACATCTCCGAAGGCCGCCGCCCAGGTGTACCAGGCGGTCGCCAACGCCGCCGCCGGGGTGCCGGGCGTCCACCTGCTCGACGTCGACTCCGGGGCGGAGACCAACCGCACCGTTATCACCTTCGTCGGCGAGCCCGAGGCGGTCCTCGAGGGGGCGTTCGCGCTCGTCAGGGCGTCGTTCGAGCGCATCGACATGCGCGGTCACACCGGCGCTCACGCCCGCATGGGGGCGACCGACGTGGTGCCGTTCGTGCCGGTCGCCGGGGTGACCATGGAGGACTGCGTGGAGCTCGCCCGCCGGCTCGGGCAGCGGTTAGGCGACGAGCTGGAGGTCCCGGTCTACCTCTACGAGCACGCCGCCACCCGCCCCGAGCGCCGGTCGCTCGCGGACATCCGCAAAGGCGAGTACGAGGCGCTGCCCGACAAGCTGAAGACCCCCGAGTTCGCCCCTGACTTCGGGCCGGCCTCCTTCGTGCCCTCGTTCGGCGCGGTGGTCGTCGGCGCCCGCAAGTTCCTGGTCGCCTACAACGTCAACCTCAACGTGACCGACAAGCGGTGGGCCAACCGGGTGGCGTTCGACGTCCGCGAGAAGGGGCGGTCCGGCGACGACGACGACGGCGGTGAGCCGGGGCTGCTGAAGGCCGTGCGCGGCGTCGGCTGGTACATCCCCGAGTACGGCTGCGCCCAGGTGTCGATGAACCTGGTCGACCTCGACGTGACCCCCCTGCACGCCGCCTTCGACGCCTGCGAGCAGAGCGCGCGTCAACGGGGCATGCGGGTTACCGGCTCCGAGCTGGTCGGGCTGGTGCCGCGGCAGTCGATCCTCGACGCCGGCCGCCACTACCTCACCCGCATGGAACGCAGCCCCGGCGTCCCGGAGCGCGACGTGGTCCACGCCGCGGTCCGGTCCCTGGGCCTGAACGAGGTGGCGCGTTTCGAGCCCAAGGAGAAGGTGATCGAGTACATCCTCGCCCCGCAGCGACCCCTCGCGGGCATGACCCTGCAGGAGTTCGCGGACGAGACCTCCCGCGACTCCACTGCCCCCGGCGGGGGGTCGGTGGCGGCGCTCGCCGGCGCGCTGGCCGCCGCCCTGGCGGCCATGGTGGCCAACCTCCCCCACCCCAAGAAGGCTTTCGCGGAGAAGCGGCGCGAGCTCGAGGCGATATCGATTCGCTCACAGGAGCTCAAGCAGCAGTTGCTCGACGCCATCGACGAGGACACCTGGGCCTTCCAGCGGTTGATGGAGGCGGGCAGGGCCCCCGAGGTGGAGCGGGAGGCCGCGGTCCTCGAGGCCACCCTGGGCGCCGCCCGGGTTCCCCTCGCCGTGGTCGAGGCGTGTCCGGAGGTGGCCGAGCTGTGCAGCCGGGCGCGCGCCGCCGGCATGAAGGCCTCGGTGTCCGACGTGGGGGTCGGGGCGGCCATGGCCCGGGCCGCCGCGGTCGGGGCGGCCATGAACGTCCTCGTCAACCTCCGCGACCTCGGAGGGGTCGCCGAGGCACAGCAGCTCCGGTCGCGAGCCGAGGCGGCCCTGCGGCGGACCGAGGAGGCGGCGGCCGCGGTGGAGGCGCACGTGTGGAAGCACCTCGGCCGGGAATGACGCTGGCATGCGGCGTGCTTGCTGCTGGGGAGGCGGCGACGATGAGAAGGGAAGAACGCCAAGGCGCAAAGGAGCGCAAAGACGCAAGGGAGTGGACCAGAGCTGAGCTCATGGCGTCTTTGCGCCTCTTGGCGTCTTCGCGTTCTTCTCGGGTGGGTGGAGGAGAGGTGTCATGGTGACGCGGGCGGAGACTCGACCTCTTGTGGTGGATGCCACGGTGACGCGGGGCGAGAGCACCCTCGCGGCGACGGCCGGGGTCGTGGTGACCCGGGTCCTGTTCCCGGTCTGGCTCCTGACCGGGGCAGTTCTGAAGCTCGTCGACATGAGCCCTGCGAACCTGCCGGCGGCGCTGGTGATCTGGCTTGGCGGCTTGGGTGTCGACCTCGCCTTCGTGTTGCGCTACAGCATCGCGGTCGAGCTTCTCGTGGTGGCCGTCGTGTGGATGCTGCCCCGACTGGCTCGGCCGGTGGCGCTGGCAATGCTGCTCGCCTTTGTTCCGGTGCTGGTGGGGGACCTCCTGCTGGGGGCCTCGAGCTGCGGCTGCTTCGGTGCAGTCCAGATCCCACCGTGGGCCACTCTGGCCATGGACCTGACCCTTCTCGGCGGGGTGTGGTGGTTGGGTGGGAAGGCGGAGTCGCTGCGGGTCGAGGGGACCCTGCCCCTGGGGCGGAGCCTGGCGGTGGGGATGCTCGCGCTGATCGGCTTTGCGGTTGCCTTCGGTGTCCCGGCGCCCGTGAACGCGCCCTCCGCCGAGGTCGCCCCGCTGCCCGCGGCCGGCTTCTACATGCCCGACTACGAGGGCTGGATCGGGAAACGCTGGCAGGACCTGGACCTCGCGTCCTGGGTGTCCGGCATGCCGGCCGGCCTCGCGAGCGGGCGGCACTACCTGGTCTTCTACCGGAAGGACTGTGGACACTGCCACGAGCTCCTGGACTCCTTCTTCGTCGACCAGCTGCCCGCACCGACCACGGTGGTCGCGGTGCCGGAGCGGACGGGGCACCCCACCGCCGGAGTCAAGCCGATGCCCTGCGAGGCGTGCACTCGGGCGGAGCTCCCGGCGGGTTGCGACTGGTTCTTCAAGACCCCGGTCATGGTCCGCCTCCAGGACGGTGTGGTCGAGTGTGCGGGCGAGGTGGACGCCTCGGCCCCGGACTGTCTGGTGTGGTGAGATCGGCGCTTCCAGATCGATGTGATATAGTCGTTGGCACGATGCGGCGTCATCGGATCCGGTCGAAAGGCAACTACAGGAGGTGGAGAATGCGGAAGTCCAGTTTCCCGGCGTTGGCGGTGGTGCTGATTGCGGGCCTTGCCCTCACCGGCTGCGCCACGACCAAGTACGTCGACGAACAGGTCATGGCCGCCGAGCAGCGCTCGGGAGCCAAGATCGGCGAGGTTCAGACCCAGGTCGAGACCAACCAGGCCGAGATCGGCAAGCTGCACCAGGAGGACGCGCGGCTGCAGGGTGAGATCACCAAGCTCTCCGCGACCGCCCAGGACGCCCTCAAGCGCGCCGAGGAGGCGGGTCGGTTGGCCAAGGGCAAGTTCCTGTTCGAGGTCACCCTGACCGACGACCAGGTGAAGTTCGGTTTCAACAAGTACGAGCTGTCCGCCGAGGCCAAGGCCGCCCTCGACGCGTTCGCCGCGAAGGTGAAGGCCGAGAACAAGAACGTCTACATCGAGGTTCAGGGCCACACCGACAACGTCGGCAGCGAGAAGTACAACCTCGAGCTCGGCTACAAGCGGGCCGAGCAGGTCATGCGCTACCTGTCGATGCAGCACGCCTTCGCGCTGCACCGCATGAACGTCATCTCCTACGGTGAGTACAAGCCGGTCGCGGACAACGCGAACTCCCAGGGCCGGAGCCAGAACCGCCGCGTCAGCCTGGTGGTGCTCGAGTAGCCTGCGGGCACGTTGGAAACTCTGGAGCCCGGGCCGCGGCCCGGGCTCTTGTCATTGGAGGCCGAGGTGAGCGCGGAGGGGACCGACCATCGTCTGCCGGTCCTGGCCGTCCTGGGTGCCGCCGCGGCGACCCCCGAGCAGGAGGAGGTGGCCCTCGCGGTGGGCAGACTGGCCGCGCGGCACGGCTGGGTGGTGCTGACCGGGGGTGGGCCGGGGGTCATGGCCGCCGCCTGTCGGGGAGCGGTGGAAGCCGGGGGTCTGACGGTGGGGGTCCTGCCCGTCGCCAGGGCGACCCCCGACTACCCCAATCCCTGGGTGAGAATCCCCGTCTTCACCGGCGCCGGGATGGCGCGCAACGCCTTCAACGTGCTCTCCGGAGCCCTGTGCGTGGCCATCGGCGGCGGCGCCGGAACCCTGTCCGAGGTGGCGCTGGCCCTCAAGGCTGGGGTCGAGGTGTGGTGGTGGGGGGAGTGGCGGCTGGAGCCGCCGGCCGACTTGACCACGGCCCGGCCGCGGTGGTTCGCCGACCCGACGGACCTCGTGCGGGCGCTGGGGGAGCGGCTGGCTCGGAGCTGAAGACGACCCGATCCCGTCCCGGGATCGGGAACGGGATCGGGAACGGGACGACTCGCGCCGGCGGTGCGTACTAGTCGACGGTGAAGCTCTGCAGCTCCACCGGGACCAGGGCGAGGCTGTAGTACTCCGACGAGGTGACCGGTGTGACATCGCTGCCGGAGCGACCGCCCCAGATCCACAGCGCCGGCGCCCCGGCGATGGGCAGGAACTCGCCCGCCATGTCGCGGCGGTCGATCTGGAGGAGCGGGAAGGCCTCCCAGGTGTTGGTGGCCACCGTGTAGGAGTAGACGAGGTTGTTCTCGTCGGACCAGAAGCCGCAGCCGCTCACGATCTTGGCCGCCATCGGGGTGTGGTCGGTGGGGTCCTCGTACAGGCTCGAGGAGTCGAAGCCCCAGGCGCGGGAGCTCGAGCACTCCGTGGGCAAGGGGGCGAGGGTGGTCCAGGTCGGGGTGGCCGCGGCAGGGTCGAGCACCTGGACCGTGGTGACGTTGATGAGGGCGGCGCCGTCGAACCAGGCTCCGCCGATGGCGTAGACCTTGCCGTCCACCGCGGCGCCCATGATGTAGGCGCGTCCCTGGGCGAGGTCGGCGTTGGCGAGCCGGGTCCACCGGCTGCCGGATGCGGCCATGGGGTCGAACACCCAGGTCTGGACGCTGTTGACGGTGCCGTTGAAGCCACCGGCCACGTAGACCTTGTTGTCAACCACCACGTTGAGCGCGCTGCTGCACGAGGTCGGTCCAGGGTAGTTGTCCGCCGCCGGGAGCGCGACCGCCGTGTTGGTGGCCGGGTAGTAGGCCTGGACCGCGAAGCTCTGCCCGCCGGCCGAGTCGCGACCGCAGAAGGTGTAGAGCCCCACCCCGGTGGAGTCCGTGAGCACGTTGACCGTGTAGTTGGAGATCGGGACCGCCATGTCGGCGCCGGTGTCGGCGTAGGCGCTGGTGGCCGGGTTGAAGGACCAGATGTCGCCGAGGGTGGCGGTGTCCAGCCGCCCGCCGAGGAAGTAGACCAGCCCCGTGCTCGGGACGTAGGCGCCGTCGAGCCGGGTGAGGTTGAAGCCGGTCGTGGGGCCGCTCTGCCAGGCCCCTCCCCAGTCAGGGTCGTCTGCGGCCTCGGCCCACACGCCTGCAGCCACCACCACCATCGAAACGATCGCGAGCCGTCCCAGATTACGAGCCATCGAGCCACCCTCCTTCCGGGTGCCGCGAGCCTCGGGCCGAGCGGTCGAAGCGGCGCCGTGGCGTCTCCTGAACCCCCGTCCCCGGCTCGCTGAAGCTGATTCTTCCTGACTCCCACTCTCGCGCAGGCGGGGCCTCCCCGTCAAGGGGCTTCAGTTGCCGCGTTCCCGGCCGCGTGGTACCGTGCGGCGACTTCGGAGCCCGGAGGCGCCATGCACGACAGCTCGCCGAAACCGTCCAAGGTCCTGCCGGCCAACGCGTACCGCAAGCTCGAGCCGGGCGAGGTCTACCACCCGGTGGTGGCGGCGTCCGACCGCAGACCCGAGGTAACGCTGTGGTCAATCGGCGTCGGGGTGGCGATGGTGGTGGTGTTCACCGCCGCCTGCGCCTACATGTCGCTGCGGGCCGGCAACGCCATCGAGGCCTCCATCCCCATCGCCATCCTCGCGATCTTCTTCGGCAAGATGCGCAAGGTGTCGAGCACCATCCTGGAAAACGTGATGGTGCAGAGCGTGGGGCAGGCGGCCGGGGTGGTCGCCGCCGGCGCCACCTTCGTGCTGCCGGCGCTGTACATCAACCAGCTCCACCCCACCTGGTGGCAAATCTTCTGGGCCTGCAGCCTCGGCGGCTTCCTCGGCGTGGTCCTGATCATCCCCCTGCGCAAGTACTTCGTCCGGGACCTCCACGGCGAGCTGCCGTTTCCCGAGGCGACCGCGATCAACAACATCCTGGTCACCGGGGAGAGCACCGGCGGTTCGGCGGGCAGGGTCCTCCTCCTCGCCTTCGGCCTCGGGGCCCTGTTCGACTTCTCGGTGGAGGCGCTCCACCTGTGGAACTCGAACCTGTCCAGCGCCGCCCTGCTGGGCGGCCTCGGCGAAGGGATCCGCCTCGAGGTGGAGATCTCGGCCATCGCCGCCCTGTTCGGGCTCGGCTACATCATCGGCATCCGCTACGCGGCGATCATCGCCGCCGGCAGCGTGCTGGCGCGTCTGGTCCTGGTGCCGCTGGTGTACTACTTCATCAGCGAAACGGGCGGCCAGCTGAACATGGGGGGCACCGCCTACGACGTCGCCACCATGAGCGCCGGGCAGATCTTCGGCGCCTTCATCCGGCCCATCGGGATCGGCGCCATCGCGGTCTCCGGCCTGATCGGCATCCTGCGCATGTGGAAGATCGTGGCCAGCTCGGTCACCCTCGGGTTCAAGGGGTTCTCCCGCAAGCACCGGGAGGCGGCGCAAGACGAGCGCACCCAGCTCGACATGGCGCCGACGAACGTGCTGGGAATCCAGGTCCTGTCCGCCGTCGCCATGGGGGTGTTGTTCTTCGCCGTGGCCATGGTGACGCCGGGCGAGGGTGGGGCGGCCGCGTACGGCCTCCAGTCGAGCCTGGTCTTCGGCGCCGTCGGCATGGTCGTGGGCTTCCTGCTGTCCTTCCTGTTCACCCCGGTCGCGGCCCAGGCGATCGCCATCGTCGGCGTCAACCCGGTGTCGGGCATGACTCTGATCACCGTCGTCCTGGCCATCGGCTGCATGATCCTGGTCGGCCTCAAGGGCACGGCAGGCATGATCATCGCCCTGATCATCGGCACCGCGGTCTGCACCGCCCTGTCCACCTCGGGCGCGTTGATCACCGACTTCAAGATCGGGTACTGGCTCGGCTCCACTCCTCGCAACCAGGAACGGTGGAAGTTCCTCGGGGTGGTCGTGTCGGCGCTGGTGGTGGCTGCGATCATCCCCCTCATGGACAGCGCGTACCACTTCCTGGTGGTGGACCCGTCGACCGGTGAGCTGGTGTCCAACACCCAGGTCCTGCCGGCCCCACAGGCCAACATGCTGGCGGCGGTCTCCCGGGGCCTCATGGACGACCCCGCCAACCAGCCGTGGCTCGCCTACGGTCTCGGTGGGGTAATCCCGCTCGTCCTGCTCATGACGGGAGTGCCGCTGCTCGCGTTCGCCCTCGGCATGTACCTGCCGATCTCCATCAACGCAGCGGTCCTGGCCGGGGCGGTGGTGGCGTGGATCGTGGGACGCACGGGAGCCACCGAGGAGGAGCGCACGGCGCGGGCGGACCAGGGGACCCTGATCGCGTCAGGGCTGATGGCCGGGGCGGCGATCTTCGGCATCGTCACGGCGGTGCTGCGGCTGCCCAAGATCGGCGCGCCGATTCAGTACCTGAGCGTCGGCATCGAGTTCTGGCTCGAGGACGTCGCGGGGCAGCAGGGCATTGCCGTGCTCCGCGAGCAGGCCGCTCACTGGTACGAGGGCTTCCAGGGGCAGCTCATCGGCCTCGTGATGTACCTCGTGCTGGCGGTCCTCTGCTTCCTGCTCGCCCGGCTCGGGGCCCGCTGGGCCGCCGAGGAAGAGAAGAAAGCCCAGACCCGCGACTGACACCCGCTGCCCGTGCCGGGGGTGGGTGGGGGAGCTGAAAGCTGATCGCTGACCGCTGAGAGCTACTCCAGCGTCACGCTGGCGTCGCCGACCCCGAGCTCGGCTTGGATGCGGTGGGCTCCCGCGCCGTCCCATGAGGCCGAGCTGCCGACGAAGCCGCCCCCGCCGAGCTTCTCGCCCTGGACCCTGACCCGGGCGTCGCCGACCCCTGCCGCGCACCGCACCCTGCCGTAGGCCGCGGCAGGTGCCCGCACGCTCAGGTCGCCCACCCCGACCTCCAGGTCGAGGTCGCCGCCCGAGGTCTCGACCACGACGTCGCCGACTCCGGCCTCGAGGGTGACGCCACCGGCGAGGCCTCGAATCCCCACGTCGCCGACCCCCAGCTCGAGCTGCAGGGCCATCCGGGCGGGCATGACCACCGTCCACCGCTCCTCGAATCGGCGTTGGTCGGAGTCGGTGCCGACCTCGAGCCGGAGGACCCTTCCCGCCGTCTCCGCCTCGAGGGTCGCTTCCTGAACCTCGCGCTCGGCGGTGCGGATCGACGAGAACAGACCGCCTCGGCGGGGCTCGAGGGTGACCTCGACGGCGACGGTGTCCTCCTCGCCCACCTCGACGCGGACGTCGCCGACGCCGGCTTCGATCTCGACCCGGTCGAGCCCGGACGCGGGGATCGAGCGCTCGAGGACCCGCGGCGCGGCCCAGCCGGGCATGGCGCAAGCCAGCGTCAGGGTCACGGCCACGGCGAGGGTGCGAGCTGCGTTCATGATTCGTTCCTCCTCACAAGGTCCGGGAGGCCCGGACGCTTCGGGTGGAGAAACGCAGCGGTCGGCGAAAGGTTCTCTCCCGGATCGGCGGCCCCGACACGGAGGCGGTCGGACGTCGTGTCCCGCGCCGAGGTCGACCTGCGCCGAGGTGTCCGGTTCAGGTGCCCGGCGTGGGCTGGGGCCAGGTGGCCGCGTAGCCGACGACGATGGTGCCCGAGGCGCTCTCGACCTCGAGCAGGGGGCCGTCCCCCTGGAGCTCGACGGTGTCGCCGGCCTCGTTGACCACCCCTGGCAGGTCCGAGCGGATCGTGCCGTCGGTGGTGCGCAGGTAGCCGCGCGCGGCCGTACCCTCGGGCAGCACCAGGTTCACCCGACCCGACGAGGTCGCGATCCGCACCTCGCCCTGAGCGTCGAGGCGGTCCCACTGGAGGATGACCTTGCCGTTGGAGGTCTCGACCCGGACCGATCCGGAGAGGTTCTCCAACCGGACATCCCCCGAGGACGTCTCGACCTGCGCGTCCCGGGCGCCACCCCGCAGGGTGACGTCACCCGAGGCGGTGCGGGCGAACAGCCTCTCCAGGGGCCGTACGAGGTCGAGGTCCGCGTCGCCAGAGGCGCTGCGCAGGTCCACCTCAGCCGCGGCCCCGACGAGCTCCATCTGACCGGTCGCGGTGCGGAGCAGGACCTTGGCGGAGGGGAAGTCGCCGTGGACGCTGATGTCGCCGCTGGAGGTGGTGAGGTCGGGGCTCGTGAAGGGCGGGATGGCGAGGCGGATCCTGGCGCGGGCGGTGAGATGACCCAGCCACATGAAGCCGTCGGACCCCGGGCGGGCGACGATCGAGAGCTCCTGAGGACTGTCGGTGAGGACGGGAGTGTGGCGTTCGATCCAGTTGGATGCGCGCTCCTCGCTGACCCCGCCGATGCGGAGCTCGGTGGTCGCCTCCACCTCCCGGATGTCGGCGCTGCGCACGTGGACGGCGAGGTTGGCCGCGTCGACGACCACCCGCTTGCCGGGACCTGCGGGGAAGCGCTGGGCCTGGTTGAGCTCCTTCTGAGCGGCGGAGGAGACTGACCCCGCAACGGTGGCGAGAGCGAACATCGCGACAGCAACACGGTGGGGACTGGTCATCGTGGGGACTCCTTGATCCGAGACCGGGCGCCGCGGCTCACCGGCTGGTACCGCCGGCCCGTCTCCCCGGAAATGGGACGACCCGACCCGAGGCGACGTGCCTCTCGGTGTCGGGCGGGCTCTCGTTCAGACGTGGGTTGGTGTGATCCGCGAAGGAGCGGCGGGCCGCCGGGAGAACCTCCTCAACCTCCGCCAGGAGCCTGCGGTGGCGTCCAACGTGGCTCCAGTCCGCGCAGCGCGACAGCGACCGTTCGACGCGCGTTTCCAGGCCGTGGGACTCACCCCGTGTGGGTACCATGCCCGTCATGCTAACGGGAACCTCCCGGGCTGTCGAGGAGGAGAGCGCGTTGCCGTCGGTGATTTGCTCCGGCTCTCCCTCCCGACTCGGGACCGGGGGATCAGGATGTCAACGCGGCGCGGGGCGGCCGGAGCCGCCCCGCAGGTGGTTCGGTTGCTGTTCGACCCTCGCGCTCATTTGCGGTTGGGCTTCTCGGGTTTCGACGCGGCCGGTGCACTTCGGTTGCGCTCGTGCTTCTGCTGCTCCCCGGTCCGGGCCGGCGCAGTCGCTTGCGAGCGGTTGGCGGCCGTCACCCGGCTCGAGCCACGGGCGCTCTCCGGCCTCGACGAGGCGGCAGGCTGCCTCGTTGCCGTCGTTGCGGAGGGCCGGCGCTGGGTGGGGCTCGCGGTGGCGCGCCCGGCGGTGGCCCCGCGGGTGTTGGTCACTCCGGCGGTGGCGGACCGAGTTGACGGCGTCTGGCGGCTCGCGCTCGGCTGGACCCGGGCGGCGCCGCCCCCCTGCGGAGTCACCTGCCGGGCCGACACGTCGTGTCCGGACGACCGCTGTGCGGAGGTCTGGCGCTGGACCGTGGCGGGTCGTCCCGAGGCCCCCACCGACCGGTTGCCCGAGCTTCTGGTGGACGGTGCGGCCGCCGTGCGCGCGGCAGTCTCACGGCCGGATGTCGTCGAGCCGGGCACGACCGCCGAGCGGCCACGGGTCGAGGCGTTCGACGACTGTTGGGACACTGCCGACCGGCCACCGGCCGAGCTCGGGGAGGTGGTGCGGGCGGCGCCGCCGGTGACCGGGCGGGCCTGGCTTCGGGACTGCGTCGCGACCGGGGTGGTCGCCCGGCCGGCGGCAGGCTTCGACGCGGAGCCCAGCGCCCGCTCCTGCCGGCTGGTCGCCTGGCGGGCGGCGTCGGGGCCGAGGGCCCGCTCGACCGCTTCGCCGGCGTGGGTCGTCACGCTCCGGCTGGCCCCTTCGGGACGGGCGACGGTCACGGTGCGGCCGTCGACCTGGACCTGGCGCTGCTCCACTCGGACCTCTGTGACCTCACGGCCGGTCCGGCGGCTGACCTCGGCGCGGGCCGGCGCCGCCTGCAGGGGCTTGGCGTTGGCCCGGGTCAGGTTGCGGCTCACCTGCCGCGAGTCCAGGGCGGCGTGGGCGACGTTGTCGGAGGTGAACTGGTCCCACGGCACGTAGGTGGCGTAGCGGGCGTCGTGCCAGCCGTCCCAGTACCCGTCGTCGTACCCCCGCCGGTAGCCCTGGTGGACGCCGTCGTGGAACCCGCGGTCGTAGCCGCGCCAGAACCCCCGGTGGGCGTGGCTCCACCCGGCGGGGGCGCAGGGGTACCAGCCGACGTGGCTGCCGTACCCGACCCAGGTGACGTGGGCGGGGCGGTAGGTGTAGCCCGGCACCCAGACCCAACCGTAACCGGTGAGGGCCCACTCGCCGTAGTGGTGGGGGAAGTAACCCCACGGCTCGTACGAGACCCAGGTCCAGCCCATGGAGGTGTAGACCCAGCGTCCATGGGTGTAGGGCCGCCAGTCTGCGGCCACCGACGGGTACCAGACCTCCCCGAGCCCGTCGACCCGGACCCACTGCCCGTAGCCGTCGAGCGCGACCCGGTAGTTGACGTTCCAGCCCGGGTCGCTCCAGGCGGAGCCGTAGGGGCCCCAGTCGCCGAAGCCGAGGGAGAAGGCGAAGTCGTCGCCGCCCACCGAGATCCCGAACCAGTCGGCACCGGCGGGGGCCGCGAGCCCCAGGACGAGCGGCACGGCGAGGAGGGCGACGAGGCGGTTGGCGCTGTTGCGGTGGGTCATGGCTGCCTCCCTGACGCTGGCCCGAGCTGGGCGGCGTCACTCCCCGTAGGAGCAACCGGCGTGCCAGAGCCGAGGCGCGGTCGCGGTCCCGGTTGCGCGCGGGAGTGTCCTCTCGGGGGGACGGACCAGGGAGAACGCCAGGACGCAAAGTAGCGCGAAGACGCAAGAGGTTCTGGAGATGAGCTTCCCTTGCGCCTTTGCGTCCCTTGGCGTCTTTGCGTTCTCTTCGGGTGGGTGCGGGAAGCTGGGAGCGCCTCACGCCTCCTTGCGGTACAGGAAGGCGCAGTCGAGGAGCTCGGGAGCAGAGCCGGCGCGACACACCGCGAAACGGGCACCCGACCACAGGGCCGCCGAGCCCACCTCGCCGGCGACGTTGACCGCGTAGAGGGTGACGTTGAACCGGGGCCGACCCTGCTCGTCGAGAAGATCGGGGACGCGGGTGGCGCGGGCAATCCGTCGGAGGGTCTCCAGGCAGGCGTCGGTCGGGCTCGAGCCCCGTCGCATCATTTCCACCACCGTGTGGGCCCCCGCCACCTGGATGACCGACTCCCCCCGGCCGGTTGCGCCGGCGGCCCCGACCTCACGGTCGACGAACAGCCCGCAGCCGATCAGCGGTGAGTCCCCGACGCGGCCCGGCATCTTGAAGGCGAGCCCTGAGGTGGTCGTCGTGCCGCCGACCCCGCCGCGGGCGTCGACGGCGCACAGGTTGATGGTGCCGGTGGGACGCACCGGTCCGTACCGGTCGACGAACCAGGCCACGTCGGGGTCGCTCAGCTCCCCCGGGGACGGCACGAGGTCGTCCCGGTCCGACATGTTGGAGCGCCAGTAAAGCCAGATCTTCCGCGCCCGCTCGGTGAGGAGCTCCTCCTCGGGGAAGCCCAGGGAGCGGGCGAAACGGAGGGCGCCGTCACCCACGAGGAGCACCCGGGTGGTGCGTCGGAGGACCTCGAGGGCGACCCGGGCCGGGTGCTTGACCCGCTCCAGCGCGGCCACCGCCCCGGCGCGCATGGTCTCGCCGTCCATGCAGCAGGCGTCGAGCTGGACGACCCCGTCGGAGTTGGGCAGCCCGCCGTGGCCGACGGTGACGTCGTCGGGGTCGGCCTCGACCAGGCCGACGCCGTCGACCGCCGCCTCGACCGGTGGGGTGCCGGCGTCCATCCGGGCCACCGCCAGCCGGACCGCCTCGAGTCCGTTGGCCGAGGCGACCGCGACCGGGCGCCGTCCCGGTCCCGGGGCGACCTCGGACGCCAGGGCTGACGTTGCTGCCACCCCGAGGGTGGCGACGGCGCCGGCGACGAGGTCCCGGCGGGTGGGTTGGGGGAGGGCGTGCTTCGTCGGGTTGGCGGGATGATCGGTGCTCATGGGAAGATCGTACCAGGACGAGCGGTCGCCGGACAGTTGGCAGTCGACCGCCTGGAATCCGCTACACTCCTGACATGAAACGGCTCGTTCTACTCGTCGCCGCCGCCCTGTCGATCGCCGCAACTCCGACCGTCGACCGGCTCCTCGTGGGCGGCCAGGTGCACCTCCCCGGCGGGCCCCATCGGCTGGACATCGCCGTTGACGACGGCCGCATCGTGGCTCTGTTGCCGCCGGCCGAGAGCGCTGCCTGGCGAGCGGCTGCGGTGGAGGTGGTGGATCTCGCGGGCGGTCACGTTGTCCCCGGCCTGGTGGACGCCCACCTCCACCTGTTCGGCTACGGCGCCGCGCTCGAGCAGGTGGACCTGACCGGCTGCCGGTCCTTCGCCGAGGCGGTGACACGGACCGCGGCGGTCGCGACGACGCTGCCGCTGGAAGCCTGGGTCCAGGGCCGGGGGTGGGACCAGAACCTGTGGGAAGACCGCCGGTTTCCCGATCGGGAGCTCCTCGACCGCGAGCTGCCGGGGCGGCCGGTGCTGCTGCGGCGGGTGGACGGGCACGCTGCGGTCGCCTCGGGACGGGCACTCGAGCTGGCTGGGGTCGGCACGAAGACTCCGGACCCGGCCGGAGGCAGGATCCTGCGCCGCGAGGACGGCAGCCCCACCGGGGTGCTGCTGGACAACGCCATGGATCTCGTGGGGTCACGGATTCCGAAGCCCTCGGAGGCGGACCTCGAGCGTCGCCTGCTCAGGTCGGCGCAGGCGCTGCTCCAGGTCGGCCTGACGCAGGTCCACGACATGGGCACCACCGCCACAGAGCTCGCGGTACTGCGGAGAGTCGACGCGGCGGGGCGGCTGCCGATTCGGGTCTGGTCGCTCCTCGACGGTAGCGACGACGAGTTGCTCGCAAACGAGCTGCGGCGGGGGCCGAGCCCGCGCAAGGCGGCCATGCTGCGGGTGGGCGGAGTCAAGCTCTACGCCGACGGCGCCCTCGGCAGCCGGGGCGCGCTCCTCGGCGAGCCCTACGCGGACGACCCTGACAACCGCGGGCTGGAAGTCATGCCGGTCGAACGCCTCGAGGAGGTGACGCGGCGGGCCTCGTCCGCCGGGTACCAGGTGGCGATTCACGCCATCGGTGACGAGGGTGTCCATCGTGCCCTCGACGTCTTCGCCCGGGTCGGCGCCGAGCGCAGCCATGCGCTGCGTCACCGGGTGGAGCACTCACAGACCGTGCGCCCCACCGATGTCGACCGGTACGCCCGGCTGGGGGTGGTGGCCTCGATCCAGCCGACCCACTGCACCTCCGACATGCCGTGGGCCGGCGACCGGCTCGGATCCTCCCGGATCGCCTGGGCCTACCGCTGGCGGTCGCTCCTGGCTGCCGGGGTCGCCCTTGCGGGGGGCTCGGACGCCCCGGTGGAGGACCCGGACCCCCGCCGCGGGCTTCACGCCGCCATGACCCGGCAGCAGCCCGGCGGCCATCCGCCGGGGGGCTGGAACCCGGCCGAGCGGCTCGGTGCGACGGAGGCCCTCGACCTGTTCACCCGTGCCGCGGCCTGGGCCGGCCACGCCGAGAGCTGGTCGGGCGTGATCCGACAGGGGTTGGTCGCCGACCTCACGGTGCTGGGTGGGGACCCCACCACGGTGGAGCCGGAACGGGTCTTGCATCTCGGAGTGCTGCGCACCGTGGTGCACGGGGTCGACCGGCACGCTGCCGCGGTGGCCGCAACGGGTGGAGGGTCATGAACCGGGCTCGGGCCGTAGTCGAAGGGCGGAGCAGGTCCCACGCGAGTGTCCCCGCTGCGCCGCTGGTGTCCACTCGGGTGGTCGGCGGTGGTATTGTGGGGGACGTGAGCTTCGACCCAACCGACGACCCCTCGAGCGCCCGCTCGAGCCGAGAAGGCGTCGGCGCGTCGCGATCTGCCGGGGCGTGCCGCCAGGCCGGGGAGGGCGCGTGAGCGGTCGGTGGCGAGGGCTCCTGACACCGGTGGCGGTCCTGCTGCTGGGGGGGGCGGCAATGACAGGTTGCGACCCGGACGCCGAGACCCAGGCCTCCCAGCCCCCGGGGCTGGTGGCCGAGCGCGAGCAGATGGTGCGGCAGCAGATCGAGAGCCGGGGGGTGCGGGACGCCTCCGTGCTGGCGGCGATGCGGTCGGTGCCCCGGCACGAGTTCGTCCCCCCCGAGTACCGACTCGAGGCCTACCGCGACTCGCCGCTGCCCATCGGTGACGGCCAGACCATCTCCCAGCCGTACATCGTCGCCCTGATGACCGAGCTGCTCGAGGTCGGGGCCGGGGACCGGGTGCTGGAGATCGGCACCGGCTCCGGTTACCAGGCCGCTGTCCTGGCCGCCATGGGGGTGGAGGTCTTCTCCATCGAGATCAGGCAGCGTCTCGCCGAGCGTGCGGGGGAGACCCTCGGCCGCCTCGGCTACCGGCTCGCCCACGTCCGCGGCGGGGACGGGTACGGCGGCTGGCCCGAGGAGGCGCCGTTCGACGGCATCATCGTCACCGCGGCGCCGGAGAGGATCCCGGAGCCGCTGCTCGAGCAGCTCGAGGACGGCGCCCACATGGTCATCCCGGTCGGCGCCTTCTACCAGGAGCTGAAGGTCATCACCCGCAGCGGGTCGACCTACAGCGAGCGCTCGGTCATCCCGGTGCGGTTCGTGCCGATGACCGGCGAGATCGAGCGCCAGCGGTAGGCCGTCGCGGGGGCGCCCCGGAGGCGCCGCGGGCGAAGGACATGGGATCCGGCGTGGAGTGTCCTCCCGAGGGACGACGGGGATCGCGGGGAGCGGTGGAGAGCGAAAGCACCTCACACCTCCTGTCGCCCCGAACGCGACCCCGAGCGGAGGCGAGGGGAGCTGAGAGATCCTCCCCAGCAGATCCAGATTCGCCCGGCAACCGTACAATGCCACAGCCGGGGCCGAGACTTCTGCGGCACCGAGGGAGGGGACATGAGACGACTCGCCGCATTCTGGCTGATGGTGCTCGGTACTGCCGCGATGGCGGGATGGGCCGAGCCTCCGGGCAAGGAGCTCGAATCCGCGGGCATGAACGCCCGGACCTTCGCCGGCCTGAAGCTGCGGGCCATCGGCCCGGCGCTGATGTCGGGCCGCATCGCGGACATCGCCCTCGACCCGACCGACCTCAGCGTGTGGTATGTGGCGGTGGGTTCCGGCGGGGTGTGGAAGACCTCGAACGCCGGCACGACCTGGACCCCGGTCTTCGACGGTGAGGGGTCCTACTCCGTCGGCTGCGTCACCGTCGACCCCAGCGATCCCAATGTGGTCTGGGTCGGGACCGGGGAGAACGTGGGTGGCCGTCACGTTGGCGTCGGCGACGGGGTGTACCGCAGCCTCGACGGCGCTTCGAGCTGGGAGAACGTCGGCCTTCCCCGATCGGAGCACATCTCCAAGATCGTGGTCGACCCACGGGACTCGACCCGGGTCTGGGTGGCGAGCCAGGGTCCGCTGTGGTCCCCGGGCGGGGACCGCGGTCTCTACTTGAGCACCGACCGCGGCGGGACCTGGGCGAAGGTGCTCGGCGGCGGCGAGTGGACCGGGGTCACTGACCTGGTGGTGGACCCCCGCGACCCCGACGTGGTGGTGGCGGCCACCTGGCAGCGACAGCGCTCGGTGGCGGCGCTGGTGAACGGCGGGCCGGAGTCGGGCCTCCACAAGTCCACCGACGGCGGCGCCACCTGGCGGCGGCTGGAGCGCGGGCTGCCCGACGAGGCCATGGGCAAGATCGGTCTCGCGATGTCCCCGCAGGATCCCGACGTCCTCTACGCCGCGATCGAGCTCAGCTTGAGGACCGGCGGGGTGTGGCGCTCCTCCGACCGTGGCGAGAGCTGGGTCAAGCAGTCGGACGCGGTGTCCGGCGCCACCGGCCCCCACTACTACCAGGAGCTGGTCGCGAGCCCCCACGCCTTCGACCGTATCTACCTGATGGACGTCCGCACCCAGGTCTCCGACGACGGCGGCGCCACCTTCCGCCGCCTCGAGGAGCGGCACAAGCACTCCGACAACCACGCCCTGGTGTTCCGGCCGGACGACCCCGACTACCTGCTCATGGGCACCGACGGGGGGCTGTACGAGAGCTTCGACCTGGCGCAGACCTGGCGGTTCGTCGCCAACCTGCCGGTGACGCAGTTCTACAAGGTGGCGGTGGACGACGCGGAGCCGTTCTACTTCGTCTACGGGGGCACCCAGGACAACTGCACCCAGGGCGGCCCGTCGCGCACCGACTCGGCCAACGGCATCCGCAACGCCGACTGGTTCGTCGTGCTCGGCGCCGACGGCCACCAGCCGGCGACCGAGCCCGGCAACCCCGACATCGTCTACGCCGAGTGGCAGGAGGGGAACCTGGTGCGGCACGATCGCACCACCGGCGAGATCACGTTCCTGAAGCCGCAGCCCGAACCGGGCGACCCGCCGGAGCGCTTCAACTGGGACTCGCCGGTGCTGGTCAGCCCCCACTCCCCGACCCGCCTCTACTACGCGAGCCAGCGGGTGTGGCGGTCGGACGACCGCGGCGACAGCTGGAAGCCTGTCAGCGGGGACCTGACCCGCGGTCGGGACCGGATGCTCGAGCCGCTGATGGGTCGGGTGTGGAGCTTCGACTCGCCGTGGGACCTGGACGCCATGTCCGACTACGGCACCATCACGTCGCTGGCGGAGTCTCCCCTCCGCGAGGGGCTCCTGTGGGCGGGGACCGACGACGGGCTGCTCCAGGTGAGCGAGGACGGCGGCGCGAGCTGGCGCGCGATTCCGGTCGCCTCCCTGCCCGGGGTCCCCGCCGAGGCGTTCGTCAACGACGTCAAGGCGGACCTGTTCCGGGCCGACACCGTCTACGTCGCCCTCGACAACCACAAGCGGGGGGACTTCAAGCCCTACCTGCTCAGGAGCACCGACCGCGGGCGGACCTGGGGCTCCATCGCCGGCGACCTCCCCGACCGTCACCTGGTGTGGCGGGTGGTCCAGGACCACGTCAAGCCGGAGCTGCTGTTCGCGGCCACCGAGCTCGGCCTGTTCTTCACCCCCGACGGCGGGAAGCGGTGGGTGGAGCTTTCCGGCAACGTGCCCACCATCTCCTTCCGCGACCTCGCGATCCAGCGGCGCGAGGGCGACTTAGTGGCCGCCTCCTTCGGCCGCGGGTTGTTCGTCCTCGACGACTACTCCCCGCTGCGCGAGGTGACGGACCAGGTGCTGACCGAGGAGGGGTCGCTGTTCCCGGTCCGCACGGCGCGGTGGTACGTGGAGCGGCAGACCCTGGGGGGCAGCGGCCCGGCGGACCAGGGGGAGGGTTACTTCGTGGCGCCGAACCCCCCCTTCGGGGCGGTCATCACCTACTGCCTGAAGGACACGCTCCGCAGCGCGAAGGAGCGCCGGCGCGAGCGGGAGAAGCCGCTCGAGGCGAAAGGGGAGGACACCCCCTACCCGGGCTGGGAGGAGCTCGACCGCGAGGCGCGGGAGGAGCCGCCGGCGGTAGTGCTGACGGTGCGGGACGCGTCCGGGCAGGTCGTGCGCCGGCTCGAGGGCCCGGTGACCGCCGGCTTCCACCGGGTGGCCTGGGACCTCCGCTACCCCGACGTCGAGCCGGTCACGTCGGCGAAGGGGCCCTCCGAGCCGGAGAGCGAGTGGGAGGCGCGCTACGGCGTCATGGTGACCCCGGGGACCTACACGGTCACCCTGGCGAAGCGGCTGGACGGGGTCGTCACCGAGCTCGACGGGCCGCTGCCGTTCGAGGTGGTCCGCATGCGGGACGGGGCCCTCGCGGGGGCCTCGCCGGCGGATGCGGTGGCCTTCTACCGGCGCCTGGCGGAGGTGGACCGGGCGGTGCGCGGCGCGCGGCAGGTTCTAGCCGGCGCCCGCGAGCGGACGGCGATCGCCAGGGTGGCCCTGGAGCAGTCGCGGGTGGGCCCCGGCGGTCCCCTCGACACCGAGGTTCGCGACCTCGAGCGCCGCCTTGCCGACCTGGAGGTCGCCCTCGTGGGGGGCGGTGCGCGGGCGGAGATCGGCGAGCCGACGGCCCCGTCGGTGACGGGTCGCCTGCGGGTGGCGCGACCGGGACGGGGCGGCTCCACCTACGGCCCCACCGCCACCCACCGCCGCAGCCTCGAGCTGGCGGAGGCGGGCTTCGCGGAGGTCAGGGCCCACCTCGAGGCGATCGTCGGGCGGGAGCTGCCGGAGCTCGAGCGGCGCCTCGAGGCCGCGGGGGTGCCGTGGACCCCGGGGAGGGGGGTGCCGGGGGTGGGCGGGGCCGACTGACCTCGACGCCCCGAGGGGCGGGGTTCTTCGCAGCGCGGGCGTCGCCCGCAACCCAACGACTCGACCCCGCGAGGGCTCGAGAGCGAGAGAACACGAAGGCGCAGCGCAGGCGCTGCCCGCAACCCAACGGCCCGGAGTTCCGCGACGGTCGAACTCGGACGAAACGCAAAGGCGCGAAGGCGCAAAGGCGAAAGGAGTGAGACGCAGAGGCACCCTCCCGCCCGGAAGCGCGGAGCCGCCCGCCCGCCCGGTTGAACGCAGAGACGCAGAGGCGCAGAGACGCAGAGACGGAGAGGACTCGAACGCCCCGCAAGACCTGGCATCGCGGACGATGTCATGCCCCTGCCAACGCGGAAGTTGCGCGCGCTCTGCGGTGAGAATCGTGCCGAAACGCACCGACTTCTGAGCCGAGAGCAACGCAGAGGCGCAAAGGGGAGCGCCCACACGACTTGTCATCCCGAGGAGCTCCCCATCCTGTCATCCCGAGGACGCCGAAGGCTGACGAGGGATCTGCCTCAACGAAGGCGCTCCCTCCGCTGGTGCAGATTCCTCCGCTCGCTGCGCTCGCGTTCGGGATGACTCGTGAACCGAGGCGCGCGTTCCACTGCGGGCGTGGGAGCTGTGCAAGGTCTGGCGTGAGGTTTCCTCCAGAACGCACCGAGTTCCGAACCGAGAGCAGCGCACAGGACGCGTGTGCTCTCACATGCTGTCATCCCGAGCGCCCCTCCAGCCCCCGGCGGGGCCGCCCTGACGGGTACGTAGCGTCTTGTCGCCACCCGTCATGGCGAGTCCCGCAGGGGCGAAGTAATCCCCTACGGTGTTCCTTCCCTCGGGGGATCTCGCCACGGGCCCTTCGGGTCCTCGCGATGACGCGGGAATGGGGTGGCGATTCATGTCAGGAAGGAGGAGCGACGCGACGGCCGGTCCCGAGCGAGCGCGAGGGATGGGGTCTCCCTCACCCGTGGGAGGCCGACCTCGAGCCCGGGTATCTTGTGGGCTCGCTGGGTCGAATCCCCTCGCGGGTCGGCGACAATTGGGCAGGCGCCGGCGCGCCGGCGGAGGGGGAGGGCATGGGCTTCGTGCGATCCAGAGGGGAGCGGTTCACCGCCCACGTCAACGACGTGGCGGTTGCGGTCGGACCTCGGGAGACCCTGCTGCAGGCGGCCCTGCGCCACGGGGTGGACTTCCCCCACAGCTGCCGCGTCGGCGGCTGCGGCACCTGCAGGTGCCGACTGACGGCCGGCAGGGTGCGGGAGCTCACCGAGACCGGCTACCTCCTGTCGGGGGACGAGATCGAGCGGGGGACCATCCTCGCCTGCCAGAGCGTGCCGCTGACCGACCTCCGGGTCGAGGTCGACCTCGGTCCGCAGGAGACCCGGCGCTCCGTCGAGGGTCGGGTGGTCGGCCAGGGGAGGGTCACCCGCGACATCACCCGTCTCGAGGTGCAGCTCGACGGGCCGCTGCCGTACCGGGCCGGCCAGCACGCGGCGCTCACCCTCGAAGGGGTGACCCGGACCTACTCGTTCGCCACCGCCGCGCGGTCCGACGGCCGGCTGGCGTTTTACGTGCGCAGGGTGCCGGGGGGGGCCTTCTCCTGCCTGGTGAACGACCACGACGTCGTCGGCCGGGCGGTTCGCGTCGAGGGGCCGTCGGGGGACTTCTGGCTGCGCCCCTCCGACGCCCCGCTGCTGCTGGTCGCGGGCGGCAGCGGCCTGGCGCCGATCCTCGCCATGCTCGAGGAGGCGGCTGCCGCGGGAGTCTCCCGCCCGGTGACCCTGCTGTTCGGGGCGCGCACCGAGCAGGACCTCTACGCGCTCGCCGAGATCGAGGCCCTCGCGCGGGGGTGGAACGGTTCGTTCCGGTTCGTCCCGGTGCTCTCGGACGAGCCGGGCGGGACGACCTGGGCCGGGGCGCGGGGGCTGGTCGCGGACGCGATCCCCGAGGTGCTCGAGCCGGGGGCGCACGCGTACCTGTGCGGTCCCTCGGCGATGGTCGACGCCGCGATGGCGCAGCACGAGCGGCGGGGCGTGCCACGGGAGCATGTCCACGTCGACCGCTTCACACCTCACGCGGGCGCCGGCGCGACCTCCGAGGGGCGATCCCCGGCGGGCGTGCTCCACTACCTGAAGTTCTTCGGGTTCCACGGCGTCGGCCTCTTCTCCGCGGCGGCCATCCTCGCCGGCGGCCACCGGATCACCGCCGGGCTGCTGGCGGTGGTGGCGTTCTACATCGTCGGCGACGCGGTCTGCGGGGACGACACCTCGACGCCGCGCTACCGCCACCCCGGCATCCTCACCGCCCAGCTGTGGCTGGCGCTGCCCCTGCTGACCCTGATCGTGTTCGCGGCGGTCTGGAGCGTCTCCCCGGGGGACCCCCTCGGGTTCGGCGCCTGGCTCTCCGAGCGGGTCGGCCATGACCTGCTCGCGGCCCGCGACGGGACCACCTTCGGCCACCACGTGTCGGCCTGGGTGCTCACCGGGCTGATGATCGGGATGGTCGGCACCATCACCGCCCACGAGCTCACCCACCGCACCTGGGACCCGGTGTCGATGCTGGTCGGCCGCTGGCTGCTCGCCTTCAGCTTCGACACCACCTTCTCGATCGAGCACGTGTACGGCCACCACCGCTACGTCTCGACCGCGGAGGACCCGGCCACCGCGCCGCGCGGCCGCAACGTCTACGCCCACATCGTGGCGTCGACGGTGAGGGGCAACCTCAGCGCCTGGAGGATCGAGCGGGAGCGCCTCGAGAAGCGGAAGCTCGGGGTGTACTCCCTTGACAACGCCGTGATCCGGGGTCAGCTCATGAGCCTGACCCTGGTCGTCGCGGCGTGGGCGATGGGCGGGCTCGAGGCGGCGGCGTTCTTCGTCGCCTGCGCGCTGTGGGGCAAGGCGCTGCTCGAGATCGTCAACTACATGGAGCACTACGGCATGGTGCGGGACCCCGAGCAGCCGGTGGAGCCGCGCCACTCCTGGAACACCAACCGTCGCCTGAGCTCGTGGACGCTCTTCAACCTGACCCGCCACTCCCACCACCACGGCCAGGGGGAGGTCCCCTACCAGGACCTCGAGCCCCTGCCCGACGCGCCGGAGATGGTCAACGGCTACCTGACGACCATCGTCGTCGCCCTGATCCCGCCGCTGTGGCACGCCCTGATGACCCCCAAGGTGCTGGCCTGGGACCGGCACCACGCGTCGGCCCGAGAGCTCGAGCTAGCCGCCCGCGCCAACGCCAGGAGCGGCATTCCGGCGCTCGAGCGGGCCGCCGTGGCCGGCTGAGCCTGACCGGGGCGGAAGCAGTGGCCGGGGTTGGCGCGGCAAGGGGCGGCGCCCGGGTGGGTTGAGGCCTGGACCGGACTCAGCAGGACTCAGTCCGGAGGCGCGGATGTCCCAGGCGATCGGGGACGGCTTGGGAGTCACCGTCCTCTCGAGAAAGGGACAGGAGCCAGAGAGGTGGTAGTCTTGGAGCGTGGACACGCTGGGATCCGGCACCGGGCGAGCGCTCTCGACCGATCTCGACGACCCCGACGCGGTGCCCTACTTCCTGTGGGACGAGCCGATGACGGTGGCGCGGCTGCGCGACCGACTGCGCACCGCGAGCCGGGCAGAGCGAGCGAGGCTGCTGGCCAAGGTCCTGCGCGAAGCTCGGGACGACGAGGTGTGGCACTTCACCGATCCGGCCGAGGTCGTCGCGGCGTGGGAGGAGCTCCAGCCGCACCTCGGCCGCAGGCGCGAGTTCTGGCGGTTCCTGCTCGCGAGGTGGGCGGAGCAAGGGCGTGTGCAACCCCTACGGTCTGCTCGATAGTCTGCAGCGCGACCTGCTCGCCGCGTTCTTCGCCCGCGAGCGCCGTTTCTTCCTGACGGGCGGCGCTGCGCTGGCCGGCTATCACCTGCGGCATCGGCACACACAGGACCTTGACCTGTTCGCGACCGACAACATCCTCGACGAAGGGGAGGCCGCCCTGCGCGACGCTGCCGCAGAGCTGGGGGCCGAGGTCGAGCGGGTTCGCACCGCGCCGGGTTTCAGGCGACTGCTGCTGCGAAAGGGTGAGCAGGGGGTGGTCGTCGACCTGGTGTTCGACCAGGTGCCCCAGTTGTTCGACGTCAAGCTGGAGGTGGGTGGAGTGCGGGTCGACCCCCCCGCCGAGGTCATGGCCAACAAGCTCTGCACTCTCCTCTCCAGAGCGGAGCTGAGGGACCTCGTCGACGTGAGGGGGCTCGAGCTCGCTGGCTACTCCGTCGAGGAGCACATCGCCCATGCGGGGCGGAAGGATGGCGGCCTCACCCCAGGCCAGCTCGCGTGGGTGCTTTCGGCCCTCGTGATCGGAGAGGACGCCGAGCCCCCCGGTGGCGTGTCGGTCCAGGAGCTGAGGCGGTACCAACACGAGCTGATCCAGCGCTTGACGGCGATGGCGTTCCCCGGTCCCCCTGACCGCGAGCGCTGACGTGACACGGGAGGAGCGCGCGCGACTTCGTCGACCCAGTCATGTCCGCCCGCTGGAGCGAGGCTATTCACGAGGAGTGGATTCGCCCCTTGCCGCAGCGTCGCCCGGCCCTCCGCCGCGAGCAGATCGAGAGAACCAAGGCGATGATAGACGACGCCGTGCCCGACTGCCTGATCACGGGGTACGACGGTTGGTGGGGAGCCTGTCCCTGCCCGACGTGGAGGACCGCCATGTCCTCGCGGCTGCGATCAGGGCGAAAGCTGGCGTCATCGTCACCTTCAACGTGAAGCACTTCCTGCCGGAGGCGCTCGATCCTCACGGAATCGAGGCGCAGCATCCGGACGAGGTCGCGAGCCGCCTGTTCGACCTCTCGCCAGGAGCCGTCTGCGCTGCAGTTCGCGACCAGCGCAAGGCGCCGAGAGAACCTCCGCAGTCGGTTGTGGAGCTTCTCGACAGCTTCCGTTCACTGGGTCTGGCAACCACCGTGGGCAACCTGCGGACGATGGAGGAGCTGCTGTAGACGGGCTCGAAGGGCGTGAACCGAGGGACCGGAGCAGGCGTGTCCGAGACCAGCGTGCATGCAGCCGCTTCGGCGAGCACGCGCGCACCAGCAGGGGCCTCGAGTTGGAGTCGAGTTCTCTCTCGAATCTCGGGCCTGTCACCGTGATTGGCACAGTGTTCACCGTGTCCGTGTCACCGTGTGGCACCGTGTATCTCTGGGTCCGCCGAAAGGCCTAGGCCCGAAGTCACAGCAGAAATTACGGCGAACGGCCTATGTTCAAGCACCGGGAGCCAAGCTGAGAATGTGGGCCTGTAGAGGGCAAAGTTCCTGTCAGCGACCCGCCGCGCGTTCGTCGAGTTGGAGGTCGTGCAGGGGCGGCCGTGAGGGGGAGGGGCGGTTCGACACCACCCCCCGAGACCTCGAAACGGGGAAGTGGCCCGCGCCAGGGCGGCGGGCTTGAGTCCGAGGCAAGGAAGAGCACAAGGAGGATCGACAGATGAGGACGAGTTGGAGTCACGGTCTGGGTGTTGCGCTCGCCGCGGTGATGCTGGCAGTCGGGGTCGCCCCGGGTTTCTCGCAGATGACCTGTGAGCCCACGGTCTGGGATCTCACCGCTGGCCAGTACTACGACGTCGGCTCGGTCACGGTCAGCAACGACGACGTGAACGTCTACGTCACCTACGCGCTGGACTACCCCGGCGCGACCTTCGGCAACCTGCACCTGTGGGTGGGGACCGACCTTGACAACCTCCCGGCGACCAAGAAAGGCACCCCGGTTC
>Ga0068714_10002300_pt1 | contig 25065 bp, 21 predicted proteins | sample MTBNYHSulfiMetaG_FD_62988 | JGI IMG/M metagenome (GOLD analysis project Ga0068714, IMG submission 62988) | Enrichment culture microbial communities from rom New York Harbor, USA that are MTBE-degrading - MTBE-NYH (New York Harbor Sulfidogenic)... | ecosystem: Environmental > Aquatic > Marine >... | reverse complement strand
TTCTCGACCAGCCTCTTCTTGTCGAAGCTCTGCTTGCCCACGACCGCGTGAACGTTGCCGCCCGCGTCGTTGCGAAACTCGATCTTGCCGGCGGTGAACTCCCTGACCGCGGTGACGACATCGTCCGTCACCGTGCCGTTCTTGGGCGACGGCATCTTGCCCTGCGGACCGAGAATGCGGCCCAGCTTCCCCGCTTTGCCCATGACCTTGGGCGAGGCGATCGCCACATCGAAATCCAGCCAGCCGTCCGTGATCTTCTGAATCAGCTCATCGGTCCCGGCCTCAATCGCGCCCGCCTTCTTGGCGGCCTCGACATCGGAGTCCGCGCAGAACGCAATGACTCTCTTCTGCTTGCCGACGCCGTGAGGCAGCGACAGTGAGCCTCGGATCAACTGGTCCGCCTGCTTCGGATCGATCCCGAGATGCAGGACGCACTCAACGGTCTGGTCGAACTTTACGGACGCGAACGACTTGATCTTGTCCACTGCGGCATCCAGGCTGAGCGCTTCCTTGCTGACCTGCTGCGCCTCTTTCTGGTATCTCTTGCTCTTGGCCTTCATATCAACGCTGCCCAAATCCCACTCAATCTACAATATCGATTCCCATACTGCGCGCGGTGCCCCGAATGATCTTGTCGGCCTGTTCGAGATCGTAGGCGTTGAGATCCTTGAACTTGGTCTCGGCAATCTTGCGCACCTGCGCCGCCGTCACTTTGCCGACCTTCTCCCGGTTCGGCACCCCGCTGCCCTTGGCGATGTCCGCGGCCTGCTTCAACAGGACGGCCGCCGGCGGGCTCTTGACTTCGAACGAAAAGCTCTTATCGATATAGACGGTGATCACCACCGGCACCGTCATCCCGTTGAGGTCCCTCGTGCGATCGTTGAACTGCGAGACGAACTGCCCAATGTTCACCCCATGCTGACCGAGGGCCGGACCGATGGGGGGGGCCGGCGTGGCCTTGCCGCCCGGCGCCTGCAACTTGATCTTGGTTACGACTTCTTTTGCCATCTCACACCCTTGTGCTATCGTGCCACCGCCTCGCAGCACTCGCTACGAAGTCTCTGACTGCCTCACTTCACACTTTCTCAATCTGCCAATACTCGATGTCCAGCGGCGTGCTGCGACCGAAAATTGTCACGATCACTTTGACGATTCCCCGCTCAGCATCGATCGAATCGACCGTTCCCTCGAAGTTCTCAAAGGCTCCTTCGCGAATCTTGATATGGTCGCCTTTCTGGAACTCGACCTTGATGCTCGGCGCCTCCTCGGGCTTGTCCGCATCCAGAAGCATCTTGGCCACATCCGTATCCCGCATCGGAGTGGGCATGCCCTCGGTCCCGATGAAGTCCCCAACCCCGCCGGTGCCCTTGATCATGAACCAGGCGCTCTCCGGGACCCGTCCGTCCTCCGTGGCTTCCATCTCCATGAACACGTAGCCGGGGTATAGCTTGCGCTTGTGGACCGTCTGCTTGCCCCCCCGAATCCGTTTGATCTGCTCGGTCGGTACCTCGATGCGCCCGATGACGTCGGTGAGCCCTTCCTGCGCGGTTTTGCGCTCAAGGGCCTCCTTCACCTGCATCTCTTTGTTTGCCGCGACTCTCAAGACGTACCAGTGCATCCCAGTGCCTTTGGTCTGCCGCTATCGAAGCGGTCCACAATCGTAGGGCTGTCGCGCCCGGCTCACTGCACCGCTTCGTCCTGCTGACCGAAACCGGTGCACTCGTCAACTTCTGCTCATTCCTTGCGCGGCCCGACCTGTGGTCCGTCACCAGCCGGCCGTACCTTCCGACGCACGATCCTGCCATGCGCCGGCCCCCCTCTAACTGAGGAGGTACTCAAATACCATCTGGAAAACCAGGTCCGTCGTACCCAGAAGGGCGGCCATGAGAACGACCACGATGATCACCACCAGCGTCGAGACGGCCACTTCACGCCGGCTCGACCAATTGACCTTTTTCAACTCCCCTTCGGCCGCGATCATGAAGTCGGCCACCGCCGGCTTGTTCAGCAGCCAGTAGATCAATACCGCCAGACCCACAAACACGACGACAGGGACCAGTGACACCACCCACAGATTCACGTCGGTGGCACCGAGCTTCTCGTAGAGTCGCCAGCAACCGAAACCCACGATGATCGCCGCAACGAAGCCGCTGCATAGTCGCGTGTACTTGCCCTGTCCGGACTTGTATATCTGTGTCAACATGAGCCGCCTATCCTGCCAACTTGCCACTTGGACACGACATCGACAGCCGTGTCTGAAACCAACCAGGCCAGAGAGGAATCGAACCCCCAACCTTCGGTTTTGGAGACCGACGCTCTGCCAATTGAGCTACTGGCCTATCCCACACAGAGATATCAACACACTTACTTCCGCCTGAGTTTGTGAACCGTGTGCTTGCGCTCCGTCTTACAGTACTTTTTCAGCTCCAGCTTCGGGGCACCCTCCGCAACGCTGATGTTCGTCCTGTAGTTGCGCTGGCTGCAGACGGTACACTCGAGCCAGACGTTTTCTCTCTTACTCTTCTTTGCCATGACACTTCAATCCCACCGGCGCCCACGGTCAGGCCGGGAAGGCCTTCTTCCTGGCCCAGCCGTGGCACCGTTTTATGGTCCGATTCGGCCGCAAGCATTCACGCATGCCTGGCGGAATCCCAACGTTTCCCGATGCGGCTATCCAAGGATTTTCGTAACGATGCCGGCACCGACGGTCCGACCGCCCTCGCGGATGGCGAACCGCAACCCCTCTTCCATGGCGATCGGCTGGATGATCTCCACGTCCATGGTAATGTTGTCGCCGGGCATACACATCTCAGCGCTCTTGCCCTCCTCGCTGAGCAAGGCATGGATCTGTCCGGTCACGTCCGTCGTACGGAAGTAGAACTGGGGCTTGTACCCGGGGAAGAACGGGGTGTGACGGCCGCCTTCCGCCGCCGTCAGAACGTAGACCTCCGCGTGGAACTTCGTATGCGGCGTGATGCTGCCGGGTGCGGCCACAACCTGCCCCCTCACCAGCTCTTTCTTCTCCACGCCGCGCAGCAGCAGACCGACATTGTCGCCCGCCTGACCTTCGTCGAGCGTCTTGTTGAACATTTCGACGCCTGTCACGACGGTCTTGCGGATGTCCTTGCTCATGCCGATAATCGCCACTTCGTCCCCGACGCGGACTTTGCCTTTCTCAATCCTGCCGGTGCCAACGGTGCCGCGGCCCTTGATGCTGAACACATCTTCCACGGGCATGATGAACGGCATATCGATTTCCCGCTTCGGCATCGGAATGTACTCGTCCATGGCCTTGAGCAGCTCGACGATCGGGGCGCAGGCCGGATCATCGGCCGATGCCGCATTCATCGCCGCGACGGCGTTGCCCCGGATGACCGGTGTATTGTCGCCATCGAACTTATACTTGCTCAGCAGTTCGCGGATTTCCAGCTCCACCAGGTCCAGCAGCTCGGCGTCGTCCACAAGGTCCACCTTGTTCAGGAAGACGACGATCGTCGGCACGTTCACCTGACGGGCCAAGAGGATGTGCTCGCGAGTCTGGGGCATCGGGCCGTCATAGGCGCTCACCACCAGGATTGCCCCGTCCATCTGGGCAGCACCCGTGATCATGTTCTTCACATAGTCGGCGTGGCCCGGGCAGTCCACATGGGCGTAGTGGCGGTTCTCCGTCTCGTATTCCACGTGTGCCGTGGAGATCGTCAGGATCTTCGTCGGGTCGCGGCGGCCCTGCGCCTCCGATGCCTTTGCGATATCATCATAGGACTTGAACTTTGACAGGCCGTGGAGATCCATGACTTTCGTCATCGCTGCGGTCAGAGTCGTCTTGCCGTGGTCCACGTGCCCGATCGTTCCCACATTCACATGCGGTTTGGTCCGTTCAAATACTGCTTTGGCCATCTTTCAATTAAACCTCCAATGTGCCTGGTTAGCGGTTATTCGCTCTGCCTTGTGCTTTCCTGATTTGCGCTCAACGAACTCGCGCCGATGGCGATTCACCGCCACCGCTACGGTCCTATTTGCCTGCAGGCCCAACGGACCTGCCCTCTTTGCATGGAGCTGCTGCTGGGATTTGAACCCAGGACCTCGTCCTTACCAAGGACGCGCTCTACCGACTGAGCTACAGCAGCACGGCGTACGATTCTGCGGCCCCGACCCGGGCCTCTGTAAGCCGACACCAACAGCAGTGCCGGGGCGAGATCCTTAGGTCGGGAGATAACGTCCCCACGAACGTTTCTCCCCGTGTTTCACGACAAGACTCGGCCCTGGTCCGGCAGTCACTGATTATAAATCGATGAATATAAGGGAGAGGCCGCATGCGTGCAAACAGAAAAAGTGGAAAAATAGAAAAAAGCTCCACCCCCATCGGTGCGGAACAACCCGTCCGAACCTCGTCGGCCGCCGGGTGAGCCAGCCGGATTCTACCACCGCCGCTAATTGCTGACCTTATCGCCCTCCCCGGGCTTCCTGGCCTTGGCGAACGCTTCCCACTCCATCAGTTGCTTTCGCCAGACCTTGCGCGCGTCGGGATCCTTGACCCTGATCTGCCGAAGCTTCGCCAGCATCGGGTTGGGGTCCGTCGCCTCCGCCCTGTTCAGATAGGCGCTGATGGCTGCGGCGATCGGGCTGTCGGGCTCAAGGTCCTGAGCCGCCAGGTGCCTATCGAGAAGCGAACCGACCAGATCGACGGGCGGGTTCGGGGCCTCAAGACACATCCCCACGAGGCTGGTGGTCGTTACGCGCCTGTCCTGGGCGCTCTTGGTCGCCTCCCAAAGCAGGTTCCCATATTCGGTCGCCTTCGCCGAATCGCCGGCGGCCACATGGAAGCCGAAGAGTCTAGTTCTGACCTCTCGGAGCAGGTCGGCCTTGTTCTCCGCCTGTGCTTTCTGTTCGAGCAGCGCCAGCAGCGCAGCCCTTCGTTCGGCAGTCAATGCACTCGGGTCGGCTTCCAGATCGGTCGCCCACTTGGCCACCACATCCGCCGTCGAACGGCGCAAGACCTTGAGCATGGCCTGCCACGCCGCCTCGCCTTCTCCTTCCGTACCGAGCCTCTTCGACAGCCAGTCAAGATCTTCCTGCCCCCCCACCTCACCGGCCAGATCGACCAGCCTGGCTCGAATGGCCGCACTGGTGTCATTGACAAGGCCGGTCCTGGCTTTCGTGATAGCCGTGGCCTTATCGATGTTCGTCAGCCCTTCCAGCCCGGCCAGTCTGACCGCCTCCAAGTCGTCGCTCAGAGCCTGGTCGAACACAGGCCGATACAGCTTGGCAGCCTGCACCCGACACTTGCTTCGCTCGGCACACAACCGCGCCATGGCGCCGAGCAGCTCGCCCCGAAGCCCGTGGTTGGCCGCCGGATTGGCCCGTCCGTACCGGTTCGCCAACGCCGTCAGATACTTGTCGATTTCTTCAGGCTTCAGACCGTCCTGTTCCAGCAGACGCCAGACCACATCTGCTCCGCTTCGCACCTTCTCCGCGTCCGGCAGTTCGAGAAACCGCACCGCCAGCTCAAGCGTTCTTCTCCTGACGTCATCGGGGATCTTCACGCCCGACGTGGGCAACGAGGCGTAGTAACACACGTTGCCGAGGGCGACGAACAATCCATGCCGGACATCCGGGTCCTCCTCCACCTGCAACTGGTCCAGAAGCTGCGACGTCGAGTTCAACTCCCACACCAGCGACAGCAGGTTTGCCGTCTTGAGACGGACTCGCTTGTCCCGATGCGATATCAGACCCAGAAGCAGGCCCTCCACCTGCTCGGACAGCTTGGCCTTCCCGGTCCCCTTGCGCAATTCCTCCAGTTTCCCCAACGCCCACAGTTTGACCGCTGGTTCCGTCGAGCTCAACTGCTGCGCGAGAAAGTCGCTCCGCGTCTTCTCGTCGGGCTGCACGTCATACAGCCTCCCGAGGGCAACCATGTATCGCTGCTCCCAGGAGGCCAGCGAAGTCGTCAGCTCGCGGATGCGGTTTTCTCTACTGATAAGCCAGTTGCGCATGATCGCGGGATTGTTCAAGAAGGCCTCAGGACCCCGTCGCTGAAGCCCGTCATTCAGGGCGCGAAGGGCGTTGGGATCGTCAGGGACTCTGATTCCAAGCAGCGCCAGTGCTTGTCGCGATTGGGCCGCAAGGGCGGGATGAGGATTGTCCAGCAGGTTCATCAGCTTGAAGACCGCCCTGTCGTCCGGCTGATACTTCAGGGCCCGGATGGCGTTGAGACGGGCGAGCTCAGGCGCGTTCACATCGGAGATCAGCATCTCAAGCCGGCGCTGCACGGTCTCATAGGTGAAGATCAGCAAGGTCTGGGCCGCCAGCTCTGCCCTCTCAGGGTCGTTTTCAGTACTGAGAACGCCCATCAGCGGCTCGACCAGTTCCTCCTTGCCGGTGACAGGCTGCTTGTTGTCTCGGGCCACGGTCAGTGCTTTGCAGATGGCCGCCCGTGCTCCGGGGTGGTTCGGGTCGCGAAGGATATCGAGGACTTCTTTGCGGGCCTCACGGCTCTCGCTGAAAAGCAGCAACGTCGCGGCGTCCAGACGCGTCTGCTCGTCTTTGCCATCCAGAAGCGAACTCTTGTAGATCCTGACCTGCTTGTCGATCTCGGCTTGGGGGGCCTCCTGAGCGGGTGCCGGGGCGGCTTCCTGAGCCCCAAGGCATGAGAGAGGCCAGACCGCCAGGAGTAGCAAGAGCGTGCCGCACCGCCGAGCGTTCATTGGAGAAACCTTTAGAAGACGCTTGCCTATTCTATCACCGGCTATAATAGCCCTGATAATCGACCCAAGTCAACTCCATAAACTGCGGATTTCACCAATTTCCGAAACCAGAACAAAGATTCGTCCGCTCCACGGAACTCGAGACATCGAACCTGCAATCAGGCTCACGGCCTTGGGTGAAACTCCTTGTGAATTCGTCGCAATCGCTCGTGATCCACGTGCGTGTAGATCTGGGTTGTTCCCACATCCACGTGACCCAGCATCTCCTGCACACTGCGCAAGTCAGCACCGCCGCTGAGCAGATGCGTCGCAAAGCAATGGCGCAGCGTATGAACCGTCAGACTCCGAGGCATCCCTGCACGAACCGCATACTTCTTGACAAGTCTCCAAATCTCAATACGCGTCAGGGGCCTTCCTGTTCGAGACAGGAGAAGATGCGTTCCACTGGCAGGCTTGGTCAATTTGGGTCGAAGGCCCATCAAATACTCCCGTGTAGCTGCGATCGCCGCCTTGCCAACCGGGATCACTCGTTCTTTACTTCCTTTCCCGAGACACCTGAGATACCCAACGTCAAAGTTAAGATCAGATGTCTTCAGCCCGGCCAGCTCGCTGGCGCGAACGCCGGTGGCATACAGCAGTTCGAGCATCGCCCTGTCGCGGAGGTAGAACGGCTCCTGCGGGTCGGGCGCTCCGAGCAGCCTAGCAACCTGCTGCTTGTTGCAGACCGCCGGCAGCCTGTACCAGGTCTTCGGCGTCTCCAGCACATCCGATCCGTCGTCCTCGATCAGGCCGGTCAGTTTGGCGAACCTCAGCAGCATGCGAATCGCGATCAGGGCACGCTTGAGCGTGTTTTCCCCTTTGGGACCGCGGGCCTCTTCGTGGATATACCTCTGGACGACAGGGGGTTTCAGGTCTGCGATCCTGTCGATCCCGTGTTGCTGGCAGAATTTGAGAAACCCCTTGAGGTCGCGGCCGTAGGCAAGAATAGTGTTTTCGGAAAGTCCCGCCTCAACGACGAGATAGTCCAGGAACTCGACCGCCGTTCGGCCCAAAGGCAACGAACGCAGTTCGGCGGCAACGGTCTGCCTCTGGATCAAAAACATTGCGACGATGTACTCCTGTCATCAAGCAGGTTCCGTCAGGCATATCGGCTCAGGAACAACCTCGGCTTTAGGAGTGCGACTTATAAAGATAGGCAAGATAGCACGGGCCGTCGGCCGCTCCGCAGGAGGCCTTGCGAGACGAACCCGGAGCCTTCGCGATCTGTCCGTCCTGGATCCGTATCTCCTGTGCGCTGGAGATTCTGGCCTTTGTTTGCCGATCGCACTTGAGAGAAGTCAGGACCAGACGTATAATCCGCGCTTGCCTTAGAGATGGTTCACAGGATTGACATGGCCAGACCTGCAAGATCGAACGTTGTTCTTCTGTGGTTCACCGTCGCGCTGCTCAGCGGCTGCGCGACAGAGCAGCAGCGAGAAGATGTCGCTCAAGACCTTACCATAACAGGAGTTACAACCTCCGAGGCTGTGGAGGCGACCAGAACCGTTCTGCGCCAGATGCGATTCAGCATTGAGAAGGCGGACGCCCAGGCAGGCGTCGTCAGGACCTTCCCGTTGACCGGCGGGCAGTTCTTCGAGTTCTGGCGGTCAGACAATGTCGATCTCGGCAATGCTCTGGAGGCCAATCTGCACACGCTTCGCCGGTCGGTCCTGGTGGATTTTGCCCGGACCGACGGGAGCCTCCGCGTGCGGTGCACCATTCGCGTGCAAAGACTGAGCTTGCCCGAGAACGAGGTGGTCAGCGTCTCTCAAGCCTATCGTATTCACTCACAAAGCACGCGAACGACCCAGCGAATGGACCTGGACCCCTCGCAGAAGGAGGGTATGAGCTGGATCGAGCTGGGTAACGACCCGAAGCTCGCCGCCGAGATATTGAGAAAGATCGCACAACATATCGGCCGGCCAAAGGAAGACAAGACAACATGAGGATACTTGTTTGCGGCGGCGCCGGGTACATAGGCAGTAACATGACCGCCTTGCTGGCCGGCGAGGGCCATGAACCCGTAGTATTCGACAATCTCAGCAAGGGCCATCGCGCGGCCGTCCGCGACGTGGAGTTGATCGTCGGCGATCTGGCGGATTACGATCTGCTCGTCGAGACCCTGAAGAGAAGGCAAATCGAGGCAGTGATGCACTTTGCCGCCTGGATCGAGGTCGGTGAGTCGGTCCGCGAGCCGCTGAAGTACTACCGCAACAACACCTCGAACACGCAGAACCTGCTGTCGGCGATGGAGGCGGCCGGCGCGGGGAAGTTCGTCTTCAGCAGCACGGCTGCCGTCTATGGTATGCCTGAGACGGTCCCGATCACGGAGGACATGCCCAAGGCCCCGATCAACCCCTATGGAGAGAGCAAGTGGGCGGTCGAGAGGATGTGTCATTACCAGAGCGACGCAGGCCGGCTGCACTACGCGGCTCTGCGGTACTTCAACGCCTGTGGCGCGGGCAATGACGGTCTGTGCGGCGAGGACCACCGCCCCGAGTCGCACCTGATTCCGCTGACCATCCAGGCGGCGATGGGCAAGCGTCCTGACATCAGGATCTACGGAACCGACTACGAGACACCCGATGGGACCTGCGTCCGCGACTACATCCACGTCGACGACCTTTGCCGGGCCCATCTTCTGGCGTTGCGCAAGCTGGACGAACAGGCCGAGCAGGTCTATAACCTGGGCAATGGGCAGGGTTACTCCGTCAGAGAGGTCATCGATATGGTCCGGCGTGTTGCCGGCAGGGAGTTCAAGGTAGTCGAAACCGACCGCCGGCCGGGCGACCCGGCCTTTCTGACCTCCGACGCGACGAAGATCAAGCGAGAGCTGGGCTGGGCGGCCCGCAAGCCCGACCTGGAGACGATGGTGGCAACCGCCTGGCAGTGGCACAACGAATATCCGAATGGGTATTCCGACTGACGAGACCCTTGGAACGAATCAAAGCAGAAGGAGACCGGCCGGTGGATGAGATCAAAGGCAAGATCGAATCGTTCCTTAGCAAGCACGGCATGTTCCACGCCGACATTCAGATTGAGAAAACCTGCGAGCTGTTCCTGGACGAGATGAGCAAGGGCCTTACTGGCGCCAAGAGCTCCCTGGCCATGCTGCCCACCTATATCGAGACGGAACGTGAGCTGCCGCGGAACAAGCCGGTAATCGTCATGGACGCCGGCGGGACCAACTTCCGCGTCGGGACGGTCTGCTTCAAAAACCAGGGCGATCCCGAGATTGCCGATTTCCGGGTCTTCCCGATGCCGGGCATCAAGAAGGAGGTCAGTCGCGAGCACTTCTTCGGCACGATGGCCGGCTACGTCGCCGACATCATCGGCAAGAGCGAGTGCGTGGGGTTCTGCTTCTCCTATCCGATCGAGATGTCGCCCAACAAGGATGGTCGCGTCTTGTACTTCTCCAAGGAGATCAAGGCGCCGGAAGTCGAGGGCACGATGATCGGCGAAGGGCTCAACGCCGCAATCGTCGAGTCCACCAACTCCGACGCCAAGCGGATGGTGCTGCTCAACGACACGGTAGCCACCCTGCTGGCCGGCCGCGGGACGTCAGACGGCTGCAACTACGACAGCTACATCGGTTTCATCCTCGGGACGGGCACCAACACCGCCTACATCGAGGGCAACCGCAACATCACCAAGGCCAAGGGCCTGGACAGTGCCAGGAGCCAGATCGTCAACGTCGAGTCGGGCGGTTTCGGCAAGGCCCCTCGCGGCGACATCGATGAGCAGTTCAACGCCGCTTCCGCCAACCCGGGGATCAACACGTTCGAGAAGATGATCTCGGGCGCCTATCTCGGCCCGCTCTGCCTGACCACGATTCGCCGGGCCGCCGAGGAAGGCCTGTTCACCGCGTCTGCGGCCAAGAAGCTGCTCGCTATCAAGGAAGCAACAACGAAGGACATCAGTGAGTTTCTCAGTCGCCCCGAGAGCGCCGACAACGTGCTGGGCAAGGCCCTGGCCGGTGCCGAACGGGACGTGACAGCCGTCTACTATCTGGTCGACGCGCTCATCGAACGGGCGGCGAAGCTGACCGCCACGAACCTCTCGTCGGCCGCGATCAAGTCCGGCAAGGGCCAGAATCCCTGCCGGCCGGTCTGCATCGTCGCCGAGGGAACCACGTTCTACCACCTCAAGGGCCTGCGCCCGAAGGTGGAGTACTACCTCAAGCAGTATCTCGTGGAGCAGAAGAACATCTACTATGAAATTGTCAGCGTGGACAACGCCACGCTGCTCGGAGCGGCCATCGCAGGCCTGACAAACTAATCCCATGTCAGAAGACACACCCGTAGCTCTCACACCGGTAGAGGAGGCCGCCGTCAAGGCCTCCTCGTTCGACGTACTGTATCACCCGACGGAGAAGATCCCGACGATCGTGGTCGAGAACTTCCCCGCGCTGGGCAAACTGACCGCGATGCGTTTCATCGAGTGGGTTCAGAACCACCCCGGCGGCGTCATCAGCCTGCCCACCGGAAAAAGCCCAGAGCACTTCATCCGATGGGTCCAGCGTCTGCTGGCGAACTGGAAGAAGCGCGAGATCTGCAAGATTCTCGAAGAGGCAGGCGTCAATCCGGCGAAGAAACCCGATATGGCCAGCCTGCACTTCGTGCAGATCGACGACTTCTATCCGCTGGACTCGGCCCAGCACAACAGCTTCTACCACTATGTGAGGCATTTCTACATCGAGGGTTTCGGTCTCGATCCGGCCAAGGCCCTGCTGATCGATTCGAGTGCGATCGGCCTGCGGCCGGGCGAGACACTGGCGAGCGTGTGGCCCGACAAGCACGTGGACCTGACGCTGCGGTATCGCCTGGCGCGGACCAACCCGGAGCGCCGGCAGAAAACGCTGCTCGAGGACGTCGATCAGTGGTGCATGGAATACGAACGGCGCATTCGCCGGCTCGGCGGAATCGGCTTCTTCCTCGGCGGGATCGGCCCGGACGGCCACATCGGCTTCAACATCAAGGGCTCCGACCACAATTCGACGACGCGCCTGTGTCCGACCAACTACGAAACGCAGGCGGCGGCCGCCACCGACCTGGGCGGGATCGAGATCGCCCGCCAGTGCCTGGTCATCACCATCGGCCTGCGGACCATCACGCGAAATCCCGACTGCACGGCGATCGTCATTGCCGCCGGCCAGGCGAAGGCGGCGCTGGCGGCCGAGGCGATTCAGGCGCAGACGCACATCAACATCCCCGCCAGTTGCCTCCAGCAGTTGCCCAACGCGCGATTCTACATCACACGAGGCGCTGCGGCCAGCCTGACCGAACGACGGATCGTCACCCTCCAGAAAGCGGAAACCGTCAGCGACGACGAGGTCGAGAAGACCCTCGTGGAACTGGCGGTGCAGCGCAACAAGCGTCTACTCGATCTGACCGAGGAGGACGGTCGTCACCCACTGGCGGCGCTCGTCCTACAACGTCGCGGACAAACGCTGAAAGAACTGGCCCAAGTCGTCCACGACCGACTGATCGGCAAGATCGAGGCAGGGGCCAACGTCCACAAGGATCGGTGCTTTCTGCACACCGAGCCGCACCATGACGACATCATGCTCGGTTACTTCGCGCAGGTCGTTCGCCATTTCCGCCGACGGACCAATCAGCACCATTTCATGTCGCTGACCAGCGGCTTCACCGCGGTGACCAACGAATTCATGCGGGCCCAGATGGCTAACCTCCGTCGCTTCTTCGAGGCCGGCACGTTCGCCGAGCTGATCACCCAGGGTTACTTCGAACAGAACAACATGATCGACCGCAATCGCGACGTCTGGCAATACCTCGACGGGGTCGCCGGCCGCGACGATCATGAGAAAGCCGAAGGCAATGCCCGCCGCATGCTGCGCAACCTGATCGAGCTGTTCGACGGGGACTTCCTTAACCACATCGACCGGTACACCAATGAAATCGAAGAGTACTTCACCACGACCTACCCGGGCAAGAAAGACCCCGAGCCCATCCAGAGACTCAAGGGCATGTGCCGCGAGTGGGAGGCGGAGTGTCTCTGGGGCTATTACGGCTGGCAGTGCGAGAACGTCCGCCACCTCCGCCTGAGCTTCTACACCGGAGACATCTTCACCAAAGAGCCGACGATGGACCGTGACGTCCCCCCCATCGTCGCCGAGCTGGAACGCATCAACCCCGACATCGTCACCGTCGCCTTCGACCCGGAGGCCAGCGGACCGGACACGCATTACAAGGTCATGCAGGCGCTGGCGGAGGCGATCCGCCTCTATCTGAAAAAGGGCGAGAAACCCGACGTGAGGATCTGGGGCTACCGCAACGTCTGGTTCCGCTTCGACCCGTCGGAGGCCAACGTCTTCGTGCCCATCTCCCTGGCCATGTTCGCCATCATGGACGACGCGTTCATGAACGCCTTCATCACGCAGAAAGACGCGTCGTTCCCGAGCTACGAGTACGATGGGCCCTTCTCGCTTCTGGCTCAGCGCGTTCAGGTCGAGCAATACCGCAAGATCAAGACCTGCCTGGGTCGCGAGTGGTTCCATAATCATCCCAGCCCGATGATCCGGGCGGCGCGAGGCCTGGTCTTTCTGCGGGAGATGTCGCCGGAAGAGTTCTTCCAGTCCTGTCGCGAGCTGCGTCAGTCCGTCGAGGCCCGCTGAAACGGTTGCGACGCGCTCCCGCGATCGCCGGCAGGATCGAGCGATTCACGATAGAACAAGGGGAGTGCAAGACCATGTCGGGATCGACGTCGCTTTGGAGTTGTCTTTTCGTACTGACGTGCATCACAGTCGCTCGGGCCGAGCCTTTCGACCCGGGCGCCTCGGACTACACCGGTCGCAGAGGCGGAACGATCTACGTCTCGCCCCGCGGCGACAACTCGGACGGGCGCAGTTGGGCTACGGCGTTCCACACGATTCAGGCGGCCCTTCTGGCGGTCCCCGACGGCGAGGGCGGTCATCGCGTCGTGGTCGCGCCGGGCACGTATGCGGAAGCCAATCTCTATCCGTCCTTCCAGGGAGCCCAGGGCTCCTACAACCTGCTGATCGGTGACATGGACGGTACGTATGGCTCCGGACGGCGCGGTCGCGTCGTGATCGATTCGGGCGCTCCGGCGGTGGTGGTCCGCACCAATCCGAAGGCCCCAACCGGCAATCCCACCTGGATGATAGTTGACCAAGGCGATCCCGCGGCGGAGTGGGGACTCAAGAGCGTCGACTGGTGGGGACCCTGGAAATGTGCGCCGGAGTTCTCCGGCATCGTTTGGGACCGCTGGATCTTCCGCAACCTCTACGTCACCGGCTCGGAAGGCGGGATGGGAGTGGACCTGACCAACGCGAAGGGGTCGGAGTTCTCCATCGTCGTGGACCGCTGCGTCGGAATCGGCCGTTTCGCCGGGGCGGCTGTCATGGCGCACAAACCTCGCGCGGGCGAACCGGTCGTGTTCCGCAACAGCTACTTCGCCAATCTCGATTGGTGGGGCGACGCCGGCGCCGCCTACGTCCGGGGCGAAGACGGCTCGATGCCCGACGTGCCCCACGCGACGTTCGAGAACTGCACACTCGTCGGTCCCGACAACGCCTTGCAGGCGGGCTATCCGGGCGTCGATGAGCTCTATACGCGGGTCCGATTCAAGGACTGCAGACTGATCGTGCTGAACTTCTCTCAGCCGCACGGCACCCCTTCGACCGGCGTGATCTGCTGCGGCTGCAAGAAGGCCGAGCAACTGCACGTCGACTTCGAAGACTGCACGCTCATGGGATATCAGATCTTCGGAGCCACCGAAGCGCAGGGCCGCAAGCTCAACGGCAACGTCTCCTACACCGTCAAGGGCAAGGTTCGCGCCTATGTGCAGTATCGCCAGCCGGTCCCACAGGGCATGGAGAGACTGCGCTACTGGCCGGTGGAAACATTCGACGATCTGGTCCCGGACCGATGGCGTCCAGCGGGTGACCAGCCCCGGCGTCCCACGCTCGTGAAGATTCCCACCAACTTCGGTGCCGCGATGGAGAACACGCCCTTCGTCTATAGAGGCACGCCCTACCTCGCGTTGAACCATCGCAACGACGCTGCCGACCGGGTCGGTGACTACGCCGCCGAAGAGAACATGTACCTCTACATCCAGAACCTCAACACCGGCGCACGGGTGGCCCGCTTCGGCGCGGGACACTCCTTCGTCTCGGCCTTTGTCGATGCTGACATCCTCCGCATCTTCGCCAGCCAGGGGACCAACGACGACTGGTTCAAAAGCATCTACCAGTTCACCACCACCGACATGCAGCACTGGGACCGCAAGCCCGCGATCCCGCTCGAAGGCGATGAGCACCTGTTCAACTGCTCCGTGACGCGGGGCGAGAAAGACTATGTGATGGCCTACGAATCCAACCAGCCGGTGGCGTTCTGCTTCAAGTTCGCCCGCTCGCAGGATCTGGATTCGTGGGAAAAGGTCCCGGGTCTGATCTTCACCGGCGTCAACGACGAGTATTCCGCTTGTCCCGTCCTGCGGTACTTCGCCCCCTATTACTACGTGATCTACCTCCACGCGGCCATCCCGGGCCACAACGGGTGGGTCCCCTTCCTGGCCCGATCCAGCGACCTGATCACGTGGGACCTCTCGCCGTTCAATCCCATCATGGAGGCCGGAGCCGGGGAAGGAATCAACAACTCCGACATCGACCTGTTCGAATACGAGGGACGAACCTACATCTACTACGCCACCGGTGACCAGGCCACTTGGGGAACGGTCCGCATCGCGATGTACGATGGTCCTATGCGGCAGTTCTACGAGAGGCACTTCCCCGAGGACGCCGCGATGGTCAGAGTCTCAACGCCGCATTAGGCCGCCCGCGTCGTCCGGCCGTCAAAGAAAGAAGAAGGGTCATCCGAGACCGGGATTGCGCGCTCGCATCGGCCTGATTCGACGGGCGGACTACCGCCTCTTCATCGGAGAGATAGATTGCCGGCGATGAGACTGCGCCTGCCGTGCCCGCGATGCCACTATGACGCCATGTCCGGCGGGCGCTCGATACCCGGCGATGAAAAAAAGGCCCCGCCGAAGAGACAGGGCCTTGCTTTGGTCTGCGTCTCTGCCGCTGGTACTCAGCAGGGTGTGACGCTCTGCGCCTCGGGGCCTTTCCTGCCCTGGGCGGCGACATACTCGACCGTTTGACCTTCGGCCAGCGTCTTGAACCCACTGCCACTGATGTTGGAGTGATGGACAAACAGATCCTCGCTGCCGTCGTCAGGAACGATGAATCCATAGCCCTTCTGATCGTTGAACCACTTCACTGTACCTCTTGCCACAATGTTCTCCTTGGGTCCGGAGGGACCCACAACACACGTTCCCTCTGTTTTCTTCGTAAGGGGCAAACTCCGAGGGCGAAAGCGTACACCTTGACTTAGCGTGCACTCTACACAGCAAACGACCCGACTGTCAACAAAATAAACTCCAAAATGGAGAAAAAGGCTCAAGTTGCCGGGCCTTTGGCACGCCATCGGTGAGATCGGGCCGCCCGAACCTCCATCGGCGCTCACACCGGCGGGTTGGCGTCGGGCAGGTCATGGCGGCGGTTGACATACTGCTCGATCAATCGCCGGACCTCATTGCGTTGCGGTGTCTCTTCCTCATTCAACGCCTGCGTGGCCCGATCGAACCGCTGTGGCTCCGTCTCGTGCAGCCGACGCAACAGCGCCAGCACCTCGCGCCGCAGTTGCGGGACGTGCAGATCCATCATCAGGCCCGCGTCGGCGCCCTGCCCATAGACCCGTTCGAGAGACGATCGCTTCGCAAAGGTCTGGAGGAACATCTTCTCCAGAAGAATGATCTCCTGGATGTTGAGCTGCCGAGCCTCGATCCGCTTCTTCAACTCGGCCAAATCCCCAACCCCCACCATGTGAAGCAGGTGGTCCAGCGTTCGACAGGGCAGCATGCGGGTCTTCGTGATCTGCGGCAGCGCCCTTCTCTCAGCGCTCAGGAAAACAACCAGCATTCGCTGCGCCTCTTCCCGGAGATGGAGCTGTTGCTGTCTTCGAACCAGCTCGAACTGCCAGCAACTGCTCTGGTCGCGCGGCTTTCCGTCCTGGACCATGGCCACCAGACTCGCGGCCTCATGGGCGGCAGCTCGCTGAACGCGCGGCAACGTCTCCTCGTTCAGGACCTCGGGAATCTGCGACTTCGGCCGGTCTTCCACCACGGTCGAATCATCCTGGGCGGAGGCCGCCGGCGTCGGCGCCCCCAGCGGCCTTCCCTCCTTGAGGTCCCTCATGAACAGCAGGAAGCTGTCGATCGTCTCCTGGTTCTCGCCTCGTTCATGCAGGCCACTCAGCAGCTTCTTCCAGGCTTTGTATCTCTTCTCGTCCTGGAAGTACTCGCGGGCATCGACCGCCAGGCTCGAAGGCACCCCGGCGCTGATGCTGTCCTCGGTCATCGTCTTGATGCCTTTCAGGACGGTGAACATGTAGTCCTTGTACCGCTGGGCATGGCCCTCCTGAAATCGACGCAGACGGCTCAGGGCGACCCGGACGTTGTCCAGCATCAGATCGTTGACCGTCAGAACGTAGGCGGGAACCTGCTCGGCCTGACTGAACTGGGCCACCTCGGCCATACCGGCCAGCAGACCGCCCTCGGCCGCTTCCTCCTGCGGCTCCGGCTCGGCGGACGCGGTCTCCTCCTGAATCCTCTTGAGCAACTCGTCCACGCCGCGGACCGCCCGCTTGAGCAGCCGGTCATGCGAGCCATAGTAGAACCGAAGTGGATCGATGATCTTGATCGCGACGATCCCCAGCAGGGCCGCTGCTACCCAGACGAAGATCTTCCCCCAGCGGTGCAACGCCTCGTGAATATGGTCGAACTGGTCGAATCCGCGCCGCTCGAGCTGCCTCTCGGCCTCCTCATCCCCCAGAACCTGGCCCCAGACGGCGCCCGCCAAAACCAACAGCAACAGAGACGCCAGGACCATCGCCCGCACCGTGAGTCGATTCGATGGGCGCTGCGTCCGTGGCACCCGCGAGGCGGCCAACAGCTTCCCGGCTTCCGGAAGGGGCATCCGAAGACCTTTCCAAACGAGGGCACGCAGGGTCCTTCGTAGTCGAATCCGCATCGGCTCGATCCCAAACAGATGCGCGGCACAAGAGCCACAAGATGGACACGCCGCACGTCTATCGACACATTCTACCACTTCGCGGATGCTCGAAGCTACCCCTTGTCGTGAGAAACGTGCGCGCGGCACCGTCGCGAATCAGTCGCGGAATTGGTATTCTTTGACCTTCCTGGGCCCGCGCAGGTTGCCTTTGAAATCCCCTTCTCGCCGCAGCGGGATTTGCATGCCGTCGGTCTCTTCGAGCCACGCATACAGCCGCTCTCGCAGTTCCTCGACCCGCGCCTGCTGCTCGGGTTCGTCGATGAGGTTGTGCATCTCGTCCGGGTCGTTCTTCAGGTCGTACAATTCGTCGGTGTCCCAGATGCCGTGGTAGTGGATGAACTTGTAGCGGTCGGTGCGCACGCCGTACGTGGTCGGCGTCTGGGGAAACGCCGCCTCCCAGTAGTACTCGTAAAACACAGCATCCCGCCACGGAGTCTCTTTGCCTTCCAGTAGCGGAAGGAACGACCGCCCGTCCATTTGGTCCGGCGTCCGAGCACCCGCCGCTTCCAGCACCGTCGGCGCTACGTCGATGTTCTGCACAAGCCGCGTGACCTTCGTCCCCGGCTTGATGAGCTCGGGACAGTGCGCCAGGAACGGCACGCGCATCGACGGCTCGTACATGTGCCGCTTGTCGATCAGGCCGTGCTCGCCAAAACAGAAGCCGTTGTCGCCCATGTAGAACACCAGTGTCGAATCGAGCTGGCCCTTGTCCCGGAGGCAGTCCAGCACGCGCCCGATGCTGTCGTCGACGCTCAGCAACGTCTCGCAATACCGCTTGAAGAACGTGTCGAAGTCCATCTGTCCGTGGTACATGTAGTCCACACCGTGCCAACTGTTCCGCTGCTCCTTGACCCAGGCGGGCTTGCCCTTGTAGTTCTCTTCCGTGTCCGCCATGCTCCTGGGGTATTCCACCGTGACATTCTCGTACTTGCCCATGTGCCTCTTGGCCGGCTCGAACATCGCGTGGACCGCCTTGTGCGACAGGTACAGGAAGAACGGCTTGTCGCGCTCCTGCTTGATCCAGTCGATGGCGTAATCGGTCAACTCGTCGGAAATATGCTTGGTGGCCCGCGTCCTTTGGCCGTCGACGTTCAACTGGCAGTTGTAGTACTCGCCCTGCCCGCGGAAGCTGATCCAGCGGTCGAATCCCGGTCGCGGCGCATCGTCGTCGTGGCCCATATGCCACTTGCCCATGAACGCGGTCTCATAGCCGAGCCGCTGGAGGTACTGCGGGAAGAACACGAGGTCCTTGCGAACGTCCGTCTGGTTGTCGACGACGCCGTGCTTGTGGGAGAACAGACCCGTGAGGATCGACGCCCGGCTGGGCGAGCACAGCGAGGTCGTGACGAACGCGTTCTCGATGTACGCGCCGTCGCGGGCCATCCGATCCATGTTCGGCGTTTCGAGGAACTTCGGCTTGCCCAGGAACCCCATGAAATCGTAGCGATGGTCGTCGCACAGAATGAAGACGATGTTTCGCGGCTTGCGTCCCGCGATCTTCTGGAGCTTCGCATCCTGCCCAGCAGCGCTCACTGCCGGTAAACTCATGGCCAGCGACGCGGCCCCGGCCGTCCGCAGAAAGCTCCTTCGCGAAATGTCACCCTGTCTCATGGAAGCCCCTTTCCAAGTATCGTCATTCCAACCAAGGTCTCAACCTGTGTGGCAGCCTCAAGCGCAGCTTGGGGATAGCAGGTTTGTCTATCGTGCCGATGACAGAAGACTGCCAATAGGGAGAACCATCCCCATCCCGATGGCCATCGGGATGAGGCTGCTACCCCGCGCCTGACGTGACAAGAAGCGAAGCATTCATTCCTCTTCCTATACACCGCTGAAGGCGGAGAAGCCGCCATCGACGGGAACGACCACGCCCGTGACGAACTTGGCGGCGTCGCTGAGCAGCCAGATGACCGTGCCGATCAGCTCTTCCGCCTGACCGAAGCGGCCCATGGGCGTATGATCGAGGATGGTCTTGCCCCGCGCGGTCAGCTCACCAGTCTTCTCATCGGTCAACAGGAAGCGGTTCTGTTCGGTCAGGAAGAAGCCCGGCGCGATCGCGTTGACCCGGACATCTTTCGAGTAGTTCTGGCAGACGTGGACCGCCAGCCACTGGGTGAAGTTGCTCACCGCGGCCTTGGCGGCCGAGTAGGCAGCGATCTTGGTCAGCGGACGGAAGGCATTCATGCTCGAGACGTTCAGGATCACGCCGCCTCCGCTGTCGACGATGTCCTTGCCGAAGACCTGCGTGGGCAGCAGCGTCCCGATGAAGTTCAGATCGAACACGAACCGGATCGCCTCGGCCGGCAGGTCGAAGAACGATAGATCCGGCCCGGTCGTCGCTTCCTTCTTATTGCCGCCGGCGCCGTTGATCAGTACATCGATGCGACCGTATGTGGCGAGCACCTTCTCTCTGGCCTCGACGATGCTGGCCTTGTCGAGCACGTTGCACTTGACCGCGATCGCGTCGCCGCCGTCGGAGGCGATCTGGCCGACGACCTTGCTCGCGGCCGCCTCGAACAGGTCGAGCACCGCGACCTTCGCGCCCGCCCTGGCCAGCGCCCGCGCCATCTCGCCGCACAGGATGCCGCCGCCACCGGTGACCACGATGACCTTGTCTCGAATATCGAACAGACTCTTCATCCTTTCCCTTTCGCTCACCTGGCAGGTCTGTCGGCGGCGCGACCTTCGCGTCCTTCCGATCTTGTCCCAAATGACTGTCGAGCCAGACTATACAGCAGCCGGACGCTGATTTCAACCTTCGCCCGCCGCTCGTGACTCGCGGCCCGTGGCCCGTCAGACCGTAGATGCGTAGATGAGTAGATGGGTGCCGGTACCTGACCAGTCCTTCACCTCCGGCTTTCTGTTTCGTCTTGCAGAAGTCGCCTCATCCGCGCAGAATGAACCCGACGCTAACGAGGTTCCACGCGAGGAGTCTGCATGGCCAACTACGAAGTGATGCATTTCGACGAGATCGAAGCGGTCCGCTGCCCGTGTGGCTTCGCCCGGCGGGCGTTCGGCCACGCCGGCAACGAAACCGCGACGATGCACGTGGTCGAAATCCGGGCCGACTCGAAGGCCCATTACCACGAGGCCCACACCGAGCTCTACCTGGTGCTCGAAGGCACCGGCCACATCGAACTCGACGGCCAGATGGTCCCGGTCCGGCCCTTCAGCACAATCCTGATCAAGCCCCTCTGCCGCCACCGCGCCGTCGGAGACCTCCGTCTCGTCAACGTCTGCATCCCCCCCTTCGACCCCGCCGACGAACACTTCGATTAGCGCCGGGCTCACCCGCTTTCCATCGGGCGGACACTATTGATCCGGCCGGAATCCTGGAAGGGGCAGGTCGCGTACGACAAACGGAACACGTACCTCGTAGGGATGAACGACGATCACGTGGCGTACGCTCGCGATCTCAGCTTCTGTCACGAACGTAAGCAGCCAGCCGCTACATTTGGCGGTGTTCAAGGAGGTACTCTCGACGCGCTCAGACCAAACCGCGGCGCTGACGCGGTCATCCTCAGTTGCTCCTACCGGATTGCCTTCGCTGTCGAGCAGCAGGGTTCTGACTACCAGGTAATCCGCCATCGGTTCCGTAGGAGACACGGGATCGTCGAACGCTCTCACGATCCCGACAGCAGGCTTCACCTCCGTCCAATACGTATAGTCGCAGCATTCTACGGTCGCCTTGGTGACCCGAATCTGGATACCGGGCGCCGCTTTCAGCCAGTCCTCGGAAGCCTCGAAGGGAACATCCACTTCGATCACATCTTCGGCATACAAGGCATACGCACACCATTGGAACAATGACAGTGCCGAGATCGGTCTTTGATCTGGATCGACACAGAAAGATACGGACACATCATAGGGCTGCAACACCGCTTGCGGCGTCGCAAGAGGATCCTGGGGTATCGGACATTCATAGTTCGACCCCTGATACTGCCGCAAGGGACGCCATGGAAAAGGCGCCCATGCCACGTCGTTGCCATCGCTATCGACGACCTCAAGAACGTCAGGGTCCACGACCTGCATTCCGACCAGGTCATTGACATCAAGGACATGGACCTTGCCGACGACCGTTATGCTACGTCCACATTCATAAAGGTCTCTTGGTCCCGTGTAGGATGGATTGAACGCCTGGGCCGAGACCTCGACAGAGTCCCAGACAAAAGCGAACCGCTCTGCTACGTTCCACATAGCTTCGTTTGGATCCCCGGCCTCCTGCCTCGCGGCAGAAGGCGTGTCGAGAGCAGAACCCACCAGCACCAGGAACACACCGATCCATTGCAGCCACGTAGTGTCTCTTCGCACGGTCATGATCCGGCTCCTCTGTCGTACCCCTCTTGACTTCTCCACATCCATGGAGCGCCCATCAGGCTCCAAGTGGTTCGTTGCAGGCTGATCCGCGACGCCTTCCCAGAACCATTATAGCAGCGGGACACCCGCCGACCAAGCAAGAAGTGCGGCCGGAACAGGGTCGATACGCCGGATGACGTCGGAATCCCCGCCCACGAGTGGTTTGATTAGCCCCCCATCCAGCCCTGTGGTACAATGGAGTTATGAATCGCAAGGTGGTCAAGCTGCATCACATGGACGAGTACGATGAGGTGAAGGAGAACCTTCGCTACTGGCTCACCCGCCCGCCCGAAGAACGCCTCGACGCGGTCGATGAGCTGAGACGTCAGGCCTATGGAGATCCCCAACGACTTCAGAGAGTTGCTCGAGTTATTCAACAAGCACAAGGTTGAATATCTCATCGTCGGTGGCTATGCCCTCGCCTTCCACGGCGCGCCACGCGTCACCGGCGACATCGACTTGTTCGTCAGACCGAAGGCGGACAATGCCGCGCGGATTCTCGCGGCTCTGAAAGAGTTCGGGTTCGGTTCCCTCGATCTGTCTGTCGATGAACTCACGAAACCGGGCATGGTCGTCCAGCTCGGCGTGCCTCCTGTGCGAGTGGATATCATCACGCGGGTCAGCGGTGTCACGTGGGAGAAGGCCGACGCCAGCAAGGTGCCCGGCCGCTATGGTGACATCCCCGTCCACTTCATCAGCCGCGACGACTTCATCGCCAACAAGAAAGCCACCGGCCGACTCAAAGACGCCGCCGACCTCGAAGCCCTCGACGCCCAATAGCTCCCCCCGCGCAGCATCCGCAAACCGCGCTTGCCGATGGCAACCTCCGATGTGCTAAGAGCACCACGCACCGTTCCCGCCTCTGAGTTCCGATCCAATATCGATGCTGTCTTGTTGGATCTGTCGTCGCGTTGGCATTGGCACATCCAGCTATGGAGAAAGAAGATCGAGAGAGTGGGGGGAGACAAGCAGAAAATGATAGGTGAGAAGGAGCAGTGGCGGGGGGTATTTCGATTTTGCTGTATCGTTTTGCTCTTTACGTTTTGCCTCTTGATTTCACGGCGCTTCGCCTCGGACTGCGCGGCGAGAGAGTACGGCGAGGCTGTACACGTGGCGCTGGGACGACGGGGTCTATGTGCTCAGGGTGCGGGCAGGCCGGCCGTCGGAGGTGAAAGGCGGCCGGCCTGGCGCTATGCGGCCTGTGCGGCCGATGTGGCCGCGGCGGGCCGGGTGATCATTCTTCTCCGGCTTCTTCGACCCCGTTGCCCGGAGCTTCGGCGTCTTCCCCGCATTCCTGGCTCTGGTACACCAGAATCGTGGTGGTTTGCGTCACCGTGGCCGAGCTGCCCGGACTGGTGCTCACGGAGGCGTACTGCACGCCGCTGACGTACTGGGTCTGCGTGCCGCAGTCGTTGGTCTGAGTCTGGCCCGCGACCCCGCCCTGGAGCCCGGTGGCCGAGCCCCCGTTGGCGGCGGTGACGACCTGGCCCATGCCCGCGATCATGCCCTGCTCTTGCGAGTCCTCATCGCCGTCCTGGAAGCCGGCGGCCCCTTCCGCCTGGAGGACGAGCGCCCCGCCGGCCGCGCCGCCCTCCGCCGTAGCATACTGGAAGCCGGCAGCGTTGGCATTCGAACCGCTGTTGGTTCGGGTATCGGGGGCGCCGGGACCCAGCTTGAGGGCGCCGTTCAGAAGGAAGCCCCCCCAGAAGCTGGGAGCAGCCCGGGCAGGGGCTGCGATGGCCAGGGCCAGCAGCACCGCCATCAGAAGGAACTCTCTCTTACGCATCGCTCACTCTCCTTTCTGCGCGTGCGTGGAAGCGGATTGGATCGCTCAGAACGCCGCTGGACGGTCGCGAGACCGGTATGCCCGGCGACGCCCGACCAACGTCCGCATGCGGACAGGGTGAGGTTGGTTGCAGCGCGGACCGGGCAGGGAAGCTCCTGAGCATACAGAATGACGTTTGAGGATGGTAATCCCCTGAACGGCGTGGTGAATCGAAGATGATGCAGCCGGACCGGTTGAAGGCCGTCTCTCCAGAGCTGCGCGACCGCCGGACAGGGCGAACCCGATGCGCAAACATCGTGCGTGCACCTCAGCGTGCGCGGCCCCCGCCTCCCAGACAGCCTCTGGAGCCTTCCTGTGCCCGGCCATCACTGACCTCCGGTTGCGTCGTCCTTGTACGCGTCGGAGTCTCCCAAGGGCGGGAGAACAGATCGATGCACCGTCTCTATCGAAACCTTAGGAGCTTGCGGAAGGCTGTCAAGGGAAAAATGGTCCGGCCGCGTAGTCATTTCCTACGACCACCTGCCGATCCTGGGACTTCGCCTTGGCCAAGCGTGTCGGTCGCCGTTCGCAGAGGCCCGTTCCGGATTTCCGGCTGCAGGGGTTTACAGGATTTGCCGATAGGAGTATAATGCGGGTTTGTAGTGCCGATGTAGCTCAACGGTAGAGCACGGCTTTCGTAAAGCCGGGGTTGAGAGTTCAAATCTCTCCATCGGCTTTTCCCTCCGCGAATCTCTCGGCTTGGCGACCATCCATGCCGCCCACACCGCTTGTCCTCGATCCCTGCCGAGAACGGACGTTGCCGTTGGGGGAATCCGGGGTGGCGAAGCGATCTTTCTTGCGGTATCTTGGGGGGCGTGATCGGCATGACCGCACCGCGAAGGCAGGAGATCGGACGATGGACGCACCGTCAGACCGCCGGAAACAGGATACGACGCCGCAGGCGCGGCGGATTCAGTGTGAGGTCTATCGGCAGATGGGCCCGGCAAGGAAGCTCGAGCTGGTCTTCGAGACATACCGCATGGGCCGGCAGCTCGCGATGGCCGGCATCCGGATGCGAAACCCGCACGCCA
>Ga0068714_10002299_pt1 | contig 25068 bp, 19 predicted proteins | sample MTBNYHSulfiMetaG_FD_62988 | JGI IMG/M metagenome (GOLD analysis project Ga0068714, IMG submission 62988) | Enrichment culture microbial communities from rom New York Harbor, USA that are MTBE-degrading - MTBE-NYH (New York Harbor Sulfidogenic)... | ecosystem: Environmental > Aquatic > Marine >... | reverse complement strand
CATCCCTGCAAAGCCAAGCGGCATGATAACCATGAAGCTCAAAAAAGGGAGCCTGAAGAAAGGCATAAAAATGCTGAGGACATCTGTGGAATAATGATCACAGGCGTCGAAACGATTCACGCTCGCGAGGGTCTTTGCCATAAGTTTGTGCATAAAAGCGCCGGGGTTTTGGGCAGCCTGCCGGACAATCTCTCTGGTCCAGAACCAGGACGCTTCCCTGGCAGTGAGTCTCTGTCCACTCCTCCGGCTGGCCTCAATGGTGAACTGCACACCCTGCAGGATAGGGGAGGATGCTGCGAATGAAGCCGGGCGCGAATAGGGTTCAGGATTAGCGAGATTATTCCCCAGGTAGAAGTTAAAGCCGGCTTGGGTAGTGGACAGCACCCATTCGCCTGTGACCTCGTGATTTCGAATAGTGAATGGTGCAATTGCCAGGGATAGCATTACGGCATACGCCGCTGCCGCAACGCAAATCCTTTTCAGTGAGTGGTATCCTTTCCAATAAACCCATGTGATAGTTACGGCCAGGATAGGCATAAACACGAGGTAATTTCCACGAACATTCAATGCCAAGCCTGTGAATAACCCCAGCATGCCTGCTTTTAGTAGTGCCGGCCTATTTGAAAGAGAGGCCGTCAGGTATACGATGCCAGCACACAAGAAAACAGACAATGCAGTTTTCAGCGGTACCGTGCTGTAGAGAATGAACGGCTTGTAGAGGGCGGCGATGAGTGCAGCCAAAAGTCCGGTCGCCGGCGCATCCAGTTCTTTTCCGGTCAATCCGATAAAAAGACAGGTTGTGGTGCCCAGAACAATATTCAAATAGCGAGAGTACAATGGATCGGGAGAAAAGAGTTTGTAGATTAACGCTGTAAGATAAGCAGGCAAAGGAGGGAATTCATATGCAGCTTTAGGCGTGTAGGTTCCCGCGACGATGTCTTTCGCCCAGTCGTGGTAAATCCTTTCGTCCATCATGAGAAAATCGAAATAAGGAGTGTTTTTGAAAGCCAACAGTGCAGCGATTCTCGCTGCCAGCGCAATGAGCAGGATAACCAAGATAATACTTGCAAAACGCGCTCTAAATAGTGTGGAGATTCTCTCCAATAATTCGGACCTAACCCTCATTGGCTGTGAATAGGCCATTGAAGCATTTCTTGGAGTGAGAGTCATGGGGCTGCTGCACTTTCAGGCCGGCTAAAACGTTGACTGGTCATCGTCCACCAACTCTGCCGGCGGCATGAACAACGCTCGTTTTATCTCTTCATCGCTAAGGCGATAGACCAGAATTGAATAGCCGATGTTCGCATCAGGCTCACGGGACCGCAGGTACGCGCATAGCCTGCCAAGTTGAAGATTGGGAAACAGGTGAAGCTTGTTCATGATGTCTTCGGGAATCTTTCTGCTGTAGGTTCGAACCGAACGGGATTTTCCGTACGAGACATCAAGATATGCCGTGTGCGCCAGCAACTGATATTCCTGCTCATACGCATGAGACCAGCGCCCGATGGGAAACATCGGAACCATCTGCAGCATAGTGGCGCTTATACAATAGACACCGCCCTTTAAATGAACGTCCGCCCTCTCATTCAAATCCAAATCAAGATGTCCGGGCAGCCGCTTGGCGTTTATTTTGTAGTACGACGGGTTGCCATTGCCAAAATAGGAGAGGTAAACGGGAGTATTTTCGTTATTGTTCAAACCCTGCCGATCCAGCCAGGTTTTCAGCTGCGGAAGGTCTTGACCCCAGTCCAAAGAGCTGTCCACTAAATGCTGGTAGCCGTGGCGCGGCCCGCCGGCGATTTGATTGAAATAGGCCAGGTAATTTGGCCATATCCTTACCGATTCTATCATGAAGAAGACAACTGCAATGGCAACGACAAAACCAGTGGCCGGGCTTCGCCGCCTGAGCCAAAAAACGGCACTTCCAGCCAGGATAAAAGTTGCCGGATAGACGGGCAAGATATGGCGTTCGCCGATGTTTAAATTAGTGTTGACTGCCGTTGCCCAGTAGACCACAAGGAGCACCCACAAAGGGCTGGTTCGATAAAGGCTTTGTGAAACAACTCGAAGCCAGCCGGTATGTTCTCCTTCTCTACGCAGATGCCAACCAAAAACGGCTGCAATGCCTCCCAGAAAAAGCAGCAGGAACAGCGGCACAGGGGTCTTAACCAAAAAACAGTAGGGGAAAAACCAATGCCAGCCCCCTGAGCCATAATGGCCATTGAAAAAAGCAGGGCGCACCAGAGAATACCTGGCGACGACCTGGATTCCCTGCAGATACGCTTCGGGAACCAATTGATGTTTGCGTGCAAATTGAATCAAGCTGCGTATAAGGGCGGGCTCCCGCTGAAGATTCCGAAACCCTTCGACTTCGGTCCCTGGTTGTCTCGCGATCTCGGTAGCCGGTTTCTTCCCTTCTGCGATCGTAGTTTTCTTTTTGTCCGGCTGTTGAACTTGTATGGGAGCAGACTCCTTGGCCGAAAATCTGAACCCGTAAAAGGCCCTCACGACTCCGGCAACCAACAGAATCTGGACGATCAATAATACAACATAGATCTGAGCTTGCCTTGGTCTTGACACAATAGTCTTTGACTTTCCCCACACAACAAGGAGCGGTACGCGCGAAAAAAGCCTTATGGCAATTAAAGCTAAAGCCATTGGTACTATGAGGACCGCCGACATTTTTGAGACGAAAAGCGCTCCTGTTGCGAGTCCACACTCCATGACCGTTGCTATGCTCACGCGGTGAAGCATTTTCCAAATGCACCAAGCCGACAGGGTGAAAAAGAGCGCAACCGCTAAGTCGGAGGTTGCAAGGCGGGTATGTGCCAAAATAGCTGGGCTGAAACAGTAAAGGGTGAGGGAGAGTAATCCGCCTGACCTGCCAAAAAGTTCACGAGACCAAAAGTAAACCAGCACTCCCAAAGCCATACCCAGCAGGACAATCATGGCCCGGCCTTGCATGAGAATCTTCTTAGTATCATTGCCGGAATTGAACAGGAAGTCGAAGCCAACCCTGAAATTACCTCGAGTGTGGACCGGAAAATCATAGTCGCCAAAAAGCAACGGTAATGCCACCCATCTTTGCGCAAAGTTGCCGTTTTCGGTGCTGATTCTATACTCATGCTGGGTCCAATAGGCGTAGCCACCTGCAAGGTGCAAGGGCTCGTCAAAGGTGGCCGATTTACGCAGCATGCTGGTGATCGCCATGGCGGCAAAGAACGCCAACAGAGCCATTACTATCAGGTGGTCTTTTTTCAAGATGTTCAAGATATTTGACTTGATCATGAGTTGTGCTTTGGTTGATTCGTCTAATGGATCCGACTTCATAGCATCAAGTGTCTTCATTTTATAGACTGTCCATCAATGACCTTTAGGCTTCGTCTTTGGCAAGATCCATTCATCGTCGTTACGGTGTACTTTCCACGTCACGCTCGATAACCAATCTGGATCTCACTGATTCGCGGTGAGTCAATTCCAATTGCCCCCGTTCATGTTCTCCATTCGACGAGCCTATTATAAACCCAGCCAACCAGACCTCCGGCAATCGTACCTAGAGCAAACCCGTAGAAAAATCCGACGATGCTCCCCCAGAAGGAAACCCGATAGCCGATGAAAAATTGTCCCAGCAGCTGAAGGTGAGGCCCTACCACGTACTTGCCGTCGGGGGTGTAATGTCCGCCTTTGAGCAGCAAAAAGTTGGTGGCGAGAAAGATGCACAGCCCGAGCACAATGCCGAATACCAGCCCCAATATCTTCGCATTGAGCCGAAGCACGCCGCTGAATAATTTGTCGTTATTGTGCGCTCTTGCGACCATGGTTGCAGACTCCCAAGATTAGACACGGATGGACACGGATAAACACGGATGGACACGGATAAACACGGATGGACATGATTAAAATAGTACCCTTCGAAACTGGAGTTTCGATCGGCCGAAGTTAAACAGCAGTCCGACTTTCAGGCCGCTAGCCCTGAGATAGTTAACCACCTGGCCGACATGCGATGAGGTGAGCTGCTCGACAGCTTTGAGCTCCACGATTACCCTGTGATTTACCAGTATCTCGCATTGGTAGACCCCCACCTTGACATCTTTGTAGCAGACCTGGAAGGCCAATTCTTCCTCCACCAGAAAGCCCCTGAGAGCCAGTTCATGCGCCAGAGCCTTGTGATAGACGGCTTCCAGGAAGCCGTGGCCGAGCGTTCGTGAGACTTCCATCGCCGCTCCGATAATCCCCTCCGTAATCTTATCCACCTCTTCCCCAAGGGATATCTTCATTCCGAAAAATCCGTGTTAATCCGTGTCCTTCCGTGTCTCGTGTTAATTCGTGTCTCTCTTTTTTCAAAAATGATCCAGGAAATCTCTAAAGGTGAGCATTTCCGCCTTTCTCTTAGCGCGATAGATCACGAAGCCAAGCAGCAAATTGCGCAGGTAGGCAAACAGCCAGCCGAGCAGGAAAGTCCAGGCGAAACAACCGATCATTCCCCACAGGGCACCCTTGAGAGTCACGGAATAGCCGAGAAAGTACTGACCAAACAGCGCCATGTATGGATAGAGTGCTCGATCGCCGCGCACCAGCACAAATACGGTAGCCAGAAGCACCATTATTGCGGAAACGGTGCCCAAAGCAGTTGCGAAGGCAAACTTATCCATTCTGGCAAAGACATCCTGAAACCTGGCTTTCAGTTCTTGTTCGGCGGCTATCTCTTCATGGTAGTCGGCTTCGTCGTTCACCTGCCAAATATCGTGGCTGGCTCCAAGAACATTTTCAGCAGCAAGCATGCCGGTCAGCATGGAATGGTCCTGGTTATTGTACTTGTGCATGCCATTGCGCCCGATCACCTGGAAATTAAGCAGGGCATCGATGAAGCCTCGGACCTCAGCAAGGGATTCCATATAAGTGGAATCATACACCGGATAGGCTTTGGGCATGCGAACAACATGCCCGTCTCGTACATCTTTGCGATCCGCCAGTTGCAGGATCTCCAGCTCCTCCGCCGCTATCTCGATCAGCCGATCGTCGGGCTGGCGCCATAAATCGTCCCCTTCAAAGCAGAAGTATTCGAGCCCCAGGCAGCTCTTGTCTCCATCGGGCACCATGAACGGGCTCCAGTTCTTGAAATTCTGGATTCTGCCGACCCTTACCGAAGGCTCATGGACGTAGATCCAGTTGTCCGGGAACAGCCGCTCCTTGTTGACGAGCAATGCCACAGTCAGAAAGTCCCTGTATTTGAGATTGGCTGCGGCCCGTCTCACTCTTTCAGGCGCGGTCGGCTGGAATTTCAGCACAGCTTCCTGCAGCGGCATGCTGCTGATGAAATGCGTGCCCGGTATTTGTCTTTTGATGCCGTCGTGATTCACTTCGACCGCTTCCACCCGGCCGTCCGCCCAGAGAATCGATTCCACTTCGGCTTGCAGCAAAATCCGGGAGCCGTTTTGGGCAGCCCGCTCGGCGACCTCCTGCCACATCATGCCTGGCCCCAGTTTTGGATACTCGAATTCTTCTATAAGCGTTTTGATGGCCTTCTCTTTATTAATGCCGTTTTGACCGGTCAAGGCGTTTTTTAGCGCGCTCAAAAGCGACAGGCCTTTGATTCTCTGAGCCGCCCATTCCGCTCGGATTTCATTGCAGGGGATTCCCCAGACCTTTTCCGAGTAGGTCTTGAAAAAGGTCTCGAACAAACGCCTGCCGAATCGATTCGATACCCACTGTTCAAAGGTCTCCTCTCGGCTGTAGGGAAATAGTTGCGAATATACATAACTGAGTAAGATCATCAGGCTGTTGTACAGACCGAGACCGAAAAGGGCATTTAACGGGCGCAAAGGATAGTAGAAGAATTTCTTATTATAGTAAATGCGAGACAATCTGCTGCGGCGAAGCAAGTCTTCTCCCAAAACTTCCCGCCACATTTTTTCAACGGATTCGATTTTAGTGAAAAAACGGTGTCCGCCGATGTCAAAGTAGTGATCCTTGTACCGGACAGTTCTCGAGATGCCTCCGACCACCCGGTCTTTTTCGAGCACCAGCGATTCCACGCCTTGCAGGGCAAGCTGGTAAGCGGCGGTCAGGCCGGCGGGTCCGGCCCCGATAACGACCACTCTGTTTGATGGGCTTTGATTCGCATCAGACATTAGACTGTCCCACGGGCACGATCCGCATTTTTCTTCTTTATACGAGCGAATGAATCACACTGAAAGTTCATACCGTGTCACGATGCGACAATGCGACAACCTTGTTGGTTCAAGTCGGAGACTTGAACCAACCGCGCCGGCCCGGAGACTTGGACCAGCGGGAGACTTAACCCGCAGACCTGGATCAACCTGGGACTTAACTTCGTGAGTCGAACCAACCGAGTCTGCATTTACTCAATCTCTCCACGGTGAGCAGGAGCCAAACGTATGCGAAGGCCATGGAACTGTAAATGTAATAAAAACAATGCAGCGCTATGGCGACGACACCAAATTTAAGCCCTCTTCGGTTGATGAAAAAGCGATATAATTTATGATTGATCCCACACACTGCGAGCAGAGCCAAACAGGTTATATAAATGAAACCGGGTCTGAAAAGCGATAGTAAGGCGGCAAACAGCGCCAAACCGACAAGTCCTGCACTGATCCGCTGAGATTTTTTCAAATTCAGATCGTTCACCATCCCGCCGCTGTCCAATATCAGGCGAGCCCAGGGAATTGCACGATAAAATATATCGGCCCTCAGCAGCCCCTTGAGGCTCCATTTTTTCAGATGCTTTACTTGAAGCTTCTTGTCCAAAAAAATACGCAATCCTTTTTGCACCATGCGGTAGCCCAGCTCGATGTCTTCGATGGATGGGGCTTTATACCGTTCTTGATCGAATCCATCAAGCTCCAGGAAAACTTCTTTGCGTATTGCCCCGCAGCCCGCCCAGAAAGTGGCCGCCTCAGAACGCCCCTGCTGATGGACAAAATGATGCAGCAGATTCTTGTATTGAGAAAAGAAGTCGGCGGCGGCCGGTTCGTCATCGTAGGAGCCAAATACCGCTGCGACTTGAGGCTGGTCAAAGAAATCGTCCACGATTCGTGCAATAGAATCTTTCTTGATGACGACATCGGCATCCACAAAAAGCAAAAGATCTCCCCGCGCCTCCTTTGCTCCTCTGTTGCGGGCGGCGGCCGGCCCATTGCGTCCGTCGAGCTTGATCACATTGATGCCGAAAGACTCTGCTATCTCCAGGGAATCATCGGTCGATCCATCATCCACAACAATAACTTCAAACTTTCGGTAGGAGCTATTTAAGATGGACCCAAGGCATTCGCGTAGATAGCGACCCGAGTTATAAACGGGAGTAATTATCGATACCAGCGGTCGATTATCCATCAGCTGCTTTTGTCCAGAGAATTGCGGTTTGCGTTTTTTCGGACAGGACGCGCGTTGAGCTTTTCCCAGAAAAAGCCGGCGGCATTAACAAGCTGGGATATGAGGAGCAGGAAAACGAGCGGCAGTGTTCTCTTGTCGCCAATTTGCGAGCAAGGGTGCCGCAAAAGATTCAGATAAAATGAGGGAGATTCTACACTCACGGTCTTGCCGCTGCATTTCAAAGCAACATGACGGTACCGGCTTGCACCTCGGCCGTATTTGAAATGTTGGCGAACGAAAGTGCGGAAAGTGAGATCGTGTGCATGGTAAACAATGACTTGCGGATCGAAAATCAGCTTGTGGCCGGCGTTCAGCCATCTGTCACACAGCTCACGGTCTTCGCCGCCCAGGCCAAAGGCTTCACCGAACCCTCCGATGCGGCGAAATTGTTCGGCCGGCATCGCCAGGTTGCTGCTTGCAAAAAATAAATGGTCGCTGCCATATGCCAGAAAGTAACCGTAAAGATAGTCAACCAGCATTTGACTGGCAGTAGAATATAGGTTTTGAGTCAACAGGTTGATTGTTTTGCCGCCGACGGCGCAATCGCAACCGGTTTTAAAAAGCGATTCGAGTCTGCGCAGCCAGTCCGGCGCCGGGGCGCAGTCGTCGTCGGTGAAGGCAAGAAATTGGCCTCTGGCAGCCCAGGCCCCGGTATTGCGGGCAACTGCCGGTCCGGCATGCTTCTGAGTGATAAACCTTATATTCAAAGGCGCACAGTGAGATTCTGGCGGTTCTGTGCAACCGTCGTCGCCGTCATGAACCACAATCACCTCGTATTTGTGGCGCGGATAATCCAGGCCGGCCAGAGCTTTGAGGCAAAGATCCCGTAGCTGCATGGGTCTATTATGGGTCGGTACAATAATAGAAAAAACCGGTCTATCTTCCCTCATGGGTTACAACCTAGCGGATTTCGCTCTTTTGCGCAAATGCTGACTTGATCATGGCAATTTCGTGACTCTTAAATTCCCCCAGGCACAGCAGCAGAGCAGGAATCGCGCAGGAGATGCAAGCGAGCTTGACAATCATCCAGAACCCCTCGGCAGGCCAAAGCTGTGCAGCCAAGTAGGCAGCGATAGTCACGACCAGGCTGCGGTAGAAGCTTCCGGCAGGCGGCAAAACAGACCACAATCTGTGCACGGACAAAACCGCTGCAGCAGCTGCCAAAAAGGAGAGAGCCGTGGTGACGAGCGCTGCACCCACAGGACCCAAACGAGGAATCATTATCATATTTCCCAAAATTGAGGAAGGGACGAGTGGACCTGTCAATATGAAGGTCCAGCGCGGTTTGCCGCCTGCGGTCAAAATCGTTGTGGCAACAGAAATCATAACCATTGCGATTGCACCGAATATCAAGAAAGAGAGCAACGGAGATGCGTCGAGAAAGGATCTGCCGAAAACGAGCTCGACAATTTCACTGGAAGCTCCCGCTATCATGCCGGCCATGGGAAGCAGCAAAATAACGGTGCGCATCGCCTCTCGGGCGGTCTGTTTGGCTTTTTCGCTCCGATCCTCGTGAAGGGTGCGGCTGAGTACCGCAAGCAAGATTGGCGAAAACGAAAGAGCGAACAATCCGGGTACCAGGGTCAAATTCTGGGCTGCGGCGTAAAAACCTGCTTGAGCCGCCGTTCCACCGAGGGCCTTCAACGAGAACAAGTCTATCCTTTCAAACAGCCTGATGCTCAGAACAAACATGAACAAAGCGGCAGAGTAGTTCCAGAACTGCTTTAGATCTATTTTTCTGTTAGAGGAAAAGGAAGGGCGTACGAAGTAACGTGCCATACAGAGCTCAACGATGGAGGCGCCGATGCTGCCCAAAATGGCTCCCTCTACGGAAAGCCCCATTTCGACAAGCAGAACGATCAGGAGCAATCGACCGGTCCAGCGGGAGCCACAAGCAAGCGCTCGCTCTCTGATGCGCCCCAGTCCCAGCAGGATGTTTGTGTGGGCATGGGCAAGGCTGAAAAGAGGAATATCCAGAGCAAACAGCCGAAAATAGGAAGAAAGGACCGGCGCATCGAAGAGCTCTGCAAGAAGGTCGGCCCCAAGCAAGATGGTGAGCATAGCAGCCAGGCTGATGATCAAATGCCAGCGGAGCACAACGGCGCCCAGCGGATGCCAGTCATCAGATGCACTGACGAATTTGATCGTCGATCTTGAGAAAACCGAGACGATTGTCCATTCCAGCCAGGCTGTTGAGGCTGCGGCCAGAGTATAGAATCCATAATCGGCGGGACCGAGCTTTCTAGTGAGGAAAGCGGCCGTGATCAGCCCTGTCGGCAGGATCAAGGCTTCGGCGGCAAAGTTGCGCAAGGTTCCGCTGAAAACCTGCCGGCCTGGATTAAAAGAATCGGATGAATTCTGCAAAGGGCTGCTCATCACACCTCTGAAGCGTTTTTTTCGGTGCGTGCCAGTCCTAGCAGGAACATCAAAACAGAAAGCCAGATAGCAGCCTGTCCGACCGTGAATATATACCGCCAGGGAGATGGGAACAGTCGCAGAGTAGCCGGTGCCAGCAACCCTAAAGAGGCGATCGCAATCAAAGCGACGGCGAGGACTTTGGCCTCATCGGACAAGGAATAGCTCCTTACAGCACGCAGTAAAGTGAATAGGGGAAGCACGATCAGAAGATCTTCATAGACCGGGTGATGAGTCCAGATCCGCGCTACGAGAGCGGTTACTCCCATAAGCAGCCACAGATCGATGTTTCTGTGGCGATGGATCCAGATGCCCAAAACCGTCAGCAGCGCCAGTGAAGCCGGTAGAATAAGGATGTCCATGCCCCAGAAAACCAGCCAGCTGTGAAGATTTGCATAGCCGGTCAGCTCCGCTTGACTGGCCGCTCCATAAATGCATTGAGCGACGGCGGCGGCTAATACGCGAGTCAAACCGTCCGGCCTGAACAGGCAGGCTGACAGGGTCAGGAAAAGATAGCCGATCAGCACCCCAGCCAAAGGCATTCTGCTTGTCGGAAGAAAGAGCAGGAGCCAAAGAAAAGGAACCGACACCGTCGGTTTGACCAACGTTAAAAGAATAAGCACACATGCAACGAAAGCCCATTTTGCGTTTGTGCCTCGCCGCTCAAGAAGAATCAGGCCGAACAACAGCGATGCGAGCAGATGAATGATCAATTGGCCGTTACCGATCGTTACGTTGGTTGGATAAATGGAGAACAGGAAAAGAATGATTAACAAACGCTCCGGCAAAGAATTCGAGCCGCTTTCCCTGACGATCAGAAGAGCCATTGAACCCAATGCAACTGCTGCACTTATGGCCCATAGCCATCTGGCTCCCGTCTCGGAGACCCACCCAACCAGAGGCCACAATATCAAAAAGCTGGCCGGAGGATAGTTGGCGGTGTCCAGGAAGCCGTATACGGGCAGGCCGGAAAACCAGGCGTGAACAAATTCGTGAAATATTCTGAGATCGATTGCTCCGAGCTCACCCTGATCGAAAAGCAGACGGGGTATTTCATACTTGAGTCGGAAATAGGCCGCACAAAGCATAACCACGGACGCCAACGCCAGACAAACCGCTTTTCTTCTATACCACCAGTCTTGCAGCAGATAGGTCCAGGTCGCGCTCAAACTCGAAACGTTTTCCTTCATGCCGTGGCCTTGCACTCATTCAATTGCGGATTGCCTCAAATCTGAGCTCTCCGTCCGCCAATAACACATACCGGATACTTGGCAAAGCGTTCGGCCAGTCGTTCCAGCCAATCCGGGGCAGGAGCGCAGTCGTCGTCAGTGAACGCAAGATATTCACCCGTAGCGTGGCGAGCGCCATTGTTTCGTGCGGCAGCCGGTCCTGTGCGTGACTGAACCAGAAGCTCGATCCTCAGATCGCAGCGGAAAGTCTCGACCAGCTCTCTGGACGAGATGGGGCTGCCGTCGTCGACAATGATGACTTCGTAGAGGTTATGAGGGTATGTTTGATTCGCTAGAGCCGTGAGACACTCTCTCAGCCGCTGTGATGGTCGCCGGTATGTTGCGACGATAACAGAAAAGATGGACAGCTTTTTCTCCATGGGGCTCACTTAGGTTCAGCAATGGTTGGGTCATTTCTTGGAAGCTCATTTTGCCTGCGCAGCACAAATTGAAAGCAATAACCAAGCATGAAAGAAAGATATATCGGAAGGCAGAACTGAAGCGCTTCGTCCTCGAACAGTTGAGAAAAGAAAAAGCAAGCCAGCAAGGACACCCCCACCCAACTGCGCATCTGATAAACCAAAGTGGCGCAGAACAGAGTCAAAAACATAAAGCCTATCAGCCCCTGTTCGACCAGCAAAGTCAGGAGAAAGCTATGGGCATGAAAAAATCTCTTCTCAGCCGGCTTATACTGGAAGGAGCCGAGTCCGATGCCGGTAATCGGCTTCTCCCGCCAGTAGTCCAAGGATCTTTTCCATATTTGCATACGGGTTTTGTCAATCTGATAAACAGCTTTCTTTAAATCGTGAATAAGGTTTGGGTCGCTGCCGTCGAAGGTTTCCTGAAACCGGTTGCCGATCTTGATGTCGTCAATTCTTGCGTTTCCCCGTACCATGAAAGCGGTCACTTCCAGAACCTCGGCTTCCGGCAAGCCCTTTTGCAGATCCTTATTCAGGTCGCGCCTAATTGTATGCCATCTCCCATCATCCACCCCGGAGTCGAGCTCGAAAGCCAAACCAGCCTCATAAACAGTCGGAACGAACATCCCGGGCGGAGTGTACAGCAGTTCATCGGTGCCTTTCGTGGTTCTGACGGAGATGGTTATGATGAAAGGCTCTGAGAACTTCATGCTCCACTCCGCGACGCCATCGCCGGAATTTTGTGAGGTCGCCATTTCATCTAATTCATAAAGATAGTGCTTAGGCAGTCCGGATCCCGATAAGTCGATCACATAACTCTGTCGTTCCTCATCGTATATTCTTGCAATCTTTGCCTCCTGTTCGCCCGATAACCCATCCTCAGGAACCAGCCAGCCATACGTGGTTTTTCGGTAATCAATCGCCCGATCCAGTACTCGATCGAGCTTCGCTTTCCCCAATAGGCTCAGACCGATAACTGCGATGCAAATAAAGACCGGCAGCGCAAGCTTCAGGTGGCGACGCGTTGACGGCTGGTTGGAATGGACCTTGTAATAGGCAAATAAGGCGAAAGCACCAACCATTAAAATTCCTATGAATGCATTGGTGCTCCGACTCTGTACAACTCCAAACAAAGCGGACAGCCAAACCAAAGGGATGAGTACCAATGATAGCAACGACTGCAGCATGAACCAGATAGCTGTGGCCGCATGGGCAACCATAACAAATCCCAGGACATTGGGGTTCACGTACAACGCTCCCCAGTCTCGAATTGCCGATGGATTGCGGACTTTTGGTTGAAGCCCCGCAAACAAATGAACGTCAATCGACTGGAGATACCAGATCAGAGTGATTAGGAAAAAGCTCACCAGCAGAGCAAGAGAAATAGCTGACCAGCCCCATTTCCCGCCCCTGTGTAAAAAAATGCCGAGATGGAAAGCAATCAGCCAACTGCCGACGAATCGACACAAGAGTACGATTGAGGTTTGGAGATTCTCGCCGAGAATGCCGTTTAACAGCAAGTACCCGGACCACAGCACTATTATGGCGAGCAAGGATTTGAAGCTGCTCATAGCAGTAGTGACAGACCGGCCGTTTACAATGCTCAACCCCGTAAACATCACGATCATCGCAACCACCGGCAGGTGAATATCCACAACAAAATGAAAGAGAAATAGGTCGATTGCCTGGCTCATGAGATAAAAGAGTGTGATCAGAAACATCAAAAAGCCGGCCAAGAACCCTCTGTCGGTAAGAAAGCTCGGGTCTTCACGGACTATCGGGACATCAGCCTGTGCGCAGCCCTTTGGCGGGCTCAATTCCCCGATTTGTACCCCCTGACCTCCCTGTACCTCAGTTCCTGTTAAGCTTTCGGGCACGCTGTTCCTCATTCTTGGGGACTCACTAATCTGTTCTCTTGAAGTGCTTCTCCTATCATGGATTGCTTGAGAAACCAAGGGTAAGTAACTGGAAGATACTGTTTCCTTGCGCCTCTCTTTAACCGCCGAGCTCTGCAAACAGGGTTCGCCGCCCGACCAGGCTCCCAAACAGAGCTCGTGAATAAAGCCTTAAGTGGGTTTGAGAACGGGGGAGACCGGGCGCTGGAAGCCGGTCTTGATGACCGCCATGAAGATTGACTTCCGGTGTGCTTGAAGGTATGTTGGAAAAACAGGGGGCAGCCAATGGGCACATTGGGATTCGACACTCACGCCTATGTAAAAAAACTGAAGGCAGTTGGATTTACCGAGGAACAGGCCGAGGTCCAGACGCAGGTCATCGCTGCGCTCATTGAAAGTCACCTTGCCACCAAGCGCGATCTGAAAGAAGTTGAAGCTGCTCTACAGCGGGACATTCAAGAGCTGCGTCGCGATACGAAAGAATTGGAGACAACCCTGCGCCGCGACATGAAGGAGTTGGAGACGGTTCTCAGGCAAGACATGCAGGCGATGGAGCTGCGCCTGAGGCATGATCTGACCTTGCGCCTTGGAACGATGCTGGCCGCCGGCATCGCCGTGGTTGCCGCATTGATGAAGCTTCTTTAACCGACATCTTGGTCGCCATGGTTCAAGTCGGAGACTTGAACCAACCTCGACTTGAACCAACCTCGACTGAACCACAGCGACTCGAACCAGCATCCCTGGAGTGCCATAACCAATTGCTTTTCGGTGGAAAGCTAGTCTTCAAGTAATATCGACAGCCACGGCATGCTGATGGCCGGTGTATATGTGCCGGCAGCACTGTTGGTCGAAGTTGTAATCTGCAATATTTGAGTGCTCGGAGTCCGCCAGCCGGGGACCGGTGCAAATTCCAGCCAATGCAGGCCCAGCGAGAGCCCGGAGGCAATCTCTCCGCCGCTGTGCCACTCGCCGCCGTCCACGCGCCACTGGGCATTGCTCGCTACGAGCTCGGTTCGAGTCTTCGTCACACCCTCCTGTTGGGCAACAATGGTTACGGTTAGAACGGCCGAGCCGGTTTTCGCCGAGTAGCTGCCGGAAAGGGATGTGGTTTGTCCATTGTAAATGGTTGCCGTGAGGTTGGCGGGCTTGTTCCACCCGGCCACATCGCTGAACTCGACCAAATGGCTGCCTAATTTAAGATCGGAAGCAATGGCTCCACTGCCTTTCCACGCACCACCATCCACTCGCCACTGAGCGCCCAGCAGCTGGGCGACCGCCGACGGAGCAATAGTGACGTTGAGCGATCCGCTCGGCACTTTGTAAACGCCGTTGATAGATGTAGTTGTGGCGTTCGTAATGGTGACCGTCTGGTTCGCCGGCTTGTTCCATCCGGTGACATCTTTGAATGCGAGTGTGTGACTGCCCACGGTCAGCCCGGTTACCAGCGCTCCGCTGTTTTTCCATGTTCCCCCGTCCACTTGCCACTGCGCTCCCGCGGCGACGGCCTCCTGGGGCGAAAGGGTGACATAGAGATTTCCTGTCTGCTGCACATAAGCCGCTGTGGCGTAAGTCGTGGCACCGCTTGTGATTGAAACCGTCCGGTCGGCGGGCTTATTCCATCCGGCTACATCTTTAAAAGCGACAGTATGACTGCCCGCTGCCAGGCCCGCCACAGTTGCTCCGCTGTTGATCCATGCGCCGCCGTCCACTTGCCATTGAGCGCCTGCGGCAAGAGCTCCTGCTGGTGAGATGCTCACCGACAGGCTGCCGCTCTGCTGTGTGTAGGTGGCCGATGCGGTCGTGGTTAACCCGCTTTGAATGGTAACAGATCGGTTGGCGGGCTTGCTCCACCCCGCTACATCCTTAAATGAGACAGTATGGCTTCCTGCCGCGAGGCCTGTCACGACCGCTCCACTGTTCATCCAGGTACCGCCGTCCACTTGCCATTGAGCGCCTGCGGCAACGGCTTCCTGAGGCGAAAGGGTCACTTGCAGCGAGCCGGTTGAGATCGGAGTCTCACAGCCCGAAAAGGCTACATAACTGGCACCTAATCCGACATTGGATTTATTGTAGCGGATGCGCATGTATCCGTTTTCGCCCCAGCCCGTGCCCCAACTATTTTTGAGTATCCAGTAGCCGTCATCAACGCCCCGGTCATCGTTCCAACCGACCAGCGCGATGCCGTGGTTTACCCGCGACGAGCCGCAGCTGGTGGATTCATCAGCCTCGAAAATACCGCCGGTGTAGTAGTTGAATTTCTCACCGACGCACACCGCCGCAGCGACCGAACCGTAATCGTAGATGGCTTGCTTAATCGATGCGGCGGAAGGGGTTGAATACCAGCCGAGGGATCCCCACCAATCGATTTGATAGGGATGGGAATAGGGACCTCCGCAAGGGAGATCCTGAGCTTGATAAGGAAATTCGGACTCGGGCACTGCTCCGGGCGACTGGTGATAATCATGAGCCCACGAGCCGCCGCCGCAGCCATAACCTTCTTGATTACAGGAGACCAAATACTGCTCGGAAAGGTCAACGGTTGCACCACATTGAATCCTTATTTGATGTTCCAGTGCAACAACCGTAGCAAAGGCCCAACAGCTTCCGCAGTATAACTGATTCTTTATGGGGGTAACTCCGTTCAGGTCGCGCCAGTCATAGGCTGTCGGCAAAGCTCCGATAACAGGGGCTTGGATCACATAAGCGGATTCCTGCGCCTGCGGTGGTGGCGGCTTCAAGCCGCAAAGCTGCTCGATGGTATAATCAGCGGCGGGATTGTAGCCCACTGAAAATGAGTAGCCGCGCTCCAGTACTTCTTGTTTAACCCGCTGCACTTGCGCCATCACTTCAAAAAAATCTCGTTTGACAAGAGACGGAGTCTGCTCCTCAGCAGCGTACGAGAGGCATGGGAAAAGAGCGACTGCGATTGCCAACAGGAGAGCGAGAGAAAAACATACAGTTCTGCTGCGACATTTAGCTTTCATGGGATTCGAACCTTGATAATTGTTGGAGCTAAAAAGGAATTGGTCTCCATTGACTCAATTCGACGAACGATTATCAGATAAGCAAAATTCGCGCCATCATATGAATCGCCATCAAGGCTATACTTGCAGATGCGTACAGAAAGTAAGCTCTCTGCAGGCCACTGAAGGACGGTTAGGCACCAGGAACGGCAGGCTTTCCAAAACTCTCAGATTGTCTCAAATGTCCACGGGCGATACGGCACTCGCGATTACATTACTTTTATGAAATTCAAGCGTAATCGAGGTCATGATTGGCTGCGGAAGACCGGCTCGTTGTCCAGCAGAGTTGCGGTAAGGGCAGTGTGGTTCAAGTCGGAGACTTGAACCAACCCCAAAGTCGGAAACTTGAACCAATACACCCCAAACTCAAACCCCCAAACCCCAAACCCCAAGCTCCAAACCCCAACCCCCAAGCTCCAAGCTCCAAGCCCCTCGCTCCATGCTTTCAGTCGGCCAGCAGGAGCAGAAACAGGGCGGCCGTTAAGCCTCGGTCGCCTTGCAGACGTCGATACGCCTTGTCCGCATCGACCAGCCCGTAGCCGTAATCGTTGTCCGGTCCTGAAGGTCCCAGATCGCCGGCTGATTTGATCAGTGCCTGTTCAATTTCAGCCGGGCTAGCGTCGGGGAAAGCGCTCATCAATAAAGCCATCGCGCCGGTCACATGAGGAGCGGCGAAGGATGTGCCGGAAACGCCTGTGTACGAGTCGAATATGACGCCGAATGTAAGGTCGGTAGTTCGGACACTCACTCCAGGGGCGACCAGCTTCGGGAAAATTGCGCCGTCGCAGGCAGAAGGGCCGCGGCTGCTGGAGAGAGCTATAGTCAAAGATTCACTAATCGACCCCACTGACATGTTGCCGGGATAGTTGGCGGGACTCTCACTGGTATTGGCGCCCAGATTACCGGAATTGCCGGCGGCAAACACCATGGCGATGCCGGCGATCTTTAGAACCTGAATGTCTACCTCAAAATCAATGCCCGGTTCAAACTCGGAGTCACATTTGTCAACATTATTTAATCCCCAGGAATTATTAACAATGTGTGGAGCATCCTCGGTCAGGGGGTTTCCGTCCGGATCGAGCAGCCATTGAAAACCTTCATGAATTGCACTCTCGGCAGCCCTTCCCGTGTCATTGAAAATCTTTACGGCAATCCACTTTGCATCGGGCGCCATGCCGATGGCGGAGCCTCCCGCATCGCCCCCGACCAGGAGTCCCATCACTTGAGTCCCATGGCCGTCGATGTCATACGGATCAGGGTGCTCGCCGTTGGGGTCGTACCAGCTATTGGTGCCTCCCCGCCAACGACCGCTCAGGTCGGGGTGCAACCAGTCCACGCCGGTGTCCATGGTGGCAATGACTATTCCCTGCCCGCGGAAGCCTCGATTCCACAGCTTCGGCGCTCCGGTCAAATTGATATTCCATTCCACCGGTCCGGCAGGCGCGGCGGTAGTCTCCGGCAATTGAATGACCCCGTCGAGCCGGACCTCCTCGACCTTTGGAAAGCTTGCGATAATCGGTATCAGGCTTGCCGGAAGAGTAAGGCTCAAGCTGTTTATGATCCAGAGCGTGGTCAGGTTCTTGATGCCCAGGCGCTGCAGAAAAGCTTTGACTTCCTCTTCGTTGAACCGGGCTCTCTCCTGCAGTGCTTGAATCAATCTGCTTGCGGGCAGTCCGGAAAATTTCTCGAGCTGCGAGCTCAAATCGTTTGTGAATTTGACGATTATAGGGATTTGCTCATTTGGCGAGGCAGCGCCCATTACCTCGTGCAGCTCAGAGCTCAGACTGCCTGCAGCGCAGATTTGTGGCAAGAATGCAATGGCCAGCCACAACGGTAGAAAAAGTAAGGCCGGGATTCTGGAGCCTCTATTTCGCAATTCTCTGGTTTCCCTTGTGCGCTGATCTGTGGTATCGTGTTGATATGAGCTGCAATCGAATTTTCCTTTACACTAGTCTGCTGTTGGTCATGTCGCTGACATCGCTGCCGGCGTGGTCGGAAGACCTGCTTCACGAACCGTCGGCTTCGCCGACCGATGAGATTGCCTGGCAAGATCGGCAGCAGAAAGAAGCTTGTGAAAAGCTTTTAGAGGTCATCTTAGACCATTTTCGCAATGCCAGATTCTATTCTATCCAGGGAGATTCCTGTCGAACAGCCCTTTATGCTAAAAGGTTCGTGGAATCCATTGAATCCTGCCGGCAAAAGTGTCCTCCAGATTTCCTGGAGAAAAAAGGCTTCAATGAAGGCATTATAAGGAACGTCCGGACCCTGGAGGAACTGGGGTCCAAGCGTTGCGCCGACGGCAAGTAGAGACACGGATAGACACGGATGGACATGCTTACCTTCTGTTGTTAACTCACGTTTGCGTTGACAAGTCACATTCCTGTTCACGTTCACGTCGATAAGTCACCTACTGTGAGGTTCTTGTCATGTGCTCGTGATAAGTACCTTTCATCTGATAAGTAAGTGACGTTCATAAGTAACGCCATGTGATAAGTGACGATACTAACATTCATGTGATAATTAACGTTCAAGTTTGGTTCAGGTCCTTTTTCGTTGGTTCAAGTCCTTTTTCGTTGGTTCAAGTCTCCGACTTGAACCATCCTGACTTTAACCATACTCAGTATGGAGGGGAGCCATGGCAACCCCCAGAACCCGCAAATCATCGCCAAATGCGATCTATTTCTGCACTATGTCCGTGCTCGAGTGGATAGACATTTTTACCCGTCCCGTCTACTTCGACCTGCTGGTCGATTCTCTCTGCTTTTGTCAGAAAAATAAGGGGCTCAATCTTTTCGGGTTCGTCTTCATGACCAACCATATCCATCTCATTTTTTCCACCATCGAAGGTCACTCTGCGGAAGTCTTTCTGAGAGATTTCAAAAAATGGACTACGAGAGCCGTCGTGGAGGAGGTCGAGCGGGAACCTCGTCGGTACATAAAGAATCTTCTTTCGACGACGATTTTCAAGAAAAGAGCCAACGCCATCCAAGTCTGGCAGCCAGGCAACTTCTCCGAAATAGTTGGGTCGGCCAAGTTCTTTCTGCAGAAGCTCAACTATGTGCACATGAACCCGGTCCGGAAGGGGTATGTGACACGGCCGGAGGACTGGAAATATTCGTCGGCGCGGAACTGGATTAAGAACGATCATTCGCTCATACGTGTGATAACAACAGAGTTGTTTTAATGTCAGCATGGTTCAAGTCAGAGACTTGAACCAACTAAAACCAACCGGAGCCGCAGACCTGAATCAACCAATGTTGGAGACTTGAACCAACCCGACCTTAAGTTGTTGACTTGAATCAAGGGGCAGAAGCTCGGACTGAGGAAAAGGGCGAATCGATTCGACCTCGCTCTCGCTCTCTACTTTTCGCCAGGCTTCAGGCCCCAGGCTCCAAGCTCCAAGCCCCAAGCTCCCTGCTCCAACCTCCAAGCTCCTACTGAAATTGCGACGAAGGACGCGGTCTTGTGGTATCGCCGTATTGACCCGGTTTTCTGCGTTGTATCAGTCCTTTCAAACGGTCACGCTCGTAGTTGTGCTCCTGTGCCTCCACTTTCACGTCTTCCTCTTCGACCATGCGGCTCTTGGCCCGATCTGCCGAATAGTCTGCACTCATCTGCTCGGAGCCGCCATGCGAATGATGCTCAATGGCCGAATTGCCGCTCGGCAGCGACATCATGCTTGGCCTGGCCAGAATCTGCACCGCACTGTCTATCTTGAAGCTGCCGTTGACAACCACCTGCTCGCCCTCTTTGAGCCCCTCGCGCACTATGTAGTGATCTCCGGCTCGCGGCCCCAGGATGACCTCCCTGCCTTCATACTCGCCAGGTTTGTTAGCATCGGCGACGTAAACCACGGCTCGTTTGCCCGTGATTAACGGAGCAGCCGCCGGAATTACCAGCGGCAGCTCGCTCTGCTTGCCGTGATGGTTCGCTGCACTCTCCATTGAATTCAGCTCGGCACGGATGGTGGCACGCACTATCATGCCGGACTTGAGGCTTGCGCCCTGATCAGGGAGAACCACCCCAACTCTGAAAGTGCGCGATTCTTTGTCCAGCAGCACGGGATCAACGTAGACTACTTTCCCTTTAAAAATCTCGCCCGGATAGGCAGCGGTTTCCAGGGAAACCTCTTGCCCTTTGCGTAACCAGGGATAGTCGGTTTCATATGCATCCAGTCTGGCCCAAACATACTTAGGATCGGCAAGTGTGAAAATCGGGGCTCCAATATTTACATAAGTCCCTTCGAACGCTTTTTGCTCGACCACCACACCATATATGGGCGCGTAGACCGTGGCAATGCCGGTGGGCTCGCCTTTTTTCATGAGCTCGTCGATATCGCGCTTGGGCAATCCCAGAAGCCTCAGTTTGTGGCGGATGGCGTCAATGGTCTGCATTGCTTTTTGTTCTTGCGCTTTTTTGTCTTCTTCATCCTCTATATCTTGGGATGAGAAAACGGGGGCTTCTCTGGCTACGTGAGGCTTGCCGCTCTGAAAGGCCAGAAAGCTGGGCACGTATTTGGTGGCTTCTATCAATTGTTGCTCTGCGTCATACAAGTCGGAGGAATAAACATCAAAAAGAGGGTCTCCCCAGCGCACGAACTGCCCTGCGCGCTTTACATAGACCCGATCGATGACTCCGCGCATGAACGCCGTCACAAGGCTCATGTGGGCGGGATCGTAATCGATTTGACCGTACAACCTCACCTCGCTGGAGACGGCCTTGCGAATCACAGGCTCCGTCCGCACGGCCACAATTCCTTGCGCGTGGTCGGTTAGCTTGAGCGTGACGCCGGAACCTTCGTCGTCTGTAGTATCATAAGGCACCGCCGTCAGCTCCATTCCGCAAACAGGACATTGTCCGGGTTTTTCCATGGGTGGAACGCACATCATGGGGCAGACATACATGCTGCTTTCCGGGGCTGGTTCTGGTTGACTGCTTGTGGCGATTAAAGCGGTGCTCGGAGGGTTCGGATTGTCGCGTTTGACCAGATAACCGGCGAGAAAGCCGATGACAACCGTGGCAATCAACACCGGGAGCATGCTCACGGCTTTCTTTGCTATGTCACGATTCATGGATTCTCCAAATTAAGAGCGAAAAGAGCGAGTTGATTTCCCGCCCAGTTTTTCAGAGTAATAAACAGCAATAGAGAATCAGTGTAGTCCTGTTCGTAAGTTGAGTGCACGGGTGCTTTGAATCGCCGCTACATTGCCTCAATCCGCTCCGTTCATCTACAGGATCAGCAACAAATAACTGGGAGTCAGGTCGGTGCTGCCTTCTAATGCCGTTGTGCCGGTCATCTCGAACGGCACAATGCCCGGCACTTGAACACCCGGCTCGCTGTCGACGGTGAAGCCGTGATTATGCTGCCATAATTTCCAGATGGTGTCTCCCCACGCCCTGAACCCGGTGAAAAATGCATCCGTTTGAACAATATAAGCGCCTGCGTCCCCGCCCGGCTTCAAGGGCGTCGAGCGGGAGAGGGTATTTGCGGTCCCATTGATTTCATCCCGCAGGAATTTTACGTATTCCCGGGAAGTCCCCTGGTAAAAGAGCCTGATCTCCACTCGGTCGGCCCCTTTGGGCAGTACGCCGCTGAGGCTGACGTCATCATACCCGCCGGCATATTCCGCCGCACTGAAGTAGTTCGGCGCCGAAGCGCCGTGGTCGACGGGGTCGATCAGCCTGCTGACCGCATTGGCGATGTCAAACCCCTTGGGCGGGATGCGGTTGTCCTTGTAGCGGCCGGTGGCCAGGACAAAGTGGAAGGTTTCGTTTTCTCCGGTCAGATCACTCTCCGGGTGGACTTCGTAAACCAGCGCATCGACATAGCTTTCATTTGCTCCGAGAGCAGGGGAATCGGGGTGGCTGAGTCCTTTTAGTGTCCCTACGGTGTTGTCATATGGGTTGACTTCATGAATCAAGGCAGCCCCGCGGTATGCTTTGATGTTTACGAACATTCTCCGGCCTTCCGGAAAACCGGAAATCAGCTTGTGACCGGTATTGTTTTGAATACGAAACGACAGCTTACCGCTAACCGGGTTATACAATGCTTTTTTGATGGTGGCAGCCCACCTGAGCTGGTCGGCGGCCCTTGCGGAAGCATCGAGCAGTGCGTCCCCGTTGTCGGTCGGAGTGATGCCCGCATTCATATCGAGCGTCAGGTTCGTGATATCGGCAGGGAGGAGAAGATTGTAGTTGAACGGATCATCGGCCGCACTGTCATCATCCAGGCTGGCCAGGATATGAGTGATCCAAAGATTTCCTCCCTGGAGATCGTGCAGGGGCGCCCCCGAGTTGGGGTGCTCCGTGCTCTGATCGGGTCGGATGGGAGCGCCTGTTTCTCCGCAACCCTTTCCTCTCACGTCCGGCATATGGCAGTCCTGACACTTTGCCGCCAGAGATACCCCTGCCGCCGTTTGAAATTCCGGATTGGTGGCCGCGCCGCCCTGGCGGCCGTAAGCGGACAGAATGAATTCCGAAAAGGTCCGCTCCACATGAAAATAGCGGTTGGCCGAATACTGTTCGGTAATCAGATTCGCTCCCCCCGATTGATCGGGCAGGCAGTTGAGTGATGGGAATGACACTTTAAGGTCCGCGCATGCGTTCGCCAGGGCCGGGTTGGAGACATCATGGCAGGTGGAGCAAAAATACTTGGATTTATGATGGCGGCTGTATAAATTCGTGTGATCCGATTCGGCGGGATCGGCAAAGCTTGCCCGTTTCTTTACGAAGCCATTGGCCGTGCTTACAAAATACTGGCCTGCCCCGTTTTCAGCGTATGTGTCAAATTTAGGCAGATCATTGATGAAGAAATTCAAACCTGAAAACAGCTCGATTGCCGTTGCAAGATCGCGATCTTCCAACAGGGTCACGCCGGCCTGAACGTACGAGCGGGTTACAGCCCCCGGGCCGGTATTTCCGGCTTCGTCCCAATAGCCAATCCAATCCGATCCTTCCCTCTCGCCGGAGTAGGTGGTTTTGTGGAACGGGTCCCACATGCGGTGGCAGGCATCGCAGTGCACGCCGTCCAGGTCGGAGCCGGCCATAAGACTGGCGTTAGGTGGATCCGAGCGGCCGGCCAGCCAACCTTGCGGGAAATGGCAGCGCTCGCAGATATCCACGGCATTCGGATTTCCAAGCGCCCACACCGAGTCCTGGCCGGCCACCGCCATACAGGCCCAAAAGATGGGGTCACGCCCCGCCTGTGCCATCATCGACCCAGACCAGGTAAACCCCGGAGCCACAATGTTCCCGTCGCCATCAGTGGGATTTTCGCCATGGCAAGTGATACAGCCATTGGGGTCGCCCGGATCTTGCAATACAACTCCCTGGTCAGGTTGGGTCCCGGGCATCCGAACAAGCGGATCGTTTTCCACGGGCAGCGGTGTAAAGGCGTTGCCGGCGGAAAGCAGCACAAAAGTGACCAAAACTGCAATGAAAAGAGACTTTGAGGTCATTTCATTCCTCCTCCTTTTTGATCCAATTCAGCATCTTGCATGTGCTTTAAGAATGAATGCTTGTCTCTGAATCCTGAGCTCAGGGCATTCGCATGTTTGGCCTTGCGATAATGACCATTGATCGGAACGCCATCTCAAGATGTTCGAGCGTGTCCTAAAACTCATTGCCTGGCTGCATGAACGCCCAGTGGGCAGGCATAAAGCCCGCCCTTTCGGTCATCTTCGCTACGCCGCTGGTAGGGGCGGCATAAAGCCCGCCCGAAGCGGCATTTCTTCAGTCATGCTCCTGGATCGGCGCAAGGAGGTGCAGAGGGGGATAGGTTATTGAACCACGATGTTTTCCGCTTCGAAATCTCCGATGCGCAGACTGATCATGCTACCGGATTTCACCAAATTGCCCGCATTGGTAAAGAGCATAAAATAGACGCGGTCTTTTTCAGGTTTACGGGTAGTCTGGCGGATGGGACCCAGCTTGGTGATGGGAACTGGCATTTCGGTCTTGCTGGCCTGGTCGATAAGGACCGCTTTTTGTGAGCGATCGAGCAGTGCTGCAGCTTTTTCCGGATCCAGCACGCGATAGCGAAAATCGATAAAGTGGCCTGCGCCTGAGAGACGCACGCTTTCCACCTGAATACCGTGTTCTTGTGACACAGCTTGAGAGGCCGACGTCGGTTTGGAAGCGGAATCGGCTGAGCAACCGCACAGGTAAAATGCTGCTATGCCTATCGCAGCAAAAACCTGAATCGGCCTTAAGATTTGAAAACGGTGTGGTTTTTTTTGTGACATTTTCAATCGGAACCTTCTTAGTTGGCATCCATCCGGGTCAAGTATCCGTTTGCTTAAAGTCTGCGGCCGCTGGTTCAAGATCCTGCCAAAGCTGGGCCGGCAAAGGTGGTTCAACTCCGGCAATGGCGCAAAGCAGGTTCAAGTCCGGTCGTTGTTGGTTCAAGTCTCGCCGTTGTTGGTTCAAGTCTCCGACTTGAACCATTCCGACATTAACACAACTCTGTTGTGAACGAGGTTGACAGTCGGCAGAGAATCGTTGTTTATTTCTGCTCCGGCAACGGAGTTGCCGCAAAGTCACCATGGTTCAAGTCGGGGACTTGAACCAACCGCAGTCGGAGACTTGAGCCAACCGGAAGAGCCAACCGGATGGATTCCCGTTAAAGCTTGTGCCTGCCGGCTTTTGGTGGAGGGCAGGCAAAACTTGACGAAGAGGGCCCAATGACCAGGGGGAA
>Ga0068714_10002298_pt1 | contig 25072 bp, 21 predicted proteins | sample MTBNYHSulfiMetaG_FD_62988 | JGI IMG/M metagenome (GOLD analysis project Ga0068714, IMG submission 62988) | Enrichment culture microbial communities from rom New York Harbor, USA that are MTBE-degrading - MTBE-NYH (New York Harbor Sulfidogenic)... | ecosystem: Environmental > Aquatic > Marine >... | reverse complement strand
GCTCGTCAAGGAGGGTGAAGAGCGTTTTCGCACGGTTCCGTTCGACAGGGAGGAGGACGGTGATGCCTGATGCATCCGTCTTTGATTTCAAGGGCTATTTAAAGGCGAAGAGAGACATGGTGGACAGGGCGCTGCGGGGGATGTTCCCTGCGCCGGAAGGGCTCGCGGCGGACATCGTGGATGCGATGACGTACAGCCTTTTCGCAGGAGGCAAGCGCCTCCGGCCCATCCTTTGCATCGCCGGGGCCGAGGTGGTAGGCGGCAGCGGAGCGGCTGTCTTGCCGGTCGCCTGCGCCTTGGAGTGCATTCACACCTATTCTCTGATCCACGACGATCTGCCGGTCATGGACGATGACGATCTCAGGCGGGGAAAGCCCACCAGCCACAAGGTGTACGGCGAGGCCTTGGCGCTTCTCGCCGGAGACGGTCTGCTGACGGAGGCGTTCGACATCATGACCCGGGCGGAGCTGATCACGGGGCTTCCCGTCGACCGGCTGCTGCGGGCGATCCATGTCATCGCGCATGCATCCGGCTATAACGGCATGGTCGGGGGGCAGGTCGTCGATATTCAGATGGAAGGCCGGACGGCGGACCCCGCGATCGTCGATTTCATCCACCGGCACAAGACCGGTGATCTGATTACGGCGGCCATTGTCTCGGGGGCCGTCCTCGGAGGCGGAGCCGAAAAGGATGTGGCCGCCCTCGAAAGCTACGGGCGGAAGATCGGTATGGCCTTTCAGATTTCTGACGATATCCTCGATATCGAGGGGGATCAGGAGATCATGGGCAAACCGATCGGAAGCGATGCGGCCAAGCAGAAAATGACCTACCCGGCCCTTTTGGGTTTGGAGGAGGCGAGGCGGGTCCAGAAGGGGCTCGTGGAGGGAGCGGTCGAGGTCATCGCGGATTTCGATCAGGCTGCGGAACCCCTGCGGCATTTGGCCGCCTACATCATCCAGAGAAAGAGATGAGCGAGAATCAGAAAGAAACGACCAAGCGGCTCAAGGACGTCCATTCTCCTGCTGATTTAAAAAGGCTCCCCATCAAGGCGTTGGAGGAACTGGCGCAGGAGATTCGCAGAACCATCATCGAGACCGTATCCAGGACCGGTGGGCATCTGGCGCCGAGCCTCGGGGTGGTGGAATTGACTTTGGCGCTTCACTATGTATTCGACGCGCCAAGGGACAAGATCATCTGGGATGTGGGTCATCAGTCCTACGCCCACAAACTGATCACCGGCCGTCGCGAACAGTTCCACACGCTGCGTACACTCGGCGGCATCAGCGGCTTTCCTAAACGCGCCGAAAGCCCTTATGACACCTTCGACACTGGCCACAGCAGCACGTCGATCTCGGCCGGGCTCGGAATCGCGACGGCCTTCAAGATATATGGAAAGCGCAACAAGGTCATCGCCGTCATCGGCGACGGTTCCATGACGGCCGGCATGGCCTTCGAAGGGCTCAATCAGGCGGGCCACACGGAGCGGGACCTGATCGTGGTCCTGAATGACAACGATATGTCCATATCTCCCAACGTGGGGGCCTTTTCCTCTTTTCTGAGCCGCAAGATGACAGGCAGGCGCTTCGTGGGGGTGAAGAAGGATCTCGAGCGGTTCATCGGATCGCTGCCCGGTGTCGGGGAGAGCGTGTTGAACCTGGTCCGGAAGAGCGAGGACTCCTTCATGACCTTTTTTACGCCCGGCATGCTTTTCGAGGCCTTCAAATTCAAGTATATCGGTCCGATCAACGGCCACCGCCTCGATCGGCTGATCGAAACCTTCGAAAACACGAAGCACCTCGACGGTCCGGTGCTGGTGCATGCCCTGACCGTCAAGGGGAAGGGCTACGAACCGGCCGAAAAGGATCCATGCCATTACCATGGCGTCGGGTGCTTCGAGATTGCAACCGGAACCCCTTCATCCGGCGCAGCCAAGCCGGCCCCGACCTATACCGAGGTCTTCGGGCGGGCCATGATGGATTTGGGTGCGAGGGACGAGCGGCTCTTCGCGATTACCGCGGCCATGCCGGAGGGGACCGGGCTTGTGGAGTTCGCGGAAAAGTACCCTGAGCGGTTCATGGATGTCGGGATTGCGGAGCAGCACGCCGTCACATTCGCAGCCGGATTGGCGACCGAAGGGCTCAGACCGGTCGTCGCGGTTTACTCGACGTTTCTGCAGCGCGCCTACGACCAGATCATCCATGATGTCTGCCTTCCCAATCTCCCCGTCACCTTTGCCATAGACCGGGGAGGGCTGGTCGGGGAGGACGGTCCGACCCATCATGGGATGTTCGACCTCGGCTATTTGAGGATGCTGCCGAATATGACCGTCATGGCCCCCAAGGACGAAAACGAATTGTGGCACATGCTTTACACCGCCCTGGAGCAACCGGGGCCTGTGGCGGTGCGTTATCCGCGGGGTGTGGGGACAGGAGCCCCGATCGAAGCGGATTTTCACCGGATCGACATAGGCCGCGGGGAATTGCTGAAGGAAGGAAAGGATCTCCTGATCGTCGCTATAGGAAGCATGGTGGCGCCTTCCATGGCAGCCGCCCGACTGCTGCAGGAAAAGGGGGTCGCCGCCGGGGTCTTCAATGCCCGCTTTGTCAAGCCTCTGGATGAGCGGATCGCGCAGCTTGCCGAGGACTGCGGTCATGTGTTGGTTGTCGAGGAGAATGCCCTCCAGGGGGGCTTCGGCTCCGCTGTCCTGGAACTGCTGAGCGACAAAGGGCTCGACGGTGTGCGGATCAAACGGATGGGCCTCCCGGACCGCTTTGTGGAACATGGACCCGCGGCCGTGCTGAGAGAACGCTGCGGCCTTTTTGCAGAAGGGATTGCCGGCGAGGCTCTGGAGTGGCGGACGGGAAAGAGCGATCGCTCCGGCGAATGAAGGGTGTGCAGAGCGGCATGACGGAACGCCCGGACAGGATCAGGCTCGACCGCCTGGTGTTGGAGCGCGGGCTCGCGGAGAGCCGCGAGAAGGCCAGGGCGATGATCATGGCGGGCGCGGTCCGGGTGGATGGACGGGCAGCGGATAAGGCCGGCACCCTCGTGGCGCCGTCCGCCGCGATCGAGGTGGTCGGGCGCCCGCATCCCTACGTCGGCCGTGGCGGGCTCAAGCTCCAGGCCGCCCTCGATCATTTTTCGATTCAGGTCGATGGACTGACCCTCCTCGACGTAGGCGCTTCGACAGGCGGCTTCACCGATTGCCTGCTTCAGCGGGGGGCTGCCCGGGTTTTGGCCGTCGATGTCGGCTATGGGCAGCTTGACTGGAGGCTCCGTCAGGACCCCCGGGTCCTCGTCTTCGAGCGCACCAACGCCCGGTACCTGCTGCCGGGCGACCTTCCCGGCCCCGTTCATGGGGCCGTGATCGATGCTTCTTTTATCTCTCTCAAGATCATTGTTCCCCCGGTGTCGCGGCTCCTGGCCCCCTCGTCTTTCATAATCGCGCTGATTAAACCGCAGTTCGAGGCGGGTAAAAACGAGGTGGGCAAAGGGGGCGTGGTCCGTGACCCGGCATGCCACCGCCGGGTGGTGGAGGACCTGACAGGCTTTTTTCAGGCAACGGGATGGACACCGCTGGAAGCGATCCCGTCTCCCATTCTGGGACCTAAAGGAAACCGCGAGTTCCTGGTCTGCCTGAAGCGCACGGAGACCTCGGGCCCCGCCGAGGGATCCGATACAGCGGTTTGACAGAAATGGCGCAATGCGAGAAGGCCTGGTTGTGGATTCGGCCATCCTGAAGCGGCGTCACCCTGTGGAACCTGCGCGACTCTCATCAAGACGTTGGAATTCCCTTCAGCACAAGGCTTTACAAGGCGACCAGATGCAAGGTTTGCACAATCCCGTGCAGGACGGCGCACTTGAAGTGCGCCGTCCTGTCACAGGCTGAGTGCAACGCGGCAAATGGACATTTTTCAACGGCCGGTTATCGCGATCGGCTTCGGGAGCGTAGCATCATGTTCCGCAGGTGACGGATGAGCGGAGCTTTTCGGAAGCGGTTCATCTCCTAGGCGTGAAAATAACCGCAGATCGCCAGCCCGCCTCCCTATGGGCAACTATCGGCCTGGCCATTTCAAAGGTATAAAACTACTTTCCGGCGCTTGCAAAAGAGCCCGGTCGATCGTCAGAGGCGAAAACGCAGCTGCGAAGGGCTGATCAGTGTTTTCCGCGTTTGGAAGCCTTCAGGGGGTTGATCTTGGCGTCCGCTTTCTTGGGGGCTTCTTTCACGTGGGTGGCCATATTGCATTTCGAGAAGCGCCATTTCGCTGCAGGATCGGGAAAGACGGCGCAGTATTTCCCGGTGGGGAATTCTTTGATCCTCTGGCAGCCCTCACACTGCTCGACGATGGGATGGCAGCTGCCTCCATTGAACTGGCAGCCCTTCTTCTCCATAAAGGCGCACTCGACGCCTTCCTTTACGGTTGTGCAAAGCATGTCAATCACATCCTTTCGCTGAAAAATACAAATTTCGAATCAGCGTTTATGCCGAAAGGCAAACACGTTGTCAAGAAAAATGCGCAGGTATTTGGAAAAATCAAGTGCTGCACCCCATTATTCTCGGTGGCAGAGAGTAAATTCCAACTGTGGCGGCTCATTGATCCGCTTCCTCCTCAGCGACAAGGGCCAAGCCGAGTTCGCTGAGTTGCCTTGGGTCTACTTCCGAAGGTGCCTCGGTCAGAAGGCACGAGGCGCTGGTGGTCTTCGGGAAGGCAATGACCTCCCGAAGGGACTGCGCTCCAGTCATCAGGGCAACCAGGCGATCGAACCCGATGGCCATCCCGGCATGGGGCGGTGCACCGTACCGGAGGGCCTCCAGGAGGAACCCGAATTTCGCCTGAGCCTGTTCGGGGCTGATTCCAAGGAGCTTGAAAATCTGCTGCTGGAGATCGAGGCGATGGATCCTCACGCTTCCGCCGCCGATCTCCGAACCGTTCAGAACGAGGTCATAGGCCCGTGCCCGCGCTGCCAGCGGATCGGTTTCAAGGACTGCGACGTCTTCTTCGAGCGGCGATGTGAAAGGGTGATGGACGGCCGCGAGGCGGTCCTCGGCCTCATCGAATTCGAAGAGCGGGAAGCGGGTGACCCAAAGGAAGGACCAGCGGTCGGACGGGATGAGGTTGCGTTCCCGGGCGATATGGGTGCGCATCCGCCCGAGGACCTCGTTCACAATGCTCCGCTCGTGGGCCACGCAAAGGATCAAGTCCCCCGGCTGGGCTTCCATCGATGCGTTGATGGCCCCTTTCTCTTCTGACTTCAGAAATTTATCCAGGGGCGATTGCCAGCCGTCAGGAGTGATTTTGGCCCAGGCCAGGCCTTTTGCCCCCCATTCTACGGCGAGGGTTCCCAGTTCATCCAGGTTTTTCCGCGAAAAGGCGGCGGCTCCTCCAGGCACCCGGATGGCCTTGATCACACCGCCCCCGGCGGCAGTGTCCCGGAACACCCTGAAATCCGTTTTGCGGGCGTGCTCCGTCAGGTCCCGGATCTCCATTCCGAAACGCAGGTCCGGCCGGTCCGTGCCGTAGGTCTCCATGGCCTCCCGGTAGTCCATGCGGCCGATGGGTGCCGGGATCTCGACCCCTTGGACCTCCTGAAAAAGGTCGATCATCAGGCCTTCGAAGACCGACATGACCGTCTCTTCCGTAGCGAACGACATCTCCAGGTCCACCTGGGTGAATTCCGGCTGGCGGTCCGCGCGCAGATCCTCGTCGCGGAAGCAGCGTACGATCTGGTAGTACCGTTCGAAGCCCGCCACCATCAGGAGCTGCTTGAAAAGCTGAGGGGACTGGGGAAGGGCGTAGAAGCATCCGCGGTTGACACGGCTGGGAACCAGGTAGTCGCGGGCTCCCTCCGGGGTGCTCTTCGTCAGAAAGGGGGTCTCCACCTCCAGAAAGCCCATCCGGTTGAGATATTCGCGGATAAATGCCGCGATGCGGTGCCGTTTCTTGAAGGTGGCCAACATCTGGGGCCGCCGCAGTTCGAGATAGCGATGTTTCAGGCGCAGGGTCTCCGAACCGTCGACGGCGCCGTCGACCTGGAAAGGAGGGGTTTCGGTGTGGTTCAAGATCTTCAGCTCGAGGGCTCGAACCTCTATACCGCCTGTGGGAATCTGCTTGTTTTCCTGCCCTTCCAGGCGGTTGACGACCTCGCCCCGCACGGCCAGGACCCACTCGTTCCTCAGAATGTGCGCCTTGGCATGGCTTTCGGCATCCGCCTGCGGGTCGAAGACGATCTGGGTGATTCCTTCCCGGTCCCTGAGATCGATGAAGATCAGCTGTCCAAGGTCCCTGCGGCTGTTGACCCAGCCCATCAGGATCACTTCTTCGCCGTGGTTGGATGCACGCAGTTTCCCGCAGCTGTGGGTTCTCTGCCAGGTGCTCATGGAGTCGATTTGCATGGTTGTCGCCCTCTTATGCGCGGGAAATGGGATTTTCGGTAAGCCGTTTGACGAGCAGCGGGACGATATCGCGGGTGCCGATCGTTTCCTGCCGGCCGCTTTGCATATCCCGGAGGACGGCCTGCCCTTCGGCGAGCTCGTTTTCCCCCAGGATGAGTGCGGTCGAAACCCCCAGCTTGTCGGCCTTCTTCATTTGGGCCTTGAGCCCTTTGAAGCCGTAACCCATCTCCGCCCAAAACCCTGCCCTGCGCAAGGCGGTTGCCCAGCCGAAGCAGGTCTTTTCGGCCGCTTCGCCCAAGGCGGCCAAGAAGAGATCCGGCTTCCCGGCCGGGCAGGGGCGCAGCTCCTGGAGGAGAGCAATCAGCCTTTCGGCTCCCACCGCAAAACCGATGGCAGGCAGGTCGGGCCCCCCGAGCTGCTGGACCAGTCCGTCGTAGCGGCCTCCCCCGGCAACCGCATTCTGGGCGCCGAGCCGCTCGGTCTGAAACTCGAAGGTTGTCCGGGTGTAGTAATCGAGGCCGCGGACCAGACGCGGGGCCCGGGTGTATTCCACCCCCGACAGGTCCAGGTATTCCTGAAGCCCTTCGAGGTGCCTGCGGCAGTCATCACACAGCACATCGAGGATCAGGGGGGCGTCCGCCACGGTCTCCCGGCACCCGGGTACTTTGCAGTCGAGGACGCGCAGCGGGTTGGTGTGGCTTCTCCGACGGCAGTCCGTACAAAGCTTGTCCTCGCGGTCCTGAAGATAGATCTGCAGCTCCGCCCGGAAATCGGGGCGGCAGGTCGGGCAGCCGAGGGAGTTGACCAGCAGCGTGAGGTCCCGCAGTCCAAAGGCGTGGAAAAGCGATTCGGCGAGGACGATGATTTCCGCGTCGCTCTTGGGCCCGGGGTCCCCGAAAAATTCGGCGTTGATCTGATGGAACTGCCGGAACCGGCCCTTCTGCGGCCGTTCATGGCGAAACATCGGGCCAATGGTGAACAGCTTCTGAACGGGATCCTGTTGGTAGAGACGGTTCTGGATGTAGGCCCGGACGACCGAAGCGGTGGCCTCCGGACGCAGCGAGAGCCCTCGCCCTTTGCTGTCCTGGAAGGTGTACATCTCCTTCGAAACGATGTCGGTCTCCTCGCCGATGCTGCGGGCAAAAAGCTCCTTCGCCTCGATCAACGGGGTGCGGATTTCCTGAAAACCCGATACCTGGAATGTCCGGCGCGCAACGGCCTCGGTCTCCTGCCAGTAAGGTATTTCTTCAGGCAGGATATCTTTGAATCCTTTAATGGTCGCAAATTCCAACGGGAAATCCCCCCATTTCACATGGCGCCACGACAGGACGCCCGGTTTCGAACAGCGGCTCGTCTTCGCCAGGAGGCTTGAGCGCGCAGGTCTCACGTGAAATTTAAAACTCTACTTTATACCATTTTTGGAGGTTATTGGGAATTGCTTTTTTGAAAAAAGGCGGATGAATGTACTGTTTCAGGGGAAGGGGTTTCTTTATGTTCCGGAAGATGGATGACAAAGCGTGCTCCGCGGCCCGGGCGGCTCTCTACCTCGATGGTGCCGCTGTGGTCCTGGACGTTTCGTTGAGCGATGAACAGTCCCAGGCCGGTTCCTTGGCGGATGGAGCTTCTGTGTTTGGTGGTGAAATAGGGATCGAAGATCCTGCCGAAGAGTTCGGGGTTGATTCCTGCGCCTGAATCCTGAACTTCGAGGAGGAAGCCCGGCGGCTGTCCGGGCTGAATCAACCGCCGCGTTTTCAGTGTGATGGTTCCATTGTTGGGAGTGAACTCGACGGCATTGGAAAGGAGGTTCAGGATGACCTGTCTGATCTTTTCCTCATCCATTGGGAATATGCAGGGTTCAGGATCCAGGTCGAGCTGCAGTCGAATCCTTTTTACATTCGCCTGGGGCGTGAAGAGCGTCACCATCTTTTCGCAGAGGGGGTTCAGATCGGCCGGTTCGAAGTGGCTTTCCTTCCTGCTTGCCAGGTCGAGCAGTTGGGTGATCAGATTGTTGATGCGGGCTACTTCCTCTATCCCGACCGCGTAGAAATCTTCTATGAAGGAACTGCTGTGGGCCTTTTCGGGCAGCATCTGGATAAAGGTCCCGATAGCCGTCATGGGGTTTTTGATCTCATGGGCCAGGAGGGCCGCCAAGTGTCCCAAAAAGGCGAATTTTTCCGCCTGGTTCAAAAGGGTCCGGGAGTTCCGCAGTTCTTCCATCTGGGATTTCAGGCGGGAGTAAAGCTTGGCGTTTCCGATCGCGATCGCCATAAAGGGGGCGAAGATCTTCAGGGTTTCCCGGGTTTCCTTGGCCACCCCGCGGATGGCTGGGGCATCGATGGCGATCACCCCGATCACCTTTGCATCCGTGATGAGCGGGCAGGCATAGATGGCGATCGGCTTGTTTTCCCGTGAGAAGAAACGCTCCTTCTTGAGCTGCTCGCCGCGGACCTCCGGCAGATGGCATTCCAGACCCTCCCTGGCGACCTTGGTCAGGATGTTGCCCCTCCGTTCAACCGGGACCGTGTAATTTTTCATCCAATCCGGCGTTTCGCCTTCAAAACCCCAGGCATGAAGATAATGCAATCTTTCACCGGTATCGTCGGTGATCATGATGAGTGCGCGGCAAATGCTGCAAGCCTTGGCGAGGATATTGATCACGGCCGTCAGAAGCGGATCTTTTTCGAGGATGCTCAGGATGGCCTTCCCTGTTTCCTGAATGGCGATAAGCTGGGTGACCTTGCTGCTGAGCTGCAGGTTCAGTTGATTCACTTCTTCGTATTTCCTGACGATGATTTCCTTGTCCTTCTCCTGTTCGGTGATGATCTCTTTCAGCATAGCCCTCGAGGTGAAAAATCTCGAGAAATAGTGACGCAATCGGTATGCGAAAGGCCAGCGAAGATGATACTCGCAATAAGGCGCACCTCTGAAGTAGCAGCAGGTTTCCTTGATTTCGAGGGGTTTGTTCACCCAGATGGTCGGGATATACGTATACAGCCCCTGGTTGTAGAGGCAGATATCCTTCGAGAGCACCAGTTCCGGCAGCCAGTGGAGCCGTATGACCGCACTGTTCCTGTCCATGTCGTGTAGTTCGATGCGCTTGGTCCGGCTGAACTTATCGTTGATCCGCTGAATATGCCGGAGGCCGTTCTTGGGTGAAAAAAAGATTTTTATGGCGACCTTCTGAAGATAGCCGAGGGAGCTGTTCTCTATAGCGAAGCGGGCGATCTTGAAAGAGATTTCAGGGTCTTTGAGAAGGGTGCGCGCGCGTTGATGGATCTTTACGAGGACAATGCTCGAGATCCAGTTGTTGGGGTCGGTCAGGTATTCGATCGGGTCTTCGAGGGCGTCGATTTCAGGATCGAGGCCCCGGACGAATTCGGCGATATCAACGATAGGGGTGGCATTCTTCAGATACTCGAGAACGGGTTTGATGTTGACGCAGCTGGCCTGTGTTTCCATTCATGCACCCCGATGAGATTTTCCATACGTATCAAAGAACTTGCACCTCGGCTGCCGTCGGTTCCGGGGGCCACGCTCAACCGCGAGGATTGCCGGCCGGCAGGATCTGCGTCCTACCTGCAAGCAATTTCAATGCCTGAAAACAACAGGATGCAGGTGATAAATCGGCATCGAAAAAGCCGCCGAAAAAGGCCACGACCGGTCCGGCTTCGGTAAGGGTTGCACGAGGCGCCCCTTCGACGGGAGGCCGCGGATGCAGGGAAAAACTGTGTACAAGAAAATAGGCATGCAACCGGCCCGATCTCGTGTGGTGTCCTTTCGGGAATGATTGACCGACAGAACCCGGTCTCCAATCCTGAAAGGAGAACTTTTCTTCACACGCTTCGCGTGCTCAGTCCCATCGCAAAATTCAGTGCTTGCGCGGAGGCCACCTGTAGGCTGCCGCACGAGCAAATAGGCAGATTGTCGCCGAGAGTGGGCAAAAAGACTATTTCCGGAGGGAAAATAGTTTATTTTCGTTGCAAGGAGCACCCCTGAGCGGCGGCACCCGGAGCAGGGATGATCACAGCCTCTCAAGCTTCGATGCCCAGTTCATTGATCTTCGCGAGGAGCGTATTCCGATGGATACCAAGTATCTCCGCCGCCTTCTTGCGGTTGCCGCGGACGCGGGCCAGCACCTGGGTGATGAAATCCTTCTCGAAGTCATTGACGGCTTCCCGAAGCGTCATGTCGTGAAGCTGCTTGCCTGCGATGCTGAGCCCGAATAAATTTTCGACTCCGATGACATCGCTCTTGGTGATGGTAAAAAGCCTTTCGACGAGGTTTTGAAGTTCGCGAACGTTGCCTGGCCATTGGTAGGCCGTCAACTGGGCAAGGGCCTCGTCTGAGAACCGCTTGGCCGGTTTTCCGGTGCGCTGGGCATGGCAGTCGAGGAAGTGCTCGAGAAGCAGGGGAATGTCGATCCGCCTTTCGCGCAGTGGAGGGAGTTTGATCGGAAAAACATTCAAGCGGTAGAAAAGGTCTTCGCGAAAACGCCCTTCCTGGATCAAAGTCTGCATTTCCTTGTTGCAGGCCGCCACAAAGCGGATATCCGCTTTGAGGACCTTGTTGCTTCCAACCCGTTCGAATTCCTTTTCCTGGATAACGCGCAGAAGTTTGGCCTGCATGCTGACTTCAAGGCAGTCGATGTCGTCGAGGAAAACCGTTCCTCCGTCAGCGACCTCGAACTTCCCCATTACGCTCGATACGGCGCCTGTAAACGCCCCTTTCTGGTGGCCGAAGATCTCCGATTCCATCAGGGAGGCCGGGATGGCGGCACAGTTGATCACCACGAAGGGCTGGTCCTTGCGAGAGCTTAAATGATGGATGGCTCTGGCAACGAGTTCTTTGCCGGTTCCGCTTTCCCCCTGAATCAGGACTGCTCCGTCGCTGGATGCCACTGTCGCGATAAGGTCGAAGACCTCCGTCATCTTCGGGTCTTTTCCTATCATTTTTTCGAAGAGGTGGTAGCGCTGGAGTTCGTGCTTCAGGTAGGACACCTGTTGGAGCAACTTCTTTTTCTCTTGCGCCCGGTCTAGAACCGCAAGCAGATCATCGACGACGAACGGCTTGATGATGTACTCGTAGGCGCCGGCCTTGATAGCCTGTACAGCGGTCTTGATCTCTTTGACCGCTGTTACCATGACCACCGCCGTGTTCGGATCTGTCTCTTTGAAGGTCTTCAAGAGATCGAGACCGTTTGAATCCGGCAGGAGGATATCGAGGAGGACAATGTCGAAGGCGTTTTGCGTAAAGGCATCAACGGCCTCTGCTCCGGAAGCGGCCAGGATGACTTCGTAGTCTTCCTGCAGCACCATCTTCAATGCCTGCCTGATCCCTTTCTCATCATCTACAATTAAGACTCTGCCTTTTCGCTTTTCCGCCATCACGCCCCCTGTCATCTGTGAGAAATGCTATTTCTTTACAGGAATAATTATGAGAGTCAAGCAGTAAGAGCTATTTCACTCGAAGAAAAAATCGATTGCTGAAAAACATATCCCTGCCGCCTTTGGCTCATCCCCCGTCACTGCGGCGTTTTTGTGCCACGATTTTTCGACTTGGTTTCCATGCGGAAGGGCTTTTCCGGTGCAACCCAGCTTCCCCTCTTTGCCCATAAATTTTCTAGCCAGGCTGTTCGGACCGGTCTTGCGAGTCTGCAAAGGATTCGATTTCGTGGGGCGCCGCGCTTTTTTCCAGATATCCGGCGCGCAGGGTCTCGATGCGATCGAGGGATCGGTCGAGGCGCCGGCGCCGGGTCGTCGTCAACGCCTCGAATTCCTTCTGGCTTTCGTTGATGCGGCGGCCGAGGAGGCTCATTTTTTCACAGAACAGCTCCCACTGCTGCTTGAAGGTGCTCATCAGCGTCAGAATTTCCGCAGTCGTCTTCTCCAGGGTGAACTGCTCGACGGCTTGGCGGATGACGGCCAGGACCGCAAACAAGGTCAGCGGCGAGCAAAGGATGACATTGCTTCTCATGGCCTCTTCGATCAGTTCCGGATCCTGTTCGTGGATCAGTGCATAGATATGTTCGTTGGGAATGAACAACAGGACATAGTTGAGAGTGTGCTGTTCAGGGTCGATATAGTCCCGTGTCGTGACCTCCCTGATCCTGGCGCGGACGTCTTTCAGAAAATCTTTCTGGCGCAGATTCTTTTCCAGGTCGGAGGCGGCTTCCAGGGTCTTGAGGTAATTGCTCAGCGGGAACTTTACATCCATGTTCAAACGGCGGCCCTGGGGCAGGAGAAAGGTGAAATCGGGTCGCGATCCGCCGCCCGCTTTCGATTTCTGCTTGTAATAATTGATGTTTTCTTTTAAGCCACATGACCGCAGGACGTCTTCGGCCATTCTTTCTCCCCACTGGCCCCTGGCTTTGTTGTTGGCCAGGGCCTCCCGCAGAGCGCGAGTCGTTTCGAGAAGATCACGCATCTGCTCCTGGGAGGATTTCAAACGGCTGTCGAGCGCACCGTAGCTTTGATGCCGTTCCTGCTCCAATGCCCGGATCAGCTCCGTGATCTTGTCGAGTTCGCCGCACATCCGGCTGATTTGGACATCGATCAGGCCCTTTTTCGCCTCGAGTTCGCTGCCGCTCAGCGTCCTCTCTTCCTTGAACCGGGCATCGGCGAGATTCAGGAATGCATGGGTCGAGTGCTCGAGCGCGTCCACCGAAAGCCGGGCGAAGGCGCTTTCAATCTGCGAAAGGAGGGTTTCCTGCCCTTCCCGGCGGAGCATTTCGTTTTCACGGTATATCTCTTCTGCAATGGCTCGGGCGGATTTGAGCCTGAACGTCTTGATCGCGGCGGCCGTGCCTAAGCCAAGGAAGAAACCGGCCAACAAGGCGCCGCAGAGAAAGATCCAGTCGATGGAATGAAAGGCAACCATAAGCTGATAAAATTCCAGATGGTTTTTGAACGGCGTTTCGCTGAAGATCGAATCATATATCGATATTATCTGAGATCAAGTTTTTTCGGTGATGCGGATGCGTTTGCCGGGGATGGGCTCAGATTTGTTTGGCGGCCGAACAATGAGGGTCTGAAAACCTGCAGGCTTGAGATGGCCCCCAAACGCGGAACCACTTTTTCAGAGATTTGAGGTAGACCCCAAATACGTGGCCAGTTTTCCAGAGATGTAAGATGTAAGAACTCCCGTTTCAATCCCGTACCGCGTGATTCCCGGTTTGGCTTCGCCCTTCATTTGTTTGACAACCGCTCGCAGGTTCCTTAAGATTTTTTAACATATTCGGTCCCCAGACACGCGCGAGGTAAGACTGCATGGCAAGAGATTTCTATGAGATCCTCGGTGTTTCGCGCACAGCTACCCAGGAGGAGATCAAGAAGGCCTACCGGAAGCTTGCAAGAAAATGGCACCCTGATATCAACCCCGGAAATGTCGAGGCGGAGCAGACCTTCAAGGAGATCTCGCAGGCGTATGAATGCCTCGGGAACCCGGAGAAACGGAAGCTTTACGACGAGTTCGGTGAGGAAGGGCTCCAGTCCGGCTTCGACGCAGGAAAGGCCAGGGAATACAAAAGCTGGCAGCAAGCCTATAAACAGCAGGCCGGCGCGGGCCGGGCCGGGCCGGAGTTCGGCCGGTATCAAAGCTACGAGGACATTTTCGGGGATATCTTCGATTTGGGGGGCGGGGGCAAGGCCTTCAAGGGACGCGGCCCCCGAAGGGGCAGGGATATCGAACATCCCATGGAAGTGGACCTGATCTCCGCCTTAAAAGGCTTCGAGACTGAATTGTCGATGCAGAAGATGACGGCCTGCGCTCTGTGCAAGGGCTCCGGGATGGACCCCGGTTCCAAGCTGACCACCTGTCCTGCGTGCGGTGGCTCCGGACGGATCAATGTGGCCGAAGGGCCCATGCGTTTCACCAAGCCCTGCCCGCAGTGCGGAGGGCATGGTCAGATCGGACGGCCGTGTCCGCAGTGCGGCGGCACCGGACAGGCGATGGGGGAGGAGCGGATCCGCGTCGTGATACCCGAGGGGGTGAAAGAAGGGTCCAAAGTGCGCGTTGCCGGGAAGGGAGAGCCGGGAATGGACGGCGGCCCACCGGGCGATCTGTTCCTCATCGTTCACATCAAGCCTCATCCTTTGCTCAGGCGCGAGGATGACAACCTTTACATGGATCTGCCTGTCACTGTGACGGAGGCGATCAAGGGCGGCACCGTGACGGTTCCCACTCCCAAGGGGGCGGTGAAGGTCAAGGTGCCGCCGCGCAGCCAGAGCGGGCAGACCCTCAAGCTGCGGGGGAAGGGTGCGAAGAACCCGAAAACCAAGGCATACGGCGATCTGATGTTGAAACTGGTGGTGAAGGTGCCCAAAACCGATGACGAGCAGGCCCTGAAGGCCGCGGAGGCCCTTTCGTCCTTTTACCAGGAAGACATCCGGGAAGGGATTCGCTTTTAAAAGAATAGGAAGGCTGCACGAGAAGGCCAGACCGGAATCTGCGGCCTGAACCTGGTATTTTTGGGGAGAGGTCCGACAATGACCAAAGAATACTGGACGATTACGGAAGTGATCGAGGCCTTTGAACTGGATGAGGACCTTCTGTCCGAACTCGAATCCGAGGAGATCGTCTGTCCGCTATGCACCGAGGGAAGCGCCGCCAAACTCTTCAGCGCCGGGGATCTGGAAACCCTCAGGCTGACGAAGATCTTCATGGAGGACATGGGGGTCAACCTTCCGGGGGTGGAGGTCATTTTGCGTATGCGTCAGAACATGATCGATATGCGCCGGCAGTTCGATGCAATCCTCGAGGAATTGGCCGGACAACTCAAGAAATGAGGCTCAAATTGCTGTAAGCGCTCCCCGTTTGGCGCCTATGTGGTGACGGTCCTCCCTGCCGCGTCAAGACATCTTCGTCGGGAGGGCGCCTATGGGCGACCTCCCGGCGAACATCCCGAACAAGGGTTCTCTCTTCTGAAATTGATTGGTGTCCGTCCGGAAATAAAACTTTGAAAGCGCAATAGTTTCCAGGCCGGAAATGAGAATTTTTCTCTACACGCTGCGCGTGCTCAGTCCCACCGCTTCGGGGCGGGTCCCGGTTTCTTCACACCCTTCGGGTGCTCAGTCCCACCGCTTCGCGGCGGGTCCCGGTTTGACCAATATCAAGGAAATCAAGCGTTTGCGCGGAGGCAGCCTACAGGTCGCCGCCCAAGCAAACGCGCAGATTGACGCCGAGATTGGGCAAAAAGACCATTTCCGGACGGAAACTAATTGACTTCTGACTCTTTCACCTATATAAATATCTATTTTTGAATTGCTCCTTGTCCCTGCAAAGCCAGCCTGCCTGTAAGCTGGCCTGAGGCGGGGACCAAAATGCCCCCTTTTTGGGGAAGTCCGAAAGGAGACCGTTTGGGATGAGGTATTACGAGACTCTCTACCTGATTAACCCGGATCTGGCGGAAGAAGACTACCAGAGTGTTTCCAAAAAGTTCGTCGACATCGTCGGCAGGCACAGCGGTGAGGTGATCGAGGTGCAGGACTGGGGCCGAAGGCCTTTGGCTTATGATGTCAAGAAATTTGACAAGGCGAGTTTCGTGCTGCTCCGATTCTGCGGGGAAAATCGTGTCCCGGAAGAATTACAGCGCGAAATGCGGCTCGATGACCGTGTCCTGAAGTACCAGACCGTCAAGCTGGGCGAAGATGCGGATCCCGAGGCATTGAGGCGGCAGGCGGAGGAGGCCCGGACGAAGTCGCAGGAAACACCCAAATCGGAAGCCGAAGAGGAATCAGGAGAAGGAGAGGAATAGCATGGCATTCAATCGTGAGAGAGGAAGATTCAAGAGGACTTTCCACAGAAGGAAGGTGTGCCGGTTTTGCGCCGACAGCAGCCTTGTCATCGATTATAAAGACGTCAAGACCCTCAGACATTTCACCACCGAACGGGGAAAAATCACGCCGCGCCGGATCTCGGGCAACTGTGCAAAACACCAGCGGATGCTGACGGTTGCGATCAAGCAGGCTCGAAATATAGCATTGCTGCCTTACACGACGTCAACCCTGCGCTGACGAAGAGGCCTGAAGCGGGGGCTGTCGCCTGAGCAAGCCGACGTTGTTGGAACCACACGCCAGAGTTCCCATGAAGCCGATAGACGTACTGGGGTGCGCAGGGTGGGCCGGTCTCTTGCTGTCCATGCCGGTCTGGCTTCCTCTGTTCGGGCCTTTGTTCAGCCTCCTGGCCCCCTTGCCCTTCTTTTACTATTCCATCAAGCTCGGATTCCGTCAGGGTCTCAAACTGACGGTGCTGGTGCTTGCCTTGATCGCCTTGGCGGCGCATTTGGGGGGAGGGGCCCATATCGCGGTTTTCGGTGTGGAATTCGGCGCCCTCGGGTTCATGCTGGCGGCTTTCACGGAAAAGGGCTATGCCCCGGGGCGCGTTATCTTTTTGACGACCGGCGTGATGGCCCTCCTGGGGATCACGCTGCTGGTGGCCCTGGCGGCCCGGCGCGGCATGGGGCCCGGAGAGATGGTTTTGGCCTATCTCGAGGCGCAGATGCAGGCGAGCATCGAGGCCTACCAGTCGGCGGGGCTTGCAGCTTTGGGTGAAAGCGAGTTGGAGGCCTTTTCGCAGAGCCTGTTCGATCTGCTTGCGCGCATCTATTTTTCTTTGATGGTGATCGGAATGGGGGTCGTGGTGTGGCTCAACATGATCGCCGGCCGGGTGCTCCTCAAGGCGCGCCGGATCGATCTTCCCGGGACGGCGCCACTGGACCGTTGGCATGCGCCCGAACAGCTGGTCTGGGCCCTCATCGTATCGGGGTTTCTCACGTTTTTGGGCTCTGGGCCGCTGGCTGTGCTGGCGGTCAACGTTCTGATCGTCGCCATGGCCGTTTATTTATTCCATGGATTGTCTATTATTCTTTTTTTCTTGAATCGCTATCGGGTTCCCGGATGGGCCAGGGCCGGGGTCTATTTCCTGATTTTCATGCAGCAGATTTTTCTGGTGCTGCTGGCGCTCCTGGGCCTTTTCGATCAGTGGATGGATTTCAGGAAGATGCGCAAAAACGAGCTCGAAAATTCATGAGACACGCTAGGGAGGTCTGTTCATGAAAGTGATATTGAGGCAGGACTTGGATGAACTGGGTTTGGAAGGGGACGTGGTGGATGTCGCCAAAGGCTATGTCCGCAACTATCTTGTGCCGAGGGGGATAGCGGTGCTCGCGACGTCTCAAAATATCAAGGCCTTCGAACTTCAGAAAAAAAAGATCGAACTCCGGCGGCTGCGAGCCAAGGAGGAGGCCGTTCAACTCAAGGAAAGGCTCGAGGGCATGGGACTTTCTTTCGCCCAGAAGGCGGGCGAGGAAGGAAAGCTTTACGGGTCGGTTACCGCAATGGACATCGCAGAGGAACTGGAGAAAAAAGGCTTTGTGGTGGATCGTCGCAAGATCCTCCTCGACAAGCCCATCAAGTCGGTCGGTGATTATAAGGTCCCGGTCCGCATCTATCCCGGGGTGACCGGCATGCTGAAGCTTTCGGTGGTTCCTGAGGAAAAGACCTCTGCAGAGTAACCCTGCGTTGAACGCGCGATCGGTGAGTTGGATCCCATGGCCGTGAGCAAAAAGGAAAGAGCGCCGGTCAGCTTGAAGGTGCCTCCGCACAATCTGGAGGCCGAGCAGGCGGTCCTCGGCGGTATCCTGATCAACAACGACGCAATGAATCTGGTCGTGGACATCCTTTCACCGGATGATTTTTACCGGGAGGCGCATGCGGCCGTCTTCGAAGGGATGTGCGGGCTTTATGACAGCGGCGAACCGATCGACCTGATCACCCTGTCGCAGATCCTCACTCGGAAGAATTGTCTCGAACGAATTGGCGGCGCCCGGTATCTGGCCGATCTCGTCGAGGCGGTTTCGACGTCGGCGGGAATCGTGCACCATGCCGAGATCATCAAGGGACTGTCGGTCAGGCGTAAGCTGATCGGGCACTGCTCCACCATTTCAGAGTCTTGTTTCCAGGATTGGGAGCGGGTCGAGGACCTGCTCGACCTGGCCGAGCAGTCCGTCTACGACATCGCTGAGTCCCAGGTCAAAGAAGGGTTTCATCCGCTCAACGACGTGATCAAGGACAGCTTCAAGCGCCTCGAAGCTGTTGCACAGCAGCCCGGCCATGTGACTGGCACCCCCACCGGCTTTACGGATTTCGATCGCCTGACCGCTGGTCTTCAGCCGTCCGACCTGATCATCGTTGCCGGCCGCCCCAGTATGGGCAAGACGGCCCTCGCGCTCAACATCGGTTACAACGCCGCAAAAGAGACCGGCAAAGGCGTGGCCATCTTCTCCCTTGAAATGTCCCGGTCGCAGCTGGGGATCAGGCTGCTCGGGTTCGATGCGGGCATCGACGCCGCCAGGCTCCGTACAGGTTTTCTAAAGGATGAGGAGTGGGGCAAGCTTACGCATGCCGCCAGCAGCCTGTGCGAGATGCCGATCTTCATCGATGACAGTATGGCTGCCGGCGTCCTGGAGATGAAGGCGAAGTGCCGCCGGCTCAAGAAACATCAGGACCTGGGCCTGGTCATCGTCGATTATCTGCAGCTCGTGCAGGGGCGGCGAAGCGCCGAGTCGCGTCAGATGGAGATCAGCGAAATCTCCCGGGCGCTCAAGGGGCTTGCAAAAGATCTGAATGTGCCGGTGATGGCCCTTTCCCAGTTGAACCGGAAGGTGGAGGACCGGCCGAACAAACGTCCGCAGTTGGCTGATTTGAGGGAGAGCGGGGCCATTGAACAGGACGCCGATGTGATCGTTTTCATCTATCGTGACGAGATGTACAACCCGAATTCCGAAGAGAACCGGAACGTGGCCGAGATCATCCTGGCCAAACAGCGGAACGGTCCGACCGGCTTCTTCAAGTTGACATTCCTGAAAGAGTTGACCCGCTTCGAAAACTACGCTGGAGAAGACCTCCCGATACAGTGAGCGGCGGATTGTTTCTTCCCGGTGATTCTTCAGCGGCCGTCCGAAGGAGGGCCTTGAAGACAACGACGCGACCATCCCGCCAAAGCCAGTCTTCCTTTACTGAAAGAGTTCAGATCAGGGTGAAGCGGATGTCGTGCATGCCTGACCGATTTTCCGACAGTTCACGCTTCATATGTTCCTCTGTGGACAGCAAAATTTTCTCTGTGCAAGGGCCCTTTGCTTCAAGGCGTTTCCAGCGGATCTGGATTCGAAAGGCCGGGGCGCGAACGGCCGTTTTCGGATGGAGGCTCCTATCGATCCCATACATGGCAAGACAAGCGGCTTGAAGGCCGGTCAGCAGCGGCGGCTTCAAACCCTCTATCGCAGGAGGGTGCCGCCGGCTGAGTTGATATCGCGTGAACTGGTCCGCGAGATGGCGTCGCTTTCACGGGAGCTGAACCGGCAGGTCGCCCTGCTGCTTACCCGGAAAGGGGAGGTGTCCCATGTGGTGGTGGGGGACCACAGCCATGTCTGGATCCCGGAACTATCCGGTTACCGCGAAGGTTCGGGGCGTCTGTGCGGGCTTCGCTGCATCCATACGCACCTGGAGAAGGAGCCGCTTTCCGAGGAGGATCTCTCCGATCTTGTGCTGCTTGCGCTGGATGCCATGGCCTGTGTGGAAGTGGACGAGCGGGGGATTGCCGGAGCGATCACCTATGCACATATTCTTCCACATCCTGTGAACGGGCAGGGATGGAGGACGGAAAAGCTCCCGGACATCGGGCAGCTGAGGGTCGACTTCGTGGCGATGATTCAATCCCTCGAAGGCGAACTCGTCAGAGAGCAAAGAGGCCATGCCCTGGACCAGAGGGAAAAGGCCTTGCTGGTAGGGGTGACGACCGGACCTCGCTGGAAGGCCGAAAGCCATCTCGATGAACTGGAAGAACTGGCCAGGTCGGACGGCCTCGATGTCGTCGCGAAGGTGGTGCAGCGCCTGCGGGAGGCTGATGCGCGTTTTCTGATCCGCAAGGGGAAGCTGGGGGAACTGGTGCTCCAGTGTCTACAGACCGGAGCCGGACTGATCATCTTCGACCAGGAATTGAGCCCCGCCCAGGTGGATCATCTGACAAAATACACCGACCTCAAGATCATCGACCGCAGTCAGCTCATTCTGGACATCTTCGCGCGACGTGCCGTGACGCGTGAGGGCAAGATCCAGGTGGAGCTGGCGCAGCTCAAATACCTGCTGCCGCGTTTGGCGGCGAAGAACACCGCGATGTCGCGCCTCACGGGCGGGATCGGAGGCCGTGGGCCGGGCGAGACCAAGCTCGAGATCAATCGTCGCCGGGTCAGAGACCGGATCGCCGCGTTGAACCGGGAATTGAGCGCAATCAAGGTGCAGCGCGCCGGTCGAAGGCGCTTGAGGAATGCGAGGCGTCTGCCGGTGATCTCCATCGTGGGGTACACCAATGCGGGGAAGTCCACTCTTCTGAATGCCCTGACGCACAGCGCGGTTGGTGCGCGCAACCGCCTCTTCGAGACGCTGGACCCCAGCAGCCGCAGGCTGCGCTTCCCGGAGGAACGCGAGGCGATCATCACCGATACGGTCGGGTTCATCCGCGATCTTCCGCAGAGTCTGATGGAGGCGTTCGCGGCGACGCTCGAGGAGCTTCAGGATGCGGATCTGCTGCTGCACGTGATGGATATCACCCATCCGCAGCTCGAGGAGCAGGCGGTTACCGTGGAGCGTATTCTGGCGGATTTGGCGCTGCAGGAGGTGCCGGTTCTCAAGCTGTTGAACAAGGCCGATCTCCTGGAGGCGCAGGAGGCGGAGGACCTGGCCGAAAAAATGGGAGGGTGCACCGTGTCGGCGCTTCATCCTCCCACTCTAGTCAAGGTTGTCGAAATGATCGAGAAACTTATATGGCCTGACACCCCCACCCGGAAGTCTTGAACTTATTATCCGCCTTCGTCAGGATGAAGGCTTCGCACCGAGGCAAGGTCTCAATGAAGCGCAGCCCCTGGGCGGGCTCCATGACAAAGACGGCGGTGGACAGGGCATCGGCATCCATCGTCGTGGCGGCGCACACCGATACGCTGCTGCTTTGGAGCGGCGAGTGGCCGTTCTTCGGGTTGACGATGTGGTGAAACATCTTTTCATGGTCATAGTAGACCTCGTAGTTTCCCGAGGTGGCTATGGCGCCGTCGCCAAGTCGGATGACATCAGGGTAGCGCTTCTGTTTCTGCGGGTCCTGAATGGCGATGGACCACGGTTTGTGGTGTTCTTTGGCGCCGCAGGTCCTGATGTCTCCCCCGGCATTGATGAGGTGGTTGCGGATGCCGAGCCGGGTGAGAACTTCCGATGCCCGGTCGACGATGTAGCCTTTCGCGATCCCGTCCAGCGTGATGCCCATGCCGGGTTCGGCAAAGCGCAAGGTGCGTCCTGAAAAGAGGATCTTGTCGGCGCCGATGTAAGGCAGGACCTTTTCCAGGTTGGGTTCGAGGGTCTGAGCCTGGCCCGACATGTCGAAAGAGGCCTGGAAAAGATCGACTATCGGCTTGACGGTGATGTCGAAGCAACCGTTGCTGAGGCGGTAGTACCGCAGAGAGCGTTCAATGACATCGGCAAGCTCGGGGGGCACATCGCGCAGGGTTCCTTCGGTATTGAGGTGCGATACGGCTGTGGCGCCGTCGAAACGGCTCAGCTCGCGGCTCAGCCGGTCGACCTCGTCGAAAGCGCGGCCCATGGCTTCCTGGGCCTCGTCCCTGGAAGGATGGATGAGGGTCATCGAAACGAAGGTGCCCATGGCGACGCGCGTCATGGAGACCTTATGTTCGTCACGATTGAAACGGACCGCCTCGGCTTGGGTGGCAAGGACAGGCACCGCAGCCGCCCCAAGCCCCAGCATGCCTGAGAGCTTCAGGAACGTACGCCGGTCGACGCCCTTCTGAAGGGCGGACAGATTGGTCGTCTTCATATAGCTTCCTCCCAGCACCTTTTCAGGATTTCTTTTCCACGCAAAACTCACAGGGAAGACCTATACCAAAAAGCGATCCAATGCAACCGAAAACCGCAGGATCCAACAGAAAGAAAAATCCTGTCCAAAGCGCTCATGCGGCGGGGGGCTCGGTCTCAGATCGCTCATGGTTTCGGGCGAAAATCGCCTGTGCCTGGAGGATATCCTTCCGGATCTGCTCAGCGAGGGCGGCCACGGATTCGAACTTCCGCTCCTGGCGGATGCGCGCGATGAAACGGACCCGGATCGTCTTGCCGACCAGGTTTTCGTTGAAATCGAGGATGTGGGTTTCAATGGAAAAGGCGTTGTTTTCGAAGGTGGGATTGTACCCGATGTTGGTTACGCCTTGATAGCTCCCGCTGTCTGTGAGCACCTGCACGGCGTAGACGCCGCGCTGCGGCACGAGTTCGTCGACCACGTTCAGGTTTGCGGTGGGGAATCCCAGCAGGCGTCCACCTCTGTTCATGCCGGTCTTTACGATGCCGGTGATCTGGTAATTCCTCCCGAGAAGTTTCTTCGCCTCATCCAGTTGACCGGCCTGCACCAATTGCCGGATCGCGGTGCTCGAAACCAGGGTTGAATCGATCCGGATCGGATCCATCACGTGGACTTTGAACCCGAATTTTCGACCGGCAGCCTTCAGGGATGCCGTATTCCCTTCCCGGTTGCGCCCGAAGGCGTAATCGTACCCGACGACCAATTCCCGGATGCCGATCTTTCTCACCAGGATGTTCTGGATGAAGTCCGCCGCGGAAAGGGACGCAAATTCCCGGGTGAAGCGGAGGCAGAGGATCACGTCGATGCCTGCGGCCTCGATCAACTGAAGCTTCTGCTCTGTGGGCGTGATCAACGGGGGTGCATTTTGCGGTTTCATGACCTTGATGGGATGCGGGTCGAATGTGAGAACGACCGACTGCCCATCGATCTCTCGGGCGCGGCTCTTGACCGCGTCGAAAAGGGCGAGATGCCCCCTGTGGACGCCGTCGAAGTTGCCGATGGTCAGCACAGGGTTGACGAGGGGGTTTTCCAATTGGTCCAGACTGTACAGGGTGGTCATGGCTGTTCCTTGGTTCCTGAAATGCAAAGCCGGCGCCAATCCTCGCGAATTGCCCAGCCGGCCTGTCAGAGCCGCATAAATGTGTTGACAACGTTTAGGCGGAACTATAGTATCAAGGATCTAAATTTTCAACCCCATTCTTGCGTGCCGAAGTGGCGGAATTGGTAGACGCGCTAGGTTCAGGGTCTAGTAGGCGGACGCCTGTGCGAGTTCGAGTCTCGCCTTCGGCACCACCAGCCATAAAAAAAGCGCAATCTGTCACAGATTGCGCTTTTTTTATGGCTGGTTGGAAACCGCCTTCAAAGCTAAAGAAATTCCGATTCTTTTGACTGAAAGGCCTTCCTGACCAGATATCCTTTCGGAGTTGTTCTGCGGGTTCGGCATAGGGGTCAAGCACCAGCCGGTCCACTTCCCGCGAGGGGATCTGTACATGTTTAGACCAGCACCCACCGATATTCTGAGCCGATGGGTGCTGGAGCAGGATCACCTTGCGGGGCCTTTTTTGAACCGTGAAGCGCCCTTCCTGCGCACCGCCAGGGCGCCCAGGCCGCCAGCCAAAAGCGCAAAGACCGTCAGGCCCAAATGGGACATCGTAGGCACCGGAAGCGGAGCGGGGGGGCCGTTTGGATCGGTGACCTTCTTCCTGTTTCCGAAAAGAATATCTGCACTATTCTCCACGATAGAGATTGTCTGACAAACGGAGGTTGACGTTTCCCAATCGTCGGGAACAAATTCCTGGATGGAGTAGGTCCCAGGGGAAAGATCTTCGAAGAGGGCGACGCCGTAGTCATCGGTCGACAGCTGCGCCAAGGGGTCACCTTCACACGAATCCCCTTTATAAAGGGTGATAGGCCATTGTTCGATAACGGCCTCATCATTCTGTTTCACGCCGTCCAGATTATCGTCGTAAAACTTCAGGGCTGTGATGCTGCGCAGTTCGCGGTTGCCGAAAGAGATGCTTACCGTCTGATTTTCAGGTTCTTCCGGGATAATGACGTCTTTGCAGGTGCCGTTGGTGGCCTCCCATCCACTCTGGAGCACCTCCTGGACGGAATAGGTTCCCGGTTCGAGGTTTATGAAGGCGACTGTGCCATTGAGGCCGGTCTCGGCTTCCTGCAGAGAGGGTTCAGGTGCGCAGCCAGAGCCGCCGTACAACTTCATGGTCCATCCGGGCAGATCTTGTTCTTCGTCGCCCTGGATCCCATCGCCGTCCAAATCATAAAACTTCAACACCTCGATGCGGCCTTTCACTTCACCAACGCTGATCCGGTTACCGAATTCAACCTGGACGGAGTCCCCTGGGCCCAACGTTACGTCACGACAAGTTCCGTTGACGGCAACCCACCCTTCATCGGGTGGGATGATTTCTTTGATGGAATATTCGCCTGGTGAGAGGTCCGAAAAAGTGGCGACACCCTCCATGTCAGTTGTCATGATTGTTGTTGTCGCGTTCTGATCATTACAGCCGTGCCCTTCGTAAAGTTGCATGTCCCAATCTGGGATGACAAATTCATCTGTATCCCTCACCCCATTTGCATCCTCATCCAAGTATTTCAAGGCTGTGATGGTGGCAGGCTGGTAATTGCCGAACCGGACGGTGGCGTCTTGTTCTGACTGGAGGGTGATGTTCTGGCAGACGCTGGTGGAAGCGGCCCATCCGGACTGCAGGGTTTCCTTGACGGAGTACTCGCCTGGGGCGAGATTGTCAAAGA
>Ga0068714_10002297_pt1 | contig 25083 bp, 19 predicted proteins | sample MTBNYHSulfiMetaG_FD_62988 | JGI IMG/M metagenome (GOLD analysis project Ga0068714, IMG submission 62988) | Enrichment culture microbial communities from rom New York Harbor, USA that are MTBE-degrading - MTBE-NYH (New York Harbor Sulfidogenic)... | ecosystem: Environmental > Aquatic > Marine >... | reverse complement strand
AACGGGTTCTCGAGGCCGAAGGTCGCCGGGTTCGTGATGTGGCTGATCAAGGCTTCTGCCCTGATCTCGTTGGGTATCTCTGCAAGCAGCGGCCAGAACGAGGCGGCCGTTTTGACCTTGAGCTGTTTTTCGTCCCTGGTCAGATCATAGTACAGGCCATCCCGATCGTTCCACATCAGGGAGCTGATTCGGGTCTTGAGGGAGAAGTACGCCTTCTTGTACCGATAGGCGATCTCTTTGTCGTTCAGGATGTCCCCGAGGGCCGACATGTACAGAGCGTTGAGCGCCACCTGCGCGTTGAAGTCCACCGGGTAGGCGGCCTCCCCGCGGGGTGCGTTGACCATCACGGTGGCTTCCAGCGGAACCGAGAACAGGCCGTTGTCTTTCTTGAAGGTCTTCTCCAGCCAGGAAAAGTGGCGTTCCAGGATGGGCATCACGTCCTTAATGCGCTTCTTGAGCCCGATCTTGTGATAGATGTTGTGTTCCGCCCAGGCGAACAGCGGCGGCAGCGCCCCCTGAGGGTTGGCCCTGCTCAGGATGGCTTTGCCGTTCTTCTCACTGTACTCGCCCCGGATGGCCCCGTCGGCTTCCTGCTTGGCGTAGAAGTTGTCGAGGGCGGAGAACACCGGGAAGATCCGGTTGGAGTACACCAAAAAAAAAGTCGCCATGCAGGCTTCGAAGTGGTTGATCCGATCGCTCTGGGGGTAGTTGAAGTACCGGGACTGGAGACCGTTTTCGGGCGTTCCCCGCTTCCAGGCTTCCTTGAGGCGCTGGAAGGTGAAATCGTACATGTCCGTGAGGTCGTGATCGTAAAAATGTACCCTGGGAAACTCCTTCTTGCCCACTTTTCCCCTTTCCAGAGAGCGGATGGGTCCTATTGTATCATCACTGCCTAGGCCGTCAAATTTATTTTGTTCTGCTTCGTATGGGGTGGTGAACAATACTTTCGTCCCGTGCGGGTCGATCCGAGTTTCTTTCCTGCCGACAGAGGTCGCAACACCCCTGTCCCGGCGTATCTTTCTGCCCAAAATATAATTACGGCGCGGCCCCGAGGTCAAGCGAAGCGGCGTCTTTCAGTCCGCCGTGCAGTCGGCCCTGCGCCTTGACACTGCCAGGGCCGCCGTGTTCAATGGCAGCGCGCAACAGCCATGGAAAGGGATGAACTGAATATCACCGCCCAGCTGGCCCGCCTCGAGGTCTCGGAAGCGGACGCCCGGCGCTTCGAGGCGGCGGTGGCCCAGATGCTCGAATACTTCTCGAAGATGAGAGAGCTCGCCGTGGACGGGCTCGCCCCGACGACGCAGCTCGTGGAAGAAAACCGCACTCGCCCGGACGAACCCGAAGGGTTCGGGGGTGCCGACGAGCTGCTGGCCAACGCGCCGGAGCGCGAAGAGCGCTTCATCGTCATTCCGAACGTCCTGTAGCTCTTGCCTGACGCGAATCATGAAGAATGGGGACCGCTGGGCTGCTCTGTTTTCCCGCACTGAGGATCTCGACCGCTGGGAGGCCTGGGCTCGCCGCGTGGACGACAAGATCCACAGCTTCCTCGAGCTCGAGCCGACCCGGACCCTCGAGGAGCAGCCCGTGGTCGACGGGCCTTTGAGGGGCACACCGTTTGGGGTGAAGGACAACATCGCGGTCCGGCCGTTTCGCCTGAGCTGCGGCTCGCGCCTGTTGTCTTCCTTCGTTTCCCCGTACACCGCCACGGCGGTGGCACGCCTTCAGGGGGCCGGTGCCGTGCCGGTCGGCAAGACCAACCTCGACGAGTTCGGAATGGGCTCCTCCACCCAGCTCTCGGCGTTCGCCGAGACCTGCAACCCCTGGGATGCAACCCGGGTCCCCGGAGGCTCCAGCGGCGGTTCCGCTGCGGCGGTGGCCGCGGGGCTCGTGCCCTTCGCCCTGGGCAGCGACACCGGCGGCTCCGTGCGCCAGCCCGCCGCCTTCTGCGGCGTGTACGGCTTCAAGCCCACCTACGGCAGCGTGTCGCGGTACGGCCTGGTGGCCTACGCCTCATCCCTGGAGACGATTGGGGTCATCGCCAAGGAGGTTTCCTGGATTCGCAGGATTTTCCCGGTAATCCGCGGGCTGGACCCCCGGGACCACTCCACCGTGGAATACCGGCCCCGCGAGGCCCGGGAGTCCAAGGGCCGTCCCTTGACCGTCGGAATCCTGAAGCTCGGCGATTCAGGGGGCGACGCCGCCCGCCTGAGCCCGGAGGTCCGGGCCGGCTGGGGCAAGGCCCTCGAGGCCCTTCCGGCGCTGGGCTTCCGGCTCACCGAGGTGGAGCTGCCGACCCTGGACTACGTGGTGAGCGCCTACTACGTGATCGCCTGTGCCGAGGCCAGCGCCAACCTGGCGCGCTTCGACGGGGTGCGCTACGGCGAGAGGGCTCCGGAGGCGGACAACCCCGAAGAGCTCGTGCGCCTGTCCCGCAGCCGCGGCCTGGGCGAGGAAGTGAAGCTCCGCATTCTCCTGGGGACCTACGTATTGCGCTCCGGGTTCCAGGACCAGTACTACCTGAGAGCCCAGCGCATCCGCACGGCGTTGCGCCGGGACTTCGAACGGATCTTCGCCGAAGTGGACCTGATCCTTCTGCCGGTGTACCCCTGTGCCGCCTTCAAGCGCGGGGACGAAACCATGGATCCCTTCACCCAGAAGCTCTCGGACGTGTACACCTCCCTGGCCAACATGGCGGGATTGCCGGCCATGAGCTTCCCGGTGTCGGTCGAGAGCGGCCTGCCGGTGGGGATGCAGTTCATGGCTCCGCCCTTCGCCGAGGAGATGCTGCTGGATGCCTGCGGGCGCTACGAGGAGCATTACCCCGCCCCGGACAGCCCGCTGTTCAGCCGGGACTGGAGAGCCTGATGTACCAGTCCTTCATCGGACTCGAGATCCATATTCACCTCCTCGCCAAGACCAAGGTCTTCTGCGGCTGCCCGGCCGCCTTCGGCGAGGAGCCCAACACGAACGTCTGCCCGGTCTGCCTGGGCTACCCCGGGACCCTGCCGGCCCTGAACGAGGAGGCGGTGCGCATGGCCTTCCTGGTGGCCCGGGCCCTGAACTGCTCCTTGAGCCAAGGGGGGGTATTCGAGCGCAAGAACTACTTCTACCCGGACATGCCCAAGAACTACCAGATCTCGCAGTTTGCCGCCCCCTTCGGGCAGGACGGCTTCCTGGACGTAGAGTTCCACAAGCGCCGCAAGCGGGTCGCCATCAAGGACGTGCATCTGGAAGAAGACGCGGGCAAGATGATCCACCTGGGGGATCTGTCCCTGCTGGACTACAACCGGGCCGGCACTCCCCTGCTGGAGATCGTGACCCAGCCGGACCTGGAGGTGGGCGAGGAGGCCGAGCTGTTCCTGCAGGACTTCCGCCGCCTGGTGCGCTACCTCGGGGTCTGCGACGGCAACATGGAAGAAGGATCCCTGCGCTGCGATGCCAACGTTTCGGTCAACCGCCGCGGCGAAGGCCTGGGGCGCAAGGTCGAGATCAAGAACCTCAACTCCTTCAAGTTCGTCCGCAAGGCCCTGAACTTCGAGATCGAGCGACAGAAGGAGATCCTGGAACGGGGCGGCACTGTGACCCAGGAGACCCGGCTGTGGAACGAGAACCGGGACGTCACCGAAGGCATGCGCTCCAAGGAGAGCGCCCTGGACTACCGCTACTTCCCCGAGCCGGACCTGCCCCCCTTCCGTCCCACCCCGGAGTTCCTGCAGGGCATTCAGGAGGCCCTGGTCGAGCTTCCCGCCGCCCGGCGCCGGCGCCTGATCGACAGCTACGGCCTCAGCGAGGCGCAAGGGGACTTCATCTGCGAGGAGAAGTCCACGGCGGACTACTTCGAGGAGGCGGTGCGTCTGGGGGCCGACCCGCCGAGCGCTGCGCTCTGGCTGGCCGCGGACGTGCAGAAGATCCTCAAGCGCGAGGGGCTGGCCCTCCGTGACTGCCCCCTGAGCCCCCCGAGGCTGGCCGGGCTCCTGGAGCTCATCGCCTCAAGCCGGATCCACGGCAAGATCGCCAAGCAGGTGCTGGAGGTCGTGTTCGGCGAGGACAAGGACCCGCTGGCCGTGGTCCAGGAGAAGGGCTGGGAGCTGATCACCGACCGGCGGCAGCTCAAGAGCGTGGTCGACCAGGTGCTCGAGGAGAATCCGGCGGCGGTCGAGCAGCTCAAAGGGGGAGACTCCAGGCCAATGGGCTTCTTCGTCGGGGAGGTCATGAAGAAGACCTCCGGCCGGGCCGAGCCGGGGCTGGTCAAGGAGCTCCTCAAGGAGAGCTTTGCCCTTCGCTTTGTCCAGGTGCTGTCCATGGGCGGGGCCATCACCGGCTCCAGCGGCAGCGACGGGGAGGTGTCCCCCGGGGAGCTCCACGGCCTGATCGACCGGCTCGCCCAGGAGCAGGGGCTGCCGGATCACCTGCGGTTCGAGGAGATCGAAATCAGCCGCATCCTGAGCGAGGAGATCCTGCCCGAAGACTGGGCCGCCCTGATCACGACCCTCGACGGGCACCTGGCCCGGGCGGGCGCCTCGGCGATCGTGGTGGCCCACGGGACCGACACCCTGGCCTACACGGCCAGCCTGCTCTTCTGGCTGTTTCCGGACCCCCCGCTGCCCGTGGTGCTGACCGCAAGCCTGGCCACCCGGGACGCCGCCGGGGCCCTTCGGGAGGCAATCCTGGCGGCCGTCAAGGAGCCCCCGGGCCTGTACGTTTGCCTGGAGGGCCGGCTGCTGTCTCCCTTGAACGTGAAGTTCGAGCGGGTGGCCGCCGGGGCCTTCCGCAACTGGAACCTCCCCGAGCCGCTCTACCGCCACCGGTCGGTGGTGCTGCCCGCGTTCTCCGCCCCCCGGCGGGAGACCCTGACCGCCCGCCTCGAGGAGGCCCTGAACCAGGTCTGCATCCTCAAGGTCTATCCCGGCATGAAAGGGGATACCCTGATCGCACTCATGGATGCCGGCGTCCGGTACTTCGTCCTCGAGCTCTACGACACCGGCACCGCCAACCTGAGGGAGTCCCCCTACTCCCTGCGCAAGGCCTTTCTGGAGGGGCGGGAACGGGGCGTGCAGTTCTTCTGCACCTCCCAGCAGGAGGGGATCGTGGACTTCGCCGGCTACGTCACCTCCCACGAGCTGTGGCGGGAGGGGGCCGTGCCCATGGGTGCCCTGACCACCGAGAGCGCGTACACCCGTCTGCTGGCGGGCCTGTTGGTGAGCGCCGGGGAGCCTGACGAAGCCCGGGCGGAGCAAGTGCTCAAGATCATGGAGGAAGCCAATGCGGACGTTGCTCGCGGAGATTGACCGGCACCTCGGCGAGGAGGTCACGGTAGCCGGCTGGGTGCACCGAATACGGGAGCTGGGGGCGATCTCCTTCGTTCTGCTGCGGGACTCGAGCGGGCAGGCCCAGCTGGTGCTTGAGGGCAAGGCACAGCTCACCCAGGAGTCGGTGGTACGCGCCGTGGGCACGGTGGCCGCAAACCCCAAGGCTCCGGGGGGCTTCGAGGTCCAGGTCCAGAGCCTGGAGGTGGTTGCCGCTGCGGAACCCGACCTGCCCATCGCCGTGAACCAGGACCCCGAGAAGCTGTCCCTGGAGGCGGTGCTGGACTACCGCATGATCTCCCTCAGGAACCCCAAAATCCTGTCGATCTTCCGGCTGCAGTCCGGTATCCTGAAGCTCTTTGCCGAGCACATGCGAAGCGAGGGCTTCACGGAGGTCAAGACCTCCAAGCTCATCGGCACCGGAACCGAAGGCGGCACGGGCCTGTTCAGCGTCGAGTACTTTGACACCAAGGTCTTCCTGGCCCAGTCCCCGCAGTTCTACAAGCAGGCCATGGTCTCCTCGGGCCTGGAGAAGGTCTTCGAGATCGGCTGTGCCTACCGGGCGGAGAAGCACGAGACCCCCCGGCATCTCAACGAGTACGTCTCCCTGGACGTGGAGACCGCCTGGATCGACAGCGAGCAGGACCTGATGGACCTGGAGGTCCGGATCCTGAAAGCGGTCTTCGCCGGCCTGGAGCAGGAGTGCGCCGCCGAGCTGGCCCTGTGGGGGGCCGCGGTGCCCTCGGCCGAGGAGGTGGAGCGAATCCCCCGGGTCAGCCACGACGAGGCCAAGGAGACCATTTCGAGCCGCGGCGGGCGCAAGGTCTACGAGATCAACCCGGAAGGAGAGCGCCTGCTGTGCGACTGGGCCCTGGAGAACCACGGCGTGGAGGCGTGCTTCATCTACGCCTGGCCGCGGAAGAAGCGCCCCTTCTACACCTACCCCCGGCAGGACGACAAGCGCCTGACCATGAGCTTCGACCTGCTGTTCCGGGGCCTGGAGGTCACCACCGGGGGCCGGCGGATCAACGAGTACCCGATGCTGCTGGAGAACATCGAGCTCTTCGGGCTGACGCCGGAGGGCCTGGCGGACTACATCCAGATCTTCAAGTACGGCTGCCCGCCCCACGGGGGCTTCGCCATCGGCCTGGAGCGCCTGACCCAGAAGATCCTGGGCCTGGCCAACGTCAAGGAAGCGAGCCTCTTTCCGCGAGACCGAAAGCGTATCAGACCGTAGAGCGGGCCGCTTGTCTCGCGGGCTACGCCCCGCGAGATCGAAAGCGTATCAGACCGTAGAGCGGGCCGCTTGTCTCGCGGGCTACGCGCCCGCAGACGGGGCATTCGAGCTCAGCTGGCGGGCGGTTTGGAATTGCTGTGCTTCAGCGTATACTCGGTTTGTGGACGCAATGGACGACACCAGGGTTCGGGAGATCGTAGAAACCGCCCGGAGAGAGAACCAGAAAGCCGAACAGAGGACACGGGAAGCTGTGAAGCTTGCCCGCGCGTTTCTCCCGGAGCTGGTGAAGGCGTTTCGAAGGATCGACCCGGACCTTCGCCTGATCGTGCTGTTTGGATCCCTGGCGGAGGGAACCGTGCGTGGAGAGCATTTCGACCTGGATATAGCCGTGCGCTCCGAGCGTTATCTGCAGCTGGTTGCCTGGGGGTTGGACCAGGACTACAAGATCGACGTCATCGATCTGGACGCGGTGCGGCCCCACATCGCTGAACGCATTCGCTCGAGGGGGGAAGTCCTCTATGCCGCAGAAGATGGACTTTGAGACCCTGATCGCCGAGCTGTCCAAGGACCGCCAGATTCTGGATGGTCTGCGGGAGGAGAATCTTCGCGCCTGGGGAAGGATTCAGGAGGGCGCCAACGACAGCCTGGATTTCGCGGCCCTGGCCTACACCCTCCACAACATCTACTGCCTCCTGGAGAACGACTTCCTGCGTGTCGCCAAGTTCTTCGAGAACGCCCTGGAACCGGACACCTGGAATCGAGATCTGGTCCGGCGAATGGCGCTGGAAATCCGGGGCGTCCGGCCCGCTCTCCTGGATGACTCCCTGGCAGCCCGGATCGATGAGCTCCGGGCCTTTCGCCACGTGTTCCGCAACGTGTACCAGACCTCCCTGGACCCGGAACGCGTCCGGGCGCTCCAGGACCGCCTGCCCGAGACGATGAAGGGGTTCGCAGCAGCTCACGGTCGTTTTCTCGAGCAGATCCGCACGATCGCCGATCGGGTGTGATCCGCAAATCCGCGCGGGCGAGCAGCCCGGTGTTCCTTTGCGGTGGGAGCGAAGCCGCGCAGGCTCTGAGATAGTGCTCTGTCCCATAGAGAGCTCTTAGCTCTTGCGGGGAACCAGAGACAGCGCAAGCATCACAATCAGCAACGGCACAAGGATGTAGCTGGCGACACCGCCGGGCGCAGTCCCCTCAGTGTGAAGGGGCAACCATGTGAATCAGACTTCGGACGAGGGTCGTTGCGGTGAGCAGGACGAAGAAAAATCAAGCGCGATTCGAGTACCGGAGTAGTCATTGCTGATGGAACGCGGCAGGAGTCCGATGCGCGAAGTCGCTGATGACGTGTTCCGGTTCCTGTCTGGTGAGCTCATTCGGATTCCCTCACCCGCCCTATCGTGCGGGCGTTGATTCAATGAAATCGATCATGAGCCGGGCGATCTCTTCGCCCTGGTCATCCTGAAGGAAGTGACTGGCTTCCGGCAGCCTCGTGTGCGGCTGTCCGGCTGCACCTGGGATCTGGTCGATGAGCAGTTGTTGTGCCTCGTGCGTCCCGAGCTGACCCGGGTCGTTGGAGGCCCAGATCGTGAGGAAGGGCTTTCGGAAGGAACGCAAACCTCCCCAGGGTCCAGCGGTTACTCCTCCCAGCGTGTTGACCAAACCCGGGAAGCTGCGCGGCCCGGCCATGGCGATGCGCGCCGGAAAGGGTGCATCGTAGGCGTCGATTTCCGCCTTTGTCAGCGGGAAGTAGGTCATTGCCTCCACGATCAACGAGGCTCGGAAACGCTCATCGTTGCGGGAAAAGAGGATCCAGTTGCTGAAGTAGCTCCGGTCCGCGGTCGCACCGAAACGACGCTTTCCTTCCTCGTCAAAGAACCGGGGTTGCTGCGCCGGTATTCGGCTGATGCTCCTGTAGAATCGGTCTTGCGCCGCCTGCGCATCTTCGGGCAACTCGAAGGGTACGACACCCTCCGGTATCTCCGGCAGCGTGCCGTCTCCCACGACAACCCGGTCGAACCACTCCGGGTTCAGGCCGATGACGTATAGACCGATGAGGCTGCCCCAGTCCTGCACGAAGGCCGTGACGTTGCGGAGCCCGAGCTCCTCGATGAAGGTCTCGAGCCTGTGGGTGTGGTTGAGAAAGCTGTGATAATCGACATCGATCGGTTTGTCGGACCTGCCCATGCCCAGGTGATCCATCGTAATAACTCGGTAGCCAGCGTCAGCAAGAACCGGAATCATCGTGCGGTAGAGATAGGACCACGATGGCTGACCATGCAGGAGAAGAATCGTCTCATCGGCATCGGCCGGACCGACGTCGACGTACGCCTGGCGGAGACCATCGATCTCGACGTAGTTGGCCTCGTAGGGCCAATCAGGCAGTTCATCAAAGTACCGGTCCGGCGTCCGCACGAACTGAATGCCGTCGGCCGTGGTCATGATCGGAAACGCATCGTCTCGCATCGGGAACGATGAGGGTGAAGTACTGGCACAACCGGTAATGAATGCCATTGCGAGCATGCCAACGATACCAGTCGGCAGCCACCGTCTCGATACTCGGTGATCCATCATGTTTTGTCCTCCTGGGTGTCAATATATATTGTGGCACTCTAGGTGTCAATATGAATTGACATGATTGGTGCCATTTTCTACAATTGACGCGTGGAATCCCCTACGGCAAAGCAGGACGGCAGACATGCACGGCTGGAGCGGAACAAGACGCAAGTCGTGCGGGCGTTGCTCGCGCTCATTCGCGAGAGCGGTGAAGTCCCCAGGGCGGAAGAGCTGGCAGAGCGGGCTCAGGTCTCACGACGGTCCGTGTTTCGGCTCTTTGACGACAGAGCCTCGTTGTTGCGCGCCGCATCCGACTTCATGTACCGGGAACTGCTCGAGCGATTCCCGTTTCCCGATCTCTCCGGGCGCCCTATTGCGAAGCGAGTGGTTCTGCTCGTTGATCACCTGGCTTCCGTGTACGAATACGTCACTCCGATCAGGCGTGTGACGGAGAATGCGAAAGAACGAGACGATCTCGTCGACAACGAACGGGGCCGAATCCAATCGCTGTACCTACAGCAAATTCGGACCGGATTCCCAGATGTCGTCCCGAAGGAGGCAACGATCCCCGGCATCTCCCTGGAGACGATGCAGCTGATCCTTTCGTGGAAGGCCTGGGACTACCTCAGGCACGAACGGAAGCACTCGATCGAGCGCGCAAAAGCCGTAGTGGTTCACGGGCTCAGGTTGCTGTTGAGCCCAACGGGCGTTGTCGCCTGATTCACGACAGGAAACCGACCCCGCCGAGAAGCTGGTGGCGCTGCTGGTGGCGCTCCTGGAGGAGCTCCCACAGTTGCTTCCCCGCCTGATCGGGGGAGCGATGACGGCAGGGCCAGTCGCCCTCAGGTCTTCGGCTGCGCCCAGGCGTGGAGCTTGGCGGCGAAGGCAGCTGCCTGCTCCAGCGCCCCGTCGACGAGCGGGCCGGGTATGGCTTTCACCCGGCCGGAAAGCCACTCCGCGTACACCTCACCGATCCCGCCGGCTTCGGACAGGTGCCGCTGGAGACGCTGGACTCTGCCTTCCAGCATGGCATCGGGCATCATGTGGGTGAAGAACACCGCCGTGCGCGGGATCCTGCCGTTCTGCCGCTTCAGCCCCGCGGCGAGCCGGGAGATCCACTTCTTGGTCGGCGGGCTCGTCACGAACTTCCGAACCGCTGTTCCCACCACGAGCAGATCCGGGGGATTCGCGGCGACGCGCTCGGGGGTGAGCTCGGTGCGGTGTCCTACCACGACCTGGTCTCCCCGCGAGGTGAACTCCGCCGCCAGCCTCTCGGCGATCTGCTTCCCGTTGCCCTTCTGCGAATCGTGAACAATGTGGACGTTCATTCAGTCTCCTTGGACCGATTTTACCCTTTGCACGATTTCTGTCAACGCAGACGCCGGCGGTTCCGTCCTGGTCAGACTGGATCCCGTCAACACCGCGGCAGCCCTGACCAGCCAGTGATAGTGGAGCTTCCATAGTCCGAGCTGCTGGCCCTGTGGGGGGCCGCGGTGCCGCCGGCCGAGGCGGTGGAGCGCCCGCAGACGGGACCAGGGGACCACTGCAACCCAGGCGGAAGTACCAGGTACCGCCCTTGCCTCCGCCGGGGTGTTCGACTACTCTCGATGCAGAGGCCTATGGACCGTCAGACGGCCCAGGGGATTCTCGAGGATAGCTCTGCCCCCGTTGTGCTTCGGAGGAATCCAGACATGAACAAGGCAGTCGGTACCATCTTGATTCTCGGCGCTCTGGCGGCCGCGATGCCCCGCGATGCGGCAGCCCAGGAAGCGCTATCGCATGCTGCGGGAAAGCCGGGCCCCGGCGAGCTCGCCGCCTTCTTCGACGAAGCCGTTCCGGAGTTGATGGAGAGATTCCACGTGGTCGGCACGGTGGTCGGGGTGGGGGACGGCTCGGGGGTGCTGTTTCTCCGGGGCTACGGCAGTGCCGACCTGGAAAAGGGAACCGCGGTGGATCCGGAGACCACGCTGTTCGCCGCGGGATCCATCACCAAGCTCTTCACCTGGACAGGGCTCATGCAGCTGGTCGAGCAGGGACTTCTGCGCCTGGAGGACCCCGTGGAGGAATACCTTGACTTTCCCCTCCCGGGCGCCTTCGAGGAGCCGATCCGGATCGTTGACCTGATGAATCACACCCCCGGCTTCGAGGACCGTCTCATCGGGCTGATGGTCAAGGAAGACAGACGCCGGCAGAACCTCGGGGACTCGGTCCGCCAGAACGTCCCGCGGCGCGTGCGTCCCCCTGGGCAGGAGGCGTCCTACTCCAACTACGGGACCATGCTGGCCGGCTACATCATCGAGCGCCTGTCCGGGATGCCCTACGAGGAGTATGTCCGGCGCAACATCCTGCAGCCTCTCGGAATGGAGCGCTCGAGCCTGAACCAGCCCCCACCCCCGGACCTGGCAGCGGACCTCGCCGTTCCCTACACCTACAGGGCGGGAATCCACGTCCGCGAGAAGCCCGAGCTCCTGAATGGCGCCCCGGCTGGAGCACTGGTAACCACGGCTCCGGATATGCTGCGTTTCTACCGGGCATACCTGAACGGCGGAGAGCTGGAAGGACGTCGAATCCTGGAGGAGCGGACCGTCCGGAGGATGCAGCAGCCTTCGTTCCGCCACGACCCGCGGGCGGGCGGCTTTGCCCATGGCTTCTTCGAGATTTGGCACGGCGAGCTTCGTGGATTCGGCCACGGCGGCGACACCATCTACTTTCACAGCGATTCCGGCTATCTGCCGAGCCCGGGCCTCGCCTACTTCGTATCGACCAACACCGCAACCGGCATGCAGCTGACTCTGGAGCTCCAGAAACGGTTGCTCGGGCGCTTCTTTCCGGTACCCACCGGGCAGGAACTGGCCTCCAAGGCGGGTCTCGACCCGGACCTGGAGGAGTACACGGGGTTCTTCGCCATGAACCGCCGCTCGGAGAGCGACCCGACCCAGGTCATGGGAGCGATGACGCTCATCCGCCCGAAGGTGAGTGATGACGGCGAGGGGCTGTTTGTTGCCTCGATTCTGGACCCTGAGGGGAGCGTGTACGTGCCGGTCGAGCCTGAGATCTTCCAGGCGCGAGAGGGCAGCATGCGCCTCGTGTTCCTTCGGGACGAGCGCGGCAGGGTGCGGTCGCTGTACTCGCACGAGTTTCCCGCTTTCCTGTTCTCCAGGCCTCCGCTGCTCGAGCACCCGGCGGCAAGCATTGCCGTCCTGATCGTGGCAGTGCTGCTCCTGCTGAGCGCAGCGGTCGCCCCGCCCACCGGGCTGCTGACCCTGATTCGCCGCCTGCGCCCGGCCGCGGCAGCGACCCGCGCTTCAGAGGGCGGCTCGAGTCGGACCGGCTTCGTTCGGCTGCTGGCGCTGTGGAGCGGCAGGGGGTACCTGCTTCTGGTCGCGGCGCAGGTCGCGGTCGTGGCGAGTCTGGGGAATCTCGTATTCGCGCCTCTGGGCGCTGTCCACGCGATTCCCTTGTACCTGGCCGCGGCTGCTGCCGCCGCCATGCTCGTGGCGCTCGTCTTTGTCTGGCGGAGCGGGCTCTTCCGGCGTCTGGGCAGGGTGCACTACACTGCCTTCACACTCTCCCAGGCACTGCTCCTGGCCTGGCTCGGGCACTGGGGGTTCTTCTTCGTGTGAGGTCGTGACCCGCCGTTCAGCGGGTTGCAGTGGCGGGCGGCTCTCCCCCTTTTCTACGGCCGCATCTCCTCGGCCAGCCCGCGCGAATCCAGGACGCGGCCGAACTTCAGGGCGAAGTTCTTGAGGGTGGCCGCGTGCATCTCCGTGTCATAGGAAGACACGCCGTCGCTCAAGACCACGGTCTTGAGGCTCAGGTGGAAGGCTTCCCGGGCGGTCTCTTCGACGCAGATCTGGGTCACGGTTCCGCAGACGACTACCGTGTCCACGTGTTCAGCCAGCAGGATGTCATAGAGGTTGGTGCGGAAGAAGGCCCCGTACCAGTACTTGTCCACGACGTAGTCTTCGGGCTCGACGGGGAGCTCGTCGATCACGGCCACGCAGTCCAGCTCGCCGTCCGAGTCCTGGTAGCGGCGCAGGAACCCGGGGCGGCAGCAGTTCACCGGAGGGCGGAGCTGGGGCGACCACTTCCACAGGAGGGTCTCTCCGGGGCCGGCCACGAAGCGGGTGAAGACCACGGGCCGCTGCAGGCGGCGGAACAGCTCGATGGTCTTTCGGATCGGATCGATCGTACCCCGGGCGTCGGGCACCTCCAGGGGGGCGCCCACGCGCACGAAGTCGTTCTGCATGTCCACCACGATCAGGGCAGTCCGGGAGGGGTCGATGTCGAAAGGGCGCTCGTTGGGCATGGCGGCTACCCCCTGCGGGAAATGATTCGGATGATTTCCTCGGAAGGCGACACGACGCCGTAGTGGTTCTCGATCAGGTACAGGCCGTCCGCCTGTAGCTGCTCGGCGTGCCGGCGGTCGTGCTTGGAGAAACACGAGAGGCAGTCGGCCACCCCCACGACGTGGTAGCCCAGGGCGAAGGCGTGGTGCAGGGTGTCCCCCGCGCAGATGTTCAGGTCCGTGCCCGCGATCACCAGGGTGTCGATGCCCCGGCTGCGGAGCATGACGTCCAGGTTGGTGCCCACGAAAGCCCCGTAAGCGTACTTGAGGATCACCGCCTCGCCGTTCTGCGGGGCGAGCTCCTCGATGTGGGCGGCCCCCCAGGAACCCGGGAGGGTGACCGCCGGGGGCCCCCAGAAGGAGGTCCAGGCGGCGGAGTTCTGGCCGACTTCGTTGATCACGGCCGTGTGTATGACCAGGTAGCCGCCCGACCGTGCCGCCTCCAGCAGTTGCCGCATCGGCTCGATGGAATCCCGAACCGTCCCGATCTCGAAACCGAACTCCGCCATTTTCCCCGTGGGGGAGACGAAGTCATTCTGCATGTCGATGAAAAGGAACGCCGCGCGGGCCGGGTCCAGTCGCTCCCGCAGCTTGTCCTCTACAGTCGGGTCGTCACTCATCGGCCGTCACCTCGGTCCTCAATCTACCGGAGGTCCACCACGCCGTCAAGGTTTGCGGTTCGCCCTTGCGGTTCGCTCTCGCTGCCTGCCTTCTTGGTTTGCCCATACGGCTTGCCCGCGCCGGCGCCCGTTCCCCCCTGGCCATCCCCGATCAGGCGCCCTCGTGCCGCCGGCTCTCGACCTGGTTGTAGGCGATCACGATGGCCAAAAGCAGCACGGCTCGGACGATCTGCTGGTAGAAGATGCCCACTCCGGAATGCCCCAGGACGTTCAGAAGCATGATCATGAGCACGATCGTGATGAGCGACCCGCCCAGGCTGCCCCTGCCCCCGGCCAGGGTTGCCCCGCCGATCAGACAGTAGGCAATGCTGTCCAGGGTCAGCCGCGGATCGACGATGGGCTCCGCGCCGCCGGTGCGGCCGAGCATGTAGAAGGCAGCCAGGCTGGCCACCACGGAGCTGATCAGGTACGAGCTGAGCTTGGTCAGGTCGACCGGCAAGCCGGACCAGGTGGCCTTCAGGTCGCTTTCGCCGACTGCGTACAGCCGGCGACCGAACCGCGTGTGCCTGAGCAGCGCAAAGAAGCCCGCGAACAGCAGCAAAGCGAGGAACACCACGATGGGAACGCGGAACAAGGTGCCGTTGGCCAGGGTTTTCAGCAGCTGTGGGGCCGGCGCGATGGGTCTCGGTGTGAGGATCAGCGAGATGCCCTGCAGCACGATGCCCACCCCGAGAGTCGCAACGAATGCATTGATCCTGCCGCGTACGGTGAGCAGGCCGTTCAGGAGGCCGATCACCGCGCCGGCTGCCAGCATGGCGGCCAGGCACAACACGACCGACCCCGGGAAGGCGTTGTAGGTCTTGATCCCGATCACGCCGATGATCGTCATAGCCGCACTGACCGACAGGTCGATGCCCCCGCAGATGATCACCGCCAGCTGCCCCGTGGTCAGCAGCAGGTACACGAATGACTGCCAGGCCAGGTTGCTCAGGTTCATCCTGTTGAGGAAGAACGGCGAGCTGAAGGACCCGGCCAGGAACACGGCGGCCAGCAGGATGGACAGCACGGCGATGCGATTGTCGGCGGAGAAAAGCGACCGGGCCAGGTTGGACAGCAGGCCCCGGGCCTGGACCCTATCCTCCCGCAGCCGTTTCTGCTCCGTGCACAGGTGCAGCATGGCCGACTCGTTGATGTCCTCGCCGCTCAGCTCCCCGACGATCTGTCCGTCGCGCAGCACCAGGGCCCGATGGGCCAACTTGACGATCTCCTCCCAGTCCGAGGAGACCAGGATTACCCCCTTACCCTGCGCCGCGGCCTCTTCGATCACGGCGTAGATTTCCTCTCGCGCCCCCACGTCCACGCCCCGCGTGGGCTCGTCGAGCAGCAGCAGATCCGCCTCGGTCAGCAGGGCCCTTCCGAAGACCACCTTCTGCTGGTTGCCGCCGCTAAGGCGCTCGACCGGATCGGCAAGGTGTCTGGGGCTCAAGGCGATCCTGCCGGCCATGCGGGCGGCTCGGGTCTTCTCCTTCCTTCGGTCGATGAGACCCAGCAGGGGCCTGTTGGCCACGGAGCTGGCATTGAGGTTGCAGGTCACCGTCTCCCCGAAGAACAGGCCCTCCTTCTTTCTGTCTTCGCTGACAGGGGCGATGCCGTGCCGGATCGCCACGCGGGGGTGCCTGACCACCACTTCCTCTCCCTCCCGGCGCAGCACTCCCCGCGTCGGGTGGAGGATGCCGTAGATCGCGTTGAGCAGCTCGGTTCTGCCCGCACCTACCAGCCCGGCGATGCCCAGGATCTCCCCGCTGCGGACCTGGAAGGAGATGCTCTCCAGCTTGCCGGCGACCGACAGGTCGGCGCACTCGAAGACGACCCTGCCCTCAGCCGCTCTCCGGCCCGGATCCCTGACGCCCATGGCGATTTGCCGGCCGACCATGTGCCGGATGATTTCGTCCTTGCGGATCTCCGACCTGTCCAGGGTGGCCACCATGCTGCCGTCGCGCAGGATCACGCAGCGGTCGCACAGCTCGGTCACCTCGTCCAGGCGGTGCGACACGTAGAGGATCGAGGTGCCGGCAGCAGCCGCCTCTCTCACCTTCGTGAACAGCCAGGCGGTCTGGTCTTCCGACAGGGAAGCCGTGGGCTCGTCCAGGAGCAGTATCTTGGGCTTCTCGGCCAGAGCTCGCACGATCTCCACCAGCTGCTGCTGGGCGACTCCCAGCTCGCTGACGGGCCTGGCCGGGCCGATCTCCAGCCCGTTGGCCTTCAGAACCCGTCCGGCCTCCTCGCGCATCGCTTTCCAGTCGATGAGCCCGACGCGGTTCCGGAAACCCTCGTCGACGAAGATGTTCTCCGCGACGCTCATGTTCAGGAACAGGTTCAGCTCCTGGAAGACGCTGGCGATGCCCGAGGCCTTGGCGGCTTGAGGGGAGGAGGGCCTGTAGTCCCTGCCGTACAGGAGCATGCTCCCCGAAGAAGGCGGCAGCACTCCCCCGGCGATCTTCAGCAGCGTGCTCTTGCCGGCGCCGTTGGCGCCGACCAGGCCGACGACCTCGCCGGCAGCAAGCTCGAAGCTTACCTGGTGCAGGGCCTGGAAGTCGCCGAAGCTCCTGCTGATGCCCGAGAACGACAGTACGGCAGCGCTCATGGTCACGGACTCCGGGTGACCCGCCCCCCGGCGTTACGGCCGGGGGGCGGAATCGGGAGACTTACTTGTAGAACTCGCTGATCCGGTCGGCCGGGATCTGCGAGGCCAGCCAGTAGGAATCCGGCAGCGAGGTGTCGATCGTCGTGGCCAGCTCGGTACCTTCCCAGATCGTCGGGGGCCGGAGGTCGTCCTTGACCACCGACTCGCCGTTCAGCAGCTTCATGGCCACGTCGGCCGTATCCAGGGAAAGCTCCTGGCCGGAGTTCACGACCATGTAGTTGGTGTAGTCCAGCGCCCGTGTCTTCTTCAGGAACCCGAACCAGTCGTCGGCCGAGGAGGGGGGGAGCGGCCGCTTGGCGTCGACGAACGCGTCCAGGGCACCGAAGTTCATCAGCCCGCCGTCCACGATCAGGCCGTCCACGGGCACCCGCTTGGCGAAGTAGCTCTCCACGATCTTCTTGGCCTCCGCCGGGGTGTACATCGCATACTCGGTTCCGAGCACCTTGATGTCCGGGTAGTTCTTGAGGGCCTCCTGGACCCCCTTCAGCACGTTGTTGGAGTACCCGGAGCCGGGGTAGCCCATGATCACGATCACGTTGCCCTTGCCGCCGATCTTCTTGGCCACCCAGTCGGCGAAGGCGTAGCCGGTCTTGATGTGGTCCCTGTCGACGTAGGCGTCGTACTGGTCGGTCCCGCACAGTCCGCCGAAGATGACCACCTTGACGCCGGACGCCTTGGCCTTCTCGATCACGCCGGCGGCCGAGGTCTCGCTCACCGGCTGGACGATCAGCAGGTCGATGTTCTTGGTCAGCAGGTCCTCGATGTCGGCGATCTGCTTCTTGTCGTCGTAGCCGGACTCCCCGTAGTACACGTTGGCGATCTGGTCCGCGTAACTGGTGCCGAAGGCATACTTGAAGTGGGAATAGCAGGAGGCCGCCCAGTCGTTGTTCGAGCCCTGGATGCTCACCCCGATGGTGTACTTTTTGGCCTCCGCGGCCTCGGGCTCCTTCTTGCTGCAGGCGCTGAGTACCAGGCCCAGGGTGACGGCGAGCGCCAGCAGGACGACCGCCCCTCGGTTGAACCCTTTCTTTCTCATACCAACACTCCTCTCTTCGAACGGATATCTCGAAACCGCGTGAGCGCCGCAGGCCCACGCGGACTTCTCCGAACTCAAGCTCTCCCTCGTCGCCTGTCGAAGAAAACCGCCGCGTAGGTCACCGACAGCAGCAGCACCCCCTTGACCACGTACTGGAAGCGGATGTCGAAGCCGAACAGTATGACGATGTTGATGATCAGGGTGATGGCCAGCGCCCCGCCCACGGCGCCGACCACCGAGGCCTTGCCCCCGCCAAGGAAGTTGCCGCCCAGGACCGCCGCAACCAGCGCGTCCATCTCCATGCCGCTTCCCAGGGTCATCTGGTCGGCAAAGCCGATGTAGCCGGCGCTCATGATGCCCGCGGCGGCCGCCAGAACACCGTTGAAGGCGAAGGTGACCGTGATGGTCCGCTCCACGTCCACACCGGCGAAGTGCGCGGCCGTCTGGTTCAGGCCGATCAACTCCACCTTCCTGCCCCATACCGTGCGTCTGAGCAGCACGTGGGCGGCGACGGCCACGACGATGAAGATGAGCACGGAGTTGGACATTTCCCCGATCAGGCTGCCCTTGATCGCGTTCACCAGCGCCGCCGGGGGCACCCCCATGGGGGTGACTCCCATGGACAGCCGCATCACCCCGCCCAGGATGGCTGCGGTGAACAGCGTGGCCAAGAAGGACTGGACCCGGTAGCGGGTGACGATGATGCCGTTCACGGCTCCGATCGCCGCTCCGAAGGCCAGGCTGGCCAGCAGGCCGTAGGGGAGGGCCCCCTGGCCGAGTCTCTTCACGAACACCATGAAGATGCCGATGGACATCTGCAGTATCGCCGCCACGGACAGGTCCACACAACCGGTGGCGATGACGAAGATCGTGCCCATGGTCACCACACCCAGGGAGGACGCCTGGCGGAGCATGGTGTTCACGTTGACGAAGGCGAAGAAGCTGCGGTTGTTGATGAATGCGGCGACGCAGATGACGAAGAGAACCAGGTAGACGCTGTTGTACTGGGTGATCAGTCTTCGCGTTCGCATGCAGGCAGTTGCACCAACCTTATAGACGGCACGGCGGTCATCAGGGACCCGGACTGGCCTCTGGGGGCGGGGGCACAATTGGGGCCTGGGTCACCCGGGATCATAGCATCCCTGCGAACGCGTGGGCAAGGTGCATGGCGATGATGCCGGTGCAATCCGAAACCCGGTCGATCAGACAGACCGCAACGGCCCCCTTGCGGGGGCGCGCGGGCCCGAAGGCGTGCTCACACTTGCTCTCGGGGGCGCTTTTCCGGGCTGCGAAGGTCTTCCGGGGTGTACGCTGCCCTCTTCCTGCGCAACGCACTGATTCTCTCCGGTGGGTAGCCGAGTGTATCGCGCAGGACGCTTTCGGTGTGCTCGCCCAGGAGGGGAGCCGGTGAGCGGACCACACCCGGCGTTTCCGAGAGATGGAAGGGCGAGCCGGCGATCTTCATCTTTCCGGCTCCGGGCTGGTCGATTTCCACGATCATCTTCCGGTAGTTGACGTTCGGGTCCTCGACGACGCGGTCGATCGTGTTGACCGGAGAGCAGGGCAGCCGGTGTCCCTCAAAGACGGCCATCCACTGCTCCGTGGTCTTCTTCGCCATTTCCTCCTGCAGGACGGCAACGATCTCGCCCCGATGCTCGGTTCGAAGCTCGTTCGTCCTGAACCGGGGATGCTCGGCCAGATCGGGACGTTCGATTGCCCGGCAGTATGTCTTCCACAGGGAGTCGTTGCCCACGGGGGTGATGATCCAGCCGTCCCTGGTCTGGAAGCCCTGGAAGGGAGTGATGGACGGATGCGCGGTCCCCAAAGGCTGGGGCACGTCCCCTGATACGGTGTAGCGCACGATGGCGTTTTCCAGGATGTACACCAGGCCGTCGACCATGGACTGATCGACCATCTGTCCCTGGCCGCTCTGGTCCCGGTGGCGGAGCGCGGCGAGGATGCCGATTGCAGCCTGATGACCCGCCACGATGTCCCCTACCGATGTTCCGACGCGCACCGGAGGCCCCCCTTCGGGTCCGGTAATGCTCATGATGCCGCTGAAGGCCTGTGCCACCATGTCGTAGGCCGGCCTGGCGGCGTAGTCGGGAAGGGCATCGTGACCGAACCCGCAGATGGAGGCGTAGATGATCCTCGGGTTGAGACGCTGCACCTCCGGGTACGAGAAGCCCAACCTGGCCATGGTGGTCGGCCGGTAGTTCTCGAGAATCACATCGGATGCCCTGATCAGGTCCTGCAGAATCTCCTTGCCCTCGGGAGTCTTCAGATCGAGGACCACGCTCTTCTTGTTCCGGTTGATGCTGATGAAATACGCGCTCTGCTCGTTCTTGAAGGGCCCGAATCGCCGGGCGTCGTCTCCCTCGACCGGCTCGACGTGAATCACCTCGGCCCCGAGGTCCGCCAGGATCATGGAGGTCGTGGGCCCGGCCAGGACGTGGCTCAGATCGGTCACCCGGATTCCCGCCAGCGCTCCTGTCATCGAGTGGTCCTCATCTGCTCCTCATCAGGCACCGTGTCTGCCCCGTTTGCCGTTCAGATCTCCAGAAGATGGTGGCCGTGGTAGTGGCGGTCGCGGAGCTCCCGAACCGCCTCGCTTGCCAGGTAGTCGTCGAAACGCATCGCCCGGTCGATGAAACCCGCCGGAGTCAGCTCGACGATCCGGTTGGCGACGCTGTCCACGAACTGGTGGTCGTGGCTGATGAACAGCACCGTTCCGGTGAACTCGATCAGGGCGTCGTTCACGGCGGTGATTGCCTCGAGGTCCAGGTGGTTGGTCGGCTCGTCCATGATCAGGACGTTGCCCCGGGCGAGCATCATCCTTGCCAGCATGCACCGCACTCTTTCGCCCCCGGACAGGATGTTGAGCTTCTTCGAAGACTCGTCGCCGGAGAACAGCATCCTGCCCAGGAAGCCGCGAACGTAGGACTCGTCGTCCACCTCGGTGTACTGCTTGAGCCACTCGATCAGGGTGAGCTGCGACTCGAAGTAGCCTGAGCTGTCCTTGGGGAAGTACGAGGCACTCACGGTGCTGCCCCACTCGTAGCTGCCTGCATCGGGGGCGAGCTCGCCGGCCAGGATCTGCAGGAGCGCGCTCTTGGCCGCGTGGTAGGGCCCCACGAGAGCGATCTTGTCCCCAGGGCGCACGGTCAGGGAGAAATCCCTGAGGACCTCCTCGCCCTCGACGTGCTTGCAGAGGCCCTCGATGTCCAGCACCCTGCGGCCGCTCTCCCGCTCCGGATCGAAGCTGACATAAGGGGCCCTGCGCCGGGAGGGCTTTATGTCGTCGATCGAGAGCTTCTCCACCAGCTTCTGCCGGCTGGTGGCCTGCCGCGACCTGGCGGCGTTGGAGGAGAAACGCTGGATGAAGCTCTGCAGCTCGGCGATCTTGTCCTCCCGTCGCTTCTTTGCGTCCCGGGCCTGCTTGCGGGCCAGCTGGCTGGCATGGAACCAGAAGTCATAGTTGCCCACGAACAGGGACACGGTTCCGTAGTCCACATCGGCGATGTGGGTGCAGACCTTGTTCAGGAAATGCCGGTCATGGGAGACCACGATCACCGTGTTCCTGAACTGGTACAGGAACTCCTCCAGCCAGCTGACCGCCTCCAGGTCGAGGTTGTTGGTGGGTTCGTCGAGCAGAAGGATCTCGGGGCTGCCGAACAAGGCCTGCGCCAGGAGTACCCGGACCTTCTGGGCACCGTCCAGCTCGCCCATGCGCGCGCCGGCCAGTCCATCGGGCAAACCGAGACCGGAGAGCAGGCGGCCGGCCTCGGACTCCGCCTCCCACCCGCCCATCTCGCTGAACTCACTCTCGAGATCCGCCACGCGCATGCCGTCCTCGTCGGAGAAGTCCTCCTTGGCGTACAGCAGCTTCCTCTCCATCATCAGGTCGTAGAGCTTCCGGTGGCCCATGATCACGGTCTCCAGAACCGAGTGCTCGTCGAACAGGAACTGGTCCTGTCGCAGGACGGCGATCCTCTCGCCACGACCGGCGGCGACCTGCCCGGTGTCCGGCGCCAGTTCCCCGGCAAGCACCTTGAGCAGGGTGGACTTGCCGGAGCCATTGGCGCCGATCACCCCGTAACAGTTGCCCGGGGTGAATTTGATGTTGACGTCCTTGAACAGGACCTGCTGCCCGAAGGAGAGCGAAAGGTTGGTGGCGCTGATCATTGGTGGTGCGGCACACAGTGTCCGACCTGGGCCTGTGTGTCAAGGGGGGGACCGGAGGCCGCTGAGAAACTCTCCGTTATCGGACAGGGAGGCTGGTCTGGGGCAGGGCGCCCACAGGAGCTCGCGACATGATGCTGCGGGCACGCCGGCCGCTGCTCAGCCCCTGGCCGTCGTGGCCCACGGCGACCAGGCCCCTCCGGGTCCAGCACCTCCTGGTCGAGATGAACCATGACCTGGAAGCGCTCCCCTCGGCGAGCTTCACCATCCCGTCGGCCCGACCGGGTTGCGGGTCTCCAACCGGGCACGGGCTGTGGGAGCTTCCCCGACAGGGTGCATTTCGCTATCCTGGACAGATGCCCGACAGCCCAACGACCCGGCCACCCGCAGCGCGATGGATCGCACGTCTGCCCTTCTTCTACGGATGGGTCGTGCTCGCCGCCGGCACCATCGGCGTGCTCATGAGCGTCCCCGGCCAGACCATCGGAGTCTCCGTGTTCACGGACTTCCTGCTCGAGGCCCTGGGACTCGAGCGCCTGCAGCTCAGCCTCGCCTACCTTCTGGGCACTCTCACCGGGGCGGCGCTGCTGTCCTTCGCCGGCAGGCTCTACGACCGTTGGGGAGCCCGGGCCATGGCGGTCTCGGCTGCCGCGATCCTGGGAGGAGTCCTCTTGAGCCTCTCCGCGCTCGAAGTGAGGGCGGGTGGAATCCGGGCCATGGCGTACATCACCCTCGCCTTTTTCGTCCTGCGTTTCGCCGGTCAGGGAGTGCTCACCATGGTCTCGCGGAACATGGTGATGAAGTGGTTCGACCGGCGGCGGGGACTGGCCAACGCGTTTCTCGGCGTGGCGACCTCCTTCGGCTTCTCGTACGCTCCCCGGCTGCTGGACGTGTTCATCGAGAGTTGGGGCTGGCGGGGGGCGTTCCGGGTACTGGCCCTGGTTTGCGGGGCCGCTTTTGCCGCCTTTGCACTGCTCACCTACCGCGAGGAGCCGGCCCGCTACGGCCTGGTCCCGGACGGCAGGCTCCACGACGAGCCGCGAAAGGCCGCCAGGATACAGACACACCCCGGGCGGGACTGCACCCTTTCCGAAGCGCTGCGCACCCGGGTGTTCTGGGTCCACGCCTTGACGCTCACCCTCTCCGCCCTGGTGATGACCGGCTTCACGTTTCACGTCGTCTCGATTTTCGAGGGCTCGGGCCTTGCGCGGGCACAGGCCGTGGGTGTGTTCCTGCCCGCTTCGTTGGTGGCGGTGGGCTTCCAGGCCCTGGGCAGCTACCTGAGCGATTTCGCCAAGCTCAAGTACTTCTGTCTGTTTCAGCTGTCCGGGCTGCTGCTGGCCTCGGCGGGACTGTATGCCCTGGCCCCGGGGTGGCCGACGACACTGCTGATCCTGGGATACGGAATGAGCCAGGCCATGTTCAGCATCAACGTGGCCCTGGCCTGGCCGCGCTACTTCGGGCTTTCCCACCTGGGGGCGATCACGGGGTTTGCCATGGCCTGGATCACCGCAGGGAGCGCCGCTGGGCCATACGTATACAGTCTGCTCCTGGGACTCGGACATGGCTATGCCTCCGGCGCGGCCTTTTCCTTCGTAGCCGCGGCCGCCCTGTTCGTCTTCGCTGTCCTGGGTTACGATCGGGACTACTGAACGGAGCCGGCCCCAACCCCCCGGATAGCGGCGCAGCGGGAATCTGTGCGCCCTCTTCAGGCCATCTCGTACTCTTCGATGACGGCTCGGTGCGCGGGGATGCCCAGGGACCGCAGGTTCGCCTTCATGGCCTCGATCATGCCCAGGGGACCGCAGATGAAATAGCACAACCGGGCGCGGTTCTCCGGGAGCTCCCGGTCCATGACCTCGGCCGTGATGAACCCCTTCACGCCGGCGAACCCCTCGGGGGGCTCCGCCAGCGCGTAAGTGATCCGGAGATCGAGCGTATTCTCCAGCTCGTCCAGCTCGCCTTTGAAGGCGATGTCCTCGGCGGTGGAGTTTCCGTAGAACAGATACACCGGCCGCCGGTCGCGGCGCTCGGCGAGGGTGTGCAGGATGCTCATCACCGGGGCGGCGCCGATGCCGCCGGCGATCAGGACGAATCCCTTTTCCCGGATCGCATCATCGAGAGAGAACCGCCCGTAGGGACCGTCCACGTACACCGTACTGGACTGATCCAGGGTGGGCACCCTGGACGTGAAGTCCCCCACCACCTGAATGGAGAAACGCAAGACTCGCCGGTGTGCGGCGTTGGAGACCGAAAAGGGGTTTCGGTGAGAGCTGAAAGGCGACGACTCGATGTTGAGCCAGGCCACCTGCGCCGCATCAAAGGCCAGCCCCTCGTGGCCCTCGGGCCGGAGATACAGGGACCAGGCGTCGGCGGTTTCCCGCTGGATCCTGTCCACCCTGTAGGGCCGCCTCTTGACGGTCCAGGGCTTGATCAACCGCAGGTAAACCACCGCGCCGCCCCAGATCGCCGCTTCCGTGATCCAGGCGGCGGTCATGGCCGGGGAGGAGAGGTAGTAGTTGACCTCGAAGAGGTGGATCAGCGCGAACACCGCGATGGCCAGGGCCAGGACCAGGTGGAGAGCGTGCCAGAACGTGTACCCGAGCTTCACCTGCCGGCGCAGGACCGAAGTGATGCCGATCAGAAGCAGCCCGGCCAGCCCGATCAAGCCCGCCTGGGCCTGCCAGGGCGCCCTGAACGGGTTCAGCAGGTACAGGGTGTAGGGGTTGTGGACGAGCAGGATCACCGGATGCAGCAGCACCAGGAATACCGACAGAACCGAAAGCCGGTGATGTATCACGTAGACTCGGTCCAGGTCGAAGACGTCCGCGAAGAACCTGATCCTCGCGGTCGGCAGGAACTGCAGTCCGGCCATGGCCAGCCCCACGAACCCCAGGGCCACCGAGAGCTCCCTCCAGAAACTGCGCTGTTTCGGCATCGGGAAGGCGAGCATCACGAGCACGGGAAGGAGAATCAAGGCCACGTAGACGGCGATGCCGAGGATGCCTTTGGCTCTCTTGCTCATGCCACCGTCCTCCTCGTGCGCGATTCTCCCGGGCCTGCCCGCTACCGGGGCCGGCTCAGGAGGGAAAGCGGA
>Ga0068714_10002296_pt1 | contig 25093 bp, 12 predicted proteins | sample MTBNYHSulfiMetaG_FD_62988 | JGI IMG/M metagenome (GOLD analysis project Ga0068714, IMG submission 62988) | Enrichment culture microbial communities from rom New York Harbor, USA that are MTBE-degrading - MTBE-NYH (New York Harbor Sulfidogenic)... | ecosystem: Environmental > Aquatic > Marine >... | reverse complement strand
ATGGACTGGAAGGACCAGGAGAGTATATCTTCGTTTGCATATACTGCACCGGTATTTGCCTGGAAACCGGCGTAGGCATTACTGAGTCCTGAGCCGGCCAGGTCTACACCTGCCAGGCTCACAAGCTGCGTGCCATCCACGACGACCCCCAGTGTCTGTTGAGCATAGTTGATGGAGACCTGATGGATAGCTTCGTCGCGCCAGATTATCCCCAAGGCTTCGGCATCTGCCTGAGTCAGTACCACACCGTTAAGGCCGACCCAGACGGTTGAACTGCTGAAGTCGGGACCGCCAATATCCTTGTAGGCATCAAACCAGATCTTCAGGCGGGGAAAGGCTATCGGGTCATAGCCAGCGGTGTCAGGTATGTTGTCGCCGATGGTCTGCAGGGTGAACGTGATGCGATCGAATCCGTGGTTTCCGGCTGCGTCAAGGGCGCCGCCGATATTGGTGGCCTGGAACTCAAATGTGGTGGAAAAGCCCTGACCCACGGATTGGAGACCTTGCCGCCAGAAGGCACCGATCTGATATGTCTGAGCAGGTATAATCCGAACTCTGTCGCCGACCTGAGCTGTTGGCCCCGTCAGATTCAGACCGGCAATCGACTGGAAGTCCGGATAGCTGAAATCTGCCCAGGCCGCAGAAGCTGCTAGAGTCAGGACCAGAAGATACGCAGCAATGATACGAGCAGATGGTATTGTGTTTTTCATCACTCTCTCCTTAATCACTGTCTTGAAGCAGAGCGTTCCTGCCGGAGAACATCCCACGACAGGATGCCCGCTTATTCAATTGTTGCGAATTGGAGTTGATGGAAGCCTCTCAGCGGACAGAGGCCAAGCGCAGAAGAGAACGCATTCTCGCCCGAGGTGCTGGTTATCATCACCTTGCTCCTTCCAACAATTCCTGCACCCTGAACAGGAATCCCTTGCAGGCGTCCCCGCCTGCGGGGCTGACAAGGAAAGAACCTCACTCCAAACAGAGATATACTACCAATATTACGGGGTCTCTGTCAATAGGGATACTACGGGCTATGGACGACGTCAATTCTATGGCTGCCGGTTGCGGTAAGCCGGGTCTATTGGCCCCTGAGCCAGTCCCAGCTGGCTGCGAGGGTCGCGAAATCCTTGAAGTTGATGACGTCGTCGCCGCCTTCGGGGGCGATATCGGCCAACTCGTCCCACGGGCCCTGGCCCGGCTGGGAAAGCCAGGCGGCGCAGAGCCTCCCGAGGTCGAGACCGTCGACCTTACCATCGCCACCTGTCGGGGCGATGTCGGCGATGTTGGTGATGAGTTTGAAGTCGAGAGACGGCGGGTCTTGCCCAACCATGCCGCCCCCCCTGAAGACCATGTTGAAGCCGGTGAAGAGGTTCATCCCGATGATGCCTTCGAGATACCCTCCTTCGGGGGAGGCGATGTCGATCCAGACTACCGGGACGTTTGTGGCGGTCAGCCACTCATCGGCCGCAGGTATCTGAAGTGAGTCAATATAGAAACCGGGATAGACCGTGATGTCGCCGGTAACATCCTGTATCTCGACCTCAAAATCACGATTGGCGCGCTTAAGCCCCAGCCGGGTGGCTACGACGGTATCGATGACGCTCACCTGCGCGCCTGTGTCGAGCATGAATTTCGTCTGGTCGGAGGCTATGTATCCGCCATCCGCAAGGTGAACGGTGGCCACAAAGAAAAGAGTCTGCGGCACCAGGAAGAAATCGCCAGCTACAGAGGGGAGCAAGGGATAGAAGTCAAGAGTGCCATAATCGAAAGTAGGCCAGTAGTTGACACCGGGGGCACCGCTGGGGCGTAGCTGGAGCGGGATGGAATCGTTATAGTCCGGGATGGCTGGGTCGTCCAAGTCATAGAGCGCGATTGCGGGGCCACGGTATTCGTTGGCATCACGGATAATGGTGACCTTGTGTTCGTTATCGAACGATAGGGCATGAAACACAGCAAATGGAGCTCCGATGGCAGTGGGCAGGTCCGGGCCGGCAGGTGGTGGGCCTACGATAATGGATACATTGCTCTCGCCACGCATTCCGGAAGTCTGTTGCAGGAGGCCGTTGGGCTCTACGGCACCAAGGCCGTCAATGAAAATGCCGAGTGGATAGCTGGCCAGAGCATCGACTGTGCCGGTTGCTCCCATCAGTGTTACAATGGAATCAGTTACAAGGCCGCTGGCGTATATGCCCGTTCTTACGGCCTCAGCGTAACCGATAAGACTTGAACTGGCGCCCGTGTCGAAGATACCGATAGCGTAGTTAGTCTGCGGCGACAGGGTGAGGTATGAGCCGGTAACCGCAGGCTCTTCGTAGCCAGCGAAGTCGAGGTCGTCGCTACGGGCGTTGGTCACGGTGACGGCAACCCATGGGATGAAGCCGTCCAAGGGCGGCGAATCGACCTGGTTCATGAAGATAGGCGACGTCTGGACTGCCGCTTGAGCGTTCTTGTGGCCAAGGGGATGCAGGAATCTGCGCGTGATCTGCCCTGAACCACAGCGGTCCCTCATCATTCGTGGTGCTTTATCAGCGGGGTGATAGATCGCCTTGATGCAGAGGCCGTTTTTGAGGCGGATATCGGCGTCGGCTTTTTTCCAGTCTGAGGGCGGCTTGGCTGCAGAGGGCAAGGTCAGGATCAGCGTCATTATGGAGGCAAGAATGGCGCTGCTGGCGAACGGCCGGATACTCATAAGCTGCTCCAACACAAATACTTACGGAGCTTTGGATACGCGCCCCATGTGCTGCGTGTGCCTGTTTCTACAAGGTCATTATACCAGAAAGCGTGGTGCGGGGCAAATCGGGGCTGCTTGTTATGGGTCTGCGGGTATGGTAGTGTAGGCGGCATGGCGAGGCGATTTACGTTGAAATCACGGACTGCGGCGGGGGAGCTGGACTTCGCGAAGGACCTGAATCCGGAGCAGCTGGCGGTTGCGACTGCGCCGGGCGGGCCGATGCTTGTGGTTGCCGGGGCGGGCAGCGGGAAGACGCGGGCCCTGACGTATCGGCTGGCGTGGCTGGTGGAGCATGGCGTAGATGCCGGGCGGATAATGCTGGTTACTTTCACGAACCGGGCGGCGCGGGAGATGCTGAGCAGGGTGGGGCTTCTTATCAAGAGGGAGACGCAGGATATGTGGGGCGGGACTTTCCATCATATTGCCAACAGGCTGCTCAGGGCATTCGGCCAGAAGATAGGGGTGCAGCCGGATTTCACGATACTCGACAGGGAGGATGCGAGGGACCTGATCGCGGCGTGCGTGGCGGAGACGGGGGTGGATACGCGGGAGAGGCGATTCCCGCAGAAGGCGGTGCTGGCGGCGATATCGAGCTTCATACAGAATACGCTGGAGCCGCTGGAGAAGGTGCTGGTGAGGCGGTATCCGATGTTCATCAAGGAGCAGGAGGGGATAGAGAAAGTGCTGATGACGTATATCGCGCGGAAGCGGGCGGGGCAGATGCTGGATTATGATGACCTGCTGGCGGGGTGGCTGGAGCTTCTGACGTATCGTCAGGATATAAGGGAGAAGCTGCAGGGGATGTTTGACCATGTCCTTGTGGATGAGTACCAGGATACGAACGCGATACAGGCGGCGATAATAGATGTGATGGGGGCGAGGCACGGGAATGTGTGCGTGGTGGGGGATGATTCGCAATCGATATACAGTTTTCGCGGGGCGAATTTCGAGAATATCGTCTCATTCCGGCAGAGGTATCCGGATGCGCGGGAGTACAGGCTTGAGACGAATTACCGGAGCACGCCGGAGATACTCAGGCTGGCGAATGAGAGCATCAAGCTGAATGAGCGGCGGCTGCCGAAGGTACTTCATGCGGTGAGAATGGCTGGGCTGAAGCCGGCGATAGTGACATGTCACGACCATTTTGTGCAGTCGAGGTTTGTGGGAGAGTACATACTGCAGCTGCTTGACGAGGGGCGGAAGCTCAATGATATAGCGGTTCTGTACAGGAGTCACTGGCATTCGATGGAGATACAGCTCGAGCTGCAGCGGCGGAACATACCATTCGAGGTGCGCGGGGGGCTGCGCTTTTTTGAGCAGGCGCATATAAAGGATGTGCTGTGCTGTCTGAGGCTGCTGCATAATCCTTATGATGAGCTGGCGTGGCAGCGGACTCTGCGGATGCTGCCGCGGGTGGGGTCGGTGCTGTCGAGGAGGCTTTGGGAATATGTGTCGGCGTCTGAGGACCCGCTGAAGGCGGCGCAGGGTGAGGGGGCGCAACGGCTCTTTCCTGTGAGCGCGAGGACGTTTTACAAGGAGTTCGTGGGGCTGCTGGCGGAGGTGAACAAGCTTGGGTCGCCGGCGGATGCGATAGAGGAGATTGTGAAGAAGTTCTACGGCGATTACGCGACGACCCACTATGAAGCGGCGGCGATGCGGCTGGAGGATATCAAGGGGCTGGCGAATTTTGCGGGGCAGTATAACAGCGTCAGTGCATTTCTGGCAGATGTGGCGCTGGCGGGGGAATTCGCGGGCGAGACGGTCGTGACAGGTCCGACGGAGACGGAGTTTGTGATACTTTCGACGGTCCATCAGGCGAAGGGGCTGGAGTGGCCGGTGGTGATGATACCGTGGATGGCGGATGGTCGTTTTCCGACGGATATGGCGATCAACACGGGAGACGACCTTGAGGAGGAGAGGCGTGTTTTTCACGTGGCAGTGACAAGAGCAAAGGATGAGCTTTACCTGATAATGCCGCAGGTGTGGAGCCGGCGGGGCGGAGTGGTGGTGATGATGAAGCCTTCGCGGTTCCTAACAGAGCTGGAGGAGGATATCACGGAGCCGATGTTGCTTGAGGAGGGTCTGGGGGCGACGACGGTAGGCGAGCTGCCGGGCGAAAAGGAGCGCGAAGAGCCGCCGTCTCCGAAGCAGCTGAGAGGCCGTAAGAAGGCTGACAAGCTGCTGCCGGGCAGCGAGGTCTGAAGAAATTGCTCCCAGTTACCAGCCAGTGTCACTACTCCGCTGTCGGCCCCTTCGCGAGGGAAACCTTCAAAAGCATGAAGGAGGAATCCGAGCCAGCGGTCATGAGCATCTGCTGATCGGGGTCAAGGGTCACGACTGTGCTGACGCTCACGGCATTCATCATTTGGCCAGATTCAGCGGTGCCGGTGCTCCGGGCTGGGGTCACTGCAGAATAGTCCACGTGCATCCAGATGCGGTTTCCTTTGAGCAGATAGGGCGTTAGCACAAACCTGATTCCGGGAGAGGGTACTGCCTCAGCACCGGTGCCTGCGGCGTTGGGAGAACCGATGGCGAGCTCGGCGGTCTCGCCGTTGTTGACGGTCAGACGCGGCGCGGCAAGCTGGGTGGCATCCGGCTGAGAGGGGAGCCACTCAAGCAGCCTAGCAGTCTGCGCGGTGGAAAGCATTATGTTGCCGCGGAAGGGTTCGTTGGCGCTGATGTACCCCAGATCCGGCAAGGTATGGAGGAAGGCCGGCAGAGCGGTGGGGGAGCCAAGCTGGAAGATGCGGGCTTCGACGGTGATGGGTCTCTGGGGCACGAGAGCGCGGAGCATCTGTCTGATATCTGCGTCGGTGAAACTGCCGGTGATCTGGGCGGTATCATTGATGGCACTCTGAATGACGGGCGCGGAGACGACGCGATTGCCGATGACGATGGCCATCTGGCGGCCGATATTCTCGCGCGTGATGACATTCAGCAATCTCGCGCCGCGAGGGTCGACCTTTATCGTCAGGCATGGCCTGCCGAGGGCATCTCTGTCGGCAGTCAAACCTGCGATGGCCCATGAACCGTCGGCAGGGATGGCTTTGGGGGGCTGGCCAAAGGCCAGTACCGCGCCGCGCTCATGATGCAGAGCTCCCTGCACCGATGCTGAACCAGCGTCAAGCCAGATAAACTGGCCGTTGCGGGGCGTAAGCGAGCTATCGTGCATCAGGGCGTTGGCATCGGCTGGGGAGAAGTCGCTGGGTCGCGCGAGGATATGCAGAGAGAGCTTGTTCGTGGCCAGGATGAGGTCGGCTGGTATCGCGGGCGCCGGAGGAACTGACTTTGTGGCGGCAGTGCTCAGCGACTGGGCCTTTTCGAGAAGGACCCTCGCCTGTGGGTTGTTGGGGTCGGCGCTTACGAGCATTCGGGCATATCCTGCTGCCGAGTCATAGTCCTTAGCATCGAGATATGCGGTGGTCAGGCCGTCCAATGCCTCGGCTGCGCGAGGGTCGGCTGCGACCGCTCTTTTCCAGTAATCGATGGCTTCGTCCATCCTGCCGGCGTTCTTTGCGATGGAACCCATACCGCTCAAGGCGTCGGCGTTGGCGGCGTTCCTTTCGAGGGCCTGTCCGTACAATCTCTCAGCTTCGGCGGACTTGCCTTGCCTGCGCAAATCGGCGGCGAGCTTTGAGAGTCGGGCTGCTTCCTCTATCTCTTCGGGCAGAGTGCCGAATGCCGAAGGTCCGGGTGTGAGAGCAGGTGAGGAGCTGTCGCCGGCGGACAGTGTAGTCGGAAAAATGAACGTAAACGCCAAGAGAATAACGGCTGGTCTGGCGGTAGTGTACATAATGCAGGTCCTCAATTGAGCTGCAGCTTCTGTGGTAGATTCTACCCCGAACGCGGAACAAGTCAAATGCCAGGGGTATAAGGCTGTCGTCTGCGTTTATCCTGTATGGTCGTAGGTATCCCATCATTCTTCTGCGGGCCGACGCCGGCCCTGATGATGTCCGGGACGCGTTCGGCCTTGTCCAGTGTGTACCGGTATGGAGAGGCGAACACCTGACCTTCCTCCTGTCTGAGCCCTGTAGTGTGGTCATAGATGTTGCCGACAGCCTTGAGACACCCCTTTGATATGCTCAGGGCTTTCTCGGTCTTGGCGACGTAGATGGTGTGTGGATCATTCACGCCGGAGAAGAAGCAGTTCTCGACCAGCACCTCAGAATCCAGCCGTGAGCGAATGCAGTAGTTGTTGCCTGAAGAGGTGTAGTAGTTGTTGAACAGATGTACGGTTCCATATCTGACGCTTGGCATCCGTTCAATGCAATTCTCCGCCCACCAGTTATGGTGCATGGTGATGTGCAGTGCATTTGCGTCGGCAACGTGTTTGTCCGATGAACCTATCAGGCATACGAGCCTGTGGTCGCCCTCCGGTTTGCTATAGCTGAACCTGCACCAGGAGACAGTAACGTAGTCTGATTGCCTTGTGATATCGCACAGGCCGTCTGTCGCATCCGACAGGTCGCAGTGGTCTACCCAGACGTGATGTGCCTTGTTAATGATGGAGATGCAGTCGCCGTTGGCTCCTGTGATGTAGAGATTGCGGATTATGACATTACTGTGCCCATTGACATACAGCTGTCCGCGTATTGTGGGTCTTTCGCCTATTCCGACGACGGTCTTGTTGTCGCGTATGGAGATCGAGCTTGCGAGCAGCTCACCCTGTACCTGTATTATGTAAGGCTCGTTCCTGCTGGCGTAATAGCTGAGCCTGTCTGCCGTGGTGACTGTGACAACCTGCCCTCCCTCGCCGCCAGTCGTGCCTTCGAGGCCCAGGGCGCTGACGGACGCGAACCCGATCGGCGCGATGTCTTCGGCTGCCTGTACGGCGGCCGGGACAAGAACAACACACAGAACCGCGACAATGAACCTGCGTCCAGACATATAGGTCTCCATGTAGACAAGTGATTTGCGCAGCACCAGCACAGCTGCGTTCGACGGGCGCATTATAGATAGAAACAGCTACTATTGCCAGCATTCCGAGGCAGGCTGGCGATTGCACAGGAGCCAGTCGGCTGCGAACTGCTGCAAGGCGGCGAAGTCAGGCTGGCTGCCAGTCCAAACACCGGCAATCGAGGCGAGGTCCTTGAAATCGACCTGGCAGTCGCTGTTGCGGTCAGCCGCCCACGGGGTGCATGAATAACGCGGCGTGGTTGCCGAAGCAGGGCTGGACCAGGCGTTCTCATTGCGATTGACGCTCTTGTCGCGGGCCTTGACCTTGTAGGTATATGTTGTGTCATTGGCGAGGCCGGAGTCGATGTAGGTGCTGGAACTCTGCCAGCCGGAGTCATGGCCGCCGCCCGAGGTGCAGGCAAAGTAATACTCTACGCCGGAGGAATCAGATGCCGTCGTCGCGGTCATCGTGATGGAGCTAGAGCTGGTTGCCGTCGGCGGCGTGGCCCAAGTCATTGTGGCAGGTGTCGGCGCCGTGGTGTCGGCAGCGGTGACGGGGGTAATGATGACGTAGCAGAGGCGCGTGTCGCTCTGGCCGGCGGGGCCGTTGTCGATGCGGATACTCCCATCGGAGACCGTCACGGTCCGTGTCTCGGTGAGGAACTGAAGGGCGAGGAGGTTCACGTTGCTCCAGTAGTTGACGCCTTCGACATTGAGGTGATAGCCGCTTCTGTTGTAGAGCCCGTCGCCGATGGTGGCCTCCACGTCATAGAGGCCGTTGGCCACGGCGAGTCGCCAGTTGGAATTCGTCTCGAAATTGACGATAGTGTCAAGCTTGGGGTCTCCAGACAGGCCATAGTCACGCATAGTGCCAGTGTGATTTTTGTTCCAGCCGTAGGTGAAGCCGTTTCCACGATCGCCATAGTAGTTTCCGTAATCGCCCACATAGCCGGATGGGATGTCATCTTCGGGCTTCTGGAAGTTGACTCTGACCAGCGGCGTCAGGAGAGAGCCGGCGGTTGCGCTCGCTGCCAGCGATGGTGTGCCGACATTCTGATTGGTGCCCATGTCGCGGGCAGTGACGGTATAGGTGTATGTCACGCCGGAAGTCAGGCCGGTATCGATGTACGTTGTGCTGCTTTGCCAGCCGGAACTGTGGCCGCCGGCGCCGCCGGTGCAGGTAAAGTAGTATTCGACGCCGGTAGCGTCGGTTGCGGTCGCAGCTGTCATCATTATCCGGTAGGACACGGCCGTGCTGTTGCAGCCGGTCGCGTGTGGCACCACCGCCCATTTCATCGGGTCAGGCGTCGGGGCCTGCGTGTCAGGCGAGGCCAGTGTCGTTGCAGACGCGGTAGACGATGCGGTAGTGGTGTTCTGCTGCGGGCTCTTGTCGCGGGCCTGGACACTGTACGTGCAGGGCGTATTGGCGGCTATACCAGTGTCGGTATAGGTTGTGGAATCCTGCCAGCCGGAGCTATGGCCGCCGGCAGTACAGGTGAACATGTATTCGACGCCGCTGGCATCATAGGCCGTAGTGGCCGTCATAGTAATGGCAGAGTCGCTCAGCACGCGAGGCGCCACGGACCATGTCATCGGGCTTGGCTCCGGTGCCTGCGTGTCGGGCGTCGTTTTCAGGGCGATCACGGCATAGCAGAGGTGGACCCCGCTCTCCTCGCCGCCATCGTGGTTGATCGTCAGGCGACCATCGCTGACGGAGACGGTTTTTGTCATAGTGGCCCAGTTGTTGGCGGGCCTCTGCACGTACATCCAGTACGATAGACCCTCGACACTGATCGTGGTGATCTCCGCGGTAGTGTCGCCCACGGCGAGGGTCACATCGTAGATGCCGTTTGGCACCTCTATTTCCCAGTATGCGCCCACATGGCACTGTACATGGGTATCAAGCCGCCTGTCAGGGTTAGTCGATCTCACAGTACCGGTGTGAGAAACGTTCCATCCGTAAGAGAGCCCGCAGCTCTTGGCGCCGTAGGTTCCACCGCTATCGGCGAGGTATCCGGCTATGGGCAACGGGTAAGATGACGGCTGAAAATTGATACGAACAAGGTCGGTTGTCAGGGGTGCCGTTGTTGCTGAGGCAGGAGCAGAGGCAGAAGTCTCATTGTTGTTGGCGCTCTTGTCCCTGGCCTTGACGGTATACGTGTAGGTTGTCGTCGGGCTGGTGCTGGCCGGGAGGCCGTAGTCAGTATATGTCGAGCTATCCTGCCAGCCGCTATCATGACCACCACCCGAGATGCAATCAAAGTAGTACTCGACACCGCTGGGATCGCTGGCGGTAGAAGCGGTCATGGTGATGGAATCATAATCCGAACCGTATGGCTCGACGGACCATGTCATTGGATCCGGCGTCGGGGGATAGATGTCATCTGCACCAGGCACAATGCTTATGTCCATGCAGTCGATGCGCGCCCAGTCCAGCGGCTCGCCGGTATACGTCTGGATGCAGACCTCGTCACCTGTATTGAGTTGTGCACGAACGGTGTGCGTAACAAGGGAGCCGGTATCTACGGTAGCGTCCCACTGCGCGACTGAGGTGTTGTTGACAAGAAGGTAGTATCGACTCGTTCCTCCCTCATCCTCGTACGTGAGTGTGATATCGCAGATGGCTGAATCGCCTGAGTAATAAGCACAGATTGTTCCGGGCCCTGCGTCATTCCAGACGCCGTAGTTGCCGGACCACCCCGAGACGTATATCAGGTAGTAGCGGCAGTTACGGACCATGCTCTCGGCCTCCGTCCGGCCGACAGGAGCTTCTACGACCGGGTCAGTGGTGAAGCTCCACACATCGCCCGTCACCACCGAGGTGTCAGCCTTGACCGTATCGACGCGCCAGTAGTAGGTCGTTCCGCTCTCCAGCAGCCCTGGAGCATATGTTGCTGATGATAGAGTGTCTTTCAGGTCTCCCGGAGACAGGGTTTCTGACGTGCCCATGTAGAGTTTGTGGGTGGAAACGGCAAAGCCCGGCGTCCATGAGAGCTCCATAGGCTTGACGGTGTAGAAATCATTCGGAACGCGCCGAGGCGTGTTAGTCTGGCCATCGGCTGGATATGGCTTGGATGCGCTTGTGGGTGCCGTGCGGAATCGCCAGAGTTGGCCGGTAACAGTGCCGCCTGATGTGACGGCATCGACGCGCCAGTAGTAAGTCGTATCGGCGGAGAGTGTGCCTGCAGGCCATGTTCGTCCGGTTTGGTTCGTCTGCCAGACAGGAGACGTTGTCGTACCGAAATATATGTCCCATGAGGTGGCATCAGAGAGATTCGTCCACGACAGTGTCGGCGACAGCGTTGCATTGTCGATGGAGCCGTTGCCGGGCGCCGGGAGGAGCACGAAATCGCAGCCGCTCATGGGGCCTGTTTCGGCCTGTGCGATGGTGGGCACGTCCGTGGCATCGTCCAAGGCAAATGCATAGTCATAGAAGATGTTCGGGTCGAACGATATGCCGGTACCCGTCATATCGCCGCTGCAGGAGTTGAAGATGTTGCCGACACTCTCACCATCAGCGTAGCGCAGGTCGGTCGGAACACTGGAATAGCTCTGATGCAGAGGATTGCTCGACGACAGGAAATAGTTGTTCTGAACGAGTACCTTGGCGCCGCTGCGGTAGCCGGCGCAGTAACTCGATATGTCCGTGTAGTAGTTGTTGAAAACGTGGACAGGGCCGTAGCCTGCGAGCGGGTTTCGCTGGACGGTCGTGTCGAACCAGTTGTGGTGGTAGGTGACATGACATTTGCCCACATCCTCGAAGTGGTTAGTGCCGCTGTTGACCAGCGAACACTTGTCGTGGTTATGGAACTTCGTATTTGAGAAGGTGGCATAATCCGAGCCAACACTTGTGTCCAACAGGCCATCAAAGCTGGCTGAGAGATCGCAGTGGTCTATCCAGATGTGATGAGTTGCGCGTATGGCTATGGCATCAGGGTAACCATTGGTAATGGTCAGATTGCGGATAATAATGTTATGCTGCGTATTGATATCAAGGCCGACGCCATCCAAGAACGCATCGGCACCAAGACCGATTACCGATTTGTCGGATGTTACGCTTACGGTGCCGCCGCCTGTTATCGTGCCCGAAACGAGGATCGTGTAGGGCCCGCTACGCCCCGCGTAGTCGGCAAGGCCGGCCTTGTCGGTTACGGTCACGACCGGGCCATCTCCGCCGCCGGTGGTGCCGTTCTGGCCGAGAATGTTCACCGCGGCAAAGCCGATGGGGCAAGAGTCGTAGGCGGATGCACAGGATGCGATTAGAACACAAGCGATGATGGCAGCTGTGCCGTGTCTGTGAATTCTCATGGATATCCTTCAACCTTTCTGTCGAGCCGACCGAACTACTGTTTCCGCGATTTTGGCGGTCGTTACATATGTCCACGGTAGTGGCCGTATGTATAGGCGACCCTCTATCGGGGCCCGTACAACAGCATTATACCCTCGCGAGGTTTCCAACCAAGCGGCAGATTTCGCACAGTCGTCTTTTTGCGCGCAGAAAGTGCCCGGAGACCCTCAAAAACCAGACCTGCGACGGGGAATTTTCGGCGACATCCTCCACTCCTGCCGCCATGACCTCACCAACTGCATGTGTGTTAGCCCTATGAGACTATGATCAGCTCCAGCATTCAGTCGACGCGTTGCGGCTACACGTCAGCCAGTCGGCGGCGAACTGCTGCAGGGCTTCAAAGTCGCTGGGGCAGGTATCGTATGAGTACGCGGGGGCCGCTCGGCACGGCACAGAGCGTGCCGAGCACAAGAATGGAAGTCTTTATGTCAATCCTTCAATCCAGACAAGTCACTGGGTAAGGCACTCGCCGGACGGGACCCTGTTACAGGTCAGCCAGTCCGCCGCGAATAGGCGCACGTCAAGGAAGTCGAGGGAGCAATCGTCATTCAGGTCTATCGGCGGGCAGTCGGGAACTTCTTCAAAACCTATGTTGTCAATGTTGACAAGGGTCGGGCCAGAGCCGTACGTACCGCCAAGGCCGAACGCTATTACAGCGTGGTCGGCGGTGGCGGTGAAGATACCGTCAGTCGGTCCATCATATGGCGAGGAGATGAGTGGTTCCCAGTCCCATGAGCCGGTCGTGCCTATATTGAAATTGGGGTCGCCATAGGCTTTTGCGTAAGCCAGCGTCTCCCAAACAGAGCCGTCGAGGAAGGGGTCGTCGTCCGTGAAGCCGACGAACAGGAACAGCCAGTTGAGGGCGCCGGGCGTCGAGGGGACAAGGCCCGTCAGGCTGCCTTTCCACTCGCCTGAGAGCCTGTACCGATTGCCGCTGATGACCGGGACTATCTGATAGAAGTAGTGTCCGTCGACATCGGTCAGAGTGGTGTCTGCCTCGAGTCTGGCTGAACCGGCGGGAGCGCCTTCTGTGCCGTCAAACGACGATGTCATGGTGCCGATGTAGTATGCCATCGACCCTGAGAGCCAGCCTGAAGTATCCGAATCGAATGAGCCGTTGACGACGGGATCATTTGGCTCGGCTGAGCTCCACTGTGCAACAAGAAGAGCGTAGTCCTGGAAGTCTGTCTGGCAATCGCCGTCGAGGTCAGCGATGATCGACGGTGTGCACTCATAGCGAACGGTGGTCGCTTCTCTCTCGTCTGACCACTGGGTCTCGTTCTGCAGCAGGCTCTTGTCACGTGCAATGACACGATAGGCATAAGTAGTGTTATTGACGAGCCCGGTATCCGTGTACTGGGTCTCATCCTGCCATCCGGAGTCGTGGCCGCTGCCGGCGGTGCAAGCGAAGAAGTACTCCACACCTGACTCGTCAGAGGCCGTTGTGGCGGTCATGGTTATGCTGTACAAGCCTGCCGCGGTGGGCGCCATATCCCATGTCATAGGGTCGGGCGACGGGGCGGCGTTATCCACCAGTGTAGAAGCACTCGCCTCGCCGGAAGCGCCGGTCTGATTGTGACCAACACTCTTGTCGCGTGCCGTGACGGTGTACGAGTATGTTGCACCTTCCGTCAGTCCGAGGTCGATATATGTCGGGCTGTTCTGCCAGCCTGAGTCGTGGCCACCGCCGGTCGTGCAAGTGAAGTAGTACTCCACGCCGCTTACGTCGGTCGCCGTGGTTGCAGTCATGGATATCGAATGGAAGCTGCTGCCATACGGGACAGTAGCCCATGTCATCGGGTCTGGAGTCGGAGCCGTCGTGTCAGGCGGCGAAGTAGTCGCAGGCGACGAGGGCGCCGTGACATTTTTCATAGTGCTCTTGTCGCGGGCCTTGACGGTGTAGGTATAGTTCACACCGCTGGTGAGGCCGGTATCGGTGTAGGTGGAGCTGTCCTGCCAGCCTGAGCTGTGGCCGCCGCCAGCGGTGCAGGTGAAGTAGTATTCGACACCGCTGGCATCTGTAGCGGTCGTAGCTGTCATCTCAACTGAGGTGTCACTAGTGGCATGGGGCGTGATATCCCATGTCATTGGATCAGGCTGGGGCGGGGTCAGGTCGGCACCATACGGATCGGGGCACAGACCATTAATATATTCCTCGAGGTTAGTGTAGCCGTCGGAATTGCGGTCGCCGTTTCTGTCTGCGGCGTCATACGGATTGAGGCCGCGGGCGATTTCCCAGTCATCGGGCATGCCGTCATGGTCGCTGTCCACGGGCGGCGTGGTCGAATTGAGCGTTGGCCAGCCGCCTACCTGTGTCTGGGAGTCTATGATGCCGGAGTACGAGCCATAGACCGGGGGTGTCAGGCCGCCATAAGTAGCCGTACCGGTCTGCACTTCCCCTATGATGCGAGTATCGATGGAGTCACGCGCTAGGCTGCAGCCGGCGCTGGCCAGGACATAGCTGTAGGCATTTTGTGCGGTCTGTTGTGTAACTGGATATGTTGTAGCCACCGGAAACGGCGTAAGCGACTTGCACAGCGACAGCTCGCCACTGCCGCCTTCGGGGTCGACGCCACCGGCCCAATTGTCGGCGGTTACGGTTGGATAGCCATTGACGTAGTTGCCGTTCACGTACCACAGGCCATAGGTGTGCGGGACAATGGGGAGACCTGCGGCGTCCTTCCTGAGACTCGGATTCACGATCCTGTCCCTGACACTGGTGCTTGTTGCCGGCCCGTACTTATAGTAGCAGTTGACTATATTGACCGTGGCATATTCACCGCCATAACAACTGTTGAAGGCCCAGTTGTATATGACGTTGTTCCGAAGATCGGCGTTCGTGTTCAGCTCGCCGTCTATTCGCGGATTGCGCGAAGAGTGATGCGCCAGAAGATTGTGGTGGTAGGACACGTTGGTACCGCCCCAGATGCCGCCGTAGCCATGGGCGCCCTTTTCGTGATGAGAGTAGCGCAGACTCTCGGTTATCAGGCACCACTGCGCGGTGAAGTTCGTGTTGGCATAGAACGAGAGCGTCTCGTCTATACTCCAGCTTGCGCTGACATGGTCAAGTATCACAGGGTTCTGGTAACGTCCCCAGATGGCATCCGAGTCATTGTTGTCTGTGCCGTTCGGCCAGCAGTCGCCAAGACGGAATCGCATATAACGGATAATAACATTACTGCAACTGATCGTTATGCTTCCGTTGGCGATACATATTCCGTCGCCGGGAGCTGTCTGCCCGGCGATGGTCAGGTTTCCGTTGGAGATACTCAGGTCGGAGGTCAGGTGGATCGTTCCCGATACGCGGAAGACGACAGTTCTTGCACCGCTTCTTGTCACGGCATAGCGGAAGCTGCCCGGCGAGGTGTTATCGTTGAGGTTTGTCACTTCATAGACTGCTCCGCCACGGCCGCCTGTGGCCGTTGCCCCCCAGCCCTCGGCACCGGGGAAAGCTGGCACACCATAGACAGACGAGGGCCCGCACATGGCCATCCATGCCAGGACAGCCGCTACTACAAATTTCTTCACTAAAACGTCCTCCGGAATAGAAGGAATGAGGTTACTACAGTACCTGCTTGGTATGTGGCACCTCGACGAACGCACAGCTCGCCTGCCCCCGAAGCGCCACCCAAATGCGCATTGTATCATTTTTGGGCAACCGACACAAATCGGTTGGACACATACTGCGCAAAAGTGCTGGAACCATGCGCAAATGGTCAATTACCCTATGTGATGGTAATGTCCGGGATGGGTGGGAAATCATCTCCGGCAGGCAGATTGGTGGTATAGTAGGCAACAAACACGATACATAATATGCATATAATGAGTATTGTCCAGCTTCTGTCCAGATCATGATCTGGTACGGATATGAGGAGGCTTACAGATTCAGCTTGCACCGTGCCTGCTGGCGGGTAAACTTGCGGGCTGCGGTTAGCAGTGAAGGTCATGTACACAAAGTTCAGGCAATAGGGGGTCAGGCATGAACGTCCTCTACTGTGTACAGAGTTGAAAGCAGCGAGATCAGCTCCGAGGGAGCAATCGCGACATCAAACCACATTTTTACGAAAGGGAAAACAAATGAAGAGCATGTACAAGTATCTGATGCTGCTGGCAGCGGTGGCAGTTGTTGCCACATGCGCACAGGTCTTTGCGGCTGATGACGAGCCGACTGCACCTCCTCCACCTCCTCCTGCCAGGGAAAGGACCGCAGGGGCTCCGGGTATGGCGGCGGGTGGCGGCGGCATGAGAGGCATGTTCGGTGCTGCGTCGATATGGCAGTTTGTGCCGCGTCTTGAGCTGACCGAAGAGCAGAAGACGAAGGTCCAGGCGATTCAGGAAGGAAGCCAGGAGAAAGTGCAGGCGACATGGATCGCGATACGGACTGCTACGAGCAAACTGAACGATCTAGCCATAGCGGGCGCTACGGAAGCTGATATTCGTGCGGCAGCTACGGAAGTTGGTAAGGCATACGGCGACCAGGCTGTGCTCCAAGCTACAACTACAAAAGAGGTCAAGGCTCTATTGACTGCTGAGCAGAAGACGAAGCTCGATGAGCTTATCAAAGAAGCTCAGGCCCAGATGGCTGAGCGTATGAACCGCATGCGCGGCGGTCAGCGGCAGGGCCAGGGACAAGGACCTGAAGGCAGACAGGGCAGGCAGGGCGGCGGCAGGCCCGGCGCCGGTCAGCAGTAAGGCTGGAAAGCACCAGAGATAGACTGCGATTTTTCTGCGGCTCCACAGGCTTTGAGCGTCTGTGGAGCCGTTTTTGTTGCGCCAGCGACAAGGAGGAGTCTTTGATAAGACCCTTGCTATTGACATAGGGAGGCTCTACCATCTAGGCCTTCACTCGGTTATGTAAAGGTTATTATAGATGTCTGGGCAAGGCGAGAGATTGACAGTCGGGCAGAAGATACGCAGGCTTATCAGCATAGGTCTGCGGCGATTGGGCTTCAGTGAGGAGTCGTTCCTCATACTGATGGCGGTGGTCATCGGGGGCCTCACTGGGATGGGTTCGGTTGGTTTCACGAAACTTATTCATTATTTCCACCGTCTGTGCTATGGCGGTGAAGGATTTCAGGGTCTTTACCATGGCAAGTGGTTCCTGCTTGTCCTGCTTCCGACAGTTGGGGGTCTGCTGGTCGGTGCGATAACGTACTTTTTTGCACGCGAAGCGAAGGGTCACGGCGTGCCGGAGGTGATGGATGCCATAGCCAGGCGCAGCGGCATCATCCGGCCGAGAGTGGCGCTGGCCAAGGCTGTTTCCTCGGCACTGACGATCGGCTCGGGCGGCTCGGCCGGGACAGAGGGACCGATCATACAGATAGGGGCGGCCATCGGTTCAAGCGTAGGGCAGTATTTTGGCATAGTGAAGCACAATATGGCTGTGCTGGTGGGCTGCGGGGCAGCTGCCGGTATCTCGGCCATATTCCACGCGCCTATCGCCGGAGTGCTTTTTGCGCTGGAGATATTTCTGCGCGAGATGAGCTTTAAAACATTCTCGCCGGTGCTTGTGGCTTCGGTGATAAGCTCCGTGACGGTCAGCGGTTTTCTCGGGAAGAACGAGGCGATATTCCCGCTGGTCAGCCCCAATACGGTCTATGTGTGCCGGTGGTACGAGCTGGGCAATTACGTGGTTCTGGGGGTAATCGCCGCTGCCGTCGGGGTCATTTTTGTCAAGGCTCTCTATGCCACAGAAGACATCTTTGACAAGGCCAGACCTCATCAGATCCTCAAGCCCGCGATAGGTGCGATAATGCTGGGCATCCTCGGGGTAGCGGCGGTCTATGGTTTTGGCGACACGCGTGCGGGGGAGCCGGTGCTTTTCGGCAACGGATATCCTTTCATCGGCCGTTGTATCGGGGCGGATGTGGGTCAGACGGCTTCGCCACTGGGTCTCAGCGTCACAATGCTGGTGCTGGTGCTGGCGTTCAAAGTAGGTGCAACGTGCTTTACGCTTGGCAGCGGCGGGTCGGGAGGCGTGTTCGCGCCGTCACTGTTCATGGGGGCGGCCGCGGGCTACGCCTTTGGGCTGCTCATGGAGAGGACGGGGCTCTTCACGGGCATACATGCCGAGACGTACGCGATCGTGGGGATGGCTGCGGTGGTTGCTGCGACCACTCATGCGGTTCTTACTGCCATAGTGATAGTCTTCGAGATGACAAGGAGCTATCATATCATTCTGCCGGTGATGTTCTCGGCGACTATCGCGACGGCTGGCGCACAGCTGATGCTTAGGGACTCGATATACACGCTGAAGCTCAGGCGCCGGGGAATCGACTTTGTCTCGAGGGCCAATCGTGCGATGCTGCGGCGCCTGACGGTTCGGATGGTGATGCAGCACCGGTTTGAGATAGTTCAGGATAATGTTCCCGTGCAGGAGGTTATCAACAGGGCCCTGTCGACTGAACTGAGCGACTTTATCGTGACAGATAAAGACGGGCACTACCTCGGCATGCTTATGGCCAGAGACCTGCGGGCGGTTCTCCTGCAGAGGGAATCGGTACCTTTTCTTGTGGCTTCGGAGCTTGTTGACGGTACTGTGCCTACGGTCAGCGCCGAAGAGACACTTGATACTGTGCTGGACAAGTTCGCCAGGCACGAGACCGACGCGCTGCCGGTTGTGAGCGATGAGAAGGGCGGCATCTTCATAGGGATGGTGACTCGTGCAGCACTGATGCGGCGCCACCAGCAGGAGATGGACGCTGCGAGGTAGCTGGGCACTCTGACGCCTGAAGATTGACATTCAGGGCATCGTGTTTATATTCCATATGACAATCGCCTGGCAAAAGTGCCGATGCGCTGCATTAGGCCTATTCTGCCCAACAGTGACACTGCCTTGCCCCATTTCCTATAGCCGAGGTTGAACAAGAGATACGGTATGCGGCGGCTGTCATCCGGCATTCTTCTGATTATATTCCGCATTGAGTAGAAACTGCTGTAAAGGCGGAGATAGCCCTCTCTGAGTTCATAAGGGCTCATATGCTTGGGGCGAAACACCACATTTGACGTATTGTAATGCGTCCAGTCGCGGTCGATTATCCTCCCCTCGGCCTCCAGCCGTCTGAACAGTTCTGTGCCTGGATATGGCGTCAGAATATGCGCAGTCAGTGACTCCACCTTGTTTGTCAGCAGCCAATCAAGAGTCCTGTCAAATACATCAACTCTGTCATAGTCCATTCCGAACGCCATTGACGCATTCACCATGATCCCGCGGTTATGTATTTGCCTTACTAGAGCGTCGTATTCACAGATGTGGTTATGATGCTTTCCCACGTTCCTCAGGGAGTCATCGTTGACCGACTCGAAACCAATGAACAGACTTCTGCAACCGCTTTCGGCCATTTCATCAAGCAACTTCGGATGCTTGCTGATGTTTGTCGAAACTGCCGCATGCCATGTGAGTCCCATAGGTTTAATCGCAGCTACCAGAGAACGAGTGCTTTCCGGATTCCCAATGAAATTGTCGTCTATGAACATGACCTGTCTGCAATTGAGCGCAACTATCTCGGCAATGACATTCTCAATAGGACGACTGCGATAGACATTGTGGACATATGCACAACTGTTGTAACAGAACTCACACCTGAAAGAGCACCCCCGACTCGATGTCAGAATATTGGTGTACAAATACTTGGACGTATCAATCAACTCCCACCTGGGAGTGGGGGTAATCGCCACATTGCTTGGCCGCGGATTGTAGTATCGCGGCTTAAGTTCCCTTCTCATTGTGTCCCGCAATATGTGCTCCCACAGGTGTTCGCCTTCACCGATACATACTGAGTTCGCGTGCTGAGACGCCTCATCCGGCTGGGCGGAGGGATGCAAGCCGCCAAGTATGACGGGAATGCCTCTTAACCTATATCTACCTGCTATATCGTATGCACGCCTCGCTGTATCAACATTCGCAGTTATACCAACGAGGTCCGGTTGATCATTCAGACGAAGTGTACCGGTATTCTCGTCCTGAATCTCCACGGAATGCTCAGCGGGTGTCAATGCCGCCAATACAAGAAGGCTCAGCGATGGACTCATCCTTCTTTTGAACTCGGAGTCCATTGGCCGCAGACTCAGTCGCGGGTATACGAGTTTGATCTGCAATCCAACCTCCTCAGGGCCCGCGCCCCAGATGGTTCAGTCTATTCCTAGTCAGCCGCCATTTCCTCGAGTATCTCCACCGCGGAAGTTATGAAGCGAGTGCATTCGGACCTGAACAGGCCCTTTGCAGCGGCTTCATCGTGACCTTCCTTTGTACTGATATCGATGCCGAGCAGGTCCTTGCAGCATAACGTGCCGTGGTGTGCGACGAATCGCATCTCAAAGTCGCGAGTGATAGCCGTTATCCTTGCCTTCTCCTTCATGTCTGTATGGTCAGGGCAGCCATATTTCAATCCGAGGACCATAAGTGCGCCCGTAACTGCCCCGCACGTCAGGGCCTGCTTCATCCCGCCGCCGAAAGAGCCTGCTATCTTGATAGCCTGCTCGTGCTCGAGCCCGACCTGCGCACCGAACGAGGCAAGTACAGCCTGAGCGCAATTAGCGCCGCATGAGAATAGCTGCAGGGCGTCTTCCTGGTGTGACATACCTCTATATCCTTACTTGGGGTAGATGATGGTGATGTTCTTCTCCCTCGCTGCTGCGAACCATTCCTGGGATGGGGCAACGTCAGTCACGATGTAATCGAGCTCGTCTATATCGGTTATCTTGTAGAGGGCGGGATTATCGAACTTGGTGTGGTCGCCGACGAAAACAAGCGTGCTGGCGCGCTGAGCGATGAGCTTCGCAAATCCTACGGTGACAACATCGGCGCCGGAGATGCCGGCATCGATAGCGATATCGTCTGCGCCAGTGAAGGCCTTGAATCCGGATAGCTGAGAGAGGGTGGCCTCGGCTGTCGGGCCGACCATGTCCATTCTGTCAGGGCGGTAAAGGCCGCCCGTGATGATGACGCGGTGACGGGTGAGCTCGTGCAGGCGGCTGAGCTGGTAGAGGCTGTTGACGATGATGGTGAGGCTTTCAAATCGCGCCAGGTGCGGGATTATCTCGTAGCAGGTTGAGCCGGCCTCAAGGAAGATGACGTCCCCGTTCTGTACGAGGTCCGCAGCAAGTTTTCCGATGATCTTCTTGGCGCTAAGATTGCGGCTCTGCCGAAACTTCACGGACAGATTCATCTCTGGGACGGGCGGTGGAACCGCGCCACCGTAGGTTTTTTTTACGAGGCCCACTTTGTTGAGGGCAGCCAGATCTCGCCGTATCGTAACCTCGGTTACGCCCAGTTCCCTGGCAAGGGCGGAAACCTCCACCCGGCTGTTATTCTGAAGCGCATTGAGTATGTGTTGATGCCTGTGTTCAGCCAGTAAGCCCATTCTCAACCTCGCAAAAAGACCTATGCCGTTTGGCGGACATATGCAGCCAAGGATGAGTTTACCGTACGTCATCGCAGCTGTCAAGCCTTTTCTGTTTGTTTCTGTTCGATTTCGCGTCCGTTTCTGTTTTATTCAGCCACCGCGATGTTCTCTTGGGTTGTCTTTTTCGTAGTCTTGTGGTAGTATAATCGCAACCAATTGGATACCAGAGATTGTTGGCGACATGTGGTTGTCGCAGGAAGCAAAGGAGAAGTATGGCATTCGATTTTCATATTGACGACAGGCGAGACAAGAAGAAGAAAACCAGCGAGTTGCTGAAAGCGAAGCTGGTCACCCCCGAGGTCCTGAAGGACTGGCTCAGGACTATCTGCGAGATAAGATTCTTTGAGCAGAAGGTTTACGACCTTCTCGGTCAGAACATCATAAAGGGCGCATCGCACCTGTATGCCGGTCAGGAAGCAGTCGCCGTAGGGGCGATTGCCGCGATGGAGAAGGGTGATGTGATCGGCTCTACCCACCGGGGACATGGTCATTGCGGTGCTGTAGGTAATAAGTACGCCGAAACCGAGGAGGAGCGGCAGACCCACTGGAACCGGATGATGGCAGAACTGATGGGCAAGGAGACGGGTTATTGCAACGGCCGCGGCGGCTCGATGCACATTGCCGATGTTAACAAGTGCCATAACCTTGGGTCGACCGGGATCGTCGGCGGCAACCAGGCCCCGGCCGTGGGTGCAGCCTTTGCCGAGAAGTACAAGGGCACTGGCAAAGTCGTTCTCTCGTTCTTCGGTGATGGCGCGACAAACACGGGGACATTCCATGAGTCGCTGAACATGGCCAGCACATGGAAGGTACCGGTGGTGGCGATAATCGAGAATAACCTCTACGGGATGAGCGTTCCGTTCCATGAGGCGGAGGTCGAAGGGGCAGTACCTGCCTCCAATGTAAAGGATATTGCCGTCCGGGCGGCTGCATATAACATGCCTGCGATGATAGTCGACGGGCAGGATGTGGTGGATGTGTTCCTGGCTATCCGGGATGCCATCAAGGTCGCTCGCGAGACCAATTCGCCGATACTCGTGGAGACCAAGACGTACCGCTGGTACGGGCACTCGCGCAGCGATGCCCGTGAGTACAGAACGAAGGATGAAGAGAAGCGCTGGCACGACAGAGATCCGATAACGGTCCTCTCCGAGAGGCTTATATCTGAAGGCATTGCCACTCAAGCCGAGCTTGATGCCATCAAGGCGCAGGCTGACGCGACTATCGAAGCAGCAACAAAGTTTGCGATGGAAAGCCCGCTACCCGACCCCAGGAACCTCACGAAGGACGTCTATGTCGAAGAGGGCTACCCTGCAGAAGTAAAGGCGCACGATGCTGAAATGGCGAAGAAGGCGATGGCTGCAACGGAGGCCTATGAGAAATCGCTGGCCAGCGCTCCCAAGGGTATGACCAAGAAAGACGCTGCTGCCATAGCTGCCGAGATGGTCAAGAAAGAATACGGCATGGCCATGATGGGTATAGGCTCAGCCGTGTGCCGGGCTCAGGCCGAAGAGATGAGGAGAGATAAGAAGGTTTTCATCATGGGCGAGGATGTGGGCCTGTATGGTGGCGCTTACGCAGCTACCAAGGGGCTTCTGAAGGAATTCGGCGAAGAGCGCATCCGCGATACGGCGATATCTGAAGCGGCAATAACTGGCGCGGCAGTAGGTTCAGCGCTTCGCGGGCTGCGGCCGATAGCCGAGATAATGTACGTTGACTTCCTCACGATAGCGATGGACCAGCTTGTGCACGTCGGTGCCTATAACCGCTACATGTTCGGCGGCCATGCGAAGGTACCGATGGTGCTCAGGACCGAAGGAGGCGTGGGCCGATGCATCGCAGCGCATCACTCCGAGAGCCTGGAAGCGTGGCTTGTTCACGTGCCGGGGCTCTATGTTGTGATGCCCTCGACGCCATACGACGCCATCGGGCTGCTGAAAGCCGCGGTTCGCAGCGATAATCCGGTCGTCTTCATCGAACACAAGGCTACATACAACCAGATGGGCGCGGTACCGACCGATGAGTATATCATCCCACTGGGCGTGGCTGATGTGAAGAAAGAGGGCAAGGATGTCACGATGGTCAGCTACAGCAGAATGGCAATGTGGAGCCTCGAGGCGGCAAAAAGGCTGGCCGGCCACGGCATCGATGCCGAGGTCATCGACCTGCGTACGCTCAAGCCGATGGATATTGCCGCGGTCGCGCGCAGCGTTCGCAAGACCGGCAGGCTTGTGACGGTGAGTGAAGGTTTCGGCCATTGCGGTGTCGGCAGGGAGGTTGTAGGCGCTCTGGGCGAGTATCAGTTCGAGGACGGCACATGCGGCTTTGACTGGCTCGATGCAAAGCCGGTCAATCTTGCCGCTGCTGATGTTCCCCCACCGATGAGTGAGCCGCTGGAGATCGCCAGCATACCCAACGTGGACAGCATAACCGAAGCCGTCAGAAAGATGTTCTGAACCTTTGCAGATGAGACAAAGAGCAGCCGGGCTGCACAGGAGTATATAGTGGCTAAAGAAATCAGATTGCCGAAGATGGGTCAGACGATGGAAGAAGGGACCATCGTCAAGTGGCTGGTCGAGGTCGGCTCAGAGATCAAACGAGGCGATGTTCTCTGTGAGGTTGAGACCGACAAAGCCACGATGGAGATGGACAGCCCCGCCGATGGCGTGGTAAAGGCCATTCTTGTTCCCGCGGATTCAGTGGTAGCCGTGAATGCTCCTGTCGCTGTCGTCGGCGCCAGAGATGAGGTTGTGAGCAAGGAGTTCCTTGCTTCTCTCGGTGCCGGAACCGTTGCCCCTGCACAGCCATCGTCAGCTCCTGTTGCTGCTCCTGCGGCATCAGCCCCGGCTGCGTCCGGTCCGCTTCCTGCCGGCATCAAAGAGGTCAAGCTTGAGAAGATGGGCCAGACCATGGAAGAGGGTACCATAGTCAAGGTACTTGTAAAGGTCGGCGACCAGGTCAAGCGCGGCGATGTGATTTTTGAGATAGAGACTGACAAGGCCACGATGGAGATGGAGTCCGCTGTTGAGGGATTCGTGAAACGCATTGATGTTAAGGAAGGTGATGTTCAGCCCTGCGGCGCGACACTTATGCTCGTCGGCGGCAAGGATGATTCGGTGCCGGCAGCCACGACGAAGGTGGGCACGACGATTGGGCGGCCTACACATGCGGTGGCATCGGCAGCCGCGCCCGCTGCGGTGGAATTGCCTGCGGGAGTCAAACCCGTCATGCTTGAGAAAATGGGCCAGACAATGGAAGAGGGTACCATAGTCAAAGCGCTTGTCAAGGTAGGTGGCCAGGTCAAGCGCGGCGATGTGCTCTTCGAGATAGAAACTGACAAGGCCACGATGGAGATGGAATCAACGGTTGAGGGCTTTGTGAAGTTCATCGCCGCCAAAGAGGGAGATGTGCTGCCCGTGGGCAGTCTTCTGATGGTTGTGGCCGGCGAGAAGGATGAGATCCCGGCAGGCTACATTGATTCATTGATGGGTTCCGCTCCGGCAGCGATTGCAGAGGCGGGAGCGCACGCTGTGTCGCCTGCGCATTCCCCGGCGGGGAAACCGGCGATGAAGGCCGGTGGAAAGGTCTTCGCCTCTCCGAAGGCCAGGATGCTCGCGAGGAAGAAGGGCGTAGACCTGGCAGCCATAAAGGGCTCGGGACCCGGCGGCAGAATAGTCGCGGCAGATGTTGAGAGAACCGGCGCAGGTATAAAGGCCG